>ENA-OOSB01000048-OOSB01000048.1-human-gut-metagenome-genome-assembly--contig:-NODE-48-length-66659-cov-5.629332_pt1 | contig 66659 bp, 52 predicted proteins | sample MGYA00241173_ERZ501204 | MGnify/ENA primary metagenome ERZ501204 (study PRJEB25962, sample SAMEA1965384) | human gut metagenome | biome: human gut; feature: human-associated habitat; material: faeces...
TTTCTAATTCTTTAAAAAAATCATTTTTATCTCTAATATCCGTATATAAGCTTGCTATATCAATCCAAATAACATTATGTTTATTTAAATGCTCTAAATATGAATTATCCTTTGCTATATTTAGTTTTTCAAATAAAGATAGAGAATCACAACCTTTAGAATAATAAGCATTAAGCATAGATAGGGCCATTGTTTTTCCAAAACGACGAGGACGAGTGACACCCATAAATTTACTTGATGGTTTACTAATATTATTATTAGTAATTGTAATTAAGTTTGATTTATCTATGAATATAGTATCATTTACATAATTAGAAAAGTCCTCATTTCTATTTAAATATAAAGACATATTACCGGTATGCTTTACCTATTAGTATTTTACCATACTTTAAAGCTTATAACTATCTTTATTATTTGTAAAAAAATTGGAGCTTTACACTCCAATTAATTTTAATCGTGACATGTTATACATTTACAATAAATAAAAATTTCAAAAAAAACATAGTCCTGTAATCTTTATAAAATATATTTATTTTTCCCACTATTTTTGGCAACATAAAGTTTTCTATCAGCCTCTAATTTAGCTTCTTTAAAATCATTTGGTGATAGCATTTTACTTACACCAACAGATATTGAAATGATTTCATTTTGAATTTTAATACTTCTTACATTATTCATAATATCATCAAGCTTATCTTTAATATCTTTATTATTTGATGGAATAAGACCAATAAATTCCTCTCCACCTATTCTTGCGACATTCTTATTTCCCAAGCAATTATTTAAAGCACCTGCGACCTTAATTAAGATATCGTCTCCAGCTTCATGACCATAGGTATCATTTATATGTTTAAAATTATCAATATCTATCATCAATAGGTATAGCATATTGGCATGATTAAATTGTTCTTTAATAATATAATCAAGACCATATCTATTATAAACATGCGTAAGCTGATCATGTCTATAATTAGACATCGCTTCATTATAGCGTTCAAATTGTAATAATACCGGTGATAAAACCTCTTTTACAAGAGAAAGCATATAAAGTATTTCCTTTTGTTCAAGAGCATCCATCGCCTTAAGACCAATTAAAATATAAAGATAGCAATTCAGATTAATTTCATTTATTTTAATACATGCCAAAGAATCACAGCTATCCTTTAAATCTTCTTTTAGTTCATTAAGATTAAATATTTTTAAATCATCAATCTGCTTAAGATTCAGCCCCTTATACTTAAAATTTTCATCAGCAATTTCAAGTTCTACAAAACTAGCCCCTAAAATTTGACTTAAATTATCCTTTATTAATTTCTCTAACGCATTCGAATCTTCTAAATTATTAATATCCTTAATAAATGCTGTAAGCTGTTGCATCTTTTGAAATAAAAACTTATATCTAAAATCCGAAAATTCATCATATATTTTTTTATCCTGCTTAGTCACAACAACTAATGTTTGATTAATTTCATCAAGAAGCTTTTCTTTAGCTTCTAAAGCTTCATAATAAAGAGTTTTATCATAAGGAAAAAAAACACCTAAGGCTTCATTTAAAGCATTTAGCTTAGTACCAAGTAAATTATTATAGTTAGGATATATTAGCTTATAATACTTAAATGCCTCTTTAGTATTATTTATTGCTAAATAATATCTTCCTAAAGCTAAGTACGCTTCGCCTAAATCAATACCATCTGATAAGGTAGATTTATCCTTAATCTGACAAATCAAATCATTAACATATTGTGCTGCTTCCTCTTCATTGTTATTTATAAGCAATACCTCTATCATATATGCATTAATGATATAATCATCTAGCACATGTTTTGCTTCATTATACTCCTTAAGCTCTTTTACTACTTTTAAGCAAATATCCTTGTTACGCATGTACAAATTAATTTTAATATGAAGAGTTTTCATAATAGCCTTATCCGAATCTGATAGATAAAGATTATTAGCTTCTAGCTTATTTATTATTTCTAAAGCCTTATCATATAAGCCTAAATCTAAAAGGAGGTAAATCCCATTTATGGAATATACAAAATAATAATTGATATTTTTATTTTCCTCAGCTATTTGCATAGCCTCACACATTATCTTATAGCTTTCATGAAGAGTTCCTGTATAGTTATTATAAATAAATTCATTATTTAAAATACTTAAATACCCAATTTTATTACTATAATCATTTATTTTATGATATAAAGCTAAAGATTCCCGATTATATTTATGAGCAAGTTCAATATCACTCCCATGATATACCCAAAAAAGCATTCCTCTTGACAAGGCATATCCTACATCATCACCAATTAACTTAGCTGTATCACCAAAAAGAGTTATATATTGTGTTATATCATCATTCGTATAAAGATGATTTAAAATATAAATTCTAATTTTATCAATTAAATCCTTATTTGTTTTATATTGCTCAATTATATTTAAAAATTCCTCATTCACAATATCACCAGCCTAAATGCTATTAACTAGCTTATTAATTTCTTCTTCATTCAAGGAAGAACCAATTATTATTACTACATCCTGTCCTAAATCAATTTTCTCTTTTGTAATTTCTTCTTTTGTAGCATTAAAAAGATACCACTCATCATTATTCAAATAAAACCCTTTTACCCTTATTACATTTCCATAATTATTATTAAATACTAAAGAACATATTTTTTCAAGTTTTATTTTGCTAAAATGCTTATTCATAAAGAATAAAGATGAATATCCTTTTATTTGTCTTTTAACGTAAGAAGCATTTCTATAGCCTGATGACATTAGCATTTTAAAATCATCATCAGTTATATTATTAAAATCTTTAGCAAATATTCTATCATCTATCTTATCACTATCACCAATGTAATTTAGGGCATCATTTAAATTATTTTTTAATAAATTTAAATTTGTATTGCAAGAAATTTTACTGATAATAGCCTTACCGCAGCAAGCAAGCTCACTTGCAAGTATATATTTCATTTCGTTATCAAAAATATTAAGCTTCGCATCAACAATTGTAAATATATTACCTATTTCATACCAAGATGATAAAGGATCTTCACAAAGAGTGTCAAAAAATTCATCCGTGTCAAAAACACCTGATGGTTCAATAATAACCCGATCATATTTTTGCATGCCCATGGCAATAAGCTTTGTTTTAAATCTTCTTTGGTGACAACAAGCATCGCCAGATCCTGATACCATTTCAAGACTACATTTATCATCTTCTAAATCTCTTAGTAACATCATATCTACATTAATAGCACCATAATCATTTTCTAAAATACAAACGCTTAAATTTTGTCTTTTTAAATAGTTAACGTAATAATGTAAAAATGTAGTTTTACCTGCACCCAAAAAGCCCGTTATTAAATCTACCTTTATCATAAAAACCACCTGAAATAAGTCTACAACAGATATGCCCTTTTTTCAACTAATTAACATACGTATTTAATTATATAAAAAACTAACAGCTATATAAGCTACCAGTCAATTCACTTCATTTAATGATTAATTTTTTGTCAACTTTATACTTTAAAAATGAATTACTCTTAGCATTTATAACCAAAGATTATTTTTTTCAAACTTTATTGTCCAATTTATAGTAAACTATTTCAAATACTTATTTTTTAAATAATCAGCTTGGTCTTTAGATATTAAATTTTCCACTAAGCAAACATTGATACTATATTAGCTTCATCTATATAACAATCTAACAATGGATCCTTTTTATTTTTCAAAAACAAAATATCTTTTTTAAAAAATTGGGAATATTATCCTCATACATAAGATTGTATATAGGCTCTAAACTAATAATTTCTTCAATAGACATACCTAATATCTTAGATAATTTTGATACTACTCTAAGTCTACAATCCAAAATGTTACTTTTACCAGAAAAAATATCAAATAATTTTGTTTTAGAAATACCACTTATTTTACTTAGTCTATAAATTGTGTCCCCTTTTTCGTTCAAAATATCATCCAATTTCATCATATCATTTCCATCATTATTATATCGGTTAACCGATATAATATAATAAGATTTTTTAACTAATCATTTTTATATTTAGACATTTTTTTAATTTTGTTCAAAATTTAAACAAACAGCTTTTTTTGACAATTTTATTTTTTTAAAAAAAGGATAAAATATAATTGTAAAAAATAAATGGAGGTAATTAATTATGTATTATGGTTCAGGAACTTATGAGGCTTTTGCACATCCTTTAAAGCCTCAAGGAGTAGATAATAAATCTGCATATATTATTGGTACTGGTCTTGCAGGACTTTCAGCTGCTTTCTATCTTGTTCGTGATGGACAAATGAAGGGTGAAAACATTCATATTCTTGAAAAGCTTGAGCTTGCCGGTGGTTCTTGCGATGGTAGAAAGGATATTACTAAAGGATTCTACATGCGTGGTGGTCGTGAAATGGATAATCACTTTGAATGTATGTGGGATATGTACCGTGATGTACCATCAATTGAAACAAAGGGCATTTCTGTCCTTGATGAATATTATTGGTTAAACAAGGAAGATCCTAACTATTCTTTATGTCGCGCATCTATTAACCGTGGTGAGGATGCTCATACTGATAAACAATTTAAGCTTGATAAAAAATCAGCTTTAGCACTTTCTAAGCTATTTATGACACCAGAGGCAGATCTTGAGGATAAAAAGATTTCTGATGTTCTTCCTGATTCATTCTGGAGTACTAACTTCTGGTTATATTGGCAGACAATGTTTGCCTTCCAAAGATGGTCTTCTGCTCTTGAAATGAAGCGTTATTTATGTCGTTATGTTCACCATATTGATGGACTACCTGATTTTTCAGCTTTAAGATTTACTAAATATAATCAATATGAATCTATGATTCTTCCACTTGTAAAATACCTTGAAGCTCATGGTGTTAAGGTTGAATTTGGTTATAATGTTAGAAATGTTATTATTGACAACAAGCCTAATAAAAAGGTAGCTAAGAAGATTGAATATATTAAAGATGGTAAACCTGGTGAATTTAATTTAACTGAAAATGATTTAGTAATTATTACTAATGGTTGCTGCACCGATACTTCTTGTTACGGAAGCCAAAATGAAGTACCTGATTTAAGTGCTATTAAAAATGGTTGTGGTGAATCATGGGATTTATGGAAGAATATTGCTAAACAAGCTCTTAATGGTGAATTTGGTAACCCAATGAAGTTCTGCTCTGATGTTAATGCTACAAACTGGATGAGTGCTACTGTTGAAACTTCTGATGAAGAAATCATTAAACATATTATGAACATTTGTAAGCGTGATCCTCGCAGTGGTAAAGTTACAACTGGTGGTATTGTTACTGTTAAGGATAGTACCCAAAATTGGTATTTATCTTGGACAATTAATCGTCAACCTCAATTTAAAGCCCAAAAGCCTGGTAGTATCCTTGTATGGGTATATTCTTTAAACACTAATAAGCCTGGTAATTATGTTAAAAAGGCTATGAAGGAATGTACTGGTGAAGAGGTTTGTGAGGAATGGTTATATCATATTGGTGTTGATCCTAAGAATATTAAGGATTATGCAACAAATAGATGTAATACTACTACTTGCTATATGCCATATATTAATGCTTTCTTCCAACCAAGAAAGGAATCAGATCGTCCTCTTGTAGTTCCTAAGGGAGCAGTTAACTTCGCCTTTGTTGGTCAATTTGCAGAAACACCAAGAGATACAATCTTTACAACTGAGTATTCAATTCGAACTGGTATGGAAGCTGTATATACACTTCTTAATGTTGATCGAGCTGTACCTGAGGTTTGGGGAAGTAAATATGATGTTCGTGAGCTTTTAAGAGCTTGTTACTACGCTGTAGATAAAAAGCCAATTACGGAATGTCCATTATCATTTAAAGAAAAGATGTTGCTTAAGACTGTTCTTAAGAAAACAAAGGGAACTGATGTAGAAATACTTCTTAAGGAAAGCGGATTAATTAAATAATTAAAGTAGCTGTTACATATGTAGCAGCTTTTATTTTACATTTAAAGCTATACTAAATTTTAAGGTGTAGGGGGTATAGACTATAAACTATGAAGTGTAGGCTAATCTTTAAATTTATAAGTGTAGATATTTCAAAGGGGATTAGGGGGGGGAATGTGTCCCCCTATCTTCTCTTTTTTTAAAAAAAGAACTCCTTTATGTATAATAGAATTGCTTAGAAACATTATTATACGAAAGGAGTTTTAGGATTGCATTGCAATCTCATATATTTTATATCACTAATATATGTATTTATCAACATAAATTATATTTTTTCATTACTTTAGAAATACCTAAGGCAATCATTTCATGCCCCTTATTTGAAGGATGTAATAAATCTTGACTTAAGCAATCTAACGTTGTAGCTAACTTACTACCACTAATTAAATAAATATGACCTATTTCATTATATTTTTTCACAAGACGTTTTATCTGTTTTATAAATAAAACATCTTTTTGAGCAAATTCACTTACAATACTATTTTTTTTATAAATATTTTCAAGCATTTCTAAGATATTAACAATAACAATTGGACAATTAGGTTTTAGGGTTGTTAATAGATCAAGCATATAATCTAATCTTTTAGCAAACTCAATATCATCCATTACACCTCTAGCATTACATCCAAGCTCTAAAATATATCCTTTTGCATTTAAGTATGCCAAATAATTAACAACATCAGGCTCTAATAAGCATGCTCCGGATAAAGCCTTATTCAAAATTGATATATGAAGATTTTCTTGAAGACAAAATGCATAAGAGCTTGCACCATTAAGTGCTCCCACTCCTTGAGAAATAGAACTACCATATAAAATATAAGATTCATTATCACAAAGCTTATTAAGCTTATTTTGCGCTACAATTTCATAAAATGATATTCTTGTATAAGAAGGCATAATAAAACGCCACAAAACAGGTTTATCACCAAGACTATGAAGATATTCCATTTGGCGTTTATGAAGTTCAAAACGAATTCTTTCGATTTTTCCTTTTCTGATATTTGCAATACCAACGCTGAAATTATTAATATAACAAATAACTTGTGCATCACTTTCAATTGACATTAAAGAAATTTCAACATAACTAGATAATGTACTAACTTGGATTTCCACCATTGCTGGATATAAAGCCTTTGTCTTGCCTTTTATATTAGGACCATACCCCATTTTAGATATCACATTTGATGGATATCTTAATAGCATTAGGCCACCTTTATATGATTTAGTTTGATCTACATTATGTAAATTTATTGTATCATTAATAATCATACTATACCTCCAGCCAATACTTTTGTGCTTGATAACCTAATTCCTTAAATATTTTTAAGCCACACTTCCTAATTTCTTTACCAATTTCATCATCTGACATAGAAGGACTTTTCATATCGGAAAATGATATAGCGGCAATAACATTATTTGTAAAATCAAAAATAGGTGCACCATAACAAATCATAAGTTCCTCAGTTTCCTTATTATCAATTGAATAGCCCCTTACTCTTACATCTTGAAGTTCCTTCTTTAAGGTAATTGCATTATCGATTGTACGAGATGTCTTCTTTTTAAAATCAATACTATTAATTAAGTCGTTTTGCATCTTATCATCTAATAAACCCATATATGCTTTACCTAAAGCAGTTGCATAAGCTTCATGCTTAGTACCAACCATACAGGTTGCAAGCTTTGCACCTGTACCCATATATTTATAAATATAAATAATATCCGTTCCATCTAAAAGTCCTACGAAGGCAGTACGCTTAAGTTTATCCGCAAGCTCATTTACATACTTGCTACAAACATCAATTAATGATTTATTCTGACTATATTTAATTCCTAAGGAGTAAGTATTAATTCCTAAAACATATTTTTTATCATTAAAGCGACTAGGCTCAATCATTCTTAAAGAAACCAAACTATGCAAAATATCAAAAGCGCTGCTCTTAGGAATATTCATTTCATTTATAATATCAACCAAAGATAAACCATCCTTGCTTCTAGCAACAATATTTAGCATATCGTAGGCTCTTTCAATCGTTCTATTCATGATAATTCTCCAATATATCCATTAATTTTAAAAGCATCTTAAATTTAATCTTATCTAAATTTAAATGCAATCTTAATTCACTATAATTATAACCAAGTACTTTTACCGCCTCATGAATTAAAGGTAATAATGTCGTCTCATCAAATTCAATGATTTGCTTATACGGCCATGGTTTTATTTTTAAAACTAAGCCATTAATCAAAAAATTTATAACTGGCTTAATGTCCTTCTGACATCTATTATTGGACCATGCTTTAGATTCATAAAGATCAAAGCTATATTTTCTTGAGATTAAGGAAAAATCATATAACCCCTTAGCTGCCATTAATGAATAACACTTTGATTTCGTTCTAGCTTGTTCAAGTGGCATTTTTCCATCAGGCTCAATTTCTTTATTCATACGTTCAATCATTGAATAAGATAAAGGAACAATTTCCTTACTAACACCTAAGAAATCCGAAATAATCGCAAGTCCAAAATCATAAAATATTCCATGATTATTTGCACTTCTTAATTCCTCCATTGCAATAGGACTGTACTTATACCAATTCATAAAGCGTCTAAGCCAGTCACTTAAGTCATTATTAAAATCATTGTCAATCTTATTATCATCTTTGAGCAATTTAAGCATATAAATAGCATAGGAAAAATTAGCCGTAAAATCGATCATTCCTATTCCTCTTCCAAGACATTTACCTTTAATCATTTGGGCATGATCCATATTAGGATTCATACCTGTTTTTTTATCAAGAATATAATAATAGATATTTTTTCTTATATCATCATAATAGGATACTTCATCTGTTAAATAATAAAGTAAGACTTTATAATAGACAATAAAAGCTAATTCTCTTAAATCATCCTTATCATATTCCTTACCTTCTGGATTAGCCATTCCATCCTTAAGAATGTAAGGAAGTCCATTAAAAGTTTCTGGATTGGGCCAATAATAGGTTGCAAGTGAAACATAATCATTTCTTTTAACATTAGGAGGTCTTTTTTTTGATACAATTGAACGTTTGATAGCTTGATAGTCAATATCTAGACATTTCAAATCATTTTTAAGTTTTGAAATTTCCTCCAAAGAGAGCCTATGCTTAATGGTCATAAGCTCTTCTTTGGTAAATAAAATATAATAATTTACTGGATCATATTTAACTGCACTATTAAAATAATCCATTAAAGTAAATCTTGACCTCCATTAATTTGAACAACCTCACCTGTAATAAATGATGCCTTTTCGCTTACTAAAAAGCCAACAACAGAAGCTACCTCCTCAGGACGACCAAAACGCTTCATTAAAATGTTATTTTTCCATGACTCAAATAAAGCTGGATTAGTTTTCTTAATATTATCATGGAATGGTGTATCAATTGTACCAGGAGATACGGCATTACACCTAATATTATCAACTGCCAAATCTTTAGCTAATGCTCTTGTAAGTAAAACAATAGCACCCTTAGCAGTACCATAGATACCTGCACCAGGTCCACCAGCATTCCAACCAGCGTTAGATGAGAAATTAATAATTGATGGATTTTCACCCTTCTTTAAATATGGAATACAAGCTCTTGACATATAAAAGGCACTATCAAGATTTAAAGCTAATACATTACGGTAAAACTCTGTTGTCATCGTCTCAAAACGAGAACGTCCGCCAAGACCACCTGCATTATTAATAAGAGCGTCTATATGGCCATATTTTTCACCAACATACTTAACATTCTTATTAACCTCATCCTCATTTGTAACATCAAAATGAAGATATTCTGCCTCAACATTAAGTTCATGTAGTTCATCCATTAATTTAGAAGCTGCTACATCATCAATACCATTAACGATTACTTTGTATCCGTTTGTTCCTAATTCTTTACAAATAGCTGAACCAATACCACCAGTTCCACCAGTTACAATTGCAATTTTTTTCATTTTATTTTCCCTCCGTTTTCAAAAAATCTTTTCTTGCAGGTGTAAATATATCAAGAAGTACACCTTCTTCTAAGCATACTGCCCCATGAACAATATGAGGCTCCTTATAAGTCGAATCCCCAGGACCAATTATCTTCTTTTCACCACCAATATTAAATTCAAATTTACCAGAAATAATATACGTACATTGTTCATGGAAATGCTCATGAAGCTTTCCAATTGCACCTTTCTTAAAATGAAGCTCACATACCATTAAATTATCACTATGTGCTAAAATTTTTCTTGTAACACCAGGATCACAATCTCTAGCTTCAATTTCCTTACCAATAAAATAATGCTTAACATCACTCATTTTTATCACCAATCCTTAATACCATTTTATAATTTATATTTTTACCCTTACCTCGAAGGATTAAGGTCGTTCTTTCCTTATTAACTGGATTATCCATTGTTTTACCTACAAAAAGCTCATGATCCTTTAAATCAATATCAAGACTAATCTTTAAGTCATGAAGCTTAGCATTTAAAACAATATTGTCACAAACTTTATCATAATGCATAACATTTTTAACATATTGATAACCGTTTTCCTTAAAGCCTAAATCACTTGATATAAAATCATCATTAAGCTCTAATGTAATATCATTTTCAAGATGGAAAACATAATCAAATGTAGCGTCATCATTAGATTCAATTTTAACTACATCCTCAAATCCATTTTTAAGAAGTTTAACCTCTCTTATTTCATTAACACCTTCGTATACATTTAAGGCCTCACAAATAATGTGTTCCTTACTATATTTAAGCGTTTTTCCAGGACTTCTTGATGTCACATCAAGTCCATTCATAATAACCGTATTATGAGCTAAACTCCTTCTATGCCATTCATTACATAATAATGAAATATAACCAGCATTTGATATATCACGGCTTATTATTCCATCCTTGTGAACAACTTCAATATTTATAATATCAGGATGTGCATGTGACGGACCATTTAAACCATATTTTACAAAAATATTGATATTGTCATTTCTTAACATTCCAAAGCTAGACATTGGGAAATTTAATGTCTTTTGGCAAATATTATGATAATCATGAATATCCATATCTGTATTTAATAGTAATTGCTCAAATGCAATTTCATTATTTATATAGTATGGCTTAGATAAAGGAAGGGTTGTACGAGGATATTTATTATTTAATATAATTTTTAATATGTTAACAATTTCCTTATCACTACTAAATACCTTAGCCGCTACACTGTAAATATAGCTATAGGTTTTTAAATTAATACTTGGCCAACCATCATTAGGATTAGGCAAATATAAATTTGTGAAGGCATAATTATATGCACTGACAAACATGTTTCTTACAATCGCTTTAGCTTCTGGGTCAAAATCATAATTATAGATACTTGCAAATAACAAAGTTGGTGTAATACCCTCTAAAGTAAAGAAATTGTAATGAATTGACCCCTCATACCAGAATCCATCTTTTGTAACACCCTCTTTAATTTGACGAATGATGTTATATTCACCATGAAAAACGAAATCGAGCATTTCTTTATCATTAAAGAAAAATCCCATCACAGCAATTGCCGAGTTATTCCAACATCTTATATTATGAATTTGATTTACCTGAGGCTTTAAAAGCTTAAATATTTCCTTAAACATATTATTATAAATTTCATCTAGGAATTCAGCAGGAAGGTCGTTCTTTACAATTTCAAGAGCTTGTATCATTCTTATGGTAATAATTGATTCATTAAGACCCTGCGGTAAAATTCTTCCACAGCCCCATTTCATATCTGAAACATTTAAAAATCGTTCACGCTCTTTATTATGAATAACAAACTTAGTATAATTTTTAGCATAAAAGCCAATAATATTTTTTAAAACATCCAAATAGTGAGGATTTTTATCATATGCATATAAAGCGGCAGCCTTCCAAGCTGTTAAAATTGCTTCATTACGATAAAAATATGTCCAAACACCATCATAGACCTCATCAGTATAATCCTTACTACAAATTTCACACTTATGAGAGTGAGGATTTTTACGATCATAAATTAACCTTCCACCATCATAATTACAAAAATAGTAGTGGCCCCATTCACTTATAACACTTGGGTCATCATGAAAATCACTATAAAAATCATCAACCTCTGATTTTATCTTTATAATAGCTGCCTTATAAGCACTATTTTTATTTATTGCATCAACATAATTATTATTCAAATACTTCATTCACATCACCTACATAACATCCTTTTAACCTTTCCTTAATTATTTCTTTATTTTTATACTTAACATATGTACCGTTTGCTAATATAACTTCTTTAATTAAGGAGTTACTAACCTTAACAAGAATATATTCTCCATCAAATTCAAAGCCTAAGTTATTTTCAAATAATATACAATCATCGTCTATTTTTAAAATATTATTTTCAAGTGAAATATCAGCATTACATAAATCAATAACCTCAATTTGTTGATAGTCTTTGCACTTTTCTTTATTGTAAAAACTCATGCATTCCATTTTAGTAATACATTTTTTATCAGGCTCTTGCGTCGTCATAACACTTGAAACCTCATGATAAAATTGACTATAAGTTGAGTTTTGAGCATAAATGTAATGCTTAAAACTTTCCATACCAACCTTATAGCTAAATATTCCATTTTCTTTATTAATACCCTTTACATCTGTATTAAATACCGTTTCGTAGCGATGCTCAATTTCTGATGAAAAATTATTAATAAATACGATATATTTTAAATTATCAGTTAAAACACTTCTACTTACCTGCTTCATCTTTAAATTTAAAGGATAAAGCCTAGTATTATCTCCTTTTAAAATTGTAAGACCATTAAATGTTTTAAAATATATTAATTCACCATAATAATTCTTGTAATCAAACTCATTATGATTTATTCTTAGACTTGCAGATTCCATATATACATCACTACAATCACTTGCATCACAAAGAAGTCCGTCAACTAAAAGACTATTGTGATCATATGGCTTTATATTTCGGTTATAGCCATCATCAATAACTAAATATTCATGTCCTTTAGTTAAAATATAAGATAAATTATCCGGATGATTATGAGCAAGAGCTAGCACTTTTTTATGATTATCATAATATTCCTTCCAGCCATTAAGCCATTGCTTACGTCCACCTGGATATCCACATTTAAATGAGAATACAGTTGAATCTTCATTAAAACCATTTCTTATGCAAACAAGACCTAAGTCATCAAATTTTCTTACTAAAGGCAAATTTGCAAAGTTACACTCTTTAACTTTAGGATCAAACCATAATAATTCAAAACCTGCTTCATATAAAATACCTGGCTTAAGCTTACTTTGATATTGTTCCTCATACAAATACTTATCTAAAACCAAATTACCTAAAACCTGAGCATAACCATCATTATACATCGCAGCATATTTATAATATACCGCAATTGAATGAGAACTATAACGGTCATGGCAATCGCCAAAGTTAAGCTGACGATTTAAGGTAGAGCTTTGATATAGACGGTAATAAAATGTATTTTTTAAATAATTTGATTTTAAAAACCAATTAATTCCTTCTCTATCATTTAATAAATCGGCATATACAAAAAGCCACATACCACCATATCGCCAATAGGTTACACCCTCATAATTAGATCCATCATCAGCTAAATATCCAAATACCTTTGAAAAATTCTTTTTAGCCTCATCTATATATGCTATTGCTTTAGGATACTCCTTATAAATAGCATATCCACAGCAAGCAAGACCAGTCATATTTATCCAATTATGATTTTGCCAGTAATTAGTTGACCAACCGCTCCCTGCTGTTTTTAGTTTATACTCTAGCATAATATCTGCTTGATATTTAAGTTTATTTAAAATCAGATTTCTTTCTTCTAAAGAAAGGAAATCATATAGCCAATTATAACCTAGTGATAATCCAAATAAAATCCAAGAAGCAGAAAGATCAACATTTACTAAATGAGCATTTCCCCAAAATTGGTAACCACAAACAGTATTTATATACTCACGAGCCTTAGCTAAATACCTGCTATCTTCTGTTATCAAATACGCAAGTGCTAAGTTCATAATTGATATTCCAATAAATGTCGTACTTTGCTTAGGAGGCTCTTTAGGAAGTGTTATAACAAGATATCTATTTACCTCATCAAGAAGTCTATATATTTGCTTACGCTTAAGCGTTTTACATTCTCTTTTTAACAAGGATAAATTAGGAATTAAAATTAAATCGTTCATTCCTTAACCTCCTTTTTTATTTTTATATTTTTAAATAAATAATAGGTTTTATAAATAATGAAGCAAAGGAAATTGTAAAATATAACAAACAAAGTTGCATAGATAATAGGTTCACCCTTAATTACAACTGTATCAGCCGTTTTACCCAACCATTTATTAATTCCTAGATTAATAAATTGATATGAGAAAAATACAAGAATAGTTACAATGAAGCATTTAAAGAATTCACCAATTTTCATTAAAGCTCCAACCCATACACTACGTTCGTTAATTTTCTTATTAATTATTACACCATTACGTTCAATTTCAAACATACCATAAACAATTGGATTGAAAATAAAAATCATTCCAACAGAGGTTGCAAGGGAAAGAATAAAGATAAGATCAAATGCACTTTTACTATTACCAAGTCCAGTACCCCAACCAACAAAGAAGTAAATTGCCCCCACAAACCACCATCTAAAGAAGCCAACCTTAACATTATCACTGATTTTACTTAAAAAGCCGTTAGATTCCTCTTTCATTATTCTGCACCTCCTTATACTTTAGGCACTTAAAGCCTTTTTTCTTTTAATATAAGCCCAAAGTGCTCCAACAACACCTACAAAATAACATGCAAGCATTAAAATTGAAACAATAACACCTTTCATTATTTGTCCTTTATTAGCATTCGCTTGATTAGTATAAGCATTAAAATAAATTGCAAGAAGCCAAACACCAAAACCAATTACAACAGCTAAGACAGCTACTACAAATATTACTCTTGGACCCTTAGCCTCTTTAAATCTTGTTGCATTAAATACGGCAGCTAATCCAACTAAGATAAACATAAATAGAACAACACCACATTCCTGATTAGAAAGCGTATTAATCGTATTTATTTGAATAGTTGAAATAATTAAATGAACAATTCCCGCTATCACTACAAAGAAATTCGATAGCTTAATTGGTTTTTTAAATAATGATTTTATTCCAAAAGCAATTTTGGATAAAAGATATTTCATTTCACCTTTAAATGTTTTCTTTTCCATCTTCTTTTAACCTCCCAATTCTTTGCTCTGTTTGAGGATCAAAATAACAAACCCTATCCATATCAAAATAAACTGTTATTTTTTCCTTTGATACATCATATCTACTATCAAGACGTGCAGTTATAATATCATCATAAAGACGAAGCTTAACGTAATATTCTTTTCCTAAATATTCATAATAATCAATTGGGAGAGTTAAAGCTGCTTTATGTAGATTATAAATCTCCTCTGACATATCAATATGCTCAGGTCTAATACCTAAAATAACCTCTTTACCATCATAAGGCTTTAAAATTTCTTGATGAGAGACAGCAATGGGGATAATTTCATCCTTTATGTGAAGTGAAGTGCCATCAACAATGCACTTAATAAAATTCATATTAGGTGTTCCAATAAAGCCTGCCACAAAAAGATTATCAGGCTTATCATAAAGCTCAGTTGGCGTTCCTACTTGCATAATATAACCATTATTCATAATAACAATTCGATCAGCCATTGTCATAGCTTCTATTTGATCATGTGTAACATAAATAGTTGTTGTCTTAAGCTCACGTTGTAAACTAACGATTTCACTTCTTGTTTTTTCACGTAGCTTAGCATCAAGATTTGATAATGGCTCATCCATTAAGAAAACACGGGGATTTCTAACTACCGTACGACACAACGCTACTCTTTGACGTTGACCTCCTGACAAATTAGCAGGAAGTCGATTCAAATAATCAACTAAATCAAACTTCTTTGATGTTTCTAGAATACTATTATGGATGGTATTTTTTTGCTCATGCTTTATCTTTAAAGAAATACCAATATTATCATGAACTGACATATTATAATAAAGAGCATAATTTTGGAAAACCATCGCGACATCACGTTCAACTGGTGCAAGCTTATTAACTCTTTCACCATCTAAAATTAAATCACCCGAAGAAATACTTTCAAGACCTGCAATCATTCTTAATGTTGTTGACTTTCCACAACCAGAAGGACCAACCATAACAATGAATTCGCCGTCCTTGATATCCAAATTAAAATCATGAACAGCATGTGCACCATTAGGATATATCTTATTAATATTAACAAGCTTTAAACTAGCCATGCTATCACCTACCTAGATAATTTTTTTAAAACAATTTTACCATCATTAATATACTTAATCTGACGATTACATTTAAGCATCGAATTAAAACCAGCCATAATTGATATAACGCCACTAATTATTAAGCATATTATTATTTGCCACATTTTTGAACTTCCATTATATAAGTCAACCTTCATTAATAAAGGAATAATAGCAAATCTTAAAGCACAATAGATGCCATAGACCACCATCAAATAAGAAAAAACTTTTTTATAAGCTCTAATCTTAATCGCACAAGTAAAAAGGAATAATAATACACCAATATTAAATAAAATAACAATTCCTACATAGAAGCTTCTTTCCATCATTGCTAAAAGGATAATTAAATAATAAAGTTCTATGGCTGTTACAAGTAATATCAACCAATAATTTCCTGAATCAAGCTTATAAAATGATAAATTTGTGTTTTGTTCATTTTTCTCTTCCTTAGGTAAATTTAACCACCAAATATCATCATTGATCTTTTTTATCTTACGTGTATAATCACAAGCCTTTTTCTTAAGCTTATAAAGAGCCGTATCATCACTTACTGTAGATTGTAACTTTTTATTCTCTTCAAGCTTTAAGTTTAATTTATCAAGTCTTTTTTTAAGAAGATTATTTCTAAACTGTTTAAGCATTTAAAACCGCCTCCTCTTTTCCTTGCTTGATATAATCCTTGTGACTAATTAATAGTACGCTAGGAAAAGCAATTGAAATTAATAGAACAAGTGCATTTACAACATATCCTAAATAAAATATTAAATGCTTTGGTTCATAAACATAATCAGCATCAAGTTTACTATTTTCTAACCACATATATGAAAAGTTAACATTCTTATACTCATTCATTAATGAACCAAATTTAATAAACGAATATATAGCCTGAAAAGCTAATACCAATGCAATAGCACTAATAACAATTATAGCAAAACGATCTGGAACCTTATGATTTAACTCAAGTATAAAGACAACAGCGATTGCAATAGCACCTACAAGTGATAAATAAAAGATAACCTTATTAAATGCTTGCATGTTATCATGAAATATCTTAATTGATTTATTTGCTTCAAGCTCAAATCCAAACAAATCATCATAATCTGTCATAAATGATAGTGAAAAAATAAAATTAACTACCATTATAACAATGAATAAATAAAAGCATATCCTCTGTAATTTAAATATATTTTTCATTTTCCTTTTCCTCCTTATGCTTATAAAACAAATAGATGACAAGAAAAAGAGAGTTGAAAAGAATAAGAAAGAAGCATCTATTTGTTTTATAAGCATTCAGGACAAAGTCCTGAATACTTATTTTTTTATTTTATATTTTGGGCCTTATAGGCAGCTTGGTATGTTCTGACAAATATATCAAGACCAGCATCCTTAAATACCTTTAAATATGCATCATATGTTCTTGGAACATTTGTACCAGAAGGTTCATTACCTAACTCTTTATACCTTACTACATTAAACATAAATTCAATGAAATCACTATTTGACATTGATGTCTCGTTTTGTAATGTTTCATTTTGAATCTTTGTTAATGAGAATACAGGTGGTACTAGTTTATAATAATTAGGGTTATCGCCACTTATACCATTACCATCATAAGTTGGAATATTGCAGGTTGAATTTTGAAGAAGATGCCATGCATCAAAGCCACGTTCAGATGTATATTGATATTCAAAACCAATTTCCTTTGCATAACCAACAGGCATTAAAGAACCAACCCAGTTACGTAAGAAACTTGATAAATCACCATTAGCAACTTTACTTGCAGTTGTAGTTGTCCAAGAATCATATTTAGGGTAAGTCACACCATCCGGTCCAACAAAGGTATTACTATTATCTAGCATATCAGGAAGACCATAATTTTGAGCCTTAGTACCTGCTTCGCTAAACATATAATCAAATAAAGAAGCAGCTCTTAAAATTTGTTCTTGTGATGATGCTGTAGAAATTGACCATCCATCTGGTTTAATAACACGAGAATTGTCAATATAATATTGCCATACACCATTTACCTTTGAAACTGGAGGTAAAACACCAACTACATCTGAATTTAAAGCATCAGCTGTTGTAGATGCTGTGAAGTCAAATGTCATAAAGCCATATTGAGCATTATCAGCACTATCAGTACCATACAATCTACTTCTAAAGTTAGCCGTATTCTTTAAATCTAAACAGTCATTGTAGAATAAACCTTCCTTATACATTTGAGAATACGCACTTAAATTGTTATAAACGGATTCTTTAGAATATGTATATTGTAGTTCACCATTCTTATCAATTTCAAAACGAGATTCATATGAATCTGAACCATGAACTCTTCCACCATCTAAATAAGTACTAAACCTTAAAAGATCCTCACGATATTTTGACTGTCTTGTAAAATATGGATATACTTCTTTAGCTTTTCCACCTGTTAAGAATTTAGGATTTGCCTTAATTACTCTAAATAAAGCAACAAGTTCATCCATATCATAAGCAGCTTTTTCGCCTAAATATAATTCACTTGGATTAGTATAATCATAGTTATCCTTAATATATTGTTTTAAGGCTTGAGCTAAATTAACACCATTCATAGATGAAAGGTTATTCATAATTTCAATTATATTCTGATTTGTTTTCTTTGTAATAGTAACTCCTGTCTTAGGTGTTACACTACCACCGTTTGAACCAGTTCTAGCATTAGCACCAGTGAAGTTTCCAGTATAAGATTTATTAATTACTGTCTCAGTATCATATGATTGACTATCACCATCAAGTAAGCCTGTTACCCAGCTTTTACGCATATGGAAATCACGTGCATATTGACCAATTTCAGCAATATACGGAATATGATATATTTGACCATCATATGCTGTAATAGCGCTCTTTACATTAGGATTCTTTTCCAAATATGCTTTAAAGTTAGGAAGATTTCCTTGATCAATAAGCTTTGAAATACTAACAAACATTCCTTGAGTACCATAACTCATTAATGACTCACCAATAGAGTTTCCTCCATATACTGTTGCATCGGAAAATCCTGTTGCGGCAGCAGTTGTAATCATATCCTTAGCCTTTTGGTCTTGAACTGTTACATCCTTCATATTAATGTTAAGTTCACCTGCAACGTAACTCCAGAATGGCTTTAACTGTCCAGATGTTACAACGGTCTTTCCATCAGGTAATGTTAATGGTGAAGATTGAGCATATGTAATAGTTTGACTCTTATTTCCGTATGCCAAGTTCATCTTCAATTCAACTGATTTTGTTAAATCATCTTTAACAGAATCACCACTAGTAGTTGTTGTTTTACCGCATGCTGCAAGTGATAAGGCTGCAGCAGTGGCTAATGTCAATGTAAATATTTTCTTTTTCATTTTATTTTTTCCTCCTATCTATAATATTTACTTAATTTCTCTAATTTCTAACCCTTTACGCCACCTAAGTTAACACCCCTCGCAAAATACTTTTGAATATATGGATATACAATAAGAACAGGAATAATTGAACAAATTATAATCGCATATACAAGGCTATCAGCTGCATAAGGTAATACAACTGCAGATTCATCATATAGCTTTTGATAATTTTCAATTAAGGTTCTTAAATATACCTGTAATGCTTGTTCATTTGAATCCTTAAGAAGCATTCTTTGCCAATAATAACCATTCCATCTTGAAATGGCATAGAATAAGGTAACAGTCGCAATTGAGGCTCCTGACATAGGTATATATACTCTTGAAAATACCTGAAATTCATTTGCTCCATCAATTGTCGCAGCCTCTTCTATTTCCTTAGGTACAGCACTAAAGGCATTCCTTAATAGAATTATGTTATATGCTTGAACACCGAAGGCTACAACCATTCCCCACTTATTATCTACACCAAGTGATTTGTAGTTTAAATATTGTGGTATCATACCAGCTGTAAACCACATTGTAAATACAAGGAAGAAATTCCATTTTCTTTTTCCCATTAGCTTGTCCTTTGATAATGCATAAGCGCCAGTTAATGATATAAACATACTCCATACAGTACCAAATACAGTATAGAATAATGTATTTATATAAGAAATCCAAAATCCCTTATCAAGAATAACCATACGATAGGCTTGAATCGTTAAATCCTTAGGCCAAAGTACAATTGATCCACTTTCATATGCAACCTTTCCACTAATTGAAACACTAAAAGCATAAATAAGTGGGTATAAACATAAAATGGCAAAGATTGTGACTAAAAGATATGCGAATATTTTAAATATTATTTCACTTTTACTTAAACGCTCTGAATTCATTTATAATCACCTACCATAAAGAAGTTTTTGATACCTGACGACTAATTGCATTAGCTCCAATAACAAGGGCAAAGCCTATTACAGAGTTAAATATACCAACAGCAGATCCTAAACCAAAGTTTCCAGTTTCAATACCTAATCGCTGTTCAAATGTTGATAAAACATCGGCCGTGATATACGTATTTGAATTATAAAGCAATAAGACTCTTTCGTAACCAACTGATAGCATCTTACCAATTCTCATAATAATCATGATAATAAGTGTAGGAGCCATACCAGGAATAGTAACATATCTTATTTCTTGCCATTTATTTCCACCATCAACCTTTAAAGCTTCATACATTACAGGGGAAATACCCATAATAGCTGCGAAGTAAACGATTGAGTTATAACCGCTTTCCTTCCAGATACCTGTAATTATATATAATGGTCTAAAATAATTAGCTGAATTAATAATTTCCGTTCCTTCCGGCAAAATATTCATGTTATAAAACAATTGAGCAATAACACCAGTTGATTGCTTACCAGTATAAACAAGAGTAATTACAATACCTGTAATTGTAACCTCTGATAAGAAATGAGGAAGATATGTAATAGTTTGTGTAATTTTACGATATCCTTCACTTCTTATTTCAGAAAACAGCAAAGCAAGAATAATAGGAATAGGAAATCCAAAAACTAATCCATAAGCACTAATAATAAAGGTATTTCTAAATGCACCCCAGAAGGCTTCCTTATTAATTCCAGCAACAATGTTGTTAAAATTACTAAGACCTTTAAATTCACTTCCTGCAATTCCTAAGGTTGCATCATAACGTTTAAACGCTACGAATAAACCAGCCATAGGCTTGTATGCAAAGAGTAAAAACCAAATTACAATTGGAAGTAAAATAACATAAAGCTGCCAGTCCTTCTTTATTCCACTAATGATTGCTCTCGTTTTCGATTCTCTCATTTTTAAGCCAGTCTTCATTTTTTTCTTCTCCTTTCTCTTCTTCTATCTTAAATCCAGGATCCTTAGTCTTTTCTTCATTACTTGCGTCTAACAAATAATGATTCATATCCACAAGAAGCTCAGATTTAAAATGCCTAAACAATAATATGATGATAGCATTAATAGAAAATGTAAAAATCATTGAAACAAAATATTTATAAAAACCAAGATAATCATGATTAATAATCATAAGGGCAATTCCCTTAGATATTGAAAGTGAAACCAAAACAAGAACAATATAAATTAAAAGCTTGTATGACGACTTAACAATCAAATTTCTATTTTTTCTTCCATATAGTAAAATTGGTAAAACCGCAAAGACATTTGCAATACAATAATATAAAATTCCACTATAAACATCATTTTGATTTTGAGTAAATAAAAGCGGAATTCCTGAAAGGATTATTACGAAAACTGAATAAGCACCCCATCTTATTGAAGCGATAATAAAAATAAGAGTAGCAAAGCTTAAATAAAATTGAGAACCAACCTTATTAAAAAAATAAGATGATAAAAATTCCGACAAAATAGCCAAAATAGTAAATATAAATAAATCAAAAAATCGAATTTTATTCATTCACATCAGCTCCTTGTTCATATATACGAACTAAGTTTATAAAATAGTTCATTTTATTAGCAGGATTAAATCTTGCCGTTCATATATATGAACTAAGTTTATAACTTTCTCTTTACGCTTATATTTTAGCATAAATTTACTCCTTGTCAACGCCTAAAATAAAAACGCTTACATTTTTGTTATTTTTTTTGTTATAAAATAAAAAAGAGCTTTAAACTCTTTTATTTTATCTATTATAACCTATTCGCTTTGATATTTCTAATGCAACATTACGAATTTGTTGGCCTAAGAACTCACAATCAGTACTTTCCGTATACATATCAGAAATCGATACAGCTGCAACACATTCTCCTGAAAAATTAAATACTGGAGCAGCAAAGCATATCATATGATCTTCAATTTCACGATTATCACACGCATATCCTTTTTTTCTAACTTCTTCTAATTCCTTATATAATTGTTCTTTAGTTGAAATAGTTCTTTCCGTTTTTTTAATAAATGTCATATTATCAATTACCTTCTTTTGATAATCAGAAGAACTATAAGCAAGTAAAACCTTCCCTAAGCCAGTACAATATAACTCAGCCTTTGTACCTTTATCACATGTTGCAAGCTTGGCACCTTCACCAGCATATTTATATATATAAAGAACCTTATCACCCTCAAGAATACCGCCGAAGCAATTGCGATGAAGTTTATCCCCAATTCCTGGTAAAAACTCTTTAAATAAATCCACCAAATCTAAACGTTTATAATAATTCATTCCCAAAACATAATTTTCTGGTCCCAATTGATATTTTTTATTGTTAGCCTTTGATTCAGATAAAAGATCTAAATTTAATAGGGTTTGAATAATATTAAATGCACTACTCTTAGGGCAATCAAGTAATTCGGTAATTTCTGTTAAAGTAAGGCCATCATCTTCTTTAGCCACATATTTTAATACTTGAAATGCTCTTCTCACCGTTCTATTCATATTACATATCTCCTTCGTTTTTAGTAATTATAGCACAAATTCCAAAATAAGGAAATTATTTTTTATCATTTTTGTTCGCATATATGAATTATGATTATATATATGAATTTTAACTTGACTCTAATTCTTATTCTTAGTATAATCAAATTAGAAAGGAACAAAAATATGATAAACGAAAAGATTTATACACAATTTAAGGAATATTTAAATTATTTATTAGTAAATTCCACAGTGGAATCTCCACTATGGAATAAAGAGGTTTTAATTGGACTTAAAAAACCAGGATGGACTTATATCGATGGATGTATGATGGTAGCGCTTATTGCTTACTACAAAACAACCAACAATAAAGAAATTCTTAACTATGTTGATAACTTTATCGATAAACTTGTGGATGATGATGGGCATGTAACTATCTATTATTATGATAATTACAATAATTTTACGACAACAGGCTGTGATTCAGATCCATGTAATATGGCAAAGGTTCTATACACCCTTTATGATGAAACTCATAAAGAAAAATACCATAAAGCCATTGACTTCTTTATGAACAATCAAGTTAGAAAACTTCCTAGAATTAGAGGTAATTTTTGGCACAAGATTAAATATTACAATCAAATTTGGCTTGATGGATTATATATGATTTTACCTTTTTTTGCTGAATATTCAAAAAGATATAATGATAGAAAAGATTTCTATGATATTACCTATCAGCTTGAAAATGCTTTAAACCTAACCTGGGAAGACGATAAAAAACTGATGGTTCATGGTTATGATGGACAATATTTAGATCAAACAAAAAAAATGATTTGGTCAAATCCTTTAAACGGACATTCACAAATTGTATGGCTTAGAGCTTGTGGATGGTATGAAATGGCGCTTGTGGATGTTTTAGAAATAATTGATGATGATAGTCTTAAACAAAAAATAAATAATCTTATTAAAAAATCAATTGATGGATTACTTCTTTATCTTGATAAAAATACCAATATGTTCTATCAAGTACCTAATATGCAAAGTAAAGATGGTAATTATCTTGAGACATCTGGTACATTAATGGTTGCATATGCCATTTTAAAAGCCATAAGATTAAATGCCTTACCCAAAAGTTACCAAGAAATCGGATTAAATATTTTGTATGGCACTTGTAATAAATACCTAACAAAAAGTCCCGAAGGAAACTACACATTCGGAGGAATTTGTATCGGTGCTGGACTAACTGCCTCACGTACAGATAAATATGCGGGAACATATGATATGTATATATCAAGGGAAATCGTAAATGATGATGGGAAAGGAATTGGGCCTTTAATTTTAGCCTTTTCGGAAGCTTTATTAATTAAATAAATTAAATCCAAGTGTTAATTAAATGCACTTGGATTTTTAATTATAATTTTTTTGTTAAAGTTTTATTAATTTTAGTACAATATTTTTTTATAAAATTAAACCAAAATAATATTCTTTTATTCAAATTCAATTGTTGCAGGTGGTTTAGATGTACAGTCAAGTAGTACTCTATTAACTCCTGCTACTTCATTTACAATTCTTCTTGAAATCTTATCTAAAACATCATAAGGAATACGAGCCCAATCAGCTGTCATTCCATCAATTGATGTAACTGCACGTATTGCAATTGCATAATTATAAGTTCTTCCATCTCCCATTACTCCTACACTCTTCATATTAGTTAAAGCGGTAAAGTATTGCCAAATTTCCTTATCAAGCCCTGCAGATGCTATTTCCTCTCTTAAGATTGCATCACTTTTACGAACTATTTCAAGTTTTTCTTCTGTTATATCGCCTATAATTCTAATTGCAAGTCCAGGACCTGGGAATGGTTGACGCCACACAATTTCATAAGGAAGTCCCATTTCGAGACCTAAAGCTCTAACCTCATCCTTAAATAAAACATTAAGTGGCTCAATAAGCTTAAACTTCATATCCTTTGGAAGTCCACCAACATTATGGTGAGATTTAATTGTTTGAGCGGTAGCAGTACCTGACTCAATAACATCTGTATATAATGTACCTTGAGCAAGAAAATCAAAATCACCAAGCTTACGTGATTCCTCATCGAAGCAATATACAAATTCATTACCAATAATTTTACGCTTCTTTTCAGGATCTGTAACCCCCTGAAGCTTCGATAAAAAACGCTCCTTAGCATTGATACGAATAACATTCATATCAAATTTCTTGCAGGCAGCCATTACCTCATCGCCTTCATTTTGTCTTAAAAGCCCATGGTCAATAAACATGCAAGTTAAATTATGGCCAATTGCCTTATGAAGTAACACTGCTACAACAGTTGAATCAACTCCACCTGAAAGACCGCATAATACTTTTTTATCTTTAACTGTTTTTCTAATTTGTTCAATCTGCATATCAAGATAATTTTTCATTGACCAATTATTATTAGCATGACAAATTTCAAAAACAAAGTTATGAAGCATTTTATTACCATTAACTGTATGTCTTACCTCAGGATGGAACTGAACACAATAAATCTTCTTTTCTTCATTGGCAATGGAAGCTACAAGACCATTTTGTGATTTAGCAAGAAGCTTAAAGCCTTGAGGAATTTTAGCAACATGATCACCATGACTCATCCAAACCTCTTCTTCATCATATAAATCCTTAAATAATAATGATTTATCTTCAATTAGAATATTCATCTTACCATATTCACGCTTAGGACTACTTAAAATTTCACCCTTAAAATACTTAGCTGTAAGCTGCATACCATAACAAATTCCTAAAATAGGAAGACCTAAATTAAAAATTTCTTCATCCACTTTAAATGCATCATCATCATAAACAGATTTAGGCCCACCTGAAAAAACAATTCCTTTTATCCCTTCCATTGCTTTAATTTCTGAGGCTTTAATCGTATGAGGTAAAAGAGCACTATACACACCCATTTCTCTAATACGACGGGCAATTAATTGATTATATTGAGATCCAAAATCTAAAACAATAATCTTATCAGTCATAAAAACTCCTACTTAGAATAATTTGGTGCTTCTACTGTAATTTCAACATCGTGAGGATGTGACTCAAGAAGACCCGCATTTGTAATTCGAATAAATTTAGCAACTTCCTTTAAGGTTGGAATATCCTTAGCTCCGCAATATCCCATACCAGAACGAATACCACCACATAGCTGATAAACTGTATCTGCAACAGGGCCTTTAAAGGCTACTCTTCCTTCAATACCTTCTGGTACAAGCTTTTTAGCAACTGTATCCTTCTTTTGGAAATATCTATCAGCTGAACCACGCTTCATTGCAGCAAGAGAGCCCATACCAACGTATGACTTAAAACGACGGCCATTAAATATTATCTCCTCACCTGGTGCTTCAGAGCAACCTGCAAGTAAGGAACCAAGCATTACACAATCTCCTCCCGCCGCAAGTGCCTTAACAACATCACCAGAAAGCTTAATACCACCATCAGCTATAACACAGCATCCACGCTCTTTAGCATATTCATAAACATCATTTACCGCCGTAATTTGAGGTACACCAACACCAGCTACTACACGAGTTGTACAAATAGAACCAGGTCCAATACCAACCTTAACAGTATCAACACCTGCATCAATTAACTCCTTAGCAGCTTCCTTTGTTACAATATTTCCTGCAACTAAATTTAAAGTAGGATATTTAGCTCTTATCTTTTTAACCGCATTAATAACATTTTCTGAATGTCCATGGGCTGAATCAATCGTAATAATATCAACACCAGAAGCCACGAGTGCATCAACACGCTCCATCATATCAGCACCAATACCAACTGCAGCTCCACAACGTAAACGACCCTTTTCATCCTTACATGCATTAGGATAATTTTTAGCATTATCAATATCCTTAGTTGTAATTAGTCCTACTAAATGATTTTTATCATCAACAATAGGAAGCTTTTCAATACGATGATTCCACAAAATTTGACGAGCCTCTTCAAGCGTTGTACCCTCAGGAGCCGTAATTAAATGCTCATGCGTCATAACTTTTGATATTTTAGTATCATCAGGTGTAAGATATTTTAAATCACGAGCAGTTAAAATACCAACAAGTACACCCTTTTCATCAACAATAGGAAGACCTGAAACATGATACATTGACATAATTTCGAAGGCGTCCTTTGTTGTTTTATCTTCAGTCATCGTAACGGGATTAATAATCATACCCGCTTCATTACGCTTAACTAAATCAACCTCACGAGCTTGTTCTTCAATTGACATATTCTTATGAATAAAGCCAAGTCCCCCCTCACGTGCAAGAGCAATCGCAAGCTCTGATTCCGTAACAGTATCCATCGCTGCAGATACAATTGGAATATTAAGCTCAATATTCTTTGTTAAATGGGTTTTTAATGAAACCTCAGAAGGTAAAACATTAGACTTTTGAGGTACTAAAAGTACATCATCAAAAGTTAAGCCAATGCGAATATCATCAAATTTAGACATATTATTAATCCTCCAATCCTAACCTCTTATAAATATATCCAACCTCTTTAAAATAATAATCAAGAGTAAAGCATGCATCAATTTCTTCCTTAGTTAAATGCTTTAAAACAGCCTCACTTTTCTTAAGAAGCTCTTGGTAATCAATATTATTGTTATAGGCCTCCATCGCAATTGGCTGTACTGTATCATAAGCCTCCTCACGTACAAGGCCCTTAGAAATTAAAGCATAAAGTACTCTTTGAGCAAAAATAACCTTATTAGTCATATAAATATCTTTAAGCATCTTTTCAGGATATACAACCAAATTTTCTAAAATTCCTTTAAAACGATTTAACATATAATCTAATAAGCAAGTCGCATCTGGTAAAATAATTCTTTCTGTTGAAGAATGAGAAATATCTCTTTCATGCCACAATGCAATATTTTCATAAAATGTAAGCATATACCCACGCATAACTCTAGAACATCCACAGATATTTTCAGAAGAAATGGGATTACGCTTATGAGGCATAGCACTTGAACCCTTTTGTCCCTTACTAAAAGCCTCTTCGGCTTCATGAACTTCGGTTCTTTGAAGATTTCTAACCTCTAGGGCCATCTTTTCAAGCTCAGATGCAATAAGAGCTAAAACAGCCATATAGTGAGCATGGCGGTCACGCTGAATAACTTGTGTTGAAATAGGAGCATATGAAATATCAAGTGCCTTACAAACATATTCTTCAATAAATGGTGGAATATTACAAAAGTTTCCAACTGCGCCTGATAATTTACCAACTTCAATTTCTGCTACAACATCATCAAAACGCTTAAGCATTCTTTGCATATCAGAATACCATAAGGCCCATTTAAGACCAAATGATGTAATATCGGCATGAATACCATGGGTTCTTCCAATACAAGGTGTATTTTTAAATTCTAAGGCCCTTTTCTTTAAGACAGCCATAATATCTAAGATATCCTTGCGTAATATTTTATTAGCCTCTTTAATTAAAATCGCATTTGCTGTATCAACAACATCCGTTGAAGTAAGACCATAGTGAATCCACTTTCTTTCTTCTCCCAGTGATTCTGATACAGTTCTAGTAAAGGCTACTACGTCATGCTTAGTTTGTGCTTCAATTTCTTTTATTCTTGAAATAGTAAATGATGCCTTATCAAGCTTAGGAAGATCCTCCTTAGGAACCACACCAAGCTCTGACCAAGCCTCAGCATTTTTAAGTTCTACCTTCAAATAGGCATTAAATTTAGACTCTTCCGTCCAAATATCTCTCATACATTTACGACTATAGCGTTCAATCATTTTATTTTTCCTCCATATGATGTAAATATGCTTCAAGTGTATTTTGCATTAAGCAACAAATTGTCATAGGACCCACACCACCAGGCACCTTTGTAATAAAGGATGCTTTAGGCTCACATGATGAAAAATCACAATCACCACATAGCTTATGTGTTTGAGGGTCTCTATTTACACCAACATCAATTACAACTGCACCATCCTTAATAAAATCAGCTGTAACATATTTGGGTTTACCAATTGCGACAATTAATATATCGGCCTTTCTTGTAATTTCCTTAACATTTTCTGTACGAGAATGCACAATTGTCACAGTCGCATTTTGATCTAAAAGAAGCTTAGAAATTGGAAGCCCTACAATTTCTGATCTTCCCATTACAACGGCATTTTTACCAGCAAGAGGAATGTTTGCGGAATTAAGAAGACTAATAATTCCTCTTGGTGTACAAGGTATCATACCTTCTCTTTTTTGCCACAAGGCAGCGACATTTAAAGGATGAAAACCATCAACATCCTTATCCAGTCTTATTCGTTCAATAACATGCTCCTTGTTAATATGTAACGGAAGGGGAAGTTGTACTAAAATACCATCAACAGTATCATCATTGTTAAGCTCATCAATTTTAGCTAAAAGTGATTCTTCTGTTATATCATCCGGTAAACAAATAGTTGTATTTTCAATTCCAATCTCAAGGGAAGCCTGCTCCTTACCCTTAACATAAGATTTTGATGCTGGATCATCACCAACAAGAACGACGACAAGATGAGGCAAACGCTCATAAACCCTTTTATAATAAAGGATCTCCTCCTTCATTTTTTCTTTAATACTAAGTGATAGCTCTTTGCCACTAATAATTCTTGCCATAATTTCCTCCTAAAGTGATCGATGTCCAATATCAGTTCTATGATATAGATTATTACATTTAATCTTACTTACCTCTAAATTAGCATTTTGTTGGGCCTCAAGCAAAGTTTTACCTTTAGCCACAACAATTAATACTCTACCACCATTAGTGTAGTATTTGCCACCATCTTCTTTAGTTCCCATATGATAAATAATACCATTAACATCATTAAGGCCTTCAATTAAAAAGCCCTTTTCATAAGATGAAGGATAGCCCTTGCTTGCAAGGACAACACCAAGATAGTACATAGGATCAAATGTAAGCTCGACCTTATTTCCATCTATTATATCACAAAAAACCTCAAATAAATCATTTTTTAATTTAGGAAGAACAACTTCCGTTTCAGGATCTCCAAAGCGAGCATTAAATTCAATCACTTTAATACCATCCTTAGTCTTCATAAGGCCCCCATATAATACACCCTTAAACGGACGACCTTCAGCCATTAAAGCTAAAGCTGTAGGCTCCATTATATGCTTAAGAGCATATTCTTTGTCTGAATCGTTAATAATTGGTACACCACTATAAGCCCCCATACCCCCCGTATTTGGACCTAAATCATTATCATACGCACGCTTATGATCTTGGCTTACCTCCATAGGATAAACCTTATCATTTGAAACAAAGCACATAAAAGAAAACTCCGGACCCTCAAGATAATCTTCAATTACTACGGATGAACTTCCAAATTCTTCATCGATTAACATATCCTTTAGGGTTTCTTCAGCCTCTTCTAAGGTTGTAGCTATTACAACACCCTTTCCTGCTGCAAGTCCATCATATTTTAAAACAATTGGCAGGCTATGTCCCCTAACATAATTAATTGCCTTTTCATAATCAGTAAAAACCTCATAGGAAGCAGTAGGAATATGGTATTTTTTCATCAAATCTTTAGCATAGGATTTTGATGTTTCTATTTCTGCTGCCTTTTTAGTCGGACCAAATATTTTTAAGCCTGCAGCATTAAATTCATCTACAATTCCGGCAGCTAAAGCCATTTCCGGACCAACAACAGTTAAATCAATTTTTTGCTTAATTGCAAACGCCTTTAAAGCCTCAACATCTGTTTCCTTAATCGGAACAAGTGTTGCTATTTGAGCTATTCCAGCATTTCCAGGAGCACAATATATTTCACTTACATACTTAGATTTACTAAGTGCTAAGGCAATAGCGTGACATCTACCGCCAGCACCAACAATTAATACCTTCATAATTAATGCTTAAAATGACGCATACCTGTAAATAGCATGCATATTTCATTTTCATTAGCCACGTTAATTGACTCTTCGTCACGAATAGAGCCACCAGGCTGAACAATCGCAGTCACACCAAATTCTTTAGCATATGAAACTGTGTCTCCAAATGGTAGGAAGCCATCAGAAGCTAAAACTAATTCTTTTGTATAACCCTTAGCACGTGCCTCTTCAAGGGCAAGCTTAGCTGAACCAACACGATTCATTTGACCTGCGCCAACACCTAGTGTTACACCATCCTTAACTACAACAATTGCATTTGACTTTACATGCTTTACAATCTTAAGTCCAAATTGCATATCGCTTAGCTCTACAGGAGTAGGATGCCTCAAGGTTACAGTCATCGAATCATCTACCTTAACCATCTTAATATCACTATCCTGTTCAAGAATACCACCATTTACACTCACATATTGCTTAGATGGAGTGGTAGGACCAAGCTTATATTCAATTAATCTTACATTTTTACGCTTTGAAAATTCAACTTTTGCTTCATCGGTGAATTTAGGAGCTAAAATAACCTCCAAGAAAAGGGGAGCTTTTTCTTCACCATTTTGAGGAATTGTATATTTCATAAGCTTAGCAGCTTTCTTATCAATCACCTGATTAGTTGCGACGATTCCTCCATAAATAGAAACCGGATCAGCATTATAGGCTTTAGTCCATGCATCAACCAAATCAGAACCAATAGCCGCACCACAAGGGTTCATATGCTTTAGACCTACTGCAAAAGGAATAGATGGATCAAATTCACGAACAATCATCAAAGCGGCATTAGCATCCTGAATATTATTATATGATAGTTCCTTACCCTGAAGTTTTGTAGCATTTGCTAGGCTATAGCTTCCAGGATTTAAACTATAAAAGTTAGCCGCTTGATGAGGATTTTCACCATATCTTAAGGTTTGGCATAAAGGCGCTTCAATATGTAGCACAGGTGAAAGAGAAGCATTTTCTCTCATAAAATCCGAAATTGCCATATCATATGATGCGGTATGTGTATAGGCCTTAGCACTAAGCTTTAGTCTCGTATCAAGTAGCGTATTGCCATTTTCTTTAATCTCATTAATAATATTATCATAATCCGAAGGATCACATACAACCGTTACTGATGCATAATTCTTAGCTGCACTTCTTAACATTGAAGGTCCACCAATATCAATATTTTCAATAGCATCCTCCATTGTAACACCCTCTTTAGCAATTGTTTCCTTAAAGGGATATAAATTTACACACACAAGATCAATTAATTCAATATGATTATCACTTAAAGCCTTTAGATGCTCTTTGTTATCTCTTCTTGCAAGTAAAGCACCATGAACTGCAGGATGAAGAGTTTTTACTCTACCATCGCAAATTTCCGGAAATCCTGTCACATCAGAAATATTAGTTATAGGAAGTCCAGCCTCACGAAGACATTTCATTGTTCCACTTGTTGAAATTACCTCAAACCCAAGGGAAATTAGATTACGCGCAAATTCTACTACGCCTGTTTTATTTGATACACTGATTAAAGCTTTCATTTTTTAGTTCTCCTTAATAATTCTATTAATTGCAAAAGGATATAGCTCATGTTCAATCTCATGAATTTTAGCTTCTACCTCTTCAATACTATCCCCATAGTACTCAAAGCCCCTTTGAGCAATAATAGGTCCTCCATCTAGCTCTTTTGTTACATAATGAACCGTAACCCCAAACACCTTAACACCATAGCTAAAGGCATCTTCAATTCCATGGGCTCCCTTAAATGATGGGAGTAAAGCCGGATGAATATTAATAATCCTATCCTTATATGCATCAAGCAAGGTATTACCTACAATACGCATATACCCAGCAAGACAAATTAAATCAATTTTAAGATCACGCAAAATTTTAACAATTTCTTTTTCATAATCACTTCTTTTTTTATAACTATGAGGGTCAAAAACAAAGGTTCTTATTTTTAAATTTTTAGCTCTTGTTAAAACATAAGCATCCTTTTTATCACAAATTAAAATTTCCACCTGACAAGAAATCTCGCCTTTAAGGCAAGATTTAACAATCGCTTCAAAATTAGTTCCTGAACCTGATGCAAATACAGCCAGCCTCATTATTTAATTTCGACTCCTTCTTTAGCAGAAACAACGCCAATCTTATAAGCCTTACGTCCATGAGATTCTAAAATAGAAATTGCCTTTGAAGCATCTTTCTCATCTAAAACTAAAACAAGACCGATACCCATATTATAAATATTAAACATCTCACGATGAGCTACCTTACCATAATGTTCTAAGAATTTAAATACTGGTAAAATTGGCCATGAACCCTCATTAATTAAAATTCCTTGTCCTTCATGTAAAATACGTGGAATATTTTCATCAAAGCCACCACCAGTTATATGAGCAACTCCATGAACATCAACATTTCTAATTACGTCTAAGACCTCTTTACAATAAATATTAGTTGGTGTAAGTAAAACCTCACCTAAGGTTTTAGTTTCATCAAGTTCTTCATATTTTTTAAATAAATCTAAATTATTATCAGAAATTATCTTTCTTACAAGAGAAAAGCCATTTGAATGAACTCCACTTGACTCAATACCAACCAAGACATCACCAACGCTAACCTTAGAACCATCAATTAGCTTTGACTTTTCAACAACACCCGTAGTAAAGCCGGCAATATCATATTCGCCATCCTGATACATTCCTGGCATCTCAGCTGTTTCACCACCAATTAGTGCACAGCCCGCTTGAATGCATCCATCTGCAACACCCTTAACAATTTGCTCAAGACGCTGTGGTATAGCATGTCCTACTGCAACATAATCAAGGAAATATAATGGCTCAGCTCCTTGAGCTAAAACATCATTAACACACATCGCAACAGCATCAATACCAATAGTATCATGCTTATCCATTAAAAAGGCAAGCTTAAGCTTAGTACCAACACCATCTGTACCTGAAACAAGCATTGGCTCCTTATAATTTAATAGTGATAAATCAAACATTCCACCAAATGAACCAATGTTAGAAACACAGCCAAGACGATTAGTACTCTTAACATGCTTCTTATATCTTCTTACAGCCTCATAACCAGCCTCTAAATCTACACCTGAACTTCCATACGCTTTTGAACCCATATATTTATCCTCCTAAAACTTATGATCCTTATTAGCTTCCCAAACACTTGAGTAAAGTGCTGTTGGGTATTTACCTGTAAAACAAGCTGTGCATAATTCATTTCTTTTAGCTACTTCAAATAAAGCATGCTCAGAAATAAATGCCAGTGAATCCGCTCCTATTATTTCTCTTACTTCCTCAACACTATGATGAGCAGAAATTAATTCATCATAGGTTGAAATATCAACACCATAGAAGCATGGATGCGTTATTTGGGGAGATGCAATTCTAACATGAATCTCTAAAGCTCCCGCATCACGAAGCTGTTTTATAATTTTTTTACTTGTCGTACCACGTACAATCGAATCATCAATTAAAACAATTCTTTTACCTTTTACAATTGATGGTACCGGACTAAGCTTCATTCTAACGGCCTTTTCACGCATTTCTTGACTAGGCTGAATAAAGGTTCTTCCTACATATTTATTTTTAACCAAACCAATTTCATAAGGAATATGTGAAGCCTCTGCATAACCAATAGCAGCAGAAAGACTTGAATCAGGAACACCTATAACAATATCTGCATCAACAGGAGCTTCCTTATATAAAACCTTACCGGATTCTTTTCGAAAGGCATGAACATTAATCCCTTCAATATCACTATCAGGTCTTGAAAAATAAATATATTCCATAGCACACATATTACGATGCTTATATTTAGAATAATCATACGAATGAAGACCGGAATCATCAATCACAACAACCTCACCGGGATTTACATCTCTTAAGAAGGTGGCTCCACAAATATCAAGAGCACAAGTTTCTGATGCCACAACATAGCCACCATTTAATACGCCAATTGAAAGAGGCCTCAAGCCATATTTATCTCTTACACAATATAGTCTATCTTTAGTTAGAATAACAAAGGCAAATGCTCCTTCAAGCATATTTAAAGCCTGTAATATCGCCTCTATTCTTTTTGATGAGGCACTATCCTTTTTTATTAAATGAGCAAGAATCTCGGAATCAGAGGTTGATTGAAACATACTTCCTCTTTCCTCCAAAAACTTTCTAAGCTCATTTGAATTCACAAGATTTCCATTATGAGCAAGGGCAAAATCACCAGTATGGTGTCGAAATAGAAATGGTTGAACATTTTCAATTCCACCTCCACCCGTTGTAGCATATCTTACATGACCGATTGCCATACTTCCCTTAAGCGTACATAAATTAGTATTATTAAATATTTCTGATACTAATCCTTCCCCCTTAATACGCTTAAGCTCATGTGTGTCATCACTGACAGCTACAATACCGCAGCCCTCTTGACCTCTATGCTGCAAAGAGTGAAGTCCGTAGTAACAAAGCTCACTTGCATTAGGTATTCCATATACACCAAAAACCCCACATTCCTCATGAAGCCCCCTAAACGCTTCCATGTTATCCATTATATTGCCTCCTTATTAAGCAATTTTCTCTAAACGCTTTAATATCTCTTCATAGGCTTCTACAACCTTACCAAGATCTCTTCTAAACCTATCCTTATCAAGCTTAGCTAGTGATTTTTTATCCCATAATCTTGCACTGTCAGGTGATATTTCATCTGAAAGAACAATATTACCATCACAATCAAAGCCAAATTCAATTTTATAATCAACTAATATAACATCAACCGAATCAAACATCTTTTTTAATTCATTATTAATCCTATCCGTTAATTCATAAATCTTCTTTAAATCATCATAGCTACATATGCCTAAGGAAACTGCATGATCATCATTAATCAGAGGATCACCTAAAGCATCATTTTTATAATCAATTTCTCTTATAACATTAGAAGGAATTGTTCCTTCTTCAATATTTAAACGCTTAGCCATTGACCCAGCAATAACATTTCTTACAACAACCTCAAGCGGGATAATATTTACTTTTTTACATAGTTCTTCCCTATCATTTAGTTTTTTAATGAAGTGGGTTGGTATTCCTGCTTTATTTAATCTTTCATAAATAAGAGAGGAAATAGCATTATTTAAAACACCTTTATTTGCAATTATTGCCTTTTTAATACCATTAAAAGCGGTAGTATCATCCTTATAATGAATAATAATTTTATTAGGATCATCAGTTTTATAAACTTGTTTAGATTTTCCTTCATATAGAAGTTCTCTTTTTTCCATTGTAGTTATATCTCCATTTTTATTTTTGTACTTTTAGATTACCTATAGCTACTCTTCCTTTATCAAATCACAATTTATTTAAAAATATTCTATATTTCCTCCCACTTAGCATATAAGATTGTTCCTGTATATTTATCATCTTCCATATAAATATATTTCCCATTCTCATCATATTTCTTTTTTGGTACAACGTCATTTTCAAAATCCCATTTATTTATTCTTTCTTGTTCCTTATACCAGCCCATAAATTTATAGCCTTCTCTACAAGGATCTGGTGGTATAACACTTATTGTTTTACCATCCACATCATCTACAAAGAAACAATAATCACTTTGATAATCATATTCACTACTATAATACATAACATTTGCACAATAAACCTTGTCTATATCATACCAATCAGTTTCATATTTAAGGAAAAATTTATATAAATCATAGCTTAAAAAAACATTTGCATAATATGTTTTTTCCCTTGGAAAATAGTCATCATAATTAGAAGGAATATAAATGTTTCTTGAACCTTCATAATTAATATAAACTCCAGCATTAAAATATACATTACAAAAATAAACATTAGGATTAGTTATATCAAGATTATCTAAATATCTATGATTAATAATTTGTGCACCAATTGATGTTACCCTGTAGTCATCAAATTTAGTTTGAAAAACTAAGGTATCTTTCTTTTTTCCTTCTTCACTTATGCCCATTATTGAAGCTTCATCCCCAAATTTTGCATAAACAAAATCGCCATTTATTACTAATCGTCTTTCAAAATTTTTATTCGGATTACAACTTCTTAGCAACAATACACACCCAGTTAATAGCAGCGATATATATATATATATATACATTCCATCGTTATAAAGATTGCTATCATTTTCTTCTTTTTCATATTCTTATCTCCCGTCAGCTTATAAGTATATTATTATCACTTTAAACTATTTTTTTAAGAAATAATTAATTGCATTTGTAAATATATCCTGATTCTTATTACCATTGATATTTTTATATAAATTTTCATTATATCTTTCAGTATGTCCCATCTTACCAAGAATCAAGCCTGATTTGGAAATAATACCCTCAATTGCATAAGATGAACCATTAGGATTCATTGGTGATGTCATTGTAGGGGCACCATCATAATCAACATATTGGAAGGCAACCTGACCATTTTCAAATAACTTTAAAGCCTGCTCATCACCAACAACAAATTTACCCTCACCATGTGATACAGGAATCGTAAATTCATCTCCTAATTTGAATGAAGAAAGCCAAGGAGAACGATTAGAAGAAACACGCGTTTTTACCATTTGTGAAACGTGACGGTTAATATCATTTCTAAATAAGGTAGGTGAATTTTGGGTTAAAGCACCAAGCTTTGCGTCTGGTAAAAGTCCTGATTTAACAAGAGCCTGGAAGCCATTACAAATACCTAAAATTAAACCCTTACGTTTTAATAAATTTGCAATAGATGCTTTTATAGCAGGTGATGTTAAAACATTAGCGATAAATTTAGCTGAACCATCAGGCTCATCACCAGCACTAAAGCCTCCTGATAAAACAAAGATATCAGCCTTATCAATTAAAGAAGCCATTTCTTCAATTGAACTTGTTACATCTTCTTCTGTTAAATTCTTAAATACTGAACTTATGGTTTTAGCCCCTCTTAACCTAAAGGCTTTTAATGTATCGAAATCACAATTTGTACCAGGAAAAGCCGGAGCGTATACAACAGGCATATGGGCTTCGCCTTCATAAACAAAGGTTCTTTTTCTTCGTTTAAGAGGAAGCGGAAGTGTTCCCTTCACACCTGATATAGCAGGATAAATCTCCCCAAATTTAGTAAAATTAGCCTTAACCATTTCCTCATAAGTAAACTCTTCATCATTTATTTTATAAATGCTTGAGGTACGACCTAAGCATTCAGCATAAGCTAAAGGATTTTTAGCCTCTACTAAAATAGCGCCATAATTTAAATCAAATAAGCTTTCCTCATCAACTAAAACCTCAAAGCCAACCTTATTACCAAAGCTCATTTTAGCTAATGCCTCACCTAAACCACCAAAGCCTAAAGCATAAGCTGATACAACATTCTTATTTTTAATATCCTTATGTAGCTTATTATAAAGTTCAATTAGATTTTCATAATTAGGCTCATAATTACTATCATAGCCAGGATTAATTAAATATAGATAATGACCTTCCTTTTTAAAATCAGTTGAAATAACATCCTTAGCATCTAGGGTTGTAATACCAAAGGCTACAAGTGTAGGAGGTACATTTTTATCAAGATATGTACCTGACATAGAATCTTTTCCACCAATAGATGGCATACATAAAGCATTTTGGGCTTTAATAGCACCAAGTAGGGCCGCAAAAGGAAGACCAAAAGATTTAGCATCAGTCATTTTCTTAAAATATTCTTGATAAGAAAAACGAACATTTTTTATTGAAGCACCTGCTGCTACAAGCTTACTTACTGCCTCTACTACCGCATATTGAGCTCCATGATAGGGACTAAAGCTTGCAATATTAGGATTATAACCGAATGCCATCATTGATGAAGTATTTGTCACACCTCTAGTTGGAAGCTTTTGACATGAAACCTGTGTTTCTGATAATTGATACTTTCCTCCATAAGGCATTAAAATGGTTGACGCACCAATCGTAGAGTCAAACATTTCAACTAGACCCTTTTGACTTAAAACATTATAAGATGCTAAATTATTAAGGAAACTATCATGTAAATTTGAATTATAAGTTTGTTTAAAAGGATTCTTCTCTTCTACCTTTTCTACAATAACCTCTGCATGATGAGTAGCACCTGCACTATCAATAAATGTTCTATCTAGCGATGCCTCAAGATGGCCATTATAATACATATTCATCATACCTGTATCAGTTACATCCGCAACGTAGGTGGCTTCTAGGTTTTCTTCATGACAATATTCCATAAATTTAGAAATATTTTCCTTAGAAATACAAACAGCCATACGCTCCTGTGATTCTGATATAGCAAGCTCAGTTGGATTTAGACCTTTATATTTAACAGGAACCCGATCAAGATAAATATCTAATGAAGGAGCAAGCTCACCAATAGCAACAGATACTCCACCAGCACCAAAGTCGTTAGATTTTTTTACAATCTTAGTTACTTCAGGACGAGCAAATAATCTTTCAATCTTACGTTCCTCAGGAGCATTACCCTTTTGAACCTCACTTGAGCAGGTTTCAATTGATTTTTGATTATGCTCCTTAGATGAGCCTGTAGCGCCTCCAATACCATCACGTCCTGTACGTCCACCAAACATAATAATAACATCACCAACGCTTGGCTCCTGTCTTATAATATTTTCATATTTAACGGCACCAACAACGGCACCAACTTCCATACGCTTAGCAGTGTAACCTTCATGGTAAATTTCTTTAACATGAGTTGTTGCAAGACCAATTTGATTACCATAGCTTGAATAACCAGCCGCTGCTTGTTGAGAAATAACACGTTGAGGAAGCTTACCCTTTATTGTATCCTTAACCTCTTTATAAATATCACCAGCACCTGTTACACGCATTGCTTGATATACATAGCTTCTTCCTGAAAGCGGGTCACGAATAGCACCACCTAAGCAGGTTGAAGCTCCACCAAATGGTTCAATTTCGGTTGGATGATTATGGGTTTCATTTTTAAATTGTAATAACCATTTTTCCTTTTTTCCATCTTCTAAAACGTCAACAAAAATAGAACAAGCATTATTCTCAGTTGACTCTTCTAAATCCTTAAGATAGCCCTTCTTTTTAAGAAAACGAGCACCAATACATGCCATATCCATTAAAGTAGTAGGCTTTAAGTCACGCTTTAAGGTATGTTTCATTTCAAGGTATAATTCATAAGCCTTTTTCAAAGATGGGCTTATAAAAGAATCTTCAAATTCAATTTTATCTAAAACAGTATTAAAGGTAGTATGACGACAATGATCTGACCAGTAAGTATCAATAATTCTAATTTCTGTTTCATTAGGATTACGTCCCTTGCTTTTGAAATAATCAATAACACATTTTAAGTCAGCTACACTCATCGCAAGTCCCATTGTTGAAATAAGTGATTTTGCATCCTCTTCATTGTAATTTAAAAAGTTTGAAATTTCCTTAACAGGAAGAGGCTTTGTCTCATCATTATAAGCTAAAATGCTTAAATCCTTTTCTCTTGATTCAACGGGATTAATTAAATAATGCTTTATTTTTTGAATATCATCTAAAGAGGCTCCTTCAATAATAATAATTTTTGAAGAAGAAATCTTAATATGCGCCTTAGGATTAATTAAATGACAGCAGCTCACAGCCGCGTCAGCTCTTTGATCAAATTGACCTGGTAAATATTCAATCGCAATATAATCACAGCCCTCTAAATCAAGCTCTAAGGAAACATGATCTGTTACAATCTCACCAAAAACCTTATATAATGCTTTCTTTAATAATGATTCACTAAAGCCAAACAAATCATAGGTATTAATAATCCTTAATCCCGTCAAATTAAGTTCAAGATTAGTATTCAAATTCTTAAGCATACTTTTTGATTCAACCTCAAAGCCAGGTTTTTTTTCAACATACACACGATAATTCATTTTATTCCATTCCTTTCTCAATTGCCATAAATGTATCTAAATCCATATCTAAAAAAGTAATGTGTCCCATTTTTCTTTTCGCACGAGCTTCTTCTTTAAAATACATATGAAGATAGCTTTTAGGATATTTTAAATAATAATCAACGTTAATTAAATCACGTCCTAAAATATTTTTCATAATAGACTTATGCATGATTTTAGGCTCTTCATAAGGTAAATCCAAAAGATATCTAGCAAATAAATCATATTGACTATGATCTAGAGCTTCAATCGAATAATGCCCGCTATTATGAGGACGAGGAGCCATTTCATTGAAATAAAACTCATTACCCGATACAAAATATTCAATACATAAAATTCCTTTATAGCCAGCTTCCTTCATAAATTTTTTAGAAGCCTCAACCATCTTAGGTCCAATATTATTAATATCATTAAAGGGGACCTCACATATATCAAGAATTCCTTCCTTATGAATGTTGTGTCCAACAGGAAGAGAAACGATATTATTTCCTTCTCCAATCATAATAACTGACGCTTCATAATCAAATTTTATAAACTCCTCAACAATACCCTTCGTATTAAAATAAGGCCTTACAAGCTCTAAATCCGCCTCGCTCTTTAAAATAACCTGACCATGACCATCATAGCCTTCCGTTCTTGTTTTATAAATACAAGGAAATCCTAAATTTTTAACAGCCTCTTTTAAATCAGCTTCATTATCACATTTATAATATTTAGCCGTCTTTAGTCCATACTTATTAGCTGTATTTTTTTCTATTAAACGATCTTGACTATCAATTAAGCTTTTAATTCCCTGCTTAATATTAAATTCATCATTGAGCATTTTAAGATGGCTACCCTTAATATTTTCAAATTCATAGGTTACAACATCTGACTCCTCACATAGCTTTCTAAGGGAAGTCTCATCATCATATGATGCACAAATAAAGGAATCACAAACATGCGTAATAGAGCATTTAGGATTAGGATCAAGGCCAATAACCTTACCACCAAGCTTTTTTATAGCCATAGCAAGCATCATTCCAAGCTGTCCCCCACCAATTATTCCAACTATCTTAGAGTTCAATTTCAAGCACATCCTTTGTTTGTTTATCTCTAAACGCTAAATACTTTTTCTTTATATTCTCATCATGTAAGGCTAAAATCGAGGTGCAATATAAGGCCGCATTTTTAGCACCATTGATAGCCATTGTACCAACCGGTACACCACCAGGCATTTGAACAATTGACATTAAAGAATCAAGGCCATTTAAAGCTTTAGATTTAACAGGAACCCCAATAACCGGAAGATGTGTAACTGCAGCTACCATTCCTGGAAGATGTGCCGCACCTCCAGCACCAGCTATAATTACCTCTATTCCTCTTTCTGGTGCTTCCTTTGCATATTGATATAATAATTCGGGCGTTCTATGAGCTGATACAACCTTTACCTCATATTCAATACCAAATTCATCTAGAACTTTAACTGCATCCTGCATTACTTCATAATCGCTTTTTGAGCCCATGATTATTCCAACCATTTTCTTTTTCCTCCTAAAAATGAAAAAAAGCAGCGACAAAAAAGTCACCGCTTTTACGTGGTTTTCCCATATAATAAAGGTTAAAAATATTAGGTTTTAATAAATATTGCTTACACATAATACACCTCTTGCTTTATGAGTAAACAAAAAAGAATTAAAAATTCTATTTAATCTCGTAGTCCCAAAATTTACGGTTATGGGGTAGAAACTTGCTTACCACATTAAAGCTATTATACAAGAAATTTTATATAAAAATAATTAATAATAAATACATTAATATATTAGCATAAAGCTTAAAAGAATACTAGAGTTTCTTAAAAAGAAAGCGGTTTCCAGCCTTAAAACTCTATTTTTAGCTATTTTTTTTGTTATTTTTCACTTTTCTTTAATTTACCTTTTATCATTTGGAAACGATCAAACATGAATAAAATATAACCAAGAGCTATGAAAATAACAACAAGTATAATAACCCATAATGCTACACCGCCAAAACCAAGACGTTCTACATTTAAAAAGAAATAAGGGTACAAAGTCCCACTATAAGAATTTCCTAAAATTAATGCTCTTATTAAAATAAACGCTACATAAATTAAAGGAAGAATCGTTGATAAGAACGGATAATACCATTTAGTCTTGTTATGATTATTAAACAATATCCAATCCACCATAAACATTAAAGGAAGAATTACATGCATAATTAGATTTGATATACTAAAAAAATAGTCGCTTATTGTTTTTTCTTTTGCAAGTAAAATATTATATACAAAGAAGGTTACAAGAATCATAATTACTGATACAAAGCGAATAATCGATATTGAATTCGATATTTTGTTTTCATCTTGTTTTCTAATATTTCCTATTAATAAATATAGCGTAATACCAATACAAAAATAATTACTTAAATTAGTATACATTAAATAAAAATTTTGATTAAAGCTTCTATTAAAGTAACCAAAGCTGCCAATAATTCCTATAAAACCTAAAGTAATGTAAATTGTTCTATAGACAATTTGTGCAGTTCTATTATTTTGCATCTAAATCATCTCCATTGCTAAAAAAAGCCACCGCAATAGCACCAGGTCCTATATGCGTTCCTATTACACTACCAATTAATATCTTAGGTAAATCCTTATCACATAAATCCTTTGAATCAGATATATATTTTTCAAGCAACGAATCATCAAGACCAGAATAAGCTACTGCATAAGGCTTTTTATAATCAATGCCATGATATTGTTCAATCTTTTCTCTTAATTTATTATTTCCATTTTTAGAACCACGAGCCTTTCCAATTGATACTATCTTACCATCTTCAATTGCAAGAACAGGCTTAATGTTTAACAACCCACCAACTATAGCTGTTGTAGCAGAAATCCTACCACCTTTTTTTAAATACTCTAAAGTATCTAATAAAGCTACAAGCCTAATATTTTCCTTTTCTGATTCTAAAATATTAAGTATTTTTTCTATGTCATTATATTCTTTTATAAGCTCTAATGCCCTTAAAACTAATAATCTTTGACCAATTGTCACATTTTTACTATCAACAACATAGATATTTGGATAATCACTTGCAGCCAAAAGAGCACTATTATATGTACCAGATAAATTACCAGATAAGCAAATCACAATTGCTTTATCATTTTTATCAACCATATCAAAAGCATTAGTATAGTCAAATGGTGTTAATTGACTTGTTTTAGGAAGTTCATCTGACTCAACTAGACGGTTAAAAAACTCCTCATTTGTAATTGTCACATCATCTATATATTCAATATTATTAAACCTAACCTTTAAAGGAATTACCGTAATTCCTAATTTTTTAGCCTCAGATTGAGAAATATCTGAAGCTGAATCAGTTATAATTCTAATCATTTTCTACTCCTTTTATTACACTTGTTGTTTTATTTAATAATTCTATTAATTTTTTAAAATCATTTTCTCCTAATTCTTTTTTTACAAGAGACATAAGCTTTAACATTTTTTCATGTTCCTTAAAGTACAAAGCAATATTACTGCCTTTTTTAATCATAAGCTTTCTTTTGTCATCTAAAGGAATATAAGTTTCAATTAAGCTCTTATTTTTCAAATCATTAATAATACGATTCAACTGAGATTTTAGTATATTTAATCTATTTTGAAGTTCTTTGAATGACATTTCTTCTTCAACTATAAGATTCATAACCATTATTTCATTAAATGATAAATCACTTAATAATCTATTTTCCTTAATGTTGGCTGACATGTTAATATATGATCTTAGCATTTCCTCTTCAAGCATCATGTCTTCTCCTTTTTGTTCACTTTGTGAACGATTACATTATAACATAAAAATTTTCCATGTCAAGAAAAATATAATTAGCTATAAAAACAAAAAAATCACTATTTCTAGTGACTTAATTTTTAACTAGAAAACAATAAAATAAAAATATTCATAATATTAAGAAGAATAAAAATAAAGAAATATATGTTAAGAATAGGAATAGAAAATATTGTATAAAGTATAACAATAAATATTAAGTATAACATTGTATTAGGAATGCATGATATTTCTAGTTTAAATGCTGCTTTATATCAAGTGCATATTTATTTAATGAAAGATGGAAAGGCACTTGATATGCCAGAAGTTGAACTAGGCACTGCGATTAAGATTGAAAACAGACCAGACAAAATGTCTTCTTTTGATATTTTCAAATCATTAAAGGAAGCATATTAAAGTTTAGGAGGATTTAGTCCTCCTTTATCTTTTGTTATTGATTTTGACTATTTCATCAATTAAATTTTTAGTAATGATTTGGTTTATGAGGTGGTCTAAATGATTTATGGTTATACAAGAGTAAGTACAAGAAAACAAGTGGATGGATATGGCTTAGAGGTTCAAAAGAAAGAAATTTTAAGTAAATATTCTTCTGCCATTATTATTGAAGAACAATATACAGGAACCAAGGTTAATAGACCTTTATTTAATGAATTACTAAACAAATTAGAAGCTAATGATATTTTAGTTGTTTCTAAGTTAGATAGATTCGCAAGAAACACAGTTGAAGGTATAAAGGTTGTAGAACAATTATTTAAAAAGAAAGTAGCCATACATATATTAAATGTAGGCCTTCTTGAGGATACGCCTATGGGAAGATTCTTTTTAACAACAATGCTTGCTGTAGCTGAGCTTGAAAGAAATATGATAGTTGAGCGTACACAAACCGGAAAAGAGCTTGCAAGGCTACGAGGAGATTATAAAGAAGGAAGACCAAAAAAATATACTGATGATAATTTAAAAAGTGCAATTTCGCTTCTTTCTTCTCATTCTTATAGGGAAGTGATTGAAATTACAGGCATCAGTAAATCTTCTCTTGTAAGGGCTAAAAAGACCCTAAAATAACCTAGTATCAAAAGTTACAATATTTTAAACCAGCATCAAATTTCTCTAAAAATGGAGGAATTAGATATGCTTGTTAAGTTAAAAGATTTACTTTTGATAAAAAACGGTTCAGACTATAAGCATTTACCAGCCGGTGATATCCCAGTCATTGGAACAGGTGGAGTTATGCTTTATGTTAACAAATTTCTATATGATAAAGAAGCAATCTTACTTCCAAGAAAAGGTAGTTTAAATAATATAATGTATATTAATAAACCTTTTTGGACCGTTGATACAATGTTCTACGCAATTCCAAATTCTAAAATTGTTAATGCTATTTTTTTATACTATCGTTTAAAATTATTCGATTTTACAAAATATGATGTAGGCTCAACAATTCCTAGTATGACAGCATCCTTATATTATTCCTTATCAATCGATTTACCACCTTTAGAAATTCAAAACAAAATAGCCTCAATTTTATCTTCTATTGATGTGCAAATTGAGCGTAATAGCTTTATGGTCAAAAAATTACAAGTTTTGACCCAAGGTATTTTTAACAATTTTTATGGTAGAAAAATATATAGTTTTAACGCCAGTATGTCTGAAGTTTGTAAATTCCCATCGGGCTATGCTTTTGAGCCATCATATTATAGAATTGATGGAAATTATCAATTAGTAACAATTAAAAATGTTAATGGTATTTTTGTTGATAATCAAAAAATAGATTGCTTATCCAAATTACCACCAAAAATGAAACTATTTTGCTACTTAAAAGTTGGAGATATTTTATTATCTTTAACTGGAAATGTTGGAAGAATATCCATAAATACATTAAATAATGCATTGTTAAATCAGCGTGTTGCAAAATTTGTATGTGACGAAAAATATAAAGCATACTTATATATACTTTTAAACACAAATTATTATCAAGAAAAATTAAAACAAATGGCAAGTGGTACATCACAAAAGAACTTAAGCCCTAATGGTATTGAAAATTTAAAAATATATGTGCCTGATAATATTAATGATTTTAATATGACAACTAACTAAATATTTAGTCAATTATGCAAAATCAATTTGCTAACAAGCAAATTACAAGAAATAAAGAATAAGTTATTACCGCTTTTAATTAATCAACAATTATCATAAATATTAAAAGTCCACCTAAATTAAAGGTGGATTTATTTTATATAAGCTGTCCATTTATAAGTAAAGGAAGTAATTTTTCTTTCAATTGCAACAATTTATTTGTTTGAAGTGCAGTACTTATAATAAGCGTATACATATTTTCGACTTTATTATAGTAATTTAGTATAACTGATTTTTTAGGTATTAAAATCTGGTTTTCTTCAAGCGTTTTTTTATTAATATGTTGCTGACAATTACCAGTAGACATTTTAATAAATTTACTTAAAATGGCAGATATATAAGGATATAAATATTCTTTTCTTAAAGTTTTATTTTCAATTATACCAACAACAGATTGATTTGCACATGAATCTATTCCTAAAATACTCGCTCTAATGTTACCAGTTATAGAAACTACAACTGTACCGGATTTCATGTATTCCGTTGCTGAATTTTCTAAACCAGCTAATGTTATTTTTTCTGAAGATGTAATTATAGGAAAATTTACAATTTCGCCAGAATTAAGCCAACTGATATTTCCATTATTCCAATATTCATCAATATTTCTAGAAGGGGTACCACCTAATATTATTGTTGACAATTCCTTTAATTGTTTTACTTCCCAATCTTTAGGTATTTCTCTTTTTAATTCCTCATTCCATACCATTTCTCCACCTGAAGATTTATAAGGCTTACCCTCTTCATTTGGAAATTCAAATTGATTAAACCAATATGAATAAATCGACTGTGTCAAAACTTGTAACTTTTGAACCATATCATTATTTCTCTTTATTTGAACGTCTATTGATGATAATATTTTTACAACCTTTTCTTGTTTTTTTAAATTTTGAGGATATTTTATAGGTAGAGATTTTATTTCAGATAAAGTAAGTAAAGGAACTGTGCTACCTTTATTATTATTACATAATTTTTTTTGAATCCAAGGACTAGAAAACCAGTAATATGCATATTCAGGTAAAACTAAATTACGATTTATCCTCGCTCTAATTTGCTTATTTGAAATAACATATTTATTAAATTTTGTTTTTGAAGGAATCATTCCAACTTGTCCAAGTGTTCCTGCAGCTGTAAATATTAAATCGTCTTTAATCGCATAACAATTTAACTCATTTGCTTTTTCTGGTGTTATATATACAAAGCCAGAATCAATAAACATTTCTTTTCCAATAGTTAAATTATTTCCTCTAATAACAGGAATTCCTGTTTCAACAAAAAATTTACTAGAAATATTTGACCCAAAAGGGCCTGAAATAATAGATTTATTTTCTTTTAAGCACACCTCATTCAATGTACTTACAGTAATATCATTATTCATTAACCTTCAACTCCTTCAATACCTTACTAATATCTTTTTGAAATTGAGTTGTTTCTTCAACATATTTAGCAAAATCAGCATTGAAATCATCAATCATTTTTTCATATTCTTCTTGAGTAATATCAACATATTCAATCTTTACATCAAAATATTGACCTGCTGATAGTGAATAATTCTTTTCCTTAATTGCATCGTATGTTACAGATACAGTAAAGTCTTCTACTACTTCATGATTAATAAATGTATTTACAATCTTTTCAAGCTCTTCTTCAGAAAGAACTGTCTTTTGATTTTTACCAACCTTAGTCTTTGTACCCATTTTAGATGCATCCATTAATAAGACTTCACCTTTTTGATTAGACTTATCAATGAATAATACTGATACGTTTGTACCTGTATTTGCAAAGATATTAGAAGGCATTGAAATTACACCTTTTAACCAGTGTCTATCAATAATTCTTTCTCTAATAGCTTTTTCTATTCCTGATTGAGCAGTAATAAAGCCTGTAGGAACAACGATTGCAGCCTTACCATTTTCTTTTAATGAATATAAGATATGTTGAATAAACAATGTATAAATAGCCATTGAATCCTTTTTATTAGCTGGAACCTTTGGAACACCTGCAAAGAATCTATCAGTAGCACTCCACTTAGTTTCAATAGAATCTCTTGTTGATGAGAAATCAGTCTTAAAAGGTGGATTTGATGTAATATAGTCAAACTTCTTTAATCCTGATGTACTATCACCTTTTTCTTTAAAGTGAGCAGGATTAACTAATGTATCACCCTCAACAATATTTTCAAGTGATTCCTTTAAACCATTTAACAACATATTAATTCTTAAGAAACGAGATGATTTTTGAGAAATATCTTGTGTATAAACACGAGCTTTATTTCCAAACTTACCATTTCCAAGCTCATTTGCTAAATGTAATACTAAAGAACCAGAACCTGCTGAAGGATCATAAATATCATAAATAGTATCTTCAATTGGAGCCATATGAACTAAAATTTTACCAATAGCACTTGATAATGCTTGAGGAGTAAAGTATTCAGCATATTTTCCACTTGCTATATTATAGTCTGAAATTAAATATTCAAAAATAGTTGAGAAGAAATCATAATTGCTTTCAGTAGTAATACCAAAATCAAATCTATCTCTTGTAATATATGAGAAAATACTTCTTGCAAATGAATTTCTCTTTGAAGGTTCTGTAACATAATCAGAAAGAGGTGTAAATAAAGGCTTCTTAGTTCCTTCTGCTGTATCAATATTAAAAGCATCATTTTGTGGATAGCTTGAAATTCTTACTAAAGCACTGTCAAACTTCTTATAAAAATCATCATCACTCACAAAATTAACTAAATAGTCAATTGTATCTTCATAAGCTAGGGCAACATCTTGAGGATATGTATCATAAAAAGCATCCATATACTCATCTTTATTGTCCATTAATTCTTCATATGATATATCAATATCCTTAGCAAATTTATGAAGATTTGCAATAAACTTATCATTTAAAAATTTATAAAGGAATACAGAAGTTACAATAATTTCTTCACTTGCTGTATTCGAAAGACCATTTGTAGAGCATAGCCCTTTTAGGTCATCAATAATAGACTTAATATTAGTCTCTAATTCTGTAAAATTTTGCATACTATTAAATACTCTCCTTATATAGTAATAAATTAATGTATAACATTTCTAATATATCAGTGTATCCATCTTTAACCTTTTTATAAAGGCCATTTTTAACAAGCTGAGCAGTAACTTTTGTTTTTGTAGTTGTTACAAAACCTGTTTTACCTTGTTGCTTTAAGGCATCATCATAAATACTATCCTTAATGCTTGAATACACTATAACTAATAATTTTTCAATATCAGAACGGTCAATGTTTGTTTCTATAACCGCATCTGATAATGTTTTAACAAAAGCGAATGAACCACCATAAGTCTCAGATAACCTTTGATTTTCTTCATTGATTCTCTTAGCTTCCTCATAAGCTTTTCTAAGCTCTTCAGACAAATCATCAATGCTTTCAAATTCATTCATTTCAAGCTTTCTAAAAATCTCTTTAACTAAATCTTCAAGCTTTTGAATCTTAATATCCTTCTTGTTTTGATTCTTTTTAACTTCATTTTGAAGTTCGGTAACAACTTTAGCGACATTTTTATAATTATCATCTAAAGTAAATTTGCCTAAATCGATGACAGTAATTTTTGTCTTAATAAATTCATAAATAACATTAATTACCTCATCATTATTCATAATATCTAAAGTATTGATAGGGTCGTTATGTAGATTCAAAAATGAAATTCTATCATTAACAACCTTTAAATACTTATTTACTTTATCATCATCAATAAGCTTTGAATACTCATCAGCTCTTGATAACTTAAATTCAATTGAACATTCTTTTATACCAACTAACCATTTTCTAATCTTTAATAAAGCCTCTTTATTATAGAAATTCATCATATTAGTAAATTGTTCAAGATTATCAACTGGAATGAATTGTTTTAATTCGGCACATAACTTATCAAATTTAGCCTTTATATTATCCTTATCAACAATTAAGCCTGATAGTGATACTGGGTCATCACCTTCAGTATTTACATCATCTTCTAGTTCTTTAATATAAGCGTCTAAAGTCTCATTATATTCTTTTTCAATATCAACAAAGTCTACAATATATCCATATTGATAAATTTTGCCATTAGGACTCTTGTAAGGTCTATTTACACGTGAAATTGTTTGTAATAAGCTTTGAGCCTTAGGGCCTCTTAACAAGTACATTTTCTTAAGTCGTTTAACATCATATCCTGTTGTTAACATATAATGAACAACAAGCATATCAGGTGTTCCATTTTCACGGAAATTAATTTGATTTTGCCTATTAATATCTGCTTGAGCTGGGTTATCTGAGTCAGACATAACAAGGCCTGTTGTCAATTTACTATTCTTATCAAACCATTCACAAATTTTTTTTGCTTGTAAATTAGAGCGACATACAATCATTCCACCAATTGAATTATCAGTATTCAAATATCTAAAGTTTCTAAAATCATTTTCAATATATTTACTTACATTATCAATATAATTGTCTGATTCATAAACATCAGCTGAATTTAAATCTTTGTTTTCAATTTCAAGATTAGCTTTAATTTCAGCCTTAGCAACAGTATCAATTTGTTCCTTTTTAATTCTCAAGGTATAGCCATCAGCAATTGATTTATCATAAAAATATTTATGAATATAATCACCAAATTTTAAATTAGAGCGTTCTTTCTTTGATAATAAAGGTGTTCCTGTCATAGCGATATAAATACCATTTCTATCACAAGTCATTAAATTCTTAAAAAATTCACCGTGAAGATTATAGCTTCTATGAGCTTCATCAACAAAGAAAATACGTTGTACTTTTACATTATATTCATTTTCAACTACTGGCATTTTAGATTCTTCCATTAGTTTTTGAACATTTACAACACAAATTGTACCAATTCCATCATTTTTATCATCTAAAGGCTTTTTTAATTCATAAGCAAATTCAGTTTTACTATCAACTGGTGTAACAGAAAACCCTCTATTTTCAAATTCGGTTTTAGCTTGTCTTAATAAATCTAGTCTATCTACTACAAAGAAAAATCTAGTATTTACTTTCTTTTTAGCAAAATAATCTTTAATTACTCTATTAGAAAAAGCAGATAAAGCTGTCTTTCCTGAGCCTTGAGTATGCCAAATGATACCATTCTTCTCTGGCTGTTCAAAACGTCTTAAAATAGCCCTTGTAGCGAAAAATTGAGGGTACCTCATAATATGCTTTTGTTCAATATAATACTCTTCATCTTTATTTGTAGTATCGTTATGAATTTTCTTAGTTTCTTTTAAGAACATAATGCCATATTTAAGCATATACATAAATCTTTCTTTATCATAAAAAGAAGTGATAAATCTATTACAAGGCGTTAAATCGGATAAATTTGTCTTAAATTCTTCAGTATCAGTTTCATCAGAGTTATATCCACCATCTTTAACTACCATTTTAACGGTATCTAAATCAATTTCTTTTAATTTATAGCTTGAATGATAGTTAGGAACATCTTCTCTAAAGAAAGAAAATGAAGTCATTTGGCCATTAGGAGTTGTATAAAATGAACCGGCTCTTACTTGGTCAGCAATATCGTCATCTGCCTCTTCATATTCCATATTGTTTGAAAATGATACAATTTGTATTAAATTAAAATACTTTTTATAATCATCATTTTTAAGTCTTTTATTAATCATTCTTTCAAATTCGACCTGAATACCACCTGAATTATTAGGATGCTTTACTTCTAAAAAGGCTAAAGGCATACCATTGATTAAAATATTAATATCAGGTCTAAATGAGCCTTCTTCTGTGCCTTCCTTAACGCTAAAAGGAAGCTCATCAACAACTGCAAAATCATTGTTATATATATCATCAAAATCAATTAATTTAATATCATGCTCAGTTGAAATTAATCTATTATAAAATTCTTTGCCTAAATCATTATTTTTAAGCATTAAATTTAAATCACCTAGTAATCTAGTAATTTCATCTTGTTCAATTGTTCTATTATTAATTTTTTCTAAAGCAGTTTTAAATCTATCTCTAAATATTTTAGTTTCAAAATCAATATTAGCTCCCTTTAAGCTTTGATAACTATATCCTAGTCTCATAAATTGAACTGTTGCAGGGAATTTAACTCTTGTATCTTCGTTAAAATGTAACATTTTATAATAACCTCGCTTCTTTTTCTTCATTAATTCACACATTTTGATGTTTTTTTCTCAACATTAGTATAATTATAATTTAATAATTTCGTTTATTCAACCTCAATCACGGCAAAAGTATTCATCTTTGAAAATAAATTTAAAGTATTCATCCTTGGTAATGCCTAAATAAGGTAATACATTAATTGCGAGCTTGCAATTGAATTAGCAAGGAAACATTCATGCATACAAATATCTGTTCACTCTGCGGAACGTGAATATGAAGAAATGCAAAAAAATCAAGAAAATTTAGACACTCAGAAATGAGAGTTCTTTTTTTGGCTAAAAATAGTGGGAATAAAAATATTTATACTACCGCAACTTTTTATACTTTTTATAATTGAGTACATATTGAGCAAGCAAAAAAATCGTTCCTAAAATTTCAAAATTCAAAAATTTGTCTTAAAAAAACAAAAAAATCACTATTTCTAGTGACTTAATTTTTAAAAACTGGCAGGACTAGCTGGATTCGAACCAGCGCGTGAGGGAGTCAAAGTCCCTTGCCTTACCGCTTGGCTATAGTCCTATTTACTTAATGCCTTTTCATTATACACTAGGTAAAACAAAAAAGCAAGTAATTTTTTTCTTATTTCACAATTAAAGTAAATATTTTAATAAAATAGCTAATACTATTCCCGCTATTGCACATAAAAAAGTTAAAATAAGGATAATTTGTAATACTTTAGTTTTATGCTCAAGCTCCGTTATTTTATTATTTAAAGCCTTTATTGTCTTATTATAATGCTGCTTCAAGCCTTGAAGATCCGAATCAATTCCATCAAGCTCATCATTTACATTCTTAAGTCTCAACGAAAAATCAGTTTGTTTTTTAGTAATATCCTCTTGAGCCTTAAGGTCATGAACAACATTTAAAAGCTCTTGACGTGCCATATCATCAATTTCTTCTTCACTTGCATGCTCAAGACGAAGCTCAAGCTCTCTTACAATCGTTCTATTTACTGCAATATTAGAAACCCCAAGACCAAACAAAAACTTTGTTATATTAGTTAATGCTTGTTGATACTCGAATGTTTTTTCAAGTGCTTCTGTATTTTTTAAGGTAGCTTCACTTAAAGACATTTGGCTATTTTGCATAGCTTCCATTGCATCCTTTTTATTAAATAGACCAATCCTTTTTTCCTTAGCCTCACGAACCTTAAGATCAGCGTCTTTTGCATGACTTTTAGCAAGATTAAGATTTTCCTTTAGACTTGTCATTAATTCAAACTGGTCTTCAATTAATTTAGGTACATCAGCTACACTTATATTATCTACATTTTCTTTTACATCGTCATTCATTTACTTCACTCCCAGTCAAGAATGTCTTTAATATCTTTTTTTAGATTTTCATTCTTTTTAAAAGCATCATCAACTGTTTTTCCAATATTTTCAAGACTTTCTTTGGTTTTATCAAGCTCTGAGGAAGCCATTAATATTGTATCAGCCGCTACTTGTTTTACTGATTCAATAACCTCTGATGCCTTATGACATTCCTTCCAAACATCATCTTGGATACAATATATTTTCCTTCCTAATAATGTTACGTAATCACTTACAAGTGAAATACGTTCACTTCTTTTTTTCTTAAGGCTTTTGGCCATATAAAGCTCTGTTGAAACAGCTAAGATAATTCTTCCTACGCCTATAAAATTGATTCTAATTGCCAGGTTAGACGCAAACAAAGCTTTATTTCCATCACTTTTAATTGCCGCTTCAATTGATGCATCGCATATATCTATAGCCATCATCGTTGCAAGAGAGACAGAAATCATTCTAGCGACGGTACGGCTATTAAAGGGAACTGTCTTCTTAAAATCAACCTTACCTAATTCTTTAACTGATTTAATATTTTTTTGCTTAACCTCTTTAAAAAATTCACGGATGAAAAAAACTGCTCTAACTACTGCTTCATTAATTCCTACAACAAGAGCTTGACTACCTAAAAGCTTTAAAGTGTTTAAGCCAGTTGAAATAGCATTTAAGGATGAGGAATCGATATTATTATTAATAGCTTGATATAAATCATTACCTTTTACCTTTAAGCCACTATTTGTAGCATCAAAAACTAAATTTTTTAAACCAGCAGGAATATTAGATTCAAGCGATGCTTTACTTGAAATTAAATGACAAATCCACGCTATCGTTCCATAAAAAACGCCACTAAAAAGACTAGCATCAATGACGGGCTTAACATGTTCTACCTTTACCTCGTCATTTTTAGTATATAATATTTTACTTCCCGTTAGTGCCCCAATTATACTAAATACAAGTCCTATTAAAGATGCTTGACTGGCAAGGTATAAATTATTTATTGATGAGGATGCATTTAAACCATTATTTAAAACATTAATAGCTTCCTTTGTTGAGGAAATAGGCTCACCTGAAAACTCAGTTGCAACACCGTTAATTAAGCTACTTGGACTACTTAAATCTAAATTTTTAGTAAAAATAATATCCAAACATCCTGCAAGTGTGCCCGAAGCTACACTAAGGGAATAATCTAAAAGCGTAGCGTGACTTGTAAGACGATATATATCTTTATCATATTCTTCAATATCACGCTTCATATCATTAATTTGTTGGTCCATAGCACTAAAACTAGGATTTTCATTTGTAATATCGCATTCAAAATTTAAATCTAAATCATCATCATTATATTTTAAAACAGGCTTTTTAATGTTCATAGTAAGCACCTCTTTTTAATATGCTACTAACATTATACCAAAAAATTAATAATTAATTATACTTTTACGTAAATTTTATTTAGAAATATAAGAATATCGTTTCTTTGTGAAAATAAAAGGAACAAATATAGCAAATACTCCAACAATAATTCCTAACACAATCAAATATACATAAAGCATATATTTAAAACTAAATAATGAATAGAATGAGTTTAAAAAATATTTATTCTTTATAACATTGTCTTTCTGATTAAATATATTATATAGCATACTAAAAGAAATTAAAAAGCTTATGATGGATGAAGCTAGATTACCTATTAATAGCATTAATGGTCTATTTCTTTTAGGAAGTCCATATAATTCCAAAATTTGAAAGCGAACATTATTTACCTTACAAAAACTATAATAGCTTAAAAAAACAATCGTCAAGGTTAAGGCAATTAATCCAACCTTTAAGATTTCAAATAAGGCATTATCATCATCAATTTCTGCTAATGCTTTAAAGAAATTATCGGAATTTATAAATTCAATTTCACTGCCATTAAAGTATAATAGTGCAATTGTCTTTATCTTATCCTTTGTTACTAAGAATACCTTAAATTCATCGTATAACGAGTAATATTTTACAAAAAAAGTTTCATCTAAGCCTTCTTTAGTAGCTTCATTAACATATATTCCTTCGACCATTTCATTATATTTAATTGATAGGTTAGTTGTAATTTCCATATCATTTACATATAGCTTAATACTTGATTTATTATCAAAGCTAATATCATAGCCCTGACTCTGCCAATAGCTTAAAACATCACTTCCAATAATAGCCTCATTATATAATAGATTATACTGATTAGATGTCATAAGCTTATACTTATCTGTGCCTAAAGTAATAGCTTGCTTCTTATATGTATTATAAAATAGCTGATAATAGGTACTTGCATTGACATACATAAGTTTTGTATAAATATCATTATTACTATATGAAGGATTAATTTTATCATAGTTAGTAGAAATATATTTTTTTACTTTCAAATTCTTAGTGACTAATAAATTATTTTTCTTATAGGTTATATGAATATCACTACCAACACATTCATTATAAGTTGAAAATGATAAAAGATTATTTTTTCTAAGTAATCTCAAACTATAATCAGTAACCATTATTTCATCGTCACCCAAAGTATCATCTATAACAACACCATTGAATATTTCATCACTAGAATTTAAAATTCCTAATTCTTCACCTGTAATTTTTATCTTACTATAATAAGAAAAATCAAGATTATTTTCTTTTAAAGTATCCGTACGAGCTTTAATTAATAACGATGTGCCTTCATTTTCATTAAGCTCATTAATCAAGCTTTTAGATTTATCATAGTGTCCTAATGAATAGAAATAGCTTGAAACAAAAATCATAAGACTAAAGATTATAAGACTAAAAATAAAACTTACAATCTTACCTTTAAGGCCTTTAAAATAAATATATAGAAATGCTTTTATGTTTATTTTATGATATCCCTTATACTTAGCAGTTAATTCATAGCTTTCATTTGAAGAATTAGGACTGATAATCTCATCTGCATACTCTAAAGCTTTTTGCTTATGCGAGGTGAAAATAACTAGCTTTGTTAAAGCTAATTCCTTCAGAATTTTCATTATTTTTCTTATATTATCTTCATCAAGACTAGAATCAGGCTCATCACATAAAATAATTTTAGAATCTCTTAAAATTGCAATTGCAATATTAATACGTTGTCTTTCTCCACCTGATAGAAACTTAATTTTAGTATTTAAATACTCTAAAACATTAAGCTCATCTAAAACCTCTAATATCGCTGTTTTTTTAAATTTTACACCCGCAAGGATTAGCATTAATTTAATATTTTGAAGAACCGTCAAAGAATCAATAAGCGAAGTGTCCTGATAAACAAAGGTTACATCCTTACTTAAATTCATAGGCATATTATAATAAATATTTCCCTCTAAAGGCTTTAAAATTCCCCCAATAGCATTCAAAAGGGTCGTTTTACCAACCCCTGATGGTCCTGAAATAGCATATAATTTTCCTACTTCAAATTTAAAACTAAAATTAGTAATTATTTTCTTTTCATTATAACCTAATGTTAAATTAGAAAGCTCTACCATAACCTACCTCACGAATTTGTAACATGACTTGCTCTTTTTCTTTTCATCATAATCAAAAGATATACACCCAAGCTCAATATATTAGTTATAAGCCCAAAAGCAAGGGAAATGGCTATAGCTTTAAACCGATATTCAAAAAGACTAGCAAAGCCAAACGAAGTCTTTATATAAGCATTATAGGATGCAATAATCATTAAAACAAATAAACTACTTATTACTAGCTCAAGTAAGTACTGAATAAAATTATTTAAAATTAAAGCATAAGCCTCATATTTTTTATTTATTCCATAATTTTCTAAGACTGAAAACTGGTATCTATTATTATTTGATTCGATAAAAATCGCAAATCCATTTACGCAAAAAATAGCTAGCACTCCAATAATAATGGCTATTGTAACACTTGAAGAAATATTATCTATTTGATTTAATACTCTTTCTAAAGAATTAGAGCCTTTATATACTAAATCAATATCATTATCTACTGCCGCTTCTATTAAAGCACTAAAATCATTCGTTGGTATTATAATATATGAATCATATTTAAATTCAAATAATGCTTCCGCTACTTCATAGTAATAATCATCACTAAGATATAAAGAGCAGGTAAGAGTCGGTATTGTTCCGGCATAAACAAATGAAAATACTTGACTTTTATTACCTATACTTATTTTAAATGATACCTCATCACCAACATTTAACTCTTTGCCTGTTTGTTTCAAATATGAATCATGTAATACACTAGATAGCATCACTTTATTATCCGTACAATCAGTTGAGTTTATAAGATTAGCTTTAATTCCTTCTAATGAAATATTAAGCGCTAGAGAGTTTTTAAATAAGTAAAAGCTCGTTATTGAATTACAATACATTGTTTGATAACACATTTTTGTGTAATCGTCTAAGGCATCAATATCAAAATCAGAATTCGATCCTATCGCTTCTTGATAGCCTGTGTATTTAACTTCACAAATAGTACATTCATAATAGCCTGCGTGAGTTTCATAGAAAATCTTTTTTCCTATGCATTCACTATAATCTTTAAAAGAAATTATATTAGCTTTCCTTAAAATATCAAGACTATAATCAGTCATTATAACACTCATATCATCTAGCGTTTCATCACAAGCAATATAATTAATTGCTTGATTTGTCTCACCAAAATTAGGACTTGCTGAATAAAAAGAAAGATTTGATACTAACTTTTTTTGAACGATATTATATTCTAAATCATAATCATCTAAAATTATATTATTTTCTTCTAAAGAATCTTTAGAAACAACTATTTCTGGAATATCATTATCCTTTATATATTTTGTAATTACAAAAGCTTTTGTGTGCTGATTAAGCGTAATAAAAAAGCCTAAAATTGCTAATAAGATTGTGCATATTATAGACGTAATTAGCATTGTAGCGTAATTCACCCGATTAGTTTTACGATAAACATTGAAAAAGAATTTTGGTTTTATTTTTCTTTTACTATAATAGCCTTCAATTACCTTCGTATTATACGCAATATTAGAAAAGCTCTGTTTTAAATCAATAATATAATCAGCATATTTTGCAACAAAATCCATATCGTGAGAAGAAAAGATAATCAGCCTTTCCTTTGACATTTCCTTTAACATATTAAAAATATTTAAGGCATTTTCATAATCAAGATTAGCAGTTGGCTCATCAACTATAATAACCTTAGAATTTCTTATTATAGCTAGTGCTAAGCTTACTCTTTCTCTTTCTCCTCCTGATAAAAATTTAATCTTAGTATCCTCGTATTTTAAAATACCCAAATTAGCTAATACATCATGAATTTCTTCACTTGAAACATCCGACTCGATCATAATGTTAATATTTTCTAAAACTGTAAGGTTATCAATTAAGTTTCCATCTTGAAAAACATAACCAATTGATGAAGATAAATTAGCAATATCCTCACTATAGTAAATATGTCCTTCTAAAGGCGTCTTTAAATTAGCAATTGTGCTAAGCAAGGTGGTTTTGCCAATACCTGATTCTCCCACAATAGCGTACATACCATTATCTTCAAATTTATAGCTAATGTGTTCTAACACCTTCTTCTTTTTATAACCGATTGTAATATCGTTTAAAATAATCACTCCAACCACACCCTTTTACTTTTAGCCTTTGTTACTACAATAGATAATAAGGTAGCATATATTATAATTATAATTAGGACTATTAAGCTAAATGGAAAATTATAGCCTATAATAAATGAATTTATATTATATTTAGCCTTAATATAGGCACCCTTAATAGAAAAATACGCAATATCAATTATATTAGCTCCAATATATGCAATTCCAACCATGATTAAATTTTCAAAAATACCTAATAAATACCGACCCTTTAACGACAAACCAAGACTTGTTAGATATTGATAGTCCTTTTCTTTATGTAGCGTATGATAAACAACAAATATTGAGGTTAATAATACTAAGCCAATACTCACTAAAAATAAGGCTATATTCTCAAAATCATTTCTAAAACTATTAGTTAAGATACTATTTATTGTATTAGCATTTGTATATATTAAATTATCTTTATATATACCAGCCTGTTTTATTTCCTGATAAAATAGCATACAATCTGAAAAATCATCAAAATAATAAGAGTCATACTCATCATAATATGAATTATACTGATCATTTTTAAAACCAAAATATTTAGAAAATGATAGACGTAATAATGTGTTTTGTGTTTCTGAAGAAATCTGTAGCTCATCAACAGAATCATCAAACTTAACTTTAAATGTATATGATAATTTTTCTAAATTAGATGTATCCACAACTGTCAGTGTAGATGACAATACATTTAATGTTATCGTTTTGCCATCAACAAGATTATATCCTTGATTTTGTAAGAACTTTCTAGCTTGTTTACCTACACATAGTTCATTAAATTCTAAATTATAATCCGTTCCATAATCAAGTGCAAGATAAGGCATACCATTTACCTCAAAAAATTCAGTTTCATTTGAAGTTACATATTGACTCCTTATATAAAGTTTAAATAAATCAAAATAAGTATTTTTATTTCCATATAAAGTTCTAGAAGCTTCATCACTTTCATCATCAAAAACAATAATATCTTTTATTTTATATTTTGATGAGTCTAAATATGAACGCTCCCAATTAGCACCATAAGTATATGTATGACTTATAGTTAGCTCTTTTCCTATTAAGCTTTGATAATCAGATGTAGGAAGTACACCTCTTAAAATTAATTCATCAGCTACAAGAGATGTGATTTTTATTTCATTATCACCTAAAGAATCATCGTAAACATAATAATTAAAAACATTATATTTACCATTGTAGCGAAGTGACATTCCTTCGATTCTTGTATTATCAAGTTCAATTGCATTACGATATTTTACATTTGATAATGTTATATCTTTAACATCACCTTCAATTATAATAGGCATCAAATCATTATTTTTAGCCATTTTCTCACTTAAATTATCAAATGAATAAAATTTATTAGAAAAAACAATATTAAGCATTGCTAGTATAAAAGAAAATAACAAAGCCATTCCTAATAAATAAATCTTTTTATTTAAAAAGAAACCCTTAAAAGCTGATAGTAAAGCCTTAAGGGAAGTTTTTTCCTTTATGTTAGATACATTATTAGGCTTAGAAAAGGTCTTTCTTTCACCACTATTTAAATATAAAACCTCATCAAAATCTAATTTATTAAGTGAAGAAGATGTGATAATACATAATTTATTTGCATAGAGTTTTTTTAGATTATTTAAAATAAATTGATATTCTGGCCCCGCAGCATCTAAACAATCAAGTAAAATAACCTTACTATTCTTTAAATAAGGAATTATAAATTCAATAATCGTTTTTTGCCCATCAGATAGCTTAGCTATTTGCATATCTAAATCTAAATCAATATCAAGCATAGCTAAGACTTCTTTTGCCTTATTACGATCATATTTAATTTCAGACATTTCTAAAATAAACTTCAAATTATCTTCGATTGTTTGACTTAAGACTAGCATATGTCCAAAGCATACATAACCTAAATCAGATTTTTTTAAATCATCGTACAAGCATTTCCCACTATTTGATTTATAAATACCGGCAATAATTTCAAGGAGTGTTCTTGATTGTGTGTTAGTACCACTAATTCCATAAATACGCTTATCTTCAAATAAATAATTAAAATTAGCTAAAATTTCTTCTTTATTTCTAATTACTCCTATATTATCTAAATATATCATATTATCACTCTCCTAATTCAAATTTAAAAGTAAATATATGATGAATTTTCTATATAATCATCATATATGGCATTGCCGTAATCATCATAATGATATTTAGATAGTGCCTGTCCCAAATCATCTACCAGTTTATAATCACTATTCATACTGATTAATTTATATTTGGCATTATTATAAATATTTGTCTCATCATAAATGATTTCATATGATAACGTTTCATATAGTTTAAATAATCCTCTTTGCTGAACATAATAAATGCCATCTTTATTAATACTGTAATTATATGATATTGTTGATGAGGTTGTTTTTGTTTCAGTGATACTCAATGCACTTGAAACAGTTGATTTTATTTCACTATTAATAGAGTATCCAAAATTTAATACATCAATTTTCAATCCTAGTTTACCTGAATTTGCAATCATTGATGACAAGGTTGTTTCAACACTTTTTTGATACGTTATAGTTGACCCCATAGAATAGGTAATCGCAAAAACATCTCCTGATGTCAACGTACCTACACATTCACTATAGTATGGCAGGCAAAATAACTTATCCGCTTCAAAAATTTCGTACGCATATTTTGGTAATACTTTCCCTGTCGTAGGATCGGTTTTCCAGACATTTCCTATCGTCTCAAATTTAACAGGTTTAAATCTAGTTTTGTAGCTACTATCATATTTTGGCTCAACATTGTAATACCAAGTATCATACACCTTATTTAATACTGGATCTAACGTTTGTCCACCGACATCATCACCCTCCACTCATATTAATTATGATAATTATAAAGCTAACAATTCGCTTTGTCAATGATTTATAAGTATATTTTTTTAGATAACTAAGCATAATGTTGAATTAAATTCTGCTTTTTAAGCTATATGCAAATGTTTATTTTGTTATATTTGTGCTAATTTCTTTGAGTAATAATTCTATTTCATTTTCAGTAAAAACCTTAATTCCATTTTTCTTTAGTATACTAGCTGTAACACCATCACCTTTTATCAAATTACCACTAAATGTTCCATCATATACATAATCTTTACCACAGCTAGGGCTTTTAGCCTTTAACAATGCATATTTAGCCTTATATTTTAAAGCCTTATCTAAAGCAATTTTAGCCCCATTATTATAGTTTTTTGTTACATCCTTACCTTTATTTGTAATAACTTTGTCCCCAATAATTTCAGCCGGATCACGAGGAATAGAAAGTCCTCCTTCTACTTCAGGGCATATAACGATAAAATCAAAAAATTCCTTAAGAGATTCTACATTTTGATTATAATTATTTTTACCATTATATTTAGTGTTATTACCAAGTAAGCAGCTACTTATAATTAAAGGAAGTTTCATTAGAAAACTTCCTTGATTACGATAGTTTGAAGACGATCAGGTCCAACAGAGAACATAGCTACGTCAACGCCTGTTACATCTTCAATCTTACGAATATAATTTTTAGCATTTTGTGGTAATTCATCAAAAGAATGAACATTAGTAATATCTTCTGTCCAGCCTGGCATTGTGTCATAAATTGGTTGGCAACGTTCAAATATGCTTAATGTGCCAGGCATATAATCAATTCTTTTACCATCTAGCATATAACCAGTACAAATCTTTAATTCTTCAATACCAGTTAATACATCAAATAGCATTAATGACCAGTTATTAATACCTGAAACCTTAACTGCATGTCTTAGGGCTACCCCATCAAGATAGCCAATACGACGAGGACGCTTAGTAACAGTTCCATATTCATGACCACGTTCACGAATTATATTACCTAGTTCTCCTTCAATTTCGGTTGGAAAAGGACCAGCTCCTACTCTTGTAGTATAAGCCTTACAAATACCTAATACATTATCAATATATTTAGGTGCAATACCTGTATTTAGTGGCACAGAGGCTGCACATGGAGATGATGATGTAACATATGGGAAGGTACCATGTTCAATACAAAGCATAACTCCCTGAGCACCTTCAAATAGAATTTGCTTATCTTCTTTAATCGCTTCATTTAAATATTCAGATGTATCACAAATATATTTAGAAATTTGCTTAGCATATCCCATATATTCATTATAGACATCATCAAGCTTAAGTTCAGGAAGACCATACATTTTAAGCTCCATATTTTTGATTACTAAAGCTTCACTTAAGCGTTCATGGAAAAATTCAGGGCATAATAAATCTCCAACCCTTAAACCAATACGAGCAGCCTTATCAGTATAACAAGGACCAATACCCTTTTTAGTTGTACCAATTTTATGGTCACCCTTTAAATTTTCCATTGCTCCATCAAGCATAATATGATATGGCATAATTAAAGAAGCACGATCAGAAATTTTAAGCTTATAATCATTAATACCTCTTTCTTCAAGGCCATGTAATTCCTCAAGAAAAGCCTTAGGATTAAATACAACACCATTAGCAATTACATTTGTAATATGGGGATTAAAAATTCCTGAGGGAATTGATTGAAGGGCAAACTTCTTTCCATCAAAGGCTATTGTATGCCCGGCATTATTTCCACCTTGATATCTGACTACAACATCAGCTTTACATGCAAGATAATCCGTAATTTTACCTTTACCTTCATCGCCCCATTGAGAGCCAACTACAACTAATCTAGACATATTTTATACCTCTTATTTCTTCTCTATCATATCACGGGCAACCCAAACGCCATTTGCACCAGCTTGAGCAAGTCCTCTTGTTATACCAGCACCATCGCCACCAACATAAAGCCCATCAATATGAGTCATAAAATGATCATTGCAAACAGGACGTGCTGAATAGAATTTAGCCTCAACACCATAAAGTAAAGTATGTTCTGTGGCAATACCTGGTGTAACCTTATCTAAGGCTTCAATCATTTCAATAATTGATTTCATTGTATTATATGGTAATACAAGACCTAAATCGCCTGGAATAGCTTCCTTTAAAGAAGGTTCAATAAATCCTTCCTTTAAACGTTTTTCGGTTGTACGACGTCCCTTCATAATATCACCATAGCGTTGGACAATAATTGATCCACATGATAATTGATTGGCAAGACGTGATACCTCATGAGCATATTCATTAGGCTCATTAAATGGTTCTTCAAACTTATGAGATACAAGTAATGCAAAATTAGTATTTCTTGTACCAAGCTTAGGATCAGCAAAAGCATGTCCATTAGCAAGCATTGTACCACTATGGTTTTCAACTACAACATGTCCAGAAGGATTGGAACAGAATGTTCTTACAGTTGTACCAACGCTGGTACGGTACAAAAACTTTCCTTCATATAAATGCTTATTAATTTCTTGCATTACAATATCAGATGTTTCAACACGAACACCAATATCAACTTGATTATGAGTCATATCAATATGATGCTTCCTACAAATTTCTTCAAGCCAAATTGAACCATCACGACCAACTGAAAGTAAAACTTTATCAGTTTCAATAAACTCATCGCCAAGCATAACACCACAAACCTTACCATCTCGAACAATAACGTCTGATGCTTCGCATTCAAAACGCATATCGATAACCTTAGCAAGATCATCAAACATTCTTTGTAAAATTTGTAAATTATTTTCTGTACCTAAATGTCTTACACGGCTTCTTAATAATTTAAGACCAGCACCAATTGCTTTATGTTCAATTTCCTTTACTGCCTCTGTTGTAGGATCAGTAATTACGTGTGTAGCGCCATACTTAAGATTAATTGAATCGACATAACAAATTAATTCTTCAACTAAAGAAGCTGATAAATAATCTGTCATCCAGCCACCAAATTCTGATGTAATATTAAATTTACCATCAGAATAAGCTCCAGCGCCACCAAAGCCATTTGTAATAGAACAAGCAGGATAGCATCCTGATACACCATCTTTATTTTGAGGACATTTAGCAATCTTGTGAAGCATTACAGGACATTTACGATGATATATATCATGTCCCTTGTCTACAAGTAAAACCTTTAAATCCTTATTTTTTTCAAGTAATTCATATGCACAGAATATTCCACATGGGCCTGCACCAACAATTACAACATCATATTTCATTAAAATCACAACCTTTATGCATTACGCTTAATTATACCAAATTTAATAACTTTTTTAAACTAAATTATGATATTATTTAAAAAATTAAGATTTATTTATTCTTTTTATTAAAAAATTAAGTATATTTCACTTATTTATAATTTTATAAAACTATATTAACTTTTATAACATCAAACAAAATAAAAAACTAGTACTTAAGCTATTTTAGCTTTGTAACTAGTTCATTTTTAATAATCAAATTTTACATCTTTTGAATTTCATCAGTTGAAAGTCCTGTAGCTTCTTTGATTTCTAAG
>ENA-OOSB01000051-OOSB01000051.1-human-gut-metagenome-genome-assembly--contig:-NODE-51-length-62802-cov-5.405342_pt1 | contig 62802 bp, 74 predicted proteins | sample MGYA00241173_ERZ501204 | MGnify/ENA primary metagenome ERZ501204 (study PRJEB25962, sample SAMEA1965384) | human gut metagenome | biome: human gut; feature: human-associated habitat; material: faeces...
GTTGTCAACTCTTTTTTTACATATTTTTCTCTTTCTTCTCTAGCCTAAAAAAAAAATATGGTCTTTTTGACCATATTCTTTATCTAATTGCTTCTTCAAAAGCTTTCAATTCAAAGTTTTCTTCATCCTTATACTTATCTAATAGTTTTAGCATACTATAATAATCATTAGGTATAATTTTTACAAAATCATTTATTTTTATATTTTTTAAAATATCCTTAGCATATAAGGAATTTGTGCGTTTACAAAAATCATCAATTCTTTGCTTCAAATGTAATAAATCATTTTCATTTAAATCATATATACTTACTAATTCTTTATTTATATTTTCAAGATTTTCTTCTGTATTCTTTATAAAGCAAATACCTCCTGACATCCCTGAGGCAAAATTATGACCAATTTTATCAAGAATAATTGCTTCTCCTCCTGTCATATATTCACAACCATGATTCCCAATAGAAATAGCTATTGCTCTAGCACCTGAAAGTCTAACGCCAAATCGTTCACCACAGCCTCCTGCAAAATATGCATCACCTGATGTTGCTCCATATAAACAAACATTACCACTTACAATGTTAGTTTCTTCATGAGCATTAAAATTTTCACTTGGCCTTACAATAATTGTTCCACCTGAAAGCCCCTTACCAACATAGTCATTTGCATCGCCTATTACATTTAAAGTAATGCCATTAGTAAGGAAAGCTCCTAATGAATTTCCTGCATTTCCATAGCAATTTATTATAATAGTATCTTTTTGAAGCTTAATCTTATTTCTAATTATATAACCTGACAAATATGTTCCTAACGCTCTATTAGTATTTTCTATATTAAGACTAATTACTGATTTTCGTTCATTCTTTAAGCTATCCTCACATAAAGGAATAATCTTTTTCGAATCTAATGTGTTAAGCATGTTAACATCCTTATATTTTTCAAAATGAACTGAGGTTTTATTTTTTGTCTCCGGATTATATAAAAGATTAGAAAAATCAAGACCATTCATACTTAATGGATGAATTAATTCAACATGACCAATAATTTCATTTAAGGTCTTACAGCCCAATAAAGCTAAATATTCCCTAACCTCTTCAGCTATAAAATACATAAAATTAATAACATTTGCTTCTTTTCCCTTGAAATTATGACGAAGTTTTTCATTTTGCGTTGCAACACCAAAAGGACAAGTATTTAAATTACAAACCTTAAGCATTTTGCAGCCAATTGTAATCAAAGGTGCACTTGAAAAACTATACAAATCTGCCCCTAGAATCGCAGCTATAATAACATCAAAACCCGTAAGTAGCTTACCATCAGTTTCAAGTTTAACTCGGCTACGTAAATCATTCATAATTAGTGTTTGATGAGCTTCACTTAACCCTATCTCAAAAGGCATACCAGCGTGAGAAACGCTTGTTCTAGGTGCAGCGCCAGTTCCACCATTAAAACCTGAAATTAAAATCTTATTAGCACCTGCCTTAACAACACCTGATGCAATTGTACCAACACCAGCTTCACTTACAAGCTTAACTGAAATCTTTGCCTGAGGATTTGCACTTCTTAAATCATATATTAATTGTGCTAAATCCTCAATTGAATAAATATCATGATGAGGTGGTGGTGAAATAAGCTGTACACCAGGTATAGAATGACGAGCATACGCTATCCAAGGATAAACTTTATTTTTGGGTAAATTTCCACCTTCACCAGGCTTAGCTCCTTGAGCAACCTTAATTTGAATTTCTTCTGCACTATTTAAATATTCAATTGTAACCCCAAAACGACCTGAAGCTACTTGTTTAATCTTACTGTTTTGATCCGTATCATATCGTGAAGGATCCTCACCACCTTCACCACAATTAGACATTCCCTTAATCTTATTCATAGCCCTTGCAAGTGTTTCATGTGCCTCTTTAGAAATAGCTCCAAAACTCATTGCCCCAACCGAAAAACGTTTTACAATTTCTGATGCAGGCTCAACATCATTAATTGAAATAGAATTTTTTCCTTCAAGCTTAAATAAATTATGCAAATTAAATATCTTACTATTTATATGTTTTGAATATTCTTTAAACAACTCATAGTCACAATGTTCAGTAGATTCTTGCAATAATTCTACAGCCTTTTTATCTATTAAAATTTCATTGTTATCTTCACAATTTAGATTATGATGTCGTTTTAACAGATCTGCTTCAATTTCCTTAATTCCAATACCGGATACTGCACTTCTAGTTCCCGGAAAATATTTTAAAACAAGCTCATATGACAAGCCTAAAGCTTCAAAAATTTGAGCACCATTATATGATTGAATCGTAGATATCCCCATTTTACTCATAATCTTTGTAATACCTTTAGTATTAGATTTAATATAATTGTCTACAGCTTCACTATAAGACATTTTAATTGCCCCAGATTTAATTTTACGATTTATAATTTCATAAACAAGTCTTGGACAAACAGCAGTTACTCCGTAGCCAACCAAGCATGCAAAATGATGAATTTCCCTTGGTTCATAAGAATCTAGAATTAAAGAAGCATGAGTTCTTAAGGACTTATTTGTTAAATATGTATGGACAGCTGAGCATATAAGCATTGATGGAATTGCAATATTTTTATTAGATGCCATTCTATCTGACAATATAATAACCGATGAACCATTGTTAATTAAATCAGCTACATTTGTACAAATATTTTCAATGGCAGATGCCAAATCTTGCTGCTTAGGATCATAGGTTATAAAAACCTCACTCGTAATTATCTTTGAAATTGCTTTAACTTGATTTAATTCATCTAAAGAAATAATTGGCGTTTTTAATTTAATTCTATTAGCATTTTTAGCTGTTGGATGGATTAAATTTTCTTCTTTCCCGACATAAATACGTTGACTTGTAATATTATTTTCTCTTAATGAATCAATAGGAGGATTAGTAACTTGTGCAAAATTTTGCATAAAATAATCATATAAAAGTCCAACATTTTTTCTAAGAACAGGCAAAGGTTTATCATAGCCCATCGCAACTGTCTTATCATTTTGATTATTCACCTGATATACAATTGCATTGTTAATATCTTCATTTGTATATTTAAAAAATGTGCATAAATCATTAAATCTATCATCATCAATATTAGGAATAATACTAAATGAATCATCTGATAACTTAATTATATTTTTTATATATTCACTATATGGATATTTATTTGCATATTTTAATTTAATATCTTCATTTGGAATAATTCTTTTTTCTTTTGTATCAATCAAAAGCATTTTACCTGGCTCAAGCCTTTTTTTATAAACAATGTCATTATCATCAATATTTAAAGAACCAGTTTCTGAATAAATAACTATAGTATTGTCCTTTTTTAAGCAATATCTTGTTGGTCTAAGACCGTTACGATCTAAGGTTGCACCAAGCTTGACTCCATCTGTAAATATAATAGCAGATGGTCCATCCCATGGCTCCATAAAAGTTGAATTAAATTCGTAATAGTCTCTTATTTTTTTATCCATTTTAGTATCCTTAGTCCATGGCTCAGGAATAAGGAGCATAATTGCCTCTTCAATACTTCTTCCATTCATAACTAAAAATTCAATAAAATTATCAACCATTGCGCTATCACTTGATGGATTAGCAATTACCGGAAGTAAATCTTTTAAATTATCTTTATAGATATCTGACTTAAACAAGCCCTCTCGAGCCATAACACCATTAACATTCCCTTTAATCGTATTTATCTCACCATTATGACAAATCATGCGATAAGGATGAGCTTTACTCCATGATGGAAATGTATTTGTTGAAAAGCGTGAATGTACCGTTGCAATTGCACTTTTAAATTTAATATCACTCAAATCAACATAAAAATTTTGAACCTGTGTAGAAACAAGCATTCCTTTATAAACAATTGTTTTAGCAGACATCGAGCAAATATAAAAATCTGAAAGCTCCAAGCTTAAGGCTTCCTTTTCAATAAGCCTTCTTGCAAGATATAAATGTCTTTCAAATTCTAATTCTGTTTCACCTTCGGGTCTATCAATAAAAAACTGGTAAATACCTGGAAGAGAGTTTTTTGCTTGCATACCAAGTTCTAAAGAATTAAAGGGAACTTTTCTAATACCTAAAGCCTTTAATTTAACATCATTTAATCTATTTAAAACAATTTCGAAGCTTTTATTCTTTATAGTTTCATTTTTAGAGGTAAATATTTGTGCAACACCATAGCTACCTTCGCATCCAATTTTAAATCCTAAATCTAAAGAAGAGAAATATTCATGAGGTATTTGAACTAAGATACCTGCCCCATCACCTGAATTTGATTCAGCTCCTGTACCACCACGATGCTCAAGATGAATTAAAATATTAAGAGCATCCTCAACAATTTTATGGCTTTTAATCCCATCTATTGAAGCAATAGCACCGATTCCACACGCATCATGTTCAAACGACTCATCATAAAGACCTGTATTTTTAATATTATTCACAAATAACGCCTCATTTCCGTATTTGATTTTATTATAATTTTATAAATAAGCAAAATCAACATTTTTTTACGTTTTAGCGAAAAATTAGTTTAGTCTATAAAAAAACCAAGAATATAAAATTCCTGGATTTTATCTAATTTTTTAAATTACAATGAAGCTTCTAATATTTCAAGAATATCTTTTTCATTCAAAGGTGCCCAAGCATTCTCAAGTCCTTCGTTAACAGCAATATGATGAGCCATTTCTTTAAGTCTTGAATTATCAATTCCTACTTCTTTTAAAGTCATAGAAATACCAATTGATTTAAAGAAATCATAAGTCTTTTCAATGGCAAGATTAGCAATCTCATATGAAGGAAGATTCTTATCAATTCCAAAGATATTAACACCATATGAAACGAAACGAGAAATCGTCTTGTCATTTAAAATATGCTTCATCCACTTTGGTGTAATAATGGCAAGACCTTCACCATGAGTGATATCGTAATAGCCACTTAATGCATGCTCAATGCCATGACATGGCCAACCTGAAGGAGCATTTCCAATTGAAAGAATACCATTACATGCAAGTGAACAATCTACCATAAGCTCTGCTCGTGCCTCGTAATCATCAGGATGTTCAAGGGCAATTTTTACATTATGCATTAAGCTTTTAATTGTTGCTTCACACATACCATCAGTTAAAATTGATGAGTCACCACAGAAATACTGCTCAATAACATGATTAATTGCATCGGCAGTTCCAGCAGCAGTTTGTTTCTTTGATACTGTAAATGTATATTTAGGATCAAGGATTGAGGCTACTGGGAATAACAATTCATCCATATATCCAATCTTATCATTTGTTTCTGTACGGGAAATTACACCACCACAATCATATTCTGATCCTGTAGCCGCAAGTGTTAAAATATCAACTAAAGGTAATGCCTTTTTAGCCTTAACCTTATAAGAAATTAAATCCCAAGGCTCACCATCATAACAAGCACCGGCGCAAATTGCCTTGGAACAGTCTAGAACTGACCCTCCACCAACGGCAAGTACAACATCTATTTGATGATCCTTACACATCCTAACACCATCTAATACGCTTGTTGAATATTTAGGATTTGGTTCAATTCCCTTAAGCTCGTATATTTCAAAATCCTTTAATAGTTTAATAACCTCATCATAAAGTCCAATCTTCTTGATGCTTCCACCACCATAGGTTATTAAAACCTTTTTTCCTAATTTAGCAAGTACCTCAGGTAATGACTTAATTGCATCATGGCCAAAAATTAATCTTGTTGGTGTGTAATAATTAAAATTTTGCATTGTATCCTCCTAATTAAACTTCTTTCCGACTTCAAAAGCTTTTCCTACGATGTTTCCAAGCTCAATGTAATAATGATTAACAGGATCATAGGTAATTGGTCTTAGCTTTTTAACATCAATATTTCCGTCTGTTAAAATTTCCTCATCAGCCGAAACATTAATAATTTTACCTGTTAAAATTTCTGACTTTTCATCAAAAGAGATAACCTCACATTCAAGTGCTAAAGGAAGCTCTTTAAAAATAGGTGCATTTACATACTTTGACTTTATAGCATGAAGTCCCGCCCGTGATACCTTATCAGGAATCTTATTACCTGATACAATTCCCACATAGTCACAGGCCTCTACCATTGAGGCGGTACCAACAGATACTGTAAATGATTTAGTTTGTTTCAAATTATCAGTTGTTTTATGATTTGATAAAGCAATCGCTATTTTATCAAAATCACTAATACCGCCCCAAGCTGCATTCATTGCATTAGCTGTACCAGCCTCATTATAAGTACCAATAATAAGAACTGGCATGGGATATAAATATGTTTTAGAACCAAAATCTTTTCTCATTTTTATTACTCCTTTTCACATGTACTAAAAACTGGAGCTACTCCTGTTTTAACAGCTTCGTCATAGTACATAATTTTTCTTTTAACTAAACTAATTGACTTTTCTAATTCTTCTTTTTCACGAAGTAAAAGTTCAAGTTGCTCCTGCATCATTTTAAGTCTTTCTTCAAATGTTGCAGGTCCTTCTTTTACAAGCTCCATATAATGCTTAATTTCCTTAAGCGATAATCCAGCTTTTTTAAAGCATTCGATTATTTTTACAACATCAAGCTCAGAATCAGTAAAAGTACGATAATTTGATGATTTTCTTTCAAGATTAGGAAATAACCCTTCCTTATCATAAAAACGTAAGGTTGGAATTGATAATCCCGTTTTTTCAGACATTTCCTTAATAGAATATTCCATGTAATTGTACCTCCTCTTACACTTATAGTTTAACCCTAAAGTGAGGTTTATTGTCAATAGTGTTTTTTATTTTTTTATAATTGCACATTCGCTTGTCAAATATGAAGAAGCAATACTTACGGCAATCTTTAATGCCGTTTTAACTAAATTTGCTGAGTCAACAATTCCTTCCTTTATCATATTAACATTCTTTTTAGTTAAGACATTAATGCCCGAATTTTGTTCTTCACCTGGCAAGGCATTAATACCTGCATTTTTTAGTAAAGTAATAGTTGGTTTCTTTAAAGAATTAATTAATACTTCTTCTCCTTTAGCCTCATCACCATCACTCTTTATTTTAAGCTTAAGCTGATATAGCGATATTCCGCCGCCAGCTAAGATACCATCTTTTATAGCACTCATAGTTGAATTTAAAGCTCGTTGATATTGACAAACAATTGAATCACTATCTAAAGTAGCACCAACGGCAATTTGAATTGCCTTTCCCATTAAACCCTGGAGCATCAAACCATAGGCTTTTTTTTCATAATCCTTAGTTGATTTATCAATTAAACCTTTTAAAAAAGTAGCTTGTTCATTTATATCTTCATTATTTCCATAGCCACCTACAATAGTTGTTTTAGTCTTAGATATTAACACTTCACTACATCCACCTAAATCATCAATTGAAGCATCACGCAAATGACTTATTAAATGCTCAGTATATATAATAGAGCCTGTAAATACTCTAATATTATTAAGCTCTATGCGTTTATCATCACCAACACCAGGAGCTTTAATAAGGTAAACATTAAAGACCCTATTTTGATTATTTTGATCAATTACCTCTTTTACACTACTTTCAAAATCATCAGCAATAATAATTAATGGGCGTCCAGCCGCTCTTATTTGCTCAAGAATAGGCAAGATATCATTAATACTTTGAAGCTTAGTATTTGTAAGTAATATATATGGATCCTCGACTGTAATTTCATTATTATCCTCTAGCATAGAGGTATTTAATAGACCTTGATTAATTCTTAAACCAGTCGTTTCAATTAATTTTGTTTCATTCGTTTTGCCTTTTATTACACTAATGGTTCCATATTCACCAGCTTTTTTTATAGCATCAAATATATCATGTGCAATCGCACTACTACCACTTGCACTTAAAGCCACATCTTTTATTGTTTTATCGTCTATCTTAATTGTTTCCTTATCTAAAATTTTAAGAGCCTCTTTTAAAGCTTTATTCATTCCATCACGTAATATAATTGGATTGGCACCATTATCAATTTGCAACATTCCATCATTAATCATACTACTTGTCAAAATAGAGGAAAGTCCTCTTCCATCTCCACATTCAAGACTCATTTGATGAGAAGCCTCTTTCATGAGCTTATATCCTAAAGCTTCAAATTCATTATCAAATTTCACATTAATACCTTGAAGATAAGAATCATTTGAAGCTTTAATATCACCATTTTCATCAATTATTCTATTAAATGACATGACTCCATAGCTTGAAGCTGCTAATTTTAAGTAATCATTAACTCCTTTAAGCATTTTTTCTCGTAAAGATTCACCATACATTAACATAGCTGCCATAATAAGACCTCGATTTCTTTTTAGCTACTTTACTAGTTAATTATCATTACATTTATATTATAGTCTTAATTTTTGGCACTGTCAAATATCAAGTGCTAATCACTTATATAACGATATCCATTATCCGGTAAAATAATTAAAATATTTTCCTTATTTTTAAATTTCATAGCTGCCATAAGACTAGCTCCTGATGATATTCCGCAAAACAAGCCCTCTTCCTCTAAAAGAATTTTACTTCCCAAACATGCCTCATCGTCCGTAATTTTAATTATGTCATCAATTAAAGTTCTATCTAGTATTGGCGGATAAAAACCTGCCCCAATTCCAGCAATTTTATGGCTTCCCTTAATACCTTCACTGATAAATGGTGATGAAGCTGGTTCAATACCAATTATCTTAGGCATAAGATTGCCTCTTTTAAAGTATTTAGCAAGCCCCATAATTGTTCCTGCACTTCCTATTCCACAAATAATAGTATCTAAATGACCTTTTAGTTCTAAATCAATTTCCCTAGCCGTCATTTTGTAATGAGCATCAATATTTCCTTTTTGATAAAATTGATTAAAATAGATTGTATTTTCTTCATTTGCTATATATTTAGCCTTTTTTATAGCACCTGCCATTCCCTCTTCTTTAGGAGTGAGAATTAGCTTTGCTTGATATTTTAATATTAATTTTTTTCTTTCAAGTGACATATTTTCAGGCATAACAATAATAACCTTATAACCTAAAAGATGGCCTATTAAAGCTAATGATATTCCCGTATTACCACTTGTAGTCTCTACTATCTTCATATTAGGCAAAAGAATACTTTTTTCCTCTAAATCCTTTAAAATCGTAATAACAGCCTTATCCTTTATTGAACCAGTTAAGTTAAAACCTTCATACTTAGCATATAGATTTCCTTTAAAATTATACTTTTTCATAATACTATTAAGTAAAATCAAGGGTCCATTGCCAATTAACTCTAAACTTGAATTATACATTTTATCACCATATAATCTTATGTTAGAACATAAAAAAACTTCTTTCATTTAAGAAGAAGTTTTAAAATTTATTCTTTACTAGACGAATCCTCATCATAAGTATCAAGGTAGCTATGGATTTCTTTTCCTTTTTTATATGCAATAATCTTATCTAAATTAACATTTTGAGCTGATTTAAAGATATTCTTTTCAACCATTGGATTATAATCTAAGAGTTCATGAATTAAGTGTTTTGTATTAGCTCTTTGAGAGCCTCCACCTCCATTGTCACAAATAGCACAATTTTCAGTGAAGCGACATGCACATTGGATAAATTGAAGATTATTATATTTTTTCCATCTTAAAATATCAGCTTCTCTAATTAAATACATTGGTCTTATAAGCTCCATCCCCTCATAATTAGCTGAATGAAGTTTTGGTAACATTGTTTGGAATGACCCAGCATTAAGCATATTCATCAAAATAGTCTCAATTACGTCATCATAATGATGCCCAAGTGCTATTTTATTACAGCCAAGCTCCTTAGCAATACGATATAATGCACCACGACGCATCTTAGCACATAAGTAACAAGGATTCTTTTCTTGACTATTTGCAATTTCAAAAATATCAGTATTTTTTACCACTGCAGGTATTTTTAAAAGTTCAAGATTATTCATTATTACCTGACGATTAATTTCATTATAACCTGGGTCCATTACTAGGTATGTAACATCAAATTCAAAATCAGAATGACGATGAAGTTCTTGAAAAAGCTTAGCCATAAGCATTGAATCCTTACCACCAGATATACATACACAAATATGATCATGTGGTTTGATTAATTCATACTCTTTACAGGCTTTAACAAACTTAGCCCAAATATTTGCTCGGTATGTTTTAATAATACTTCTTTCTATTTCTTGATATCTTTCCATTAGATGTCCTCCAATACCTTAAATAATTTTTCAATTTCCATCTCGGTTGTATTTTCACTTATTGAAACACGAAATGACTCTAAAGCTCTTTTTTTATCATGATAAACACTCATAACAATTTTAGAAGGAGTGTTTTTTATTGAACAAGCCGATTTTTGAGATACGTAAATATTATGATTTGATAAAAGCTCAACAATCTCACTTGCTTTATGATTTTTAATTCCGATATTAAAAATAAATAAATTTTCAAATGAATTTATTTGAATATTCTTATTTAAAGCTACTAAACTTAAAAAAATATCTTTAAGATGTAAAAGCTTTAAAATATTATCATTACGATTACTTGTCATAATTTCACAAGCTTTAATAGTTGAGGCAATTAACCCAACCGGAATAGACCCACTTCTATAAACAGTTAAGGATGACCCACCATTAATTAAAGGAATTAAAATAGTATTTTTACGTTTAAGTAAAACACCAGTCCCTGTTAATCCCCCAAATTTATGAGGTGTAAAGCTTACAAGATCTAAATTTGCAAGATTTATATCATATTTTGCAATAGCTTGCGTAACGTCACATAAATAATGAGCATGAGGATATTTTTTTACCTCAAGAGCTATTTCATTATAATCTTGTAAAGTACCAAGCTCACTATCAAGAGCGGTAGCCACTACTAAAATTACATTAGAATCAAGCTTTGTTTTTAAATCATCTAATGAAATATGACCATCTGAATTTGTTTTTATAAAATCTATTTGATAACCTTTATCTTTAAGCATTGATAAACAAGCATTAATTGAATTATGTTCAAGCTCAGAAACTAAAATTTTATTACCAAAAGCGTTATAAGCATCGACAATTCCCTTAATTGCCATATTGTTCGCTTCAGTAGCCGATGATGTATGAATAATTTCCATATCTACAGGAATATTTAAACATTTTCTTAATACTTGATTTTTGTCTTCAACAAATTGATGAGCTAATATACCAGCATTATGAGATGAATTTGCATTACCATAGAATTTAAGCTCCGCATAACATAATTCATCTAAAACTTCTTTTTTTACAGGATAATTTGCACAATAATCAAGATAAATTGGATTATTCATTTTATCACCACCTAAAACACAAGCATTATATCATTTTATTATTTTTGTTTCAATTAAAAAGAAAAAAGGATTCCAAAAGAATCCATAAAAAGAGGTAGGACACCAAATTTTAGCAAAAAAAAATGGCGCCCGCACTAGGACTTGAACCTAGGACCCCTTGATTAACAGTCAAGTGCTCTAACCAACTGAGCTATTGAGGCATCTAATGGTGGGCCTGACAGGACTTGAACCTGTGACCTCTCGCTTATCAAGCGAGCGCTCTAACCAACTGAGCTACAAGCCCGTTCTTTCAAACAGAACAATTTAATATTACAATAAAATGTTTCATAAATCAAGTCTTTTTTTTTAATTTTGTAATATATTTCCGACTTGCATACTTAGAATAGCAAAGATGTGATTAAAAATCAAGCTTTTTTTAAAAAATATTGTGATAAATTTCATCTTTTGCTATAATCTTCTAAGAAAAGAGGTGCTTTTATGTATAAAAAAGTCGAAGAAGAAGGATTATTGTTAGAAACAATATTAAAATTATTTAACGAACAAAGTCATAAAAAATTAAAATCATATCTAAAAAATAATAGTGTTTTTGTAAACGGTAAATCTATTACTGCTTATAACTACAAAGTAAAGAAAAATGATATTATTGAAATTAGAAAAGATTATAAGACTCATAAGAAGTGTCCTTTAAAGATACTTTATGAAGATGAATACTTTTTAGTAATAGAAAAACCAGCACATTTATTAACAATAGCAACTACTAAAGAAAAAGAAAAAACAGCTTATCATATGATGCGTCAATTTATTAAAGAAAGAAATAGTAAGGATAAAATATTTATTTTACATCGTCTAGATAAAGATACATCAGGAGTAGTAATCTTTGTAAAAGATGAAAGAGTAAAAGAACTACTACAAAATGATTGGAATAACTTGATAGAAGATAGAGAGTATATAGCAGTAGTACCAAAAGGAATAAAGTCATATACTAACTATACATGTTATTTAAAGGAAGATAATAATTATAAAGTACATGTTACTAATGAAAAAAATGGTAAAAAAGCAATTACTTCTATAACAGTATTAAAAGAAAAGAAAAATTATGCCTTAGTAAAAGTAAATATTAAGACGGGTAGAAAAAATCAAATAAGAGCAGTTCTATCATATTTAGGATATCCAATTGTAGGAGATACAAAATATACTAGTGATATTAAAGCTAAAAGATTATTACTACATGCTTCTAAAATAGTTTTAACTAATCCAAATAATAAGAAAAAATATACATTTGAGAGTAAATTACCAAGAGAATTCCAAAAATATGTATAAAAAAATTATCTTTCTATCATTATAAGATAGAAAGGTGATAAAATGTCAAACTATAAAGTGGAAATTAGTGGAGTAGATACAAGAAATTTAAAAGTATTAACTAGTGAAGAGATGACAGAACTCTTTAAAAATATTAAAACTAATCCTTTTGCTAGGAATGATTTGGTAGAAGGTAATTTAAAGCTAGTCTTAAGTATTTTAAAAAGATTCAAAAATTATAATGAGAACTTAGATGATTTATTTCAAGTTGGATGTATTGGACTTGTTAAGTCTATTGATAATTTTGATTTGGAACAGAATGTTAAGTTTTCAACTTATGCTGTACCAATAGCACTCGACTAGTCTAAAATGTATATCAAAACTGCACAAATGCCGATAAATAAAGGGATTAGAGGTATTTATAAAAAATAAGTATTGCATTAAATTTTGAATTATTGTTATATTTTAATGATATGGAGGAGTCAAAAATGCAAGTATATTGTCCTTACTGTAATAGTTTAAATAATTTAAAAATAGTATGTACTGATTGTAAAAAATCAACAATGTCATCATACACAGACAAATGTAATTATAATAGAATAAAAAATAGTACCGCAATATTGTCTAATGTTAACCAACATTATTCAATGAATTATGATGGTACTGCTGTTAAAAGAAAAAGCTATGATAGATATTGTATGAATTGTCATAAGCCATTTTATTATTTATCTAATTTGATAGTTGGAGATATAGTAAGATTAACATTTATAATTGATTCTAATTCAGATAGATGGAAATATGAAATAATATTTGATGAAGATAATTCATATTATAATGTTGAACACAATTATTTTACTAAAGAGTGTGAATCAATATTAACTCCAGCACGAAAAAGAAAAATCCAATATGGAATTGATAAATCAAGATTATTAAATTGGGAACCATTAAAAGAAAAAAATTATTTTAATTATAACATAAAATGGAACATTTATATTTTATTTAACAATGAACAAACTTATTCAAGGGGTGGATATGATGAATATCCTGAAAATTGGGAAATATTTATAGAGCCTTTTATTAGGGTATTTAAGAATAATATTTTTAAAAAAATGAAAAGAGTCTAATATGATTCTTTTTTTTGTGGAGGTGAAATAAGATGTCAGTTTTTAGAATAGAAAAGAATAAAAATTATACTGTTATGAGTAATTATCACTTAAGAGACAGAAATTTATCATATAAAGCAAAAGGAATGTTATCTTTTATGTTGTCATTACCAGACGATTGGGATTATTCTATGGATGGTCTTTGTGCAATTAGCAAAGAAAGTAGAGATGGTATAAGATCAATAATTAGAGAGTTAGAAGAATATCATTATGTAAAAATTGAAAAAGTTAGGGGTGCAAAAGGATATTTCTATTATAATTATTTTATATATGAAATACCGCATTTTGAAGAACATGAACATGATGAAAATAATCCAGATATGGAAAATCCATATCTGGATAGTCCAAGTGTGGAAAGTACAACACAAATAAATACTAATAAAATAAATACTAATAAAAAAATAGATAAAGATGATAAAACCAAAATATCATCTTTTTTTATACCAGAAGAACATAATATTTTAACTTTAGAATTAATTAATAGAGGTTTTATTAAAGAAGACGATATTCAAATTTTCTATTATGATAGTTTATTTGAACAATTATTACAGGATGGTAATTCTTATAAAGATTTAATAAAAATAATTCATTATATTGTTCCAAGAGTTATAAAAAGGGATTTTAAAGATGAAGATGGTAATATAATAGAAAATAAGTTTGGATATTTTAAAAATGCAATTATTAGTAATATAAATAAGCTTAACATGAACATAGAAGATTTATGGAGTGAGGAAGAACTAGAAAATTTATATAATTCCAGTATGGAAAGATAAGCACAAAAAAAAATCGTCTCTATACTAGCAGACGATCCTACTACTCAGTTGAAAATACTACATTACTACATCAACTGAATCAAATCAACACGATACTACTTGTGCTATCTGATAAGTCAATGATAACATAAAATTAGTCATAATGCAACAAAAAATTAAAAAAAATAACAAAAAAATCCAAAATATCCCACTTTTTTTACTAAAATCTATTGACATTTCTTTTTAAAACTATATAATAAATAATCGGTAAGACCAAATATCTATTTAATAATAATCTTTGAAGGGGGGAATAAATAAATGAAAAATAATGAAGAAAAGTTATATTTAGATAATGATGGCTATCAGAGATTACTTGAAGAAATAGATTTATTAAAGGCAAAACTTGCAAAAAATGGAAAAGAAAAAGGAGAGGCCTATTCTGGTGCAGTAGGTGATGGATGGCACGATAATTTTGCTTTTGATGAAGCAAATATGCAAGAAAGAATGATTTTAGGTCAACTTCGTGAATGTTATCTAAAATTAGAGAGAGCCGAAATTGTAGAAAAACACGATGATGATACATTGGTTGATGTCAATGATATTGTTACTGTGGATATGATTTTTGGACCTGATGATAGTGAAGAACTAGAATTTAAATTAGTTGGTTCTGTAGGAGCACACACTTCTGATAAGAGTGGTATTCAAGAAGTTTCAATCAATAGTCCATTGGGTAAATCAGTTTACCATAAAAAAGTTGGAGAAAAGGCAAGTTATAAAGTTGAAAGTAGAGTTTTCAATGTAGAAATTATATCAAAAATTTCTGAAAAAGAATTAGAAAGTGGAATTCAAAGAAAAAAAACTAGATAATATAAGGAGGACAATTATGAGTAAATTTGTTATTAAAATAAAATATAAATTAAAAGATAGCGTTTATTCATCAAAAAATGAATTATTTTGTTGTCCCCTAAAAAAATATTTAAAGAGTATCAATTAGTTAACAATTTTAGCTTTTGATACTCTTTTTTTCAAATGTAAAGGTTTAAGGTGATAAAAATGAAAGAAGAAAAATTTCCAATTATAAAGGCTGGATACATATTTAATAGATTTAATGCTAAAGTAAATATGCCAGTAATATTAAATAAACAAGAAGTTGAAATTGAATACCCATGTAGACTAGATGCGATGGCTATAAACCCAGCCGCAGTTTGTTATAATGATAGTATGGTTTTTACTCCGGGTGAGGTAGTAATATCTTTAAAAAAGTTTATAAAGGTTAAAATAACTGTAAAAAATGAAAGTGGAGGACAAATAAATATTTCCAACCGAACAAAAAGAAAAGTTTTAGTAAAGCATTCTTACTTATTAATGTGTAATGCTTTAAATGTTTTTCCTTCATTAGATATTGATGTTGATGATAATGATATACCAAAACATTGTGGCTTTGGTTCAAGCAGTTCTACAATATCTGCTGTTGCTTCTGCCATTAATGAATTATATTCCTGTCCAATTAATGATAAAGATTTAATTAAATATTTAGCATCCAACCACGGAGAAGAAATTTCTGACAATGATGAAGAAAATTTAAAAGTAGTTCAATGTATTGGCGGTGGTGCTACTAATGGACTAACTGAAGAAGGAATTATAATTATCGCTGGTAAATCAACTGCCATTGCTAAAATGAAATACGAATCGGAAGTATTAATAGGCTTTCCAAATGATTTCGTTCAAAAAGATGCTAAAGTATTAATGGAATTAGAAGAAAAAAATTTATGGAAGTTTAAAAAGACTGGCGAAGAATATGCTGAAAAAATAGCATACGATTTACTACACAAAGCATTACCAGATATGGCTAATGGTAATATAAAAGAATTGGCTGATGTTGTATTTGATTATAGATTTAATATGGGAAGTAATGAAAATTGTTCATTTGTTTACGACGGATTAATGAATATTAGTGATAAAATAAGAAAACTTTATGAAAATAATTACTGTGAATTTTTGGCATTGTCTTCTGTTGGTCCTGCATTCTTTGCATTAGTGAAGAATGAAAATCAAAAAAAGAAATGTAAAGAATTTATGGAAAAATTAGATTTAAAAGTAATTGAATCATCTGTTTGTAATACCAAATATATAGTTTCTAAATTTTCTAATGCACAATGTTTTTGGGAAAACGAAAATGTTGGAGAGTCATTCAGAACACGAAAGCCATCAAAATATATTACGGATCAAATTGATGCTTTAAATGTGTCTGATAAAAAGTGTATCGATATAGGATGTGGTGGTGGAAGATATTCCAAATATTTACATCAAATGAAAGCAAATGTATTAGCAATTGATAAATATCAAGAGATGTTTGATCATAGTTCAAATATAAACTTTGTTCAATGTAAAATGGATAATATTCCTGTGGTTGAAAATTCATATTATTTAGCATTATCTATTGGAGTAATACACAATGCCATAACAATTGAAGAATATAAAAATTCATTAAAAGAAATTTATAGAATTCTTAATAAAGATGGATATGCGATATTATCGACATTTACAAATGATGTTATTACTAGTGATTTGATAAAAACTGGGGAAAATACTTATTTAATTAAAGATAGACCGCCAATGGTATTATTGAGTAAAAAACAAATACAAGATTATGTGTCTGAGGTTGGATTTACAATAATTAAAATAGTTGATGAACATATAACTGATGTTGGAAGTGGAGAAAGAAATGTTTATACAATCCTTATTAAAAAATAGTAATTATGTTGTTTCTAAAAGAAATTTTCTATCAGATTATTCAAGAATTGAATCTAAAAAAATAGATATGACATTGTCTGGAAAATTTTTATCTAGTTATGGTAAATTAAAAATAAATTCAAAGGAATTTGATAAATATCCATCACACGATGAGATTAATAAGTTAGAGCAAGAAATTAAAAATCACGAAAACATACAACAAGAAATAATTTTAGGTGCAGGAGCAAATGGCATTTTACAAAATATCATAAAACTGTTTTTTGTTAAAAGAGGAAATTTGGTTACACCATTTTATACATTTAATCAAGTTGAGTTTGGAGTTACATCTTTTAATGGTAAAACATATAGAGTTTTTACTGATAATTATAAAATTAATTTTAATAAAATGAAAAAAGCTATTAATAGAAAAACGAGAATGGTTTATATTTGTAATCCTAACAATCCAACTGGTCTATATGAAAATTGTGAAAATATTATAGATTTTGCCAAAAGTATAAATGTTCCTGTTGTCGTTGATGAGTCTGGAATAGAATTTACAAATAAAAAAAGTTTATTGAGTTATAAAAATATTCCTAAAAATTTATTAATTGTAAGATCATTTTCTAAAGCCTATGGTATTGCAAATTTTAGACTTGGTTATCTTGTGTGTAACCCCGAATTTAAGCAAAGTTATCTTGAAAATATAACGACAAACGAATTTTCTGGGTTGTCTTGTATAGTTGCGAACGAGTTGTTGAAAAATGGAAAAGAAAATATAACGAATAATATTAAATCTATAACCAAAGAGAAAAAAGTAATAATTAAAAAACTTGATAAAATAGGAATTAAATGTATTTTAAGTGATTCAAACACTATAATGACAGACAGCGTTTTTAAAAACGAATTTTTAAAACTACTTGAACAAAATAATATATCAGTTGTTCCAGTATATGATGAAAATAATAAATTGCATATAAGAATTGCAATTCAAGATGAAATCACAAATAAAAAGTTTGTAGATATTTTAGTAAAAATAATGAGCGAATATCAAGTATTAGAAGATGGAGGTAAAAAATGAAAATATCGTTAGCAACAAATTTTGATAATAAATTAATTGATCAAATTAAAGATTATCCTGTGTATGAAGTTTATGGAAAAATGAAACACGATTATATTGGTGGAGGAAGACCAGATAACACTTTGTCCAATATAGATAAAGAATTATTTGAATCTCACGTTAAAAAGGTAAGAGAAGCAGGTATTAGATTTAATTATTTACTGAATGGTAGTTGTTTATCCAATAATGAGCAAGATCCAGTGTGGCAATCTGAATTCAAAAGGTTTTTAGAATATTTAAAAGATATAGGCGTTAATGCTTTGACAATAACTAATCCGTACATTTTAATGTTTGTAAAAAAATATTTTAAAGAAGATTTTAAAGTTAGAGTTTCCACATTTGCTTGTATTGACTCTTACACAAAAGCAAAATACTGGGAAGATCTTGGTGCAGATTACTTATGTGTAGATTTTGTAAAAGTAAATAGAGATTTTAAGACACTAAAATATATGGTTGATAATTTAAAAACAGCTAAAATAGAGATTTTAGTAACAAATAGTTGTTTAAAAAATTGCCCTATGATATATACACATACAACTGGCTTATCTCACGCTTCGAATAAAGATAAAAATAGTAATTCTTATGAAGATTGGAGTTTGTTTTATTGTCAAAAAAAAGAATTAGAAAATATTGAAGAATATATTAGATCACCGTGGGTTAGACCTGAGGATATTAAATTTTACGAAAATATTGGTATAGAACATTTTAAAATTACTGAAAGAGGTTTTCCAACTGAGGAATTGGTGAAAAGAGTGAAAGCCTATACTGATAGAAAATATGAAGGTAATTTGTTAGATTTAATACAAGGACACGGCGTAGTAGCAAAAGATGATTTGAAATTACAAAGGCAAAGTGTTAATAGTAGAAAAGATATATATGAAGAAATTAGACGAGTTAGAGGATTAGGAAGACAAAGAGAATGTGAGAGACATATATATATTGATAATAAAAAACTTGATAATTTTATAACATTCTTTATAGATAATAAGTGTACAGGCAATTGTAACTCGTGTGGATATTGTAATATGATTGCTAAAAATGTAATTACTAAAAACAAAGAAGTATGTGATTATTTATTGGAATTATATAACAAATATGATGAAGTAAAGATGGATGTAAATGAGTAAGATTGGGATTGATATAGCGGATACTATTATAGATGTTTGGCCTTCTTTAATAAAAAAAGCAAAACAATTCAACCTAGAACATTCAAATAATAAACCGAGTGAGGAAAAACATTTATATTTGCCAGAAGACATATATGGCTGGTCTAAAGAGGAAAAGGAAGAATTTTGGGAGTGTTATGGACAAGAAATAACATTTTCATCACCAGTAAAAAAGGGAGTAGTTGATACTTTACAATATTTTAAAGAATTGGGATATTTAATATATTTTATTACTGCAAAGACAGAAGATACATATGCTGATTTGGAAAAGAAAATTATAGAATTGTTAGTGAAAAATAATTTGCCTTATGACAAAATATTTATGCAAGTTAGTAATAAAGGAAAATTTTGTTTTGAAAATGGAATTGAATATTTAATAGATGATTCTTTTGATAATTGTTCAAAAGCTAATCAGTATGGAATAAAGAGTCTATTGATGACTAACGAATACAATATTGACAGAGTACTATGCGACAATATGTATAGAATCAATGAATTTTCGGAAGCAAAAAAATATATTAAAAAAAATAGGAGGTTTTAGTGAAAAAAGTATTGTTTTTGGTTGGACCACACGCAAGTGGAAAAACATACTCATCAAGAGAGTATATTGCAAAAAATAAAAATATTGGAATGATTGATACTGGACCAATTATGAGAAGAATACATAAAGAAATGGATCCAGATATTTCAATGGGAGATTGGGTAAAAAAATTAGAAGTTCAGTATGGAAAGGATATTACTTCTCAATTGATTTCAAATGAAATAGGTAAAATAATGTCTAATGATGAGTGCGATAAATTTATCTTAATTGGATTTAGAACATTAGAAGGAATAGCATTTACTATTCAACACTTAAATATAGAAGATTTTAGTATTTTATATGTAGATGCAACGCAAGAATTGTTATATCAAAATTATTTAGCAAGAGAGAAGAAAAATATTTCATTTGAAGATTTTAAAAACTATTTACAAAATGAATTAAATAGTGGGCTTACAAAATTAAGGGAAATGGCACTAAATGGTGAAATGATTGATTATTATTACCGATTCAGTAATGATGATAGCTTTGAAGAAAAAATAGATAGCCATTTAACTAATTGTGAGATAAAAAAATTAAGAAAGGAGCCTAAAAATGGAAAATAATTATATTTGGCCTATTGAACCACAATATAAAGTCTTGGAACATGACAGATATGGTTTAAGACAAGTGCATATGATACTTGGAAAGCCTAGATTTCATTCTGGGTTTGATATTACTGCACAAACTCTTACTCCAGTAAAAGCATCAATTGAAGGAATTGTTGTATCAGCAGGATTAGATGAAAAGATTATATCTGGAAGTGCAAAATGGAATGAAAGATATGGCAACAAAGTTGAAATATTGGATAGAAATGGTAGAAGATTAGTTTATGCACACTTAAGAGAAGTTTTAGTTCAAATTGGTCAACAAATAGAACAAAGCCAAATAATTGGTTTAAGTGGTTGTTCTGGTGGATCAAGAATACCTCATTTACATTTTGAAGTGAGAAAATTTGATACTAGTCATTCTGGAGAAGAAAATACTATTAATCCATTAGAAATATTACCATACTATAATTTGGAAAATTTAGCAAAACACTTTGATGAAGAACCATATGCAGAAGTGTGGGAAAAGTTTCTAGAAAATCCATGGGGAATGACAGATAATGATATTCCTTATGCAAATTGCAGAAAATTAATAAGATAATAAAAATATATGGTATAATAGAGTTGGAGGATGATAAAATGGAAAAACCAATATATTTAACTGGTAATAAGGGGAAATTTGAGGAGGCACAACATATTTTTAAAGATATGTATGGATTTGATATCGAGATTAAAAATCCAGATTTTGAAATCATTGAAATACAAGCAAAAAGTTGCAAAGAAGTAGTTGCATTTAGTGTAAAATATGCTTGTGAAAAATTAGGCAGACCTTGTATTAAATCAGATTCTGGTTTATATATAGATGCTTTAGGAGGTTTACCAGGACCTTATAATGCTTATTTTGATAAACAAATTGGTGTTGATAAGTTTTTGGAATTATTCAAAAACGAAACTAATAGAAAAGCAAGATTAGAAGATTGTTTTGCTTATTGTGAGCCGGGACAAGAACCTGTTATATTTACTGGTGGTGGAACTGGTACAATAGCAACAGAAGCAAGAGGTAATTTGGGAAGATGGCACGATAAATTTTATATTCCAGATGGTGAAACAGAAACATTAAGTGAATTAAGAGAAAAAGATAGAGACTATGAAGCAAAATTTTGGGGTACTGCTAAATATGATTTTGCTGAATGGTTTAAAAATAATAAAATGTAATAAAAAAATTTGATAGGGGGTCAAATGATGAAAAAGGTTACAATCATTGCAGGACCGTGTGCAGTTGAATCTGAAGAACAAATAGTAAGAATTGCCATAAAACTAAAACAAATTGGTGTTGATTATTTAAGAGGTGGTGTATTTAAACCACGAACTAACCCAGATAGTTTTCAAGGATTGGGAGATTTGGGAATAGAATATCTTTTAAAAGCTAAAGAAATAACGGGTTTACCAATTGTTACAGAATTAATGACAATAGAACAGGTAAGAAAATATGCAGATAAAATTGATATTATACAAATAGGTAGTAGAAATATGTATAATTATGAATTATTAAAGGAATTAAGTCATTATTCAAAACCTGTATTATTAAAAAGAGGTTTAAGTGCAACATATAATGAGTGGATTAATGCTGCAAAATATATAAATAATGAAGAAAAAGTTATTTTATGCGAAAGAGGAATAAGAAGTTTTGACACAACGACAAGAAATGTCCTAGATATTCAAGCGGTTCCGTATATTAAGAATAACACAAAACATCAAATCTTTGTTGATCCAAGTCACGCTTCTGGAAATCGTTATATGATTGAACATATGTCATTGGCGTCTGTTATTGCTGGTTGTGATGGATTAATAATTGAAGTTCACGATAAACCAGATGAGTCATTGTGTGATAAAAATCAAGCAATAAACATTGAAGCATTACAGAAAATAATGGATAAAGTAAAAAAATTACAGGGGGAATAAATAATGGAAAAGAAAAAAGTAAAAAATAAGTTTGACTTACATTCTGAAGATGAAAGAATAAACTCATTATTATTAAATTTAAAGTCTAAACCCAAAATATATTCAAGAATTATTACTTCATTAAGTTTGTTAGGAAAATTTAGCAAAAGGACCGATGTAGAATTATTTGATATCATAAGTGATGATGAGAATGAAAAAATTTTGTTATGTTGTACTGATGAAGAAAACAATATGTTTCTATTTTATGCAGATTCAACAGACAGAAAAGACTGGTTAAAAATCACAAAAATATCAAATACTGATGAAAAAACTTATGATATTTCATTGGCAAAAAAGTTTTTGTTAACATCAGAAAATATAGGATATACAAGAACGAGTCAAGAATATGGTTTTAAATTTGGAAGATTAATTACAGATGATTATAGTTTCTATAGTTTGTTTTTAAGGGATGATATAGGTTATCAAATAGAGGGTAACTTTAATGAAAACTTATCCGAAGATTTATTGACAGTATTAAATAAATTTGAAAAAATTCCAAGTCTGATGGAATACACTACAATATTCGAACAATTACTTGCTGAAAAAAACTGTAAATTTTCACAATTACAAATTTCTGCATATAAAGATTTTGCAAGAGTGGGCTTAATAAACTTAAGAGATGATGATAACTTATCAAATGATAAAAAAACAGTATTACATAGAACTAAAAAGCAATGAAATTTAGTCATTGCTTTTTATAATTTCATCAATGGATGAATTGTATTTTTTGGCTATTTGATATATAAAAGATGTTTGTATTAGTGTTTGCCCAGTTTCATATACTGAATAACTTGATGAAGCAATGTTTAACATATTAAATATATCTCTTTGTTTTAAATTATTATCAATTCTCAATTTCTTCAAATTTTTTGCAACTCTATTCAAATCAATTGAATCACCAGAATAAATATAATTATTTTTTTTAGACAAACCAGTTATATAATCAATACTTATTTTATAGTAATTACTCAATTCATAGAGTTTTCTTAAAGGAATAGTATCTTTACCTGTCTCCCATCCAGCATATGTGCTTCTATCAACTTTTAATTCATTTGCTATTTGCCATTGCTTTAATTCTTTTGTTTCTCTTATTTCTTTCATTTTTTCGAATTTCATAATACCACCTTCAAAAATAATTTTCCCATTTTTTGTGGGAATATTTGAATTTGGTGGGGAATAGCGAGAAAAATGTGATATAATAGTTATAGCAGTACAATAACGGAGGAAATTTTATGAAAAAAAAAGAAGAAGAAAAGAAGGATATTAATGAAGTTAAAGATGAAGATTTAATTACAAAAGTATTAAATTTATGTATTTTCCATCAAATTGAAGATTCTAATGGTTGGATAAGAATATTAGAAAGTCAATTGGAAATTTTTAAAGAATATCGAAAACAATTACTTGAACAGCTTGATGATTGTATTTTCAAATCACAAAAAAACAAAGTTAAAATGGAAATAGAAGAAATTGATGAAAAAATATCAAATCAATATACTAAAATTAAGGAAGAGGTAAGTATGCTAAATAAATTAAAAACTGCAATTATAAATGGAGAAAATAAAGTAGAACTAGTATCTGATGATATTTTTAGTTACTATGATTTATTGACATTTTTAAAAAATGGTATAATTTTTAAAAAAGTTAATGTTCATAATTTTGAAAAAGATGTAACATATATTTATGATAATGAAGGAAATTATGTACTTGAAAATAAAGATGATGAGAGTCTTCAATTTGCAATGTATTTAAGTGAAAATAGCAATGATAATACTAAATTTGAAAGAAATATTACTGTAATAGAAGAATAGTGTATTAAGAATAAAAAGGAGTAAGTAATGAAAGAAGATAGTTTTAGAGAAAAGATAAGTTATATAATTACAATTATATTGGCTATAAGTTTTGGATTAAGTGGAATACTTGAATTTTATTTTTTGGTATTAAATAGAGATAAACCATTTGCATATTCTCAAATGACTGGCATAAATAAAGTATTATTCATTATGTTGTTTGTATTGTTATTTGTAATGGCTCTTATGTTTTTACTATTATTAATTTTTGGTCCTAAGGAATATGATCCATATAAAAATTATACAGTTGTACACAAAGATACATATAAAGACATGGAAAAAGAATTATTGAATAAAGAAATTGAAAATATGCATCAAGATTTAGAAATTAAAACTCTTAAAGTTAGATTGTCATCACTTAAATTAAAGTTTAATATTTTTAAAAAAATTTTTAAACACAAAAAATAACCTATGTGCATTAAACACTAGGTTATTTAGTTTTTCCACATATCCAGTCTATAGATACATTATAGTACTTTGCAAATTCTATAATTGAATAAGTTTGAATTAATGCTTTTCCCGATTCGTATTTTGAATAATTTGATTGATCTACTTTAATGATTTTTGCTATTTGTTTTTGAGTATTATTATTTTTTAATCTTATTTCTTTTAAATTTTTACCTAAAACAAATTTATCGATTTTATCATTTATCAAGTCAATCTTCTTTTGATTTGATAGTCCACAAATATAATCCAAACTAATTTTATAATAATTACAAAATTCATTTAATTTTAATAATGGGATTGAGTCAATTCCATTTTCCCATCCAGCGTAGGTAGATCTACTGACATTTAAATAATCTGCCAATTGCTTTTGAGTATTGTCAAAATAGGTTCTAATCTCTTTCATTCTCTCATAATTCATAAGAATCACCTCACTATATACAATTTTCTCATTTAAAAAATGAATTTTTAAAAAGTGTCGGGTATTTACCTAAAATGTGATATAATAGTGAATAGTTAAGAAAGGAGCAGTAATAGAGTAATGTTAAAAATGAAAAAAAGTAACATCATTGTATTAAGCTTTATAGTTTTAATATTATTTATTATTTTAGTTTTATCATTTATTATTTTGAATAATAATAAAACCAAAGTGTATGCCATTAGTGGAGAAAGTAAAAACTTTTATTATAGTAATGCACTTTTTATATCTTCAAATAATAAAAACATCTATGTTTATGGTGATTTAACATCTAAAGATAAAAATATTAAGATTACCAGTGTGGCTTTGATGTCCGAAAATAGGTTAATCGTTAAATCTGATTCACTACCACAAGGAATAAGCATTGAAAATGTAGGATATGATGAATTGTTTCCTAAAAAGGTTGTTAATAATTTAGACAATTGGTATTTAGAAATAATTTTTAACAATGATGAGGGCGAAAATACAGAAAAATTAAATTTAATAAATAACCTTTTAATAAATTAAGGTATTAAAGGAGAGCGAATATTAAAATGAGTGTAAAAGATTATATTTTATGTTTTATAAAATCCTTTTTGCAAACTTCAATGATAGTTATTCTATCTTTAGGGATTTTATATGTTATTAGAATTAATTTGAAATTTGCTAATTATATTAGCAATATAACCGGCATTCCTAGCGATATGTCTATCAGTGTAATGAGTGCAGGTTTTGTGAATAATATAGTTATATTAATGTCAACTATGGAAATTGTTTTATTTGTATATCTTTTTCAAAAGATTATGAAAACATCATTTTATGAAAAAACTAGAAGTTTTATAGTTAATTTATAATTATTTGTTACAAATTGTACTTTTGTATGGTACAATTAATTAAACAAATCCAAATTAATAATTTAAAATATTTAAATTAATGAAAAGAGGATAGTGTATTATGAATAACAAATTTAAAAAAATTTATGAACTTGTTGAAAAAAGACAATTAAGAGATTATAAAAAAGAATATACAGAACTTTTAAGTTTTAATAATGAGATTGGAAGTTTCGAAGATTATGTTGCTAAATTAAAAGATGATAGGCAAGATTCTTATATTAAAAATAATCACTATAAAGATGCAGTCCTTTTTAAGGATGTTATGGAAAAGGAAAGTTTATTAATTAATTTATATTTAATTAAGTTTAAGCATATTTCACCACCAGCACTTGATGAAGAATATAAACCATTGCCTTTAAAAGAAAAAACTATTTATGAATATGGTGCTGTTATAACATTTGAAGATGTATCTGGACAATATGCCATTGAAAATGCTTTCAGTGGAATTGAAGATACAAAAGAACTTGCAGAAATCAAGTACAAGAGTTTACAAGACGAAATAAATAGAATGACAGAAGAAGAATTGTTAGATAAATTGGAAAGGTACATTTTAGACGAATTAAACACCAAATAAATGCTTTTTTTAAAACGACATAAAAACAGCATAAAACGACATAAATTAGACACATAATAAACTTGACTTCGTTTTGTCAAGTGTTATAATATAGTAAAATAAACAAATTGTGCAGAGAGATAGTTTAATTTCTTTGTATTTTTTATTTATTTTAAAAAAATCCTATTGACATATTTTGATAAAAATATTAGAATAGAAAACAATTAATTTAATTTAAAAGTTATTGATAGCCAGTGCTATTTGTAACAAATTTAATATTTAATTGTTAGGGTAGAAGAAGCAGTATCAATTTCTATTATGAAACAACTACTAGCTTTTTCTCCCCTTTTTTATTGAAAGAGGTTGATGATATGAATTTTGTTAAAAATGTTTATTATTCAAATTATTATTTTGTAAATAATAACTTTTACGAAAATTCGCAAGTTTTAAGTGCCTCTAAAAAAGATATGTTAAGTTATGTTAAGAGAGAAAATTAAGGATTAACTTCCCCTAATTTTCTCTCTTTTGTTTTAAGGAAGGTGGTTACTATGGATTTTAAATTAGAACAAAATCTACAAGAAGAATATGCTGATAACTTTACATTAACAAAAGATGAAATGGTTATATATGATATACCAGCAACATTTGAAAAGGTTGTAGATAAATTACGAGAATTAAAAATAGCAAGAAATAAGTTTATTAATGGTTATCATGTTCGATTGACACCAAATTATAGACCAAGATTAGAACAATTTACAAATAATATTTCTGATCCTGTTGGCATTGCAATTGAATATAAATTGGATAATGAACAAAAATATAATGAATTTAATATTCAACTTAATAAGTTGTATTCTATAATGTCTAAAGAAGAAAATGCTTATATTAATGATTGTTTATTATGTGGGAAATCAGAAGCATCAATAAAAGCAAAATTTGTTTTAGGCAGAGAGACATTTAATACAATAAAATGTAGTGCTATTGTTAGATTTGGAATAGCATTTAATTTAATAGTTTATAAATAATAAAATTAAAATAGTAACCATAGGAGTCAGGAAATATGACTCTTTTTTATTTTAATTTTGAGTTTATAGTGATCTCGTAAACAAAAAACTAAATTGAATGAAAGGAGTGAAATATAAATGTATATTATACAGGAAAAATTAAAAATTCCATAGTAATTAAAAAAGATGAGAAAAAACTCTTGCAAATTTTAACTTTTTGAGTGATTAATATTATATAGATATATACTTGTATTTATCTGTTTTTAGTCAATATAAGAAGTTTGAAAGTGAGGTATGATATGCTATGAGAGGAGAAAATAAATCTCACAAAATAAGGCTTATTTTAGGTGTTTTGATTGGACTATCTTTAGTTTTGATAATTTTCTTTAGTTTATACAATAGACAAAATATAAAAGTTTCCAATAAAGATAAAAAGACAGATGTGATTAATGAAACTAATAATAATCAAGATAATGAAACATTAATAGAAGAAGTAAAAGAAAAAGATAGTAATGAATTAATTGAATCAAATGATAATTCAACATCTAAAAGCGAACAGAAAGTTGAAGCAAAAAATAAAACTCCTAAATCAGAAACAAAGCAAGAAGAAAAACAACCATCAAGTGAAATTCCAAAAGTAGATACAGATACAAAAAAAGATATTACTGCTTGGGATGAACTCGGTATAACAGAAGATGAATATTACAATTCTCCTGCGTGGAGTTGGGCAAAAGTCGATTTTGCGATTGAAAAATATGGTAGTCAAGAAGAATGCTTAAATGCTTGTATTGAATATGGCGAATCAACAGGTATGGGATATTCTTGTTCCACTATAAATAGTTTTTCTGGTCGATATTTGGGAGAAATGTTAAAATTATTTTAGGCACTTTGAAGTGTCTTTTTTTGTGAAAGAGAGGAATTTAATGAAATGAAAAAAAGAAAATCATTGTATGCAATTTTAGGCATACTTTTTTTGTCTTTATTTTTTGGTATTTCAAAAGCAAATGCTGAAGAATATACAGGACAAGCAATTTGGCCAGCTGAAAAGATAGCCAATATTTTTATACGAAAATATAGGGCAGATGGTTATATAAAATATCAACAAGGATCTTTTATTAGACGAAGTGAAGATAATGCATTTGTCTACTGTCTTCAACCATATGTTGATATAGATAACAATTTGCCTTATTACAATATTGCAAGAAGTGATTATGCAACATATCTTAACATGACTCAAGAACAATGGGATAGAATTTCATTACTGGCATATTATGGTTATCAATACAATGAAAATGGTTATGACCATTCAAATAACAAGTGGTATGTAATTACTCAAGTATTAATTTGGCGAACAGCAGAGCCAACTTCAAGAATAGTGTTTACTGATACATTAAATGGTAATGACTTACCAAATAAATTTGCTAGTGAGATTGCAGAAATGGAAAGCCTAGTTGCTAATCATTATAAAAGACCAAGTTTTAATACTGACATAAAAGTACCGATTGGTAAAAGTCAAGATTTGGTAGATCAAAATGGAGTATTAAGTAATTTTAAAGTAGTATCTGCTGAAAATGGAACTGCAACTATTAATGGTAATACTTTAACAATAACACCTACATCAGTTGGTCAAGTTAAAGTTAAATTAGCAAAAAATGCTACTAAATATTCTACTAATCCAATAGTATATTTTTCTAACCATTCGCAAAATGTGATGCGAGTAGGAAATTATGATCCAGTACCAGCAAATGTTGAAATAACATCAGTAGGTGGAAGATTGAAAATTTATAAAGTTGATAGTGATACAAAAGAAAGTAATGCACAAGGTAATGCTAGTTTAAAAGGAGCAGTGTATGGTATTTATAATTTAAACAATGAAAAAATTGGTGAAATTATAACTGATGAATATGGTTATGGAATAAGTGATTATTTACCAAATTTAGGTGATTTTACTGTTAAAGAAATCACACCAAGCAAGGGTTACACACTTGATAAAAATAAATACACTTTTACTGTTGATAAAGATAATTTACTTGCAGAGTTAGAGGTGTATGAAAAAGTAATAGAAGCAGATGTAAAATTGTTTAAAACATTTGCTAATGGTTCTACTGGAATACTCAAGGGTGAGCCAAACATTACATTTGAAATATATTTAAATAATTGTACTCAAAAAAATCTACTAAAATCAACTACTGGTAATATTTGTATGGTTGGAAAGATTACCACAGATAAAAAAGGATTTGCAGAAATAAAATTACCTTATGGTTCTTATACTTTTAAACAAGTAACATCAACACCTAATTATGAAAAGGTTAAAGATTTTGAAGTTGTTATTGATGAAAATAGCGAAAAGGATATATATAAGTTAATATCTAATGCTCCTATTGAAGCAAAAATAAAAATAGTAAAAGTTGATAAGGAAACAGGTGAAACTATTACTAGAAAAGGTATTAAGTTTAAAATTAAAAATGCAAAAACTAATGAATATGTATGTCAAACTATTACATATCCTACTGCACAAAAAGTATGTGTATATGAAACTGATTCAAATGGAATAATTATCACACCTTCTACTTTAGTTGGTGATTTTCTTTTAGAAGAAGTTGAAGATCAAAGAGTTGAAGGTTATGTTTGGAATGATAAACCATTAAGTGTTCATATAGGTGATGGTAGTGAAATAATTTTAGATGAAAATTATGGTGCATTATTATTAGTTGATTTTGCAAATGAAAGAGTTAAAGGAAAAGTTGATATTGTTAAAAATGGCGAAAAGTTTGTCATAGAAGATGGAACTTACCATTACGAAAAAACTTTATTAGATGATGTTGTACTAGGATTATATGCTGATGAGGATATCTATATTGGTAGTAAAAAAATATATTCAAAAGATGAATTAATTAAAGAAGTAAAAACAAAGAATGGTAAAGTAAGTATTGATAACTTGGAACTTGGAAAATATTATATAAAGGAAATTTCAACATTAAAAGATTATGTTCTTGATGAAACAAAATATTCATTTGAACTAACATTTAAAGATCAATATGCAAGTTTAATTATAAAAGATATGACTTTAAATAATTATTATAAAAAAGGAAAAGTTGAAATAACTAAAAAAGACTTAATAACAGGAGATGTTATACCAAATACAATTCTTGAAATTTATACAGATAAAGATGAATTAATATATACTGGAACAACTAATGAAGAAGGTAAAATTATTATTGATGATTTGAAAGTTGGTAAGTATTATATTTTGGAAAAGGAAGCATCTACTGGATATGTAATTACTACTGAAAAAGTTTATTTTGAAGTTAAAGATAATGGAGAAATTGTTAAAGCAGAAATGCAAAACAAACCTATTATTGGAAGTGTAGAAATAACAAAAGTAGATATTTCTACTGGTGAAGTTTTACCTAATACACTAATAGAAGTTTATAATGAGAATGATGAATTAGTGTTTAGTGGAAGAACTAATGAAGAAGGCAAGATTTTAATTGAAAATTTAAGATATGGAAAATACTATTTTATTGAAAAAGAAGCTCCTGAAGGATATCAAATTAATGATGAGAAGATGTGGTTTGAAATACTTGAGGATGGGAAAATAGTTAAATCAGAATTATCTGATGAAAAAATCATTGTTGAAGTACCTAATACTTTAAAAAATGATTATATGCCATTTATTATGCTAGGAATATCTGCATTAGGTATAGGAGTGATAACTTATGGAACTATTAAAAAAAGAAAATCCAATAAAAAATAAAAGATACTCATTAATAATATTTTTGGGTATCTTTTTACTTCTTCTAGGTATTTCATATAACATATATAATCATTATCAGCAAAAGAAACAAGATAGTGTTGATAATGAGAAGGTAGAGGAGTTTTTTGAAATTAAAGAAGAAAAAGACTCTGATGAAGAAGTAAGTGTTGAAACTCCAACAGTTAAAGAAGAAACTGATAATTATATTGGTGTTTTAGAAATACCAAAAATTAATTTAAAAAAAGGTATAGTAGATAAAACAAGTGCAAGTAATAATGTTAATAAAAATATTTATACTTTAAAGGAAACAACCCTACCAGATGAACAAATAAATAGTCATATAATTTTGGCAGGTCATTCTGGTAATAGTTATATATCTTTTTTTAAAAATCTAAAGAAGTTAGATATGAAAGATAAAATAAACTTTTATTACAAAGGCGTTAAATATATTTATGAAGTGTCTAATAGATATGAGATAGAAAAAACTGGAACAACTGATTTAAAAATCACTAACAAATCAGATATAACACTTATTACTTGTATAAGTGGAACTAACAAACAAGTTGTTTATGTTGGTAATTTAGTTGATAAGGAGAATTATTAAAATGATATTTAATAATAGCGGTATGGGAAAATGTATTGTACTTAAAGAAAATGAAACATATTATTCTTTAATATATGCAATAGAAAGTAAGCAATTTATAGTTGCATCTTATTTAGATAAGACAACAGGTAGTTGGTTAAATGGACATTATTATGGGGATGATTTAGATAGTGCCTTATCAAGTTTTAATAGTGAATCTAAAAAAATTGAGGAAGATTTAGAAAGGTAGTGAAAAAATGGAAGAAGTTGCAGTTTATATTAGTTTAAAAAATAGTAATAGTTATGTAAAAAATAGTATTATTTCACTAGTAAAAAAATATTGTAATCTAAAAAAATATAATTATGAAATTTATTTAGATGAAGTAGAAAATCGTTTAAGTTTAGATAGAAAAGAACTAAATAGATTAATGAACGATATAAAAAAACATAAGTATTCAAAGTTAATTATAAGAGATGTTACACATTTATCAAGAAATATTTATGATAACATCTCTTTTTTACAGTTTTTAGAAGACAACAATTGTAAAATTGAATGTATAGATGGAACTGATTTGTTTTTATATAAAAGAATTGTTGAACATTTTAACAGAAAAAAGGAGGAGAAAATAAGATGAACAATAATGAAAAAGAAATGAGAAATTCAAGAAATAGTTTTGAATTGGAAGGAAATGTTGCTAATATTAATGATATTTATACTAATCAAAATGGTAAAAAAATATTAAGGTTTGATTTAGCACAAAATAACAATGGCAATACTCAATATGTGCCAATTATTTTAAGAGGTGATTTAGTTAATTCTTATGGAAATGAAATACAAAAAGGTGATTGGATTTCTGTAAAGGGTAGAATATCCACATATCAAAAAGATGTTGTAAAAGATGGAAAAACATATAAAGATAAAGCAATTGATATTTTAGGTTTTGAAGTTACGGATAGAAAAAATAATAAAGTTTATACTTCTGATGGACAAATTCATACTAAAACTTCTAACAAAGAAAATACTGAAATAGAAAGATAGCTATGAAATATAAAATATTAAACTATTGGAACGATCAAGATGATTTATATGTTAACTATATAATTAAAAACTTGGAAACAGGTGATCAAGCAAATGTAATAAATTATTATGATGTTTCAGATTTGGATTGTAATTATAATATGGCATCTATGGAAGAAATTGAAAACTCATTATATAGACTTATAGAGCAAGGTAAAGGTAAAGAGTTAACATTACCAAAAGTAAGTAAATTAAGTCCGTTATTAAAATATGTTTATGATTTTGTTTGTGAGAGTGAATCTAATATGTGTCATATTGATTATAATGATTGGGAAGAACTGAAAGAAGAACAAGATTTTACTGATGAAGATTTTGAAACTTTAAACCAAGAAGTAGATGATTATGCTTTGTATGACTATATAACATTAGATGATGGAGAATATAAGATATGTGGTTATGGCTGTTTACAAACAATGTTTAATGATGACAGAAGAAAGGAAAGTGATGAGCTTGAAAGATAAATTAAAAAAAGGTCAAGCATTTCTAGGTGTTGATGATAATAAATATTATTTTTTGGGTTTTGATTATGATGATCAAATTTTCTTTACTACTTTAGATTTATGGAGTGATAAAGAGCAGGGATATATGACTAAAAATAATATTTTTATTAAGGAAGTATTAGAAGAAAAATCAGATATCATAGAAAATTGTACTTGGTATTATCAATCTATGAGGGAATTAGATAATGCCAGTATGGAAGATAAAATCAAAAGATGCTTGGATATAATTGATAACTCTAATACAAGAGAGTTAAAAATAAAACCTACTGAAATAGGTCCATTAGTAAGAGGTCAAGCATATAGTAAAGAGTTTAATCAATATTATGAAGTAATAGGCTTTCTAGTTGATAATAATATTTATGTAGACAATGAATTAAAGACAAAGCAAAAAGGCTTTTTTGCAATATATCATTCTAATTGTGAAAGCACTGTACCATTAATATTTGAAAGGAATTTTAGCGATAAAGATAATTCATTTGATGGTAAGCATTTTGTTGCTGGTAATGATGATAGAGTTGATGTAGAAGATATTATTTGTAATAAAGAAATAGTTAATTCTTATATGAATAAATCTTTAATAGATAGATTAGAAAAGGATAATATAGAAATGTCAAAATAAAATAAACTGAAGTTCTTTGAAAATTAGATTGATAACTGCACTATTTGAGATATGGTGTAGTGTTATTTTTAAAGAACATTCCCTTTCTTGGAACTGTGTAGTTATTAATCAAGTTTATTGATAATTACACAGTTCTTTTTTTGTTGACATAGTTTAAAGAAAGGGTGATTATAATGAAAAATTTATTTAATGTATTAGCAATTAGTCAATTAGAAGGTGGCACATACACTGTTGATACTGTATTAAAAGTAATAAAACAAATTACCGATTGGGCATTGGCAGTAGGTATAGCACTTGCAGGAATTGCCTTAGTAATAAGTTTTATAATGTATGCTGTTGTAGATGTAGATCAAAAGCCAAGAGTAAAAACAAGAATAGTTCAAACATTATTAGGGATTTTTGGAATTATTCTAGCAATATCATTAGTTAATATCATAATTAGGTTATTTACATAGTAGGTTACATATATGATAAAAGTTTTTGATTTGTTAAGAAGTCTAGGTTGGTATATAATAAGTTTTATATATGATTTAATAGATGGACTTTTAGAAATAATAAAAAAATTAAATGCTTTTGATATAATTAATTCATTATCCAATAATCAAACATTTAAAAACTTCTATACTGGAATTATGGCAATAGCAGTAACTTTATTTGCACTTTTCATAATTTGGAAATTTGTAAATAAACTTTTAGATCCAGATGAAGAAAATACATTTAAAAATATAATGATGGAAATAGTTAAGTGTGGAACACTTATAATGATGTCAACATTTTTATTTGTTCAAGTATCAAATTTTTCAATAACACTTTCTAATTATACTGGTAGTATATTTGAAAGTAGTAATAATACAAAAATGAGTGATAATATGCTTACTATGTTTATTTCTTATAAAGATGCTTATAAAAATAGTGATAAATTTGATGAAAAAAAGAGTATAGAAGATTTAGTTAAAGATGGTTCTTTTGATAATGATGAATTGTATCTAGATAAATATGTAACAAAATCAAGAGTGATATTGTCAGACAAAAAAGACTATAAATATGATATTAATTGGCTAATGGCAGTAATAAGTGGAGGTTTCTTCCTTTATAGTTTGTTTTTTGCTGGAATAACGTTAGGTCGTAGGCAAATAGAGTTTTTGTTTTTGTTTTCAATTTCTCCTATAGTATTTGCGACAAGTGTATGCAATAAGCAAAGAAGAGGAGCAGTAATAGAACAACTGGTATCATTAGCACTTCAAAGTGCAGTAGTTATGTTAATAGTAAGTCTAACAGTAATGGTTATGCAAGAAATAAATGCAACAATTTTCTTTACTAATAACTTTTTAAATTTAACTACAAAGTCATTACTTTATTTAGGATGTGCGACATTTATTTTAACAGGAAGTCAGGTTATAAATCGATTTATTGGTGCTAATGTAAGTGCAGCAAGTGGTAGAGAGCAATTAATGTCTTTAATGGGATATGGAAAAATGGCTGGTATTGGTGCAACAATTGGAGCAGGAGCGACAGTAGGTGCTGGACTTGTGGCAACTGGTAGTGCGATGAAAGGTGGAAAAGCAATTGGCTCACAAATACTATCACAAGCAGGGATAGCTTTAGGAACTATGGGAACAACTGGTGAAGGACAAACACCATCAAGAATGCAACAATTTGCCCAAACAATGGGATGTAAGATGTATGCAACAGGTCAAAGGATGAATAGAAAACCAGATGGAAATAAGTTTAGTGCAAGTGATGCCTTTATTAATGCAGGAGCAAATAGTTTGAATGATGCAGTAAGAAAAGTAATGCCACGCTCAAGTTATAATGCTTCTTATTATAGAAGAAGAAAAAATATGATGTAGGAGGTAAAAATGTATATAACACTAAAATCAATTAAAAGAAATTTAGGTTTTAAAGGAATAGAAATATCAGATATTATCATTGCTTTTCCAATGATAATTTTATTTATAATTCTGTTTTGTTTTACGTCACTAAAAATATTATCAGTAATAGGATTGATGATAGGAATATTTTGCTTACTTCCTATTAATGTCAGTAAAAAAAATAGAATGTATAAAGTTGTAGGCTTGATATTTAAATTTTTATTTAGAGAGAAAATATTTGTTTATCAAAAGGAAGGTAGGGTGAATAAATTTGAAAAAGAATCAAGTTAGTAAAGAACAGAAAAGAAAAGATAAAGAACATAAAACTATTGAAAAATTTATTTTAAAAAAAGATAAAATAAAAAATGAATATATAACAAAAAGTATTTTAAATTCCAAATATAAAAATTCACAAGCATTTACCAATTCAGAGTTTGTAAATGACAATGGAATTATAAAACTTCGTAATAATAGTTATGCTAAAGTCTTTTCTGTAGATGCAATAGATTTATCTTTGACATCTAATACTCAAAAACATAATTTTTTTAACCAATTAAAGTATTTATATCAACTGAAAGATTTGAACTTAAGAATATATAAGCTAGATGATAAGATAGATCTTAATGCAAATAAGGATTATTATACAAGACTGATTGAGGAATATTCTAATGAAGAAGAAAAAGTGGAATTTTTAAAAGAGAGATATGATAGATTAGAATTATTAGAAGAGCAAGATTTAACAACAACAAGTAGATATTATTTTGTATTAGTAAATGATAATGATAAAGCATTAGAACATATATCAGAGGAATTAAAAATACATTGCTATAATATGACACCTAGATTAAATGTTAAAACTATAACAAATAAATTAGAAATATATCAATTTTTAGTAAATTTATATATGTCTACTGCCAGTATAGAACAATTGATGTGGAGTGATTTGGTTGAATTAATCACTCCTTTTTTTGTTCAAGAAAATATGGGATATATTAAAACAGATGAAGAAGAAATACAAATTATAACCATTAAAAGAATACCACCGTTTATAGATGAATTGTTCTTTGAAGAATTATTTAATGTACCAGATACTAGGTGTTGCATTCATATAAAAGATACAATTCCTACAGAAGAATTAGTAAGAAGACTTGATAGTAATTATGAGTTTTTAATATCAGAAAGAAGTACAACTAGAAAATTGTCTGATGCAACGCAAATGGATACTGAAAGAGAAAACTTTCAAGCATTAATGACTCAAATTAAAAACGGTGATGAAAAAATAAAGGAAGTAGATTTCATTATTATAATTAATGGTGATAAAAAACAAAGAGAAGAAAAAATAAAAGAACTAAAAAAAATCGCTGATGTTTTTCACATTAAATTAGATGCTCCTCGTATGAGGCAAATGGAAGGTTGGCAATCATTTGATATAACTAAAAATGGTTTTGAAGATTATCATAATTATCTTCCAAGCTTAACATTAGCAGCATCATTCCCTTTGACAATAACACATTTTAATGATGAAACAGGGTATATGATAGGATCAGATATACATACTGCATTGCCTACAATATTTGATTTATTTCATAAAGATGCAACAAGACCTTCAAGTAATTTAGCAATAATTGCATCAACTGGAGGAGGTAAAAGTTTTACTTTAAAGAAAATGATTATTAATGAAATTAATCGTGGAAATAAATGTTTTTTATTTGATGCTGAAGGAGAATATGAAAAATTAATTAGGAAAAATAAAGGAGAATATATTGATATGTATTCTGCAAGTGGTGGAATAATAAATCCACTACAAGTTAGATTTCTTCCAAGTGATAAAGAAGAAAAAGAAGATAGTGATGTTAAATCAATTAATTATGAAGACTGTCCTTTAGCAAAGCATTTAGGTTCACTTGAAACATTTATTAAGTGTGCTTTTGAAGAAATAAAAGAAAGTGAAGTTGTAGTAATGCTTGATATGATAGAAAAATTGTATAAAGTATTTGGTATAACAAAGAATACTAAAATATCTACTTTAGAAAAATATGAAAATACAGATTATCCTATTTTTACTGATTTAATTAATTTCTTACCAGATTATCGTAAGATGATTACAAATCCAGAACAATTAAAAATAGTAGATAAACTCGAAATATTATTAGATAGATTTAAGGTTGGAACTGATGCAATGCTATTTAATGGTTATACTTCAGTAAACCTAGAATCAAATTTAATTGCATTTAATGTAAAGGATTTATTATACAGTAAAAACAAAAGAATTATAACAACACAGTTAGTAAATCTATTAACTTATTTGAATAATATTATTGTTAGAAATAAAATTATAAATGATAAAGAAAATGATAAAAAAAGAATTAAAAATATAGCAGTAATAGTTGATGAATTCCATTTGTATTTAAAAAATACTGACAGTGAAGTTCTTTTAACATTTGAACAAATCGCTCGTAGAATTAGAAAGTATCATGGAGCATTTATTCCAGCAACACAGAGCATCCACGACTTTTTAGGTGATGATGATAGTGTTAGAAGTGCTACAGCTATATTTAACAATTGTCAGTATCAATTGGTAGGAATGCTTAAAGAAGATGACTTAACAACATACTTGAAATTGTTTTATCAAAACCCACTAACAGATACTCAAAAAGAATTTTTAATGCAAGCAGAAATGGGAGAATTTTTGCTTACTATTAATTCTAAAAATAGAATTAGAGTAAAAATTTTAGCAACGCCTTTAGAGTTAGAATTGATGGGAGAAAGTTAAATAATGAAAACATTAACATTAAAGCAGTTAAGAAAAAAGTTTAAAAAAATGTATCTTGATGAATTTGAAGATCCAAATGAATCATTTATGGATTTTTTATTAGATTTAATTCCAAGTGAAGTATTGAAGGAGATTATAGATAAAGGGAATAAATATTATTATTCTCTTTTCTATAAATATAAATAAAGATGGAAAAGAAAAAGAAAAATATAATACTAAAAGTTATTGGTGGTAGTTCTATCTTAACCATTGCATTTGTTATGGTAATTTTAATATGTGTATTAATGTTGTTTGATTTTTTTGGAGCAAAACTCACAAAAGAAAAAATACAAGATAATGCTGAATATGCTGATGCTTATACAAATGCAGTAAATAAATATTTAAAAGATGGTTATGTTCCATTACAAAGACTTTTATATTTTCATCTTGAAGATACAAGTTTAACATTAGATGCTTTATATAAAATGAATCAGAATGAAGAACAAAAAACTGCTAAAGAAATTAATGAAGTATGTGAAGATCAAAGAGTAAAAAATATGACTGCTTGCTCCGAAAATAACATAGAAGAAAATTCAGATTATTTAATAGTAAGCACAGGACATTTTAATCTTCCACTAGATAAAGATTTTACTGTAACAAGTTTTTTTAATGAACAAAGAATAATTTATGGTGAAAGTAATGTTCATAGTGGATGGGATTTGGCAGTACCAGCCCAGACTCCAGTTTATTCAGTTTGTAATGGTACAGTTGAAAAAGTTACATTCACTCAAAATGAAAATATACCGTACGATCAAAGTGGAAATAAGATTGGAAATCTTATAACAATAAAATGTGATGAAGATTATGAAGATACATATTATGTAGTATTTGCTCATCTTTATCCAAATAGTGCAAAGGTAAAAGTTGGAGATAAAGTTACTCATTGGACTGAAGTTGCTAGTGTAGGAACAACTGGACATTCAACAGGAAATCATCTTCATTATCAAGTAGAAAATTTTAACAGAGAAAAAATAGATGGTATGAAGTTTATAGATTTTACTATGCAGAATCCTAATGTTCGTTTTGAACCAACATTACCAGCAAATAATTTTTCTAATGAAGAATATATAATTCAATAAACTTATTTTTAAAATCATAAGGAAGCACTCTTTATGATATTAATTTTGTGAGGTAGCCACTTTAAAATAAAATAGTAGTCAAAAAAATTCTTGTAAATTAAGGTGTTTTTAATATGAAGTAGCCACTTTCACTATGAGAAGTGGTCTTTTTTGCAAGTGCAAAAATAGTAAGACACCACTAAATTATCCTTGTTTTATAAGGAAAAGTTAGTTTTATGGTGTCGTTCTTCTTATGCCCATTAAAAATATGCAATATTTTTATTAAAAAAACACCTTGAAAATAGTGAAAGTGGCTACTTATAAAATGAGAAAGGAGAACAAAAGTTGATAAAAAGTTTAGTAAGAACTACATTGAGAATTGATAATAATTTAAAAACTAGAATAGAATTATTGGCAATAAAAAATAATTTTAGTTTTAATAAGATGATAACTTATCTGATTGAACTTGGGTATAATTCTTATATTGAAAAATTCGATAAATATTATGAAGAACAAAATAAAAAGATAAAAAAGGATCGTGATATGAATGAATAAAATTAGAATTTATAATGATGAAGAATTGCAAAAAATATCACTTAACTCTAATGTTGAATCTGTTAGAAATAAAAGTCATATTGTTTATAAAAATAGTTTTAAACTTTGGGCTGTAAAAGAAAAAACATTATATCCGGAAAAAACTGCAAGAGAAATTTTTGTAACTGGTGGTTTTGATATGAATATATTAGATGATAGAACTCCACAAAGAAGATTATGTTCTTGGATGAAAAAATATAGAATGTTTGGTGAAGATTATTTTACTGATAAAAATAAATATTCTTATAAAGCTATGACTAAAAAAGAATATCCTTTTTTAAGTAAAACTTTCAATGATCCAAATTTTATTGCTTTTGTAATTCAAAAAAAGGATGATGGAACTTTTGATTATAGAATTATAAGGAAGGAACAAAATGAAAAAAATAACAGTTAGAGTTGATGATTATATTTATGATAGATTATTTCTCGTAGCAAAAGATAATTCTACATCCACAAATAAAGTTATAAATGCAATACTTGAAAAATATATCAACGAGCCAAAAGAAATAAATCATTTATCTGAAATAGATAATAAATTGCAGATGATATATAATCAACTTGATAGAATTTCTAAAAGACAATATAAACATTTTAAATTATCTCAACAACACTTTGCTAATTTTGGTTATTTATCAAATGCTGATATTAAAGAAGATAAATGTTTAAATGATATACTAAATAATAAGGATAATTTTAATGAGTAAAAAAAGTCCTAATGTAATTTTCAAAAGTAAGTATTGTTTAGCACTTAATTCAAGAGATAATAAAAATACTTATTTTAATTATAAAGAAGATAGATTAAAAGATGTTGATGATATGATTGATTATTTTTCTAATGAAAAGAAAAAAACAGTTGGAATGTTTGAATATTATATGGGACATACTAGAGGAGAAAAATACAATCTTATATTGGAAAATGGAAATTATGCTACAAAAAAGGATGTTAAAAAAATAAAAGAAGATTATAAAAAATATATAGAGAATTCTAATCTATGGAAAGGTATTTTAAGTTTTAAGAAAGAATATCTTGATGAAAATATAGATATTAAAACTCTAGAGCGAAAAATTGCAAAAGAGGTGATGCCTCAATTTTTAAAATACTGTGGATTTAAAGATATTAAAAATATGAGTTATGTATTTTCAATTCATACCAATAGAAAACATCAACCACACATTCATTTTGCTTTTATTGAAAAAAAGCCTAATTATTTATATTGTAATAATAAAATTAATTATAGAAGAAAAGGTAAGATAACTTTAGATGAACAAAGATATTTAAAAAGATTAGTTGAATTAGTTATTGAAAGAGAAAAATATTATACACCTCTTTTGAAGAAAACAAATGAAGATATAGATTATTTGAAATCATATTTTAATCCAAAAGAAAAGAATTTTATTTTGAAAAATATTAGTGAAATATATGTTGAAGAAGATATATTAAAACTTGGAGAGCTATTAAAAGAATATAGAGAAAGGTATAATCAATCTTCAGGTAGAATTAAATACAATTCAATAAAAAATGATAGATTAGGACAGGAGATTAAAACTTTAACTAAAAGAATTAAAAAATATTTATTTAACGATTCTACCTCAATTTTATATTCTGGTAAAAAAGATATTAATAATGATTTACAAAAATTAAATGATTATTTTGATATGTTAAATCAAAATAATAACATTGAAGAACTTATTCAAAATAATAGTATAGTAAATAAAAAACAAGAGTATATTGATAATTATATTTTTAATTCTATAGTTAATCATTCACTATATAAATATAATCAAATATCATTAATAGTAAAAAATAAAAGTAAAAAAGATATTATTTCTATTGAAGATTTAATTCAAGAACTTGCTTATCAAAATAGAGAGAAAAAATTATTAGATGATAAAAAAAGACGAAAGCAGATATTAGATAATTATTTTGAAGGAACAGATAGTATTACTAGATTTCCTAATAAATACAAAGTTGAAAAAGCACTTAAAAATATAAATTATGAAATGGAAAAAGCATCTCAAGAGTTTAGTAAATTATTTAATTACGATTCTAAAAATCATTAATTATAATTAGTTTAAATGTAAATTAAGTCAAATTGATTTTAAAACTAACTAAAAAATGATATAATTAATACAGAGGGTGGTTTGCATTATGAACGTAAATAGAATTAAAGAATTATTTGTTGCAAACAAAGAAGTACATTTTAAATTATTTAGTTTAGATTATACTATTAAACAAATTGATAATAATGTAGTGATTATTTATGCAGATATTTATAGTAGCAGACCTTCAAAATATAATACTATTGATGAACTATTAAATAACTATACAATTTATAATGAAACATTAATAGATAACGGTAATAGAATAATCAACATAAAATGATAAATAGCAATTTTTATAAAAGATTGGAGATATGATATTATGGAAAAATCAATTGTATATGTATCAATGAGAGATGATAATAATATTGGCTGTAGTTATTCGATAATTCAGAAAGATGAATTAAAAGTAATTATTATATTAAAAGATTTAGAATGTGGAATTTTTGATTATAATAAATTGAAATGCAACAGAGAATTTAAATATGTATTGTTAAAGCAATATCATGATACTGAATCAGCGTATAAGGATTTTTTAAAATTAATTGGGAAGATGTGTAAAAAGGCAAAGTCTAGTAAATATTTTTCAAATCATAAAATTGAAGATAATAGAATGATATATAACAATTCTAAAAGTGAACATATGATTAGCTCTGAAGAAAAAAATATATACAACGATAGATATATTATTTTTGAAAAATTTGTATTAGATAATATTGATAATTTTTAATATAAGATAAATTATGATTTACTAGTGAGGTTAGTTTTCAAACTAATCTTTTTATTTGATAAAAGGAGGGATAATGATGCAATGGTGGAAATGGTTAATTTTTATAGTTTTTATAGTGATAGTCTTAGGGCTATCTCTTTTTTTATATTGTGGGTTAAGAATTTCAAGTAGATGTTCAAGAATGGAGGAAGATAATGAAAGAAAAAATTATAAAGAAAATAAGAAGTGATTTAAATAAATCAGATTATTTTTTTGAAGGTGAAATAGATAAAGTTATAACTATTGTAAGAACAAGTTTAAATAAATATATTATTGAACAATCAATTAATAAAAAAGATTTATTTATAGATCGAATAAAATCAATATTTAATAAAATAAAAAATTTTATGAAAGGAATATTTTATGAAAAAATTTTTAAAAAGTTTAAGAAAAAAGTGGATTAAGTTTTGGGGTAGCACTTATATATTGAAAGATGGTGATAAAGAAATATGTGAATTTCTTATCTACCATAAAACAATTTATATTGAAAAAAAGGAGGGACTTATAGATGAATAGTTTAATTAATTATAGAAAATTATCAAAAGAAAATAAAAGAGAGTTAACTGAATATTTAATTTATAGAAGTATTGAAGATAATTGTAGAGAACATAAAAAAGAATTAGATGATGAAAAAATATTAGATATAAAAGAATTAGCTTATGATTTTTATCTTGATGATTGTTGTGGCAAATTATCCATTACTTCTATTACTGACTTTATTATTAATAACTATTTGGATAACAATATTACATTAGAAGAATTACAAGATGCTGATTATGCTGATTTATATTCTGCAATTGATGAAGATTGTATTGAATTGATTAAAGAACAAGAAGAAGATTTAGAAAGGTAGGGTGCAATGATGGATTTTACAAAATTAAATATCGAATTTGCTAATATGCAAAATACAATTACAAAATATAATAATATACAAAATGAAATTAAAAACAGAATTAAAAATAATTTAAAAGATATAAGTAAATATAATACGAAAATAAAAAACAATAAAGACATTGTAGAAAATGAATGTAGTAAGTTAATAATTAGTGTATTAAAAAAAGAAACAGACTTTTTAAAGAAGTTAATTGAGGAGGAAAAAACAAATGAAAAAAACAATCAAACAATCTGAAGAATCTGACAACATATTTTATTCTTCGGATGAAATAGTGGATTTATTGAAAAAAGAAACAAGGTTAGTTTACGTTGATCTTGGTATTGAAGAATTTGTTGCTAGATATGAAGATATTCCAGATATTATTACTGATATAAATTATAACAAATATGGTTCTACTGATATAAGTATGTACGATTTTAAAAGTCCAGAAGATGGACCTATTCTTACAACTTTCGGACCATATCTAAATACCTGTAATCCTGACGTTAGAAAAGATATAATTGATAGACTTAATAGCTTGTTGATGGGAGAAATAAACGAAAAAGAATATAAAGTTATTGATGAAGATAAGTTAGAGGATTTAAAAAATAAGCTAGAGCAGAACGAAGTTGAAAGATAATCATGCCAGAATTATATATTGTTGTTTTAGTTATTGTATCATTAATAATTGCTTTTTTATATTTTATAGAACCAATTATAACTAGACAAAAAATAAAAGATAATAAAGAACATGGTAGTGCTAGATGGTCAACTATTAATGAAATAAAAAAGAATTTTAGGGAAGAACAAATAGATAATATAAATGAAAGCGGTTTTCCTATTTATTTTAGTAAAGATAATAAAAAAGTATGGTTTGATAATAAAACTCCTCACTGGATATGTCTTGGTTCAACAGGAAGTGGTAAATCTGTAACTTCCGTAATTCCATATTGTAGCTTCATAGCGACTGCTAAAAAGAAGAAAAGTGTATTTATTACAGATCCTAAAGGCGAAATATTAAATGCAACTAGTCAAATGTTTAAAGATAATGGTTATGATGTTTTGTGTATTGATTTTAGAAATCCAGAATATTCAAGTCATTTAAACTTGTTAGAACCAGTTATTAAAGAATATGAGTTATATTATAAATATTTGAAGTTAAGTGAGAATGAGAAAGACGAAGATAAATATGTAGAATATAAAAATAAATCAATTGTTCATTATGCTAGTTGTAATCAATTAGTTAGTGATATTTCTAGTATGATTATGGATGATGTAACTGCCAAAGAAAAGTTTTGGAATAACTCATCTTCGGATTTATTATATGGAATTATATTTTTATTTCTCGAAGATTATGTTGAGGGAAAAATTAAAAGAAATCAAATTACTTTAACTTCGGTCAAGAAATTTCAAAGTAGTTCTATGTCTGATACCAATAACAAGAAATTAAAAAAATATATGGAACGAAAATCTTATGATATGAAAAGTAAAGATAAGTTGTTTAGTTTATTAAATACTTCTGAAACAACCTATAGATCAATTACCTCAACATTTAGTGAAAGAATGTCATTATATGATGATATAAATGTCGAAAATGTTACATCTGAATCAGACTTTGACTTTGATAGTTTAGGTAAAAAGCCAACAGTATTATATTGTTGTATCCCAGATGAATCACAAATATATTATACTTTGGTATCTATAATTGTGTCATTAATATATAAGACATTAGTTATTTTATGTAATGAACAAGAAGATAAAAAATTACCTTGTGAAATAGTTTTTTTACTTGATGAATTTGGTAATACTGCTCCTTTAAAAGATCTAAAATCAATGGTGTCCGTAGGTAGAAGTAGGGGAATGTATTTTGTCTATTATTTGCAGAGTATTCAGCAATTAGATGATTTGTATGGTAAAGAAACAAGTCAAATAGTACAAGATAACTGTGGTTTACAATTTTTAAAAACTAATTCTCAAGACACTGCCGAACAAATAAGCAATAGATTGGGAACACATGGTGTTGAAACAACATCATTAAATTATTCAATGAGTTTTACAAATAATAATGGAAGTAAAGGTACAAGTTTAATTTCTAGAAAACTTATGACTGCTGATGAAATAAAACAATTAGTTTACAAGACAATAATTTTTTCTTCTGTAGGTCATCCTATAATCAGAGATACAATTTTATACAATAAATTTAGTTGTTATAAATCTGGTTGTATAAATAGAAAAAAAAGAGTATTGCAAAGATTTACTGATAGGTATTATACAGTTGATCAGATTAAATTAGAGTCTAAAACTGAAGAACCTAAAGTTAATACTGCTGAAGCACAGGAAAGAAATAAATTAATTATAATAATAAATGAAGTAATAAGAATTTTTGGAAAGATAGATTTTAATGTTGAGTATTTTAAAAATGATAATGGTATGGTTGCACAGTTATATTTAGCACCACCACTATCTACAAATGATATTAAAGCATTAGAGGAATTAAGTGCTAAATTAAAATTTGGATATAATGCTATTTCTGATAAAGAAAAAGTTAATAGAAAAAACAGAAACTCTTTAATAGAGATTTTTTTAGTTGATAAAGATGATATAAGAAAGAAGGTGTAGAAATTGAATAAAGATTTTTTAGATGAGTTTATATCAACGAGAGATGATACTTTAAATGAAATAAAAACAAGTTTATACAATTGGAATAAGTTTATCACATATTGGGCTAATATATTAGATAAGTATAGTATTGATAATGTACTTAACTTATATTCTTATAATTCTAATGGCAAAACTTTTATGACTTTTGATGAGTGGAATAGTGAGCAAATTGCTAGAAGGATAAAACCTAAAAGTAAAGGGATACCAATACTTGTAGATAATAAAAAAATATATGTGTTTGATATAAAGCAAACTTATGGTAGAGATTATAATAAGTGGAATTATAGTCATTATGTTGATAATGCAATTCTTAAATACTATCAAACAGAATTGAATGTTAAAAATGACAATTCTAAAAGTTTTAATGAGAATTTTTATGATATTATCTATAAAACATCTCTTTTAAAAATAGTAGATGATTACAAGGAAACAACTGCTGAAGAAGTGAAGTTTATTGCTAAAACAATGGCTTCGCTTTTTTTGTCAAAATCAAATTTTAATATATATACTTTGCCAAATGTTTATGAAGAACTGAATCTAATGGAAAATGAAGATATATTAAAATGTATGCAAATATCAAATAGGGAAACAACAATCTTGTATAATGATTTTATAAACGATGTTAATAATCTTGAAAATATTCAAAATTATATTCAAACAAGAATACTTTTTTTGCTTAAGGAAAATGGTGTGATTAGTGAAAGTGAAAAGCAAGATATTATTTCTGGCATAGATAACAATAGTGTATTTAATTATGATATATTAGAAAATATTTATGACAACTATTACAATAAGTATGAAAAGTCATTTAACAGAAAAAACGAACCTTTTAAGCCAAAAAATGAAAAAGAGAAAGTTATAGAAGATAATTTAATTGAAGAACATAGTTCTGATAATGTTAAGGAACAATTATCATTATTTACTCCAAGAGAAGAAGAACTTGCAAATAAGATATGTGATATATTTAATTCTTTTGATACTAAATATAAGAATACTTTTGAAGTTCATAATGTAGAATTACAAAGATGGGAACAAATAAAATCCAAAAAACGAAATTTATCAATCTGTATTACAAGTCCTTTAGCAGAAAACTTTGGAGAAGACAGTTTTACATACTTTAATGAAGATAAAACTGATGAAAAAAAATTAAATGATGGTATAGTAAATAATTATTTTTTACAGCAATTATACAAAGACAAAGATTTTTCTATTAGTTTTACACCGAGTATAATTCATATATTTTGGCATAATTTTGATGATAAACAATTTGATATGAATATATCAAGTACCAAAATGATTAATCAAGATGAGATTGAACAAGAAGAATTAGAAAAGATTGATGATGAAATATCAAACATTAATAATACAAAAATTGAATATAGGGTTACTACTGCAGAAATAATTCCAACTTATGAAGAAATAAAAACTAATATAATAGAAGAACATAATTATGATATAGATGGTAAGGAGATATATTCACCAATTAATTATCATATTAGTGATGATAAGATTGACAACACATTTGGTGCTAAATCTAGATTTGAAGATAATATTAAAGCAATAGAATTGTTAAAGAAGATAGAAAATGAGGACAGAAATGCGACAGTTGATGAACAAGAAATATTATCTCATTATGTAGGTTGGGGTGGAATTGCTGATGCTTTTGATGAAAGAAAGGATAATTGGAAAGAAGAAAGAGAAAAGTTAAAACTGCTTTTAAATGATGAGGAATATAAAGCAGCTGCACATTCAACTTTGTCTTCGTTTTATACACCAAATGTTGCTATAGATGGGATATATAAAACTTTAAAAAGATTTGGATTTGAGAAAGGTAATATTTTAGAACCATCTTGTGGAATCGGAAATTTTTTTGGAAGAATACCAGAAGAATTTGAAAAATCAAAATTATATGGTATAGAGTTAGATAGTATTAGTGGTAGAATTGCTAAAAAGTTATATCCAACTGCTAAAATAGAAATAACTGGATTTGAAAATTCTAAAGTATCTGATGAACTATTTGATATTGCTATTGGTAATGTACCTTTTGGTAGTAATACAATATATGATAGAAGATACAAAGATAAATTTTTGATACACGATTACTTTTTTCAAAAAACTCTTGATAAGGTTAGAAGTGGTGGAATAATTGCTTTTATTACTACCGATGGTACTCTTGATAAAAGAGATACAAGAGTCAGAGAGTATATTGCAAAGAGAGCAGAGTTTTTAGGTGCAATTAGACTGCCAAATAATACTTTTAAAAGTAATGCTAATGCTAAAGTTACATCGGACATTATTTTTCTAAAAAAAAGAGATGAATTAAAGCAAGATATATTAGATGAAAGATGGATTTATACAAGTGAATATGATGATGGAATAGTAATTAATAATTACTATATCGATAATCCTGATATGATGTTAGGAAAAATGGAACTACATTCAACATCTTATGGATATGATAATACATTAAGTCCCATAGATGAAAATATTAATGTGTTAATGAATAAAGCGATAGATAATTTGCCTATCAATGTATATGAGAAATCAATGTATATTGCTGATGAAAATAATGACCATGAAGTTTTAGACACAGATGATAGTATTAAAAATAATGCTTTTACAATTATAAATAAGGATGGAAAAGATGTCATCTATCAAAGAGTATTTTCAAGTTTAGTCCCTTATTCTATACAAGATGGAATGACTGCAAAAAGAATAATTGGTTTATGCAAAGTTAAAAATGCTTTGAGAAAGGTATTTGATATACAACTTCGAGATGGGGATGATACAGAACTTAAAACGGCTCAAGAAAAACTGAATCAAGAATATGATGATTTTTACAAAAAGTACGGATATATTAATGATAGTGTTAATGCACGTGCTTTTGATAATGATCCAGATTATTATTTGCTTACTTCAATAGAAAATAAAATAAGTAAAGATGAAGAAGATGACAAACCTAAATATTCAAAAGGTGATGTATTCACTAAAAGAACTATTAGAAAAAGTAAAGTTATAACAAAAGCCGATAATGTAGAAGATGCACTTCGATATTCTCTTAATAATAGAGGAAGTGTTGATTTTGAATATATGAAAACATTATACCCTAAAAATGAGAATGAAATAATTGAAGAATTAGATGGTTTAATATATCAAGATCCAGCAAAAATAAATGATTTTAACAACGGTTGGGTTATAACAAGTGAGTATTTAAGTGGAAATGTTAAGCAAAAATTAAATTATGTAAAAACTATAAATGAAAATGGTAAATATGATAAAAACATTGAGGCACTTGAAAGAGTACAACCAACACCGTTAGAATATGATGAAATAAGTGTCAAATTAGGCTCAACATGGATTCCAGAAGATGTTTACCACGATTTTTGTTGTGAATTATTAGATATACCAAATTATAATAAAAGTGTTTTAAAAATAAAGTATGCGAAAGAGGTTAATACATGGCTTTTTCAGGCAAGTGGTTTATATGGTTATGGAGTTAAAAATACTACTACTTGGGGAACTCAAAGGGCAGATGCTTTATCTATAATTAAAAATACTTTAAATCTTCAAAGTGTAACTGTGTATGATAAACTTGAAGATGATAGAAGAGTAGTAAATCCTGTGGAAACTGCTAACGCTAGAGAAAAACAAGAATTAATAAAACAGGAATTTAAAGAATGGATTTGGAAAGATGAGGATAGAAGAAATAGACTTGTGAAGTTATATAATGAGAATTTTAATTGTATGAAAGAAAGAGAATATGATGGTTCTCATCTTACTTTTGATGGAATGAATCCTAACATTGAACTTAGATCACACCAAAAAGATGCAGTTGCACGAATAATCTATGGTGGAAATACTTTACTTGCTCATGCAGTAGGTGCTGGTAAAACTTATGAATGTATTGCAGGTGCTATGGAACTTAAAAGATTAGGAATAGTTAGTAAACCAATGTTTGTTGTTCCTAATCATTTGTTAGGACAATGGGCTAATGAAATTTTAAAGTTATATCCAACAGCAAATGTTCTTGTTGCTACTCAAAAAGATTTTGAAAAAACAAGAAGAAGAAAACTGATGGGAAGAATTGCTACTGGTGAATGGGACGCAGTATTAATCGCACATTCAAGTTTTGGACTTATTCCAATGAGTAAAGAATATGAACAAAAACATTTAGAAAACCAAATTGAAGAAGTATCTAGTGCTATTGAAAGAATTAAAGAAGAATCTGGAGATGGTTTAAGTGTAAAAAAACTAGAACAAATTAAAACTAGCATAGAAACTAAACTGAAGGTATTATTAGATACACCAAAAGATAATGTTGTGAATTTTGAAGAACTAGGTGTAGATGAATTAATTGTAGATGAAGCACATATGTTTAAAAATCTTCCTATGTTCTCCAAGATAAGAAATGTTGCTGGAATAAACAATAGTGAAAGTAAAAAAGCAACTGATTTGTTTATGAAGATTAGTTATATATTAGAAAATAATGGAGGAAAAGGAACAATATTTGCTACTGGTACTCCAATATCAAATTCAATGGGTGAATTATATGCTATGCAAAAATATTTACAAATTGATAGATTGAGAGAAATGGGGCTTGAACATTTTGATGAATGGGCTTCAACCTTTGGAGAAATAGTTAATAGTTTTGAAATAGCACCAGATGGTAGTGGCTTTAGAACAAAAGCAAGATTTGCTCAATTTTTTAATATACCAGAACTTATGACTTTATTTAAAGAAGTTGCTGATATAAAAACTTCAAAAATGCTTAATTTACCAGTTCCTAAATTAAAGGGTGGAGATTATAAAACAGTGGTTGCTCCTAAAAGTGAAGCATTAGGAGAATATGTAGAAAAATTGGCTGAAAGAAGTGAAATAATTAGAAATGGTTGTGATCCTAGAATTGATAATATGTTGCTTGTTACTAATGATGGTAGAAAAGCAGCATTAGATTTAAGGATGATTGATCCAAGTATGCCAGATTTACCAGACTCAAAAATAAATATGGCAGTAGAAAATATTTATAGAATATGGTTAGAAAATAAAGAAGACAGGTTAACTCAACTTGTCTTTTGTGATTTATCAACACCTAGAAGTGATGGTGAATTTAATGTCTATGATGATATTAAAAATAAATTAATTGCAAGAGGTGTACCAGAAGAAGAAATAGAGTTTATTCATAATGCTAAAACTAATCCTCAAAAATTAAAACTTTTTGAAGATATGAGAAATGGTACAAAACGAATTCTTATAGGTTCAACTTCAAAGATGGGAGCAGGAATGAATGTTCAAGATAAATTAATTGCATTACATCATCTTGATTGCCCGTGGCGACCATCGGATATAGAGCAAAGAGAAGGTAGAATATTAAGACAAGGAAATCAAAATGCAGAAGTAGAAATATATAGATATGTTACTGAAGGTAGTTTTGATGCTTATTCATACCAGTTAATTCAAACAAAGGCTACTTTTATTAATCAAATAATGGCTAACTCAAATGGCGGTGGTAGAACAGCAGAAGATTTGGATAGAGATACACTTACTTATGCAGAAGTTAAAGCTCTTGCCAGTGGTAATCCATTAATATTAGAAAAGTTTAAAGTTGAAAATGAATTGAAACAATTATACTTATCTAAAAGTAGGTATGATAAATCACATATTGAATTGGAATCAAAATATAATACAGAATTGCCAAGACAATTAAAATATCAAAAGCAGTATTTAAATGGTTTAAATGAAGATATAAAAAATGTAAGAGATTTGTCTGCTGATAACTTTGAAATTACAATTAGAGATAAAATATATACCTCAAGAAAAGATGCTAGTACAATGTTTTATAAAAGTCTTTCAACATTAAAGATTGATGAAGAAACGAAAATAGGTGAAATAAGTGGATTTGATATAGTTGGATTAAAAGATAGTTTATGGTATAAGCCAGTTATATATATTAAAGGTGTTGGAAAATATAAAGTTGAAACGAGCAATATTGATGAGATTGGTAATATTTTAAAATTAGAAAATATGCTCAAAAGTTTTAGCAATAAAATTGACACAGTAAAAGAACAAATCGCCTACACTGAAAAACAACTTATTGATATAAAGGAGGAATTAGATAAACCATTTACTAATCAAGAAAGAATAAGAGAATTGCAAAAAGAAAAAGCAAGAATTGATAGTGAATTGGATTTAGATAAACAAGAAAATACAAAAAGTATAGAAGAAAATAACGAAGAAGAAATGGAGAGATGATTATGAAATTAAAGGATAGATTATTAAATAAATTAGCAGATAAATTAAAGAAATATGGAACACCAGAGTACGACTATATATTATCTTGCAATATTAAGGGAGAAGTTAAAAGTGCTTTTATGACTACCGATTGTACTACTATAAAGGAACTAACCGAGAAATCGCAAAAAGGAATGATAGATATATCAAAATTACTGGATGATGAATTTAAAGATAGCGAGAGGAAAGTTAAAAAGATAATATTTTGTGATCGAGAAAATGTTATTTGTTTATATAATAGTAAAAATGATACTTACTATGAATCTGTGCATGAATTTTTTGATAATGCTGAAGAAAGAACTTATATAAAATGTGATAGTGATAGTATTTACCAAACATTTAAAAATTTTATTCTTCAAAGTAGCAAATACCATGATTTAATTGATTTTGAGTATGACATACCTAGAAAGAAAGCATTTGACAATATTTTTTCTAATAATGAACAAAACTATTATGCTACTGAATCAAAAAAATCAGATACTTGTAATGATGACTTTATGAAAGATGAAATTCAAGAGAATAATTTGATTCAAACTCAAGAATTGGAAAGATAAAATTATATAATTTTTTTGCGAAAAACACTTGCAAAATTTCTTTTTTTAAGTGATAAATGGAATGAAGGAAAAAAAGCCATTAAATGCTATTAATTTAAGCCATGTCAAACATTGTATAAGGCTATAGGTAGTTATAAGTGTAAAAAAATAAAAACTCTTAAAATGGCTTTAATTCATTTCTTTAAAAGGAGGAATAATTTATGAAAGAGCAAGTGAATATTAATCACGAATTTATTGCTTATTTAAATGAAATGGTGCTAGATTTAATTACTAATAAAATTGAAGATTCACCAGAAAAAATGCCAAAGTTTATTGCGGTAAACGAAATGTTAAACAAAATTAATTATGATGGTTCGGTAGAATTGTCAAAAATACTTGGAGATGAATTGATAGAAGTAGTTCTTGAAGAACTTAAAAGTAATATGTAAGGGAGGAATGATATTATGTATATTACTGAGACGACAGATAATGTCAGAAAATTAATGGAAGAAATTGAACATCAAGAAGATATAAGTAAATTAAAATTTTTGATTTATATATTTGGATTATTAAATAATAACCAAATAAATGATAAAAACGAAGCAAATCCAGATTTAATGGAAGATAATAATGTTAAAATATTTAATTTAGAAAGTATAGGTTTGCCTTTTAATGCTTGTACTGTATTATTACAATACTTTGTGATGTTGTACAATGGTATAACAAATACTAAAGATATTTATGAAGATACAGGAAATATAATAGGAGTTGCCTATTCATCTGAAGAAAAAACATTGTTGGCTAAATTTGAAAAGTTGGGTTTCAATGAAAAATTAGATATTTTCAGTGAGATTATTATAAGATGTGATAATGAAACATACTTTAAATCAAATATAGTTATTCCAATGTTTGATTCTACTTCTAACGGATATGCTATTGCTAAACGAATAAAGAGTTTGAAAAATGATTAAATAATAAACTATTGGAACATTATAATATTGAGGTGTGATATGGGAAGAATATATACTGCTGAATGTCGTGAATGCAATAGAATTTATAATTTTGATGTTGGTATTTCAAAAATCTATAATATTAGCAAACTATTAGATTTAAATAGTGATTTAAATTTATTAAATTTATTTAATGAGAAAAATAGAAAAGAAGAATTAAGACAAATATTAGAAAGAAAAAATTGTGAATTGCTAGAAAATTATGGACATAAAATAATGATATGTGATACTTGTAAATATATGTATTCACGATTTCTTTTTACTCTCAAGGAGGGTGAAAATAAATTTTCCCCAAAATATTTGTGTCATAATTGCAGAAAAAAGTTAAGAGAATTAACTGACTATGAAATATTGAATGATGTTTTTCAGTGTCAGTATTGCAAAAATAAAATTAAATTTCATAAAAGTGGTGAGTGGAACTAGAAATAGTTCTTTTTTTTATTGTATTTTGAATAAAAAATCAGAAAAATAAACATTATTAAGATAGGAGATGATAATATGTCTGTAATGAGAGTAACAAGTTATAATAAAAATGGCGAAGAAATAAAAACTAAAGAAACGATGTTGTTAAATGATAATGTATATAAAATTTTAAAAAAATATATACAAAAACCAATTATTTCTAAAACAACAACAAATACTGACAAAGTTCTTGTGAAAGTATAGTGTAGTATAAAGATACTACTTTTTTTTATAATTTAATGCCTAAACATACTAATTTAGCCAAAAATATGTTATATTTAATATGCAATAATTTAAATTTGATGTAATTTTATTTATTTTGCAGTTAGATATAGCAAGAAGGAGGAAAAATGAAGAAAGCTGGTCTATACTGTAGAGTTTCAACTGACATTCAAATGGAAGGTTATTCAATTGATGCGCAAAAGGATTTTTTGAAAAGTTATTGCAAAATGCACGAAATAGATAATTATGAGTTTTATATTGATGGCGGATATTCTGGAAGTAATATTAATAGACCAGATATGCAACGATTAATTGAAGATGTTGAGGATCATAAAATTGATATAGTGGTTGTCTTTAAACTAGATAGATTATCAAGAAGTCAAAAAGATACATTATATTTAATAGAAGAAGTTTTTAATCCTAACGATTGTGGCTTTGTTTCAATAAAGGAAAATTTTGATACAAATACACCTTTTGGTAAGGCGATGGTAGGTATTTTATCAGTATTTGCTCAACTTGAAAGAGAAACAATATTAGAAAGAACTAGAATAGGTAGAAAAAAACGAGCAGAAGAAGGATTGTGGTATGGTACAGGTAACTTGCCGTTTGCATATGATTATGATGAAAAAAAAGGTATTTTAGTTCCGAATAAAGAAAAGGTAGAAATTGTAAATAAAATGGTAGAGTTATATTTGCAAGGAATGCCAATGACACAAGTCGGTGCATTATTTGGACTACAAGACCAAACTGTTAGAAGTATATTCACTTCTCCCGTTGGATTAGGAAAGATACCTTATAAAGATGAAATTTTTGAGGGACAACATGAACCGATTATGACACAAGAAACTTATGATAAATTGCAACAAAAAATGAAGGAAAGAGCAGTAACTTATAAACACGCTAATTATTTATTGGCTGGAAAGATTGTTTGTGGAAAATGTGGAGCAAAATACAGATATCAAAAGGCTGGAACATCAAGTATTAGACTGTATTGCTACTCACAACAAACTTCGAAAAAAAATTTAATTAAAGATGCAAATTGTGATAACAGAAGATATTATGATTATGAAATAGAAGATTATGTTATTAAAGATTTAATTTCTATGTCTTTAGATGAAAGTAAATTTAGGCATAATATGAATATGAACGATATAAATGTTTCACAAGCAAGAATTGATAGGATAGCACAGATTGATAAACAAGTAGTTAATTTACTTGATTACATTTCAGAAGGAATAGCAGTAGAAGAAACTAAAGAAAAAATAAGAAAATTACAAGAAGAAAAAGAAAAAATTCAAAAGGAATTGTCTGATGAAAAAGCAAAAGAAAGAAAAAGTGAAAATTTAAAGGTAGTAATATCTGATTTGAATACAGCTTGGAAAACAATGACTTTTGAAGAACAAAGAAATATAGTGTTAGAAGTAATTGATAAAGTAGTAGTAAATGATAATGAAATACAAATATACTACAATATCTAAAGTAGTATATTTTTTATAAGAAATTTAGACCAGTCGAACGCTATTCCGATGATTATTGGAGAGATTAGACGTTATTTAAGAGATAATAATAGTATAAGAGTAAGTCGCTCTACTAAGGATTTAGCATATAAAGCCTTAAAATATAAAGAAGAATATGTTTTAACTAATGGTAAAGAACCATCTTGTGAAGAGATAAGTAAAAAGCTAGATTGTACAACTTACGATGTAGTAAATGCCTTAGAGTCATTGAAAGATCCAGTCTCTATGTTTGAACCAATCTATAGTGATGGAGGAGATACTATCTATTTATATGATCAAATAGAAGATAAAAGACAAACAGGAAGTGAGATGGAAAACCGTCTAGCTACTAATGATGCTATTACCATGTTATCTGATAGATGTCAACAAATATTAGAGGAGAGATTCATTATTGGTAAAACCCAAATGGAGGTAGCAGAAGACTTAGCTATTAGTCAGGCTCAAGTATCAAGACTTGAAAAAAATGCTGTTAAACAGTTAAAGAGAATACTAAAATAGAATAGTATTTCTTTTTTTTACATAAAAATAAATAGGTGATAATAGTGAGATTATCAGATTTACAAAATAAAGATATAGTAAATACCATGGATGGTAGAAATGTAGGTAATATAATTGATGTTAAAATAGATCAAATAAGTGGTGCTATTGTTTCTTTAGTAGTAGAGCCTAATAAGAAAATGCTATCTTTCATGAATAGAGGGGTGGAAGAAGAAATATCTTGGAAGAATATTGAAAGGATAGGAGAAGATGTTATCCTGGTAAGATTAGAATGAATTCCAGAAGACTACATTTAAAGAGAAGAAAGAAATCTAATCCCATTTCTTTTTTATTAGGAACTATTTTCTTCTCATTTATATTAACAATAATTATTATCTTTAAAGCTGGTAAACATTTAGAAGAATCAATAACTAGTTATGCATCTATTGAAACTAAAAGAGTAGCAACTACTATTTTAAATGATGTAATTAGAAACTATGATTTTACTAAAGAAGACTTATATAAGATAGTTAAGAATGATTCTAAGGAAATAGAATTCATTGATTACAATTCTAAAGAAGTTAATGCTATTTTAAATAAAATAAATAAGAATGTTACTGATAGATTACTTGAAATAGAAAGAGGAGATACTAAAAATATTTCATTATCTGATGGACTTAAAGGTAAAAACTATATCTATCTAAAAAATGGAATAGTTTGTGATATACCAATAGGAAGTCTAACAGGTAATTCTTTACTTATAAATACTACTATGTCTATTCCTATTAGGTTTTCTTTTGTAGGAAGTGTTAAGAGTAATTTAGAGGTGAAAGTAAATTCTTATGGTTTTAATAATGCCTTAGTTGAACTATTTATTATAGTAGAAATAACAGAACAAGTAACTCTTCCTCATACATCTAAAGAAATAAAAGTATCATCCAATATACCACTGGTTACAGAACTTATTCAAGGAAAAGTACCACTTTATTATCAAGGAGGACTAGAAAAAAACTCTAATATAAGTTAGAATATAATAAGAAAGAGGAAAAAGTATGATAGATTTTTTTAATAATAAATATGAAATAGTTAAAGGCGAAAAATATTTTGATAAAGAATTAGTTGATACTTTGTTAACTGATTATTTTGAACCTTATGACTATATTTTTGGTGATTATGCTTATGATAAATTGAGACTAAAAGGCTATTATAATAGTAATAATAGAAATAGAAATTCTATAAATGATATTAAAGATTTAGATGATTATATTAAAAAATATTGTGCTTATGGGTGCCATTATTTCTTATTAAAAAAAATAAAAACTGCTAATTAGTTAACAAGAATGGAAAAAATACTTTCTATTTTTGTTTTTTTGTGATAATATTATGTTGTAGAATAGCGAGGGAGGAAGAATATCTATGGAAAATGACAATAAAAAAATTATGTCAATTGTGCAAGAAGATGGTTCTATTGATGAAGTAGAAGTTGTTATTGCATTTGAATTTAAAGATACAAAAAAAGAATATGTAGTTTATACAAAGAATGAAAAAGATGCAAATGGTAATGTTACTGTTTATGTATCACGTATTGAAAGAAATGGTGAAACTCCACAATTATATGGAGTAGATAATGAAGAAGAATGGAATAGGGTAAAAGACGTATTACGCAAATTATCGCAATAATGGTTGGAGGCATAAATTATGAGTGAAGAAGAAAAGAAAATAAAAGAGATGGAAGAACTTGGTATAAGACTTGTTGATAGTCCAAGTGAGACAGTTGCCAAAGCCTCTCCAACAAAACTTAAATTACAAGCTTTGACTTTTATGGTTATAGGTAAGATAGAAAGATATTTTCTAGGTAATATGTTAAAACAAGCAAAAGAGGCAAGAAATTTAGCAGAAGTTGGTTTAAGAAAAACTGACATGACCCTTGATGATAAAATGGCATTTAAGGAATATCTTGATTCTAATATAACTTTATTAGAAGAAAAAATGGCATTGTTTGATAAAAATTATAAAAGAGTAATAGGACGTGGGAAACGTAGTTTGAAAATTCCTAGTACTAATATTAAAATATTATTTGCTAATGGTATTATAAAAAAACATAAACAAAAAACTATGATTGATATGGTAGATGCATATAAGCAAATGAATGATGTTTTTTCTACCGCTAAAACTGAATTTTCAGGTATGCCAAAACCTATTAAAAGGGATGTTGAAGTTTCTAAAGCAGAACAAGATAATATCAGGCAAGCTGTATATGAAGCTTTAAGTAATACTGATGACAAAGAAGTGGAAAAATATGCTAGTAGTTTTGATAAAAAAGAAGAAACAATAGATGATGTTATAAGAAATTCAAATTATAGTGAAAATAAAGAAAAGAAATTAGATGATTTCTTTAATAATGTTAGTTCAGGAAAATCACATGACAAATTAGACAATGAAAGCTTAGGACAAGTGCTTAATAAAGGCAAAGTAAAAGAAAAAGAATCAAAATCACTTGAAAATAAACAATTAGACGAAGTTTTAAATGGTGGAAAACCAATTTTTTCTAATTTGACAAATAATACTAGTATTTTTGATGGAAGCCCTACTATTTCTAGTACTGGTTATATAGGCAAGAATGATAGTAGAAAAAATGCTGATTATGATAAGATGTTAGCGGACGACGATATAGTTAGTCTTACAGATAGATTGACAAAAAACAAGGAAAACTTGGTGTTTAATAAACCTTTATCAAATAATGAATATGTAGAAATTGGTGAATCATCTGTTCCAAATGTAGTGGATTTACGAGCTAAATTAGATGAGTCAATTAATGAAATAGAAAGAAAACGTCAAGCTAAAGAAGAGGCAAGAAAGAAATATGAAGCTGAAAAGCAAGCACGTGAACAAGAGGAAAATGAACTTTCTGAGAGTAAAAGATTAATTGCAGAAATGAGAAAGGAAATAGAAAGAAAAAGAGAAGAACAAAAAGCAATTGAAGAATTAAATCAAAAAGTGGAAAAAGCTTTGAAATACCAAAGACAAATAGAAGAAAATAGAAGAGCAGCTTTAGAAGAGGAAGAAGAGGCAAGAAAATATCAGGAAACACTTAGAATTGAAAAAGAGAATCAGACCAAAGTAGCACAAGAAAAAGAAAAGCTTCAGTCTGAACGTGTAGTTTTACAATCAGAAACTTCTAAAGTTGATTCTAGTTTACAAAAAGAAAAAGAAAAATTAGAAGAGGCAAGAAGACAATTACAAATGTTTAATACATCTATGAATGTAGCAGAAGTTTCAACAAACGCTTATTCGCAAATAGAACCTTTTGATGTAAAACATGATGATTTTTTTGCTAAATTTAATGCACAACCAAGCAAAAGAAGATAGGGTACTAAAAATAGTACTCTTTTTTTGTGATATTTCATAATATTAAGTAGAGGTGATTAAAATTAGAAACTTTCTTAATTATTATTATCACCTTTATCCAACAGAAATTATAAAAGATGGAATAAATTATAAATTCTATTTGAATGATAAATTATATATTCTTTATTTAATAACTAATCAGGAACAGAAAGTAAAAGAACAAGTTAATTTAAATAAAAGTCTAGTTTTTTATAATTATCCATCCTTAATTATAGATAATATTTTTAATAATTATTTATCACTAATAGATGGTAAAAACTATATTCTTGTTTGTTACAACTTTCATAATAGAAGAATAACAGTAGAAGATTTAGTTAAAGATACTTATATTAATTATAATAATTACCTAATACTTAATAGAAGCGACTGGTATAATTTATGGTGTAGGAAGATAGATTACTTTGAATACCAAAAGCCATATATCAAAGATAAATATCCTTTACTATATAGTAGTATTGACTACTTTATTGGTTATGCTGAAGTAGCTATTAGTTATTTGAGTGAAGTTAATAAAACTATAAAAAGTAGTAGTAAAGATAATTTAACTATCTGTCATAAGAGAATTCATCTAAATGATGATTTAAATAGCTTTTATAATCCGTTATCTCTTATTATAGATTATAAAGTAAGAGATATAAGTGAGTATTTAAAAGATCTATTTTTCTATGGCTATCAAGATGAACAAATAAAAAAACTATTACTTAGTGTAAATAGTTCCTATCAAAGACATTTATTAATGGCTAGAGTATTGTTTCCAAGTTTTTATTTTGATTGCTATGAAGATATTATCAATGGAATAGAAAATGAAGATAAAATAATTACTATTTTAGACAAAATAAAAGACTATGAAGATTTCTTATTTTATCTTTATAATCTTTTAAGAGAAAGTGGTTTTTTAATTCAAATAGACTTTTTAGAAAATCTTAATTTTCTTCATTAATATTTCTAACTTCTTTAACTTCTTCTATTTCGTTCATTATCATTTGTTCAATCCCATCTTTTAAAGTAACGTCTAAGAAGTCACAATCAGCACAGGCTCCTCCTAAACTGACATAGACAATACCATCTTTATAACTTACAAAGTCAAGAGTTCCTCCATCACTTACTAGAAAGGGACGTAACTCATCTATGATTTCTCTTACTTTAGCTTCTATTTGTTCATCGTTCATTTTTTCTCACCAAGAACATTATAAAAAAATTTTTTCTTTTCGTAAAGAGAAAATTATGCTATAATCTATTTGTGGTGAGAAGTGATGCATGAAAAGTACAAGATAGGTTCTGTTGTACTGGGTTATGTCACTGGTATTAAAGAGTATGGAATTTTTGTTCAGCTAGATAATAATACAAGCGGTTTAATTCATATTTCAGAAATCTCTAACAAATATATAGAAAACGTTAATGATTATGCTACTATTGGTGAACTAATAAGAGTAAGAATAGTAAGAGAAGAAAAAGATAATCATTACTCCTTAAGTACTATTGATCTTGATTATCGTATTACTAAAAATAGGGGAAGCGAGATAAAAGAAACACCATCAGGATTTAAAAATTTAGCTATTTTTCTAGAAAAATCACTAAAAGAGAAAAAAATATAATAAAAATCAGAAAAAGTGTTGACATTCGTTAAATAAATTGGTATATTTAATTTCGTCAAGTGGTTACTTGGGCGATTAGCTCAGTTGGTTAGAGCACCTGCCTTAC
>ENA-OOSB01000052-OOSB01000052.1-human-gut-metagenome-genome-assembly--contig:-NODE-52-length-62801-cov-2.841743_pt1 | contig 62801 bp, 61 predicted proteins | sample MGYA00241173_ERZ501204 | MGnify/ENA primary metagenome ERZ501204 (study PRJEB25962, sample SAMEA1965384) | human gut metagenome | biome: human gut; feature: human-associated habitat; material: faeces...
TGCTGAACTTGATAGAAAGTGGAAAGAAGAAGCTAAAATAGCATATTATAATAAGTTAGCCAGAAAAGATGGTCGTGAGGAAGGCCGTGAAGAGGAGCAATCTTCTATTATCACTAATATGCTTAATAACGGTATAACACCAATAAAAATCACAGAAATGACAGGTATACCGTTGTTAGAAAAAGTAAAAAGATGGGGTTAAAATCCATCTTTTACTGTTTATCACTTATTTGTTTTTTAATGATCTCTATCATCTCTTGTTTTAATTTATCATCAGCTCCTTGCCAAATAAGTTCAAGAAAGACACCCATACCAGGTAATGTTTCTTCATCATTTTCAGCAATTGATTCATCTATTGCTCTTTTAAGCTCATCAAAATCATCACCTTTAAAATTATTAATAATATGGTTTCTTATACTTAAATCCATTTTTTATCATCTCCTAGACATATTTTTACCAAAATAATGAATATTATACTAAAAAAGCTTTTGCTTTTAAAAAAATTAGGATATACTTAAGATGTAAGGAGGAGATAAAGATGCCAGTATGGTTAATTGTAGTTATCGTTATCGTTGTTCTTATTGCTCTATGGTTTATTGGTACATATAATTCATTAGTAGGACTAAGAAATAGAGTAAAAGATCAATGGAGTCAAATCGATGTTCAATTAAAAAGAAGAGCTGACCTTATTCCTAATTTAGTAGAAACAGTAAAAGGATATGCAAAACATGAGAAAAGCACTTTCGAAGATGTTGTAAAAGCAAGAAATGCTGTAGCAAATGCTTCTACTAAGGAAGAAGAAATGAAAGCAAATGGAGAATTATCTGGAGTATTAAACAGATTATTTGCTTTAGCTGAAGCTTATCCAGAACTAAAAGCTAATGAAAACTTTATGAGTTTACAAAATGACTTAAAAGAAAGCGAAGATAAGATTAGCATGATGAGACAATTTTATAATGATACAGTACTTTCTTATAATAATAAAGTACAAACTATACCTAGTAATATAGTTGCTAATCTTTGTCATTTTAAAGAAGAGACATTCTTCCAAGTAGATGAAAAAGATAGAGAAACACCAAAAGTATCATTTGAATAGACTTGCTAACTTATGCAAGTCTTTTTAGGAGGAGAATAAATGAAAAAACGATATTTACTTATTATTATCGCTTGTTTCTTTTTACTTAATCCACAACAGGTGAGAGCAGTTGAAACGACTAAGAAATTCTATAGCAATATTGATATAGAAACAGATGGTAGTGTTAAAGTCAAGGAGTTGTTTGAACTTAGTGGAAATTATAATGGATTAAGAAGAATTATAAATTATAAAAATAGCAATGCTAAAGAGTTTAGCGGTAGTGTTAGTGATTTGGAAGGCAGTAGTATTTATAATGGAAGCGGTATTACTGATTTACAAATATCAAGTGTTAGCAATAGTAACTTAACCTTTAATAGTTTAAATGAGGCAGTAAATTACTTTACTTTAGTTAATTATGCTAATAAAGGAGAAAGTGGAGTTTATACAAGGGAAGATACTAGTAATGGTGTAAGTCTACTTGTTTACAATCCATCATCTAAAAATGAAGCTTTTTATCTTTCTTATACTATTCCTAATGTTATTGTAGTACATAATGATATAGCAGAATATGCCTTTAATATCTTTGGTAGTGAGTATGAAGAAAATATTAAAGATTTTAGGGTACAAGTTAATTTACCAGGCGAAGATAGTGACTTTAGAGCTTGGTTACATGGACCACTTAATGGTTATATGGAGAGAACTGATAATAAAACAGCAGTTGCTACTTCAGACTTTGTTGGAGCCTATAATCCAGTAAGTATTAGAATCCTATTTAATAAAGATTTAGTACCTAATGCGACTAAGTTTAGTGGAATGACTGCTAAAGAAGATATTATTAAATATCAAACTAAACTTGCCGATGAAGCTAATGCTACTAGAGAAAAAATAGCAAGAGAAAACAACACTGTTAAAATAATAACTGTAATTTGGTATGTAGTTACTTTACTACTTTCTATACTGACAATTAAGAAAACAAAAGACTCTAAGAAAACAGATTTTGCTATGGAATATTATCGTGATTTTCCAGGAGACTATGGACCAGAAGTATTAGAGTATCTTCTATCTAAAAACGTAACGGAAAAGAGTTTATCTGCTACTATCTTAAATCTTATTTATAAAAAAGTTTTAAAAGTAGAACCTACTGATATGGATAAGAAAAACTATCGACTTATTTTTCAAAAAGATAGCAATGTAGTACTAACTAAAGCTGAAGAAGTAGCTAAAAAGATGTTTATTGATAGAATAGGAAATGGGGAAAGTGTTGAGCTTTCTAAGATTAAATCATATTGTTCTAAAGAATTAAATGCTAGAAATATTATGAATCTTTATAATGATTTTGTTAAAGAAGGAGTAAATCTTGGAAAAGCGGAAGGTTACTATGATAAGATGCCTAAAGTACAAGTTATTGCTATTATAGTATCTTTATTAGGGTTTTTAATAATGCTTTTAGGAATACAATTAGAAGTTGATTTCTTACCAGCTACAATAGCAGGAATAATTGGCTTAATTAATATGATAATTTTAGCTTTTCAAAAAACCTATACTAAAAAAGGAGCCAAGGAATATAAGATGTGGATGGCCCATAAGAAATTCTTAGAAGACTTTTCAAGGTTTGATGAGAAAGAATTATTAGAAGTACCTTTCTGGGATAAATATTTAGTATATGCTACTGTATTAGGTTGTGCTGATAAATTATCTAAACAGATGAAGATAAAAATGGCTACTATGAGTGAAAATGGTACTAATCCATATCCATACTATATGTATAATAATGACTTTACATATATAGGCTATGCAGTAAGTAATAGTATTTCAAATTCAGTAAATCAAGCTATATCTTCATCAAGAAGTTCAATAGCAGCCTCAAGCTCATCTTCAGGTGATGGATTCTCTGGTGGATCAATCGGTGGAGGTGGAAGCTTCGGTGGAGGCGGAGGTGGAGGAAGATTCTAATCTTCCTTTATTATTTGAAAAAATTTTGATTTTTAAGTAAATATTATGAAAATTTGTTTGTAGTTACCTATATACTTAATATATGTGATAGAATAGAAATAGAAAGGAAAATCTTTAATAACAATAGCAATGTTTTTATAAGATTTATTATATGTGATATATGATTAAAAAAAAGAATAATATTCTATACTATAGTTACGATAAAACTGTTAAGGAAGATATAAATGACTTTTTTTCTAATAAATTAGATTGTAGTAAATTTGAAAGCACAAAGGAAGTTATTGATGCTTTAGATTTATATTATAGTCTTTATAACAGGTTTAATAAGTATGGAATAACAATGAACAAGTTAAATAACTTTGAAGAGATTAAATATTGTGATGAAATTTATGCTAAATTTGAGAAATGTTATAATGACATAATTAATAATGCTAGGAAAAAAATAGGCATTGAGAGTTTTTATAATACAAAATATTATTCATTAATTGAAAACTATGATAAATTAGTTCCCAGTACTAGTAAGATGAATAAAATATATTTTGAGTTTAATAATAGTACTGTATCGTTAGATTTCCCATTTGAGAAAATAATTGATTATGTTGATTCTAGAGAACAAGAAATAAGAAAAAATGGTTATAAATCATATTTGGATTATGTTAAACATAAGGTTTGTATTAATGATGATGCTTATCATATATTAATTGATAATTTTTCTAATATTAAAAAGAAAGAACAAGATGATGAAAAAACATACTTGTTTAGTTTATCAGAGGCTAAGAAAAAAATTATTAGTATTTTAAGTGAATTTTATGATGCTGATATTATTGAAATGCTTTTAAATAACACATATTTATCTACTACTAGAAGTGGTACTACTGTAGCATATGGTGAGTTACCAATAATTAATATTTATAGCACTGACGAAAAAGTTGATATTGTTATTTTAGCTCATGAACTTGGTCATGCTTATCATTATTATTGTAATTCAAAAAATGAAATACAAAATTTTGATAGTCGTGCTGATTTTAGTGAAGCTTTTGCAATAGCTACTCAATTAATTGTTTCTAATAGTCTTAGGCTAAATAATAGAATTTTAAGAGATTATGAAAATTTTTTCTATGATACAATATATAGTTTAAAAATACAAACATTTATAGAAGAAGGCTATAATTCACTAACTGAAGAAAGTATAGAAAAAGAATTTAATGATTATAAAAATTATTATAGATATATATTAGATAACTTTTATGATTTATATTATTTAATTGGTTTTGTTGTTGGTAATATTATTTATGTACAAATATCAAATAATAAATATAGTAAGGAAAAATTAAAAATATTACTTTCTTTTAATTCTAATATGAGTTTGGATAAAATATTATATTCTTTTGATATTGATGTAAATAATATAGAACAATTAAAATTAATTTTAAATAAAATCAATCTAGATTATAGAACTTTGATTAGTTAACCTTTTCATGTATCCTTTTAGAAAAGAAAATAGACAAGCTAAGCCAATAGTTTGATCAATAATTAAAAATATATTAAATATAGCATAGAATCTATTAAAGATTAAAAATGATGATATTTTATTCATTACTAACATAATCAAGAAGTTCAATAGCAGCCTCAAGCTCATCTTCAGGTGATGGATTCTCTGGTGGATCAATCGGTGGAGGTGGAGGAAGATTTTAATCTTTCTTCCTTTTTTTGAAAAAACGTACATATTGTACGAAAAATACTAGTGAATATGTACATTTTGCACGGAATTTATATTAATTTGATATTCTAATAGAAGATTTTACTCTTACTATAAAACCTTTTAGAAAAGAAAATAGACAAGCTAAGACAATTGTTTGGTCAAGAATTAGAAATATATTAAAAATAGCATAGAATCTATTAAAGATTAGGAATGACGATATTTTATTCATTACTAACATATAAGGATAGTCATAGTATTTACTAAGTAGTAATGATGGTAGTAGGGCTATTAGGAAATATTCTAAGATAATAATTAATAATGAGAAGAGAAATCCTAAGAGATAAGCTTTTCTCATTTTTTTAGTTTTATCAGTAGCAAAGATACTAAATAAAAGAAAAGGTAGATAAGTATAACTACTAAATAGTAAGGCTCCTTTAATAATACTAGTAGAATTAAAACTACTAGATAAATAAGCTATATCAAGGGAGTGAGTAGCACCTGATATTTGAATTACAAATAAAATAATAAAGATTATTAAAGAGATGAAGGCAAGATGAGCTATTTGATCTAATTCTCTTTTAGAAATTAGTAGAGATGTTAAGATAAGTAAAATAATTAAATAGAAAATATTACATTCTCTTAAGAAGTTTCTATTAATAAAGATAGCTGTATCTTTTAAAAGAATAATAGTAAAGATAATAATAACTGGTATTAATAAATAACTAGGATTAATCTTTTTATAGATAATATTTTTAGTAATAGTAAATAAAAATACATCAATAATAATTCCTAGTAAACAAGCAATTAAAGTATCATTACCACTTATCCTTATTATATTATGTCCATATAAGAGAAAGAAAAAGTGAGTAAAGAAGAAAGCTAGACTAAAGATATATAACTGATTATTTTTATTCTTGATCATAATTGTTTTCTCCTATCTTTATTTTAATATTAATTTTTTCATTAGGATTAATTAAAGTTGTCTTGATATTGTTATCTTTCTGATATGCTAGAAATTCATTAATCTCTTTTTTAAATAAATTTTTAATAGCATTTATTAACTTCTTACTATTATTAATATCACTAGAAGATATATCCATTACTATAGTAACAGTATCTTTTACTAACATAGACTTAACATTATTAAATTCTACTTCATAGGAATTATTATTAATAGTTATTTCTTGATGAAAAGATGTTAACTTATTATTTAAAAGATAATTAATCTTTGCCTGTTTAGCATCTATTAAAATATTCTTTTGGTAAACTTCTAATCCAGTAGTTGTCAGACCCTTATCTAAAGAAATAATAGGAAGAGTACTTTCTCTTTTTTTATTAACAATATCCTTTAGATAATCTTCAAAAGTACTAAGATAGATATTAGCATCATCTATTCTTTTTTTATTTATTTCTTTAATTATTTTATTGCTACTATCATACTTTTTAAATAAACTTTTAATATCACTATTAGTGCCTACTATTAAATAATTCATTTGTGTAAATTGTTTTTGAAAGTAATTAATTATCTCTTTATCTAATAACTTACTTTGAAATACTACTAACTTTAAATGACCATAGTAAGCTTTCTTATTATTAATCTTTTTAGCTTTAAGAAAGATACTTCCTAGACTATTACCTTCAAAAGTAGAGACTTGGTAAATTGATTTAGTAGCATTATCAGTCTTTTCTTCCTTAATAGTATTAACAGTTAAAAGATACTTATTATTAACTTTTTCAAGACCTATCATATCTACAATAACCAAGTCATTCACTTCAACATAAGGAGTATAACCAGTAAGTAGTAATAGTATTAAGATAGGTATAATCATCTTTTTCATTTAATTACCTCTTTTCTTATTTTTAGTTAGGAGGGGATTTCTTTTTAGCCTTTTACTACTTCTAAGTTTGATAATGGCGTCTCCCAATTCTTCTTTAACAAGTGGTGAGAAAGGAGCAAAGTAAGGATAATTTAAGGCTTTAGTAGTAACAAGTGAAGAAAGTAAGAATAAGAAACCTATATAGATACCAAAGATACCAAAGAACATAGCTAGAAACATCATTAAGAAACGAAGCCAACGAAGGGAGGCAATCATCTCTTGAGATGAGAAAGCAAGTCCAGAAATAGCTGATATTGAAATAACTATAATCATAATAGGGGAGATAATACCAGCTGATACGGCAGCATCTCCTAATATTAATCCTCCAAGAATAGAAACAGCACTACCAGTAGATGATTGTTTTCTAATATCACTTTCTCTTAATATTTCAAAGGAAATACTCATAAATAAAGCTTCTGTTAAAGCTGAGAAGGGTACATTTTCTCTTTGAGCCATAAAGTTAAGTAAAAACGGTAGGGGAAGTGCTTCTTGATTATGAGTAGTAAGGGCAATATATAAAGCAGGAGTAAAAATAGAGACAATAAAAGCAAGCAATCTAATAATTCTAATGAAACTAACGTTAATTGCTTTTTGGTAATAATCATCTGGAGTATGTAAAAAATCAACAAAGAAAGAAGGAGTAATTAGAACATAAGGGGAATTATCAACTACAATACAAACTTTTCCTTCAAGAAGAGCTTGACTAACTCTATCAGGTCGCTCACTCATTAAAACAGTAGGAAAAAGAAAGTTCTTATCATCTTCTAAATAACTTTTTAACATACCGCTATCAATAATGCCATCTATCTTAATATTAGAAAGAATATCTTTTACCTTTTTAACGGTATTTAAAGAAGCAATATTTTTCATATAGATAATGCCAGTCTTACACCTTGATTCCTTACCAATAAACAAAGATTCAACATAACAGTTTTCAGTTCTTAATCTTCTTCTAATAAGACCAATATTAGTATTAAAGTTTTCATTAAAAGAATCTTTACTACCTCTAATAGTTATTTCACTACTAGCTTCATTAATTCCTCTATCAAGTGTTGCCTTTGCTTCAATGGCTAAAGCTTCATCCTGATAAATAATAAGAGCGAAACCTTTATAGATATAGTCTAACATCTCACTTTCTTTAGTTAAAACCTTAACCGTATTATCAGGTAGATTATTATAAAGGAAAGTAATAATATCATCATCACTATAAGATAAATTAGTAATCTTAGTTAGAATATAGTGATTAATAAAGTCACTACTACATAACACTTCATTATGAATTAGATTAATCTTTTTATTATTAAGATAAAACTCATGAGTTACTAAATCAGTATTAGCTTTTAACTTATTATATAGTTTTTCATACATTTAGTTATTCACCTCTAGAAGTAGTATGACCAAGAAAAATAAAATTATTAGAAAAGTCCCATAATTTCCCATAATTTCTAGATATTTTTACCAAACTTATTAGCTATACTTAATTCATGAAAGGAAGTGATAGATGAATAATTAGAATAAAATCTGATACTTTAATTTATCTTAATAAATATAGAAAAAGAAGGTGATAAATAGAGAAACAAATATGATATACTAGTGGTGGTGATTTGAAAATGTATAAAATATGTTTTGTAGAAGATGAAGTTGATTTACAAACGGTTGTTAAATTATATCTAGAAAAAGCAGGTTATGAAGTTATTTGTTTTGAAAAAGGAAATGATGCTATTAATTATATAGGAAATAAAGTAGATGCTTGGATACTAGATATTATGTTAGGAGATGATGTCAATGGTTATGATGTAATCAAAGCAATTCGCGAAAAATATCCTGATGTTCCGGTTTTATTCACATCGGCAAGAGATCAGGATTTGGACCGAATTTTAGGCCTAGAGTTAGGAAGCGATGATTACATAACAAAGCCTTATTCTAGTAAAGAATTAGTTTTACGAGTTAATAACTTAATAAAACGAGCTTACAAACAAACGGAAAGTCATATATTAGAAATAGCCTCTTATCAAGTTGACTTAGACCGAAGAGTTGTAAGCAAGAAAGATAAAGAAATAAAATTAACAACTCTTGAATTTGATTTATTAGTCTTACTCTCAAAAAATATTAATAAAAGTTTTTCAAGAGAAGAAATACTAGAGTCAGTATGGGGCGATGACTACTTTGGAAGCGATAGAGCAGTCGATGATCTAGTAAGAAGGTTAAGAAAAAAGTGTAAGGATTTAAATATATTAACTGTTTATGGTTACGGATATAGGTTAAGCTTATGAAAATATCAGGTAAACTAAGTCATCAGTTATTCTTATTAATCCTCGTGGTATTTGCAATTACCTTCTTAATGTTAGGAATAATTTTACCCCAAGTTGTAGTACCCATAACTGAGAAAAATATTTATAATTATTTAAAAGAACCGTTAGAATTTATCCAGTCTGATATTGATAAAAACTTAGGTGATAGTGAAATTGCCTATATCTATAAGTTTGGGGAAACCTCAGCTTATAGTGAAAATTTACACGACTTAATGAAATTCAAAAATGTAGGAGAAATTTTATCCTATATAAAAGATGATTATGGTAGATTTGTCTATCGCAATCAAGTATATTATTATTACACACTCCATAATGATAATGTTACTAAGATTGCTATTACAAACGATAGTTATATATTAAAGACAAAGACAGATATACTAAACTCAATCCTACCAGTAGTATTAATAACCTTTTTAATAATTGCCTTTTTGCTAATATTGTGGGGTAGTATCATTGTTAAAAAAATAGAAAAGTTAAAACAAAAGATTGATCATATAGATGATGATACTTACGACCACTCCCTATCATTTGCAGTAGAAGATGAAATTAAATCTTTAGAAATGGCAATAGAGGATATGCGAATTTCTCTAAAAGATCAAGAGGAATATCGTAATCAAATGTATCAAAATATATCACATGACTTTAAGACACCTCTCACCGTTATAAAGTCATATATAGAAGCCTATCATGATGATATGGAAGATGCTTCAACTGTTTTAACTGTTATTAGTGAACAAACAGAAAAACTAGAATTAAAAGTACATTCACTTCTATATTTAAATAAACTAGACTATTTAAAAAATAATATGAAAAAAGAGTATACCGTAGTAGATATGGAAAAAATAGTAGCTGCTGCAATTCGTGAATTCAAATTTAGAAGACGCGATGTTAAGTTTATTGTTTCTTTTGATAAAAATAGTAAATTCTATGGAACAGAAGAATACTTTGAAACAATAATTGATAACCTCTTAGCGAACTTTTTACGGTATGCTGATAAAACGATTAAGATAACTGCCAAGAATAATCGTTTAACATTATATAATGATGGTCCAAATATTGACTCCTCACTCCTTGATGGAATCTTTACTCCGTTCCGAAAAGGTATTAAAGGTGAGTTTGGACTAGGTCTATCCATAGTTAAAAAGACATTACTACTTATGGATTATGACATTACAATTAAAAACGAAAAGAAAGGTGTTTCCTTTCATATATTTAAGACTTCTAATAAATAGGAGTCTTTTTGGTTATACTTATTACTGGGTGATAAAAGGTGAAAATATTAATTACAGGTGGTATATCAGGACTTGGATACAGTGTAGCTAAAGAACTAGCTCTTAAAGGACATATTATTTATCTTGGGGTTAGGACTAAGGAAGAAGAAGGATATATCAATGATAAGTTAAAGAGGGAAAAGCTTATAATGTTTCCTTTAGTACTTGATCTTACTAATGATAATTACACTATTCCAAATGATATTGATATTCTTTATTTAAATGCTTCTCTTGGAAAAGGTGGTAGTATTCTAGAAGTAAATAACAATTATCTAACTGATACTTTTAATGTTAATATCTTAGGAAATGTTAATCTAATTAAGAAGTATTTAAAAAATAGAAAAAAGGGGAGAATAGTACTAACTTCTTCACTTGCTGGTTTTCTACCACTTCCTTATCTATATAGTTATACTTATACTAAACTTAGTCTTTATCATTTAGCAAATACTTTAAGATTAGAGTGTCTTTATCAAGGACTTGATATAGAAGTATCTACTATCTTACCAGGAGCTTATTATACAGGATTTAATCAAGTGATGATTGATAATAAGGATAAGTCTAGTTTTATTTATAAAGATAAAGCTTTAAAGATGACAAAGTATCAACATATACTTTTTAATTTATTAGAGAAGAAAGACTTAACTAGTTTTGCTAAGAAGATAAGTAAGGAAATTACTAAGAAACATCTTAAACATATTATATCTTTACCATATGATCAATTTATGTTTACTAAGCTGTATCTTTTTGTAAAGTGGTTGCTATTTATCTAAAATATAAGTATAATAGCAAATATGGTTGTGATTAAATATGGAAAAGAAAGCTATAGATACTTTAGATTTATCTTCTGATATTATTAAGAGATTAGAAGAAAAGGAAGAAGAATTAAAAGAAGTAGATGATACTAAAGATGAAAAGGAAAAAGAAGTAAAACTTTTCTATCAATTAAATGATGAGATAAAAAGGGAAACTGATTCATTTAATTCTTTTAGTAAAGAAATGAAAGATAAGCTAGACAAAGTAAATAGTTCTAAGAAGAAAAATAATACAGCTAAGAAACTATTTTATCTAATGTTAGCAATGGAACTATATAGAAAGACTCCTAAGAAAGCTTCTTTATCTTTTATCTTAGTAGAGAGTTATTTAATATCTAAAGTATTAGAAAATACTTATAGTGATAATACTGATTATCAATCTATCTGTGAAGACTTCCAGAAAGAGATACTAAAAGGAATAGATGATATTGATTCTTTTATTAAGAAAATAGATACTAATTTTGATACTATTTCTAGGATGAAAAAGGAATTAACAAGTAAATATAAAGATTATTTAGATACTAATCCTTTTAAAGAATTATTTATGGATTTAGATAATGTTACTACTTTGTTAGATTCAAGAAGGAAAGAGTTAATAGATATTCATAAATCACTTGATGATAGTTATAAACTTAGTGAAGAAAAAATCAAGATTTTATCATATAGTTAAAATTTATCAAAAAAAAGGTTGTCAAACGTTTAAAACTATGATAATATTAAATTGTTCTTGATTTGGCGAGGTAGCTCAGTTGGCTAGAGCGCTCGGTTCATACCCGAAAGGTCGAGGGTTCGACTCCCCCTCTCGCTACCAATGAAGATTATAGCTGAGTGTTTTGACTCAGCTTTTATTATATAATTTTATTATGGATAAGGTGATTTAATATGGACTTAATTAAATTAAAAAGAGAATTAATAGAACAAAAAAATTCTAAATTTAAGGGTAACATTTATCACTTTTCAGAAGTTGTTTTCGCTTATAATTCAAATAAAATAGAAGGGGGAAAGTTAACTGAACAGATGATGCTATTAAACTAGATGATTTAATAGAGATGAAGAATCACTTTAGACTGTTTGATTACATGCTTGATAATATTGATGCTAAGCTTTCTAAAAGTAATATAATAGAGATGAATAAAATTTTAAAAAGAGGTACTTCTGATGAAGATAATCCTAGATATAATGTGGGTGGCTTTAAAATAGTACCTAATAAAATGGGATTAATTAATGTAATAGATACATCTTCTCCAAAAGAGGTAGAAAGTGATATGACTATTTTGTTAGATTGGTATAATTCTCTTTCTAACGTATCATTAGAAGATATTATAGAGTTTCATGTTAGATTTGAAAGAATTCATCCTTTCGGTGATGTAAATGGTCGTGTTGGTAGAATGATTATGTTTAAAGAGTGTCTGAAGAATAATATATGCCTTTTATTATTTTGGATAAAGATAAACCGTTTTATATGCGAGGATTAAAAGAATATAAAAATGATAAAATGTTTTTAATTAATACTATTAAAAATGAACAAGATATATATGAAAAAGTTTGTAATGAACTACTTGACTTTAATTTAGAAAAGAATGAGAAAAATGAGTAGTCTTAAAAGAATAATGGTTAAAGAAATAACAAAAATTAGTTGCACACAACCATATTAAAATATAACTTTTCTTTTATAAAAAGTTGAATATCAAAAGAATATGACATTCTAATATATAAACAGGGGAACTAGAATGAAAATATTATGAATGTATAATAATTAAAAAAATAAATAGAAAGGAAAGGTTTTAATCAATAATAGAAATTAATTAATATTTCTATAAGATTAATTATATGAAAAATTATGATAGACAAAGTTGGAGGTATTATTTTAAATGATAAAAAGATTTTGGTACAAAGAAAGAGAAATAATAGAATTGAATGCATAATACCTGGTGGAAAAAGAGAAAATAACGAAACTGATTTTGAAACATTAAAAAGGGAATTGTATGAAGAACTAAGTGTAGAACTAATTAGTACTGAATTTATTGGTGGTTATGATGATATTGCCGTATTTTCAAATAAACCTATACACGTTCAAGCATACATTGCCACTATAAAAGGAAAAATAAAATGTAATAATGAAATAAAAGAAGCGTTATGGATTGATAGAGATTATAAGAAAGAAGGAATTAAAGTGGGTAGTATATTAGGAAACCACATTATACCAGAGCTTATAAAAAGAGGCTTGATGTAATGTTTATATTAAAAAATATAAAGTGTTTTTAATGGATACTATTAAAAATGAACAAGATATATATGAAAAAGTTTGTGATGAACTGCTTGATTTTAATTTAGAAAAAAATGAGAAAAATGAGTGATCTTAAAAGAATAATGGCTAAAGAAATGGCAAAGATTAACAATGGTACAGCTATTAATATAAGAGGAAATGTTATAGGAAGTGTTAATCCACTTATTGAATGGATTAGATGGTTATCTTATGTTCCTTACTTTATGAAAGAAAGAATAGATTATATTTATTCTAAAAATGTAAGAGATTTATCAGTTGATGAGTTAAAAGAGTTAACTTTCTACCAAGAAGAAAGATGGAGGAGTTATTTCTAAAGTATAAGAATGGAAAGTGTAGCCCAGATGAGTATATGGAAGTATATGATTATATGGGAAACTCTATTAAAAATGTAATGTTAAGATAATTAACTAGGGAAGAACTTAATTATGCTAATGAAGAAATTAAAAGATTAAATACATTATCTAAAACGGAAATTTTAACAAAATTAAAAAATGAATCTTCCGAAGAAACATATAATAATTTATCTATGGTAGATACATATATATTACATGTTGTTTCTAATGATTTTTTACAAAAAAACTTATTTAAAAGAGATAAAGGACTAGTAGCAGAACTTGATAGAAATGAAACAATTAGACAAAAAAGTTTATATTATGCAGCTGATTCTTATTGTCATAAAAAATAAAATGTAGATGACTCCTACATTTTATTTTTGTCTAGTTAATCTTCTTAACATATTGTCCTTTTAAAGCAGTAGCTCCTTTTTTGTTTTGTTGTTCTAAAGTTAAATTCTTTGTAAAGGCAAAGTGGGCAAGTAGTTCCTTTCGATTAGCTTCAATACCTTCTACCATTACTAAGTCACCAATTTTTAATACTACCTCATCATCTTTATTTTTAATATAATTTCTTGATCTAATAAATCTAATATTATCACCTTGCTCGTATTCAAAATATCCAGGAATATGGGTAACTGTGTTCAAGTAAGCTCTTTCATTATCGATTCCTGTTATCGTTCCATAATATGTTTTTTCTTTATGACTATCAACATAATCCATCATTTTTACTTTAACAACTTCTTTTTCAAGTAAATCGGCTTGTTGTTCTTTAAAAGAACAGTGTTCACATATTTCTGCTAGTTGTTCTTCACTTTCAATTGATTTTAAATCATTAGTAAGATAAGAATCAATTATTTGTTGAACTTTTAAGTCAGGGTATCTTCTAATAGGAGAGGTGAAATGGGAGTAGTAATTAAGTCCTAAACCAAAGTGACCTAAAGGATAAGGTGAATAAATAGCTCTTGGTAGGGCTTGTAATAGTATTTCTGAGACAATGGGGTATTCACTACTATCTTTATATTCATCTAAAATTACTTGTAAATAACTAGAAGTATCTATATTTTCTACTTTTGGTAAATCAATACCAATACTTGTAAGTTTATCCTTTGCTTGCTCTAATCTTTTAGGATCAGGATTAGCATGAACTCTATGAATAGATCTACCGATAGTAAAGTTAAGATATAAATCAGCACAATAGTTAGCCATAATCATAAAGTTTTCAATTATCTTACCAGCCTCACCATTATCTTTCTTTTCTATTCCCATAATATTACCTTTATCATCTTCAATAATTGATACTTCTTCTTCACTAAAAGTTAGCATACCTTCTCTTTCTCTAATAGAAGTTAATTTATCAGATAGTTCTTTCATAAGCTTTAAATTATCAGTATAAGGAAGATAATCTTCATCGATTTCACCATCATCTAAAAGTTTATTTACTTTAGAATAAGCCATCTTCTTTCTAGAAGTAATACAAGAATTAACTAAGTTATAATTAATTAGTTCTCCATTTTCATCAAGTTCCATAATAATACTTTTGGTAAGTCTTTTAGTATTAGGATTAAGTGAGCAAATACCATTTGATAAGATATGGGGTAGAGCAGGTATAACAGTATTAGCAGGATAAGTAGATAATCCACGATCATATGCTTCTTTATCAAGAGCTGAACTTCTTTTTACATAATGAGAAACATCAGCTATATGTACACCTAAGATATAATGACCATTTTCCTCTTTAGTTAAACTAACAGCATCATCCATGTCTTTTGTTTCATCACAATCAATTGTAAAAGTAAGAAGGCTATCACTGAAGTCATAACGATTAGTAAGTTCACTTTTTAAAACAACTTGAGGAAGATTATTTGCTTCTTCCATAGCTTCATGAGAAAAATTAATATCAAAGCCATATTTAGCAGCGATAGAAATAATATCAATGTTAGGATCATCTATTCTACCAAGTTTATCAATAAAATCTGCTTCATAGTATTCATCAGTTTTAGTTAAGGAAACATCAGCTAAGATTCTGTCTCCTGGAGCAAGGGACTTCATATCTTTAGAAGAAATACGAACATTTATCTTTTCTTTAGAAGGAAGTAGTACTGGTTCTAATTGTTTAACTCCCTCAATTTCTACCACCTCTAAAACTACATGACTCATCTTTCTAGAAATGATTTTCTCAATATGTTTACCTTTTCTAGTAACAGCTAAAATATCTTGTTGGATAGCACCTTTTAATTCATCACCTAGAGGATAAATCTTTTTATCATCAATTTTAAAGAAAGCTCTTCCTTTACTATCTAATTCTAGTTTTGTTAGAGTAAGACCTTTAGGCCACTTCTTATATGAGTTTTTATCATGAAAAATTTTACCATTTCGCTCAAGTTCTGTTAGAGCAATATGTAACTCTTCAATAGATTTAGCATTTTTTGCTACTGCCATTCTCTTTATTTGTCGATAAGTTAATTCTTCCTTATCAAGTTTTCTTATTAAATAATCTATAAAAGAAGTAATATCTCTTTGTACTACTTTTGTAATAATGGGATTTTCTTTATCTGTTAAATTAACAACTACTAAATCCTTATCAAGAATGGTATCACACTTAATCATTTCACTAGTAATTTTTACCTTACCATTCATAAGCATTAGACCATTATCACCTTTAGTAACGTGTTCTAGTCTATGAGTAGCTTTGGGAAAACTCTTATAAATATACTTCTTAGGATTATAAACATCTTCTTCAATTTGAAGAAGGTATAAAGCTTCTAAAAAATTACTTCTTTCTTGATAACTATTAATATTCATTCTAGAATACAAATTTTTAAAACTTATAGTGTTTTCTTTCTCTAACTCACTCATTATTTTTCTTTTAAAATCATCAATTTTTTGCATACTTCTTACTCCCTCTAACAATAAAAAATGACGTAGTAAACCCTACATCACTTAAAAGCAAAAAGATGTTAATATAAGCTTTTTTACAATTATACCCATATTAACACCTCCCTTAAATAAACTATACCACAAAATAGTCTTAATAGAAAAGTATTTTTACTCAACAGTAACAGATTTTGCTAAATTTCTTGGCTTATCAATATCTCTTTCTAAAAGTAGTCCTGTATAATAAGAGATTAATTGTAGAGGAATTACTTCTAGCATAGGAGTTATAAAACTACTTCTTTCTGGTATTATAATAGTGTTAGAATCATCTGCTCCTTTATTAGTTACTAAGATGATATTAGCACCTCTTGCTCTTACTTCACTTAAATTGCTTTCTGTCTTTTCATATAATAATTTATTAGTATTACCAGCTATTACTAAAGTATCTTTATCAATTAAAGATATAGGACCGTGTTTTAATTCACCAGCAGCATAACACTCTGATGATAGATAAGTTATTTCTTTTAGCTTTAAGTCTCCTTCTCTCATAATAGCATAGTCAAGACCTCTTCCTAAGAAGAATATCTTTTTACTATCAACTATTTTTTTTGCAATAGATTTATACTTATCTTTATTTTCTAACACTTTTATAACATCATATTTAATATTTTTTAATTCATTAACTATCTTATCTATTTCATAAGACTTATTATGTTTTACTAAACTAGATAGGGTAAGTAGTACTAGTATTGCTATTTGAGATGTGTAAGCTTTAGTAGTAGCCACTGCTATTTCACTGCCTGACTTAGTATAAATAACTTCATCTACTGCTAGACTAATACTACTATTTTCAACATTGATTATTCCTAAGGATTTAGCTTTAGTTTCTTTAATCTTCTTAAGACAAGCAAGAGTATCAGCGGTTTCTCCTGATTGAGAAATAAATATTACTAAGCTATTTTCATCAAGAAAGTTTTTCTTATAACGATACTCACTAGCAAGATATACTTCTGTTTCAACATTTGCTTCTTCTTCAAACAAATACTTACCAACTAATCCTGCATGATAAGCAGAACCACAAGCTACTATATCAATTTTTTTATATCTGTTAATATCAATTAAATCTAGATATTTATTATCTTCTAAGTAATAATTTATTAAATTACTTAAGGTATCTTTTTGCTCCATTATTTCTTTTAACATAAAGTAATCATATTTATCTTTTGAATAAGTAAAGTTACCATCTTTAAACGTTTGTTTTTCTTTAATTAATTCTTTTCCTATATTATTATAGAAAGTTATTTTACCACTACTAATTGAAGCCCATTCTAAATCATTTAGTAAATAATAATCGCTACATTCACTTAAGATAGTTGGAATATCACTGGCAATAAAGATAGTATCAGTATTTACTCCAATAACTAAGGGACTATCTTTCTTTATGACAAATATCTTATCTTTAATATCTTTACATAACAAGACAATAGCATAGCTTCCTTTTACTTTAGCCATAAAACTAGTAATAGCTTTATTTATATCCTTATTCTCTTGGTAATAAAAATCTATTAAAGCACAAGCTACCTCTGTATCAGTTGTTGATTTAAAACTATATCCCTTACTACTTAATATATCTTTTAACTCTAGATAATTTTCAATAATACCATTATGTACTATAGTAATATCTCCTACTGTATGGGGGTGAGCATTAATAGTAGAAGCTACTCCATGGGTTGCCCATCTAGTATGCCCAATAGCAATATCTGATTTAGTATCAGTATCTATTAGTTCTTTTAAGTCTTTAACTCTTCCTTTCGTCTTTATAGTTTCTATTTTATTATCAGTAAGAAAAGCTATACCACAAGAATCATATCCACGGTATTCAAGTTTCTCTAATCCTTCAATAACTTTCTTAATAGCATTCCCTTTCTTATTTATAATTCCCATTATTCCACACATATTTATTCCTACTTTCTAATATCATTTTATGAGTCTCGTTGATACTTGTCAAATTATTAGACACTAATTTACATTCTCTTAAAAATTTGGTACAATCAAGTCATGTTCATGTAGCTCAGTTGGATAGAGCGTTTCCCTCCGAAGGAAAAGGTCATGGGTTCGATTCCCATCATGAACACCATAATATTTTAATTATAGGGGGATAAGATGAATTTACTAAAAGACAAATATATAATAGTAGAAGTTATTCCTACTAGTAGTGATAGTAAGAAAGGTATTATTGCTCAGCTATCGGCTTTAAAACTAGATAGGATAAAACTTATAGATAGGTTTGATTACCGAGTTGATGAAAAATTAGTTAATAATAAAGATTTATTAGAAATGATTAGTTATGATAAAGATAATTTTAAGTATACAGATAATCCTGATTTGATATTATCAGAGTTTAAAAAATGGAATGGTGATTTACCAATTATGCTTATTGAAAAAGACTATACTAAAGAGTATTTAGCTAGTCTTAATAATAAGATGGAATTAGTGTATCCATACTTAGAAGTAGAATATAATTATGATGTATTTAATACTATTATGAATAAATATCAAATAGAAGCTAGTAACTATTTAGTAGATATTATTTATGAAGCAATTATTTTAGAAAGTAATAATGAAAAGGTGAATAATGAATAGAGTAGGTTTGATATTTGCCATGAGGGAAGAACTAGACGAAGTCTTAAAACAAGTAGAAATAGAAGAAGAATTTACTATTTTTAATCTTACTTTTTATAGAGTAGTTATTAAAGATATAACTTGTATCTTAGTTGAATGTGGGGTGGGTAAGGTTAATGCAGCTAGATGTAGTCAGATTATGATTGATGTTATGAAGGTTGATTCTATTATTAATGTAGGAGTAGCAGGAGGAGTTGATTCGTCTTTAGCAGTCTGTGATATTGTAATAGGAGAAAAGTTAGTTCAACATGATTTTGATATAACAGCTTTTGATCATGCAAAAGGCTATATTCCTAATGTTGGTGTTTATCTTGATAGTGATGAGTACCTTTTAAGAATAGCTAATGAGGTTTCTAAAGAATTTACTGATATAGGGTTTCATAATGGTGTAATTGCTAGTGGTGATATATTTTGTACTAGTGATAAAATGAGTCAAAAAATTAATCAAAAGTTTAAAGCTTTGTGTGTCGATATGGAAGGGGCTAGTATTGCTCAAGTGGCTTATTTAAGTGGTATTCCTTTTCTAGTAGTTAGAAGCATATCAGATATTCCTAATAACAATAATAGAATTACTTATGAAGAATTTCTAGAAAGTAGTTCTAGATTAGTAGCTAAGTTTTTAATTAGTATGTTAGAAAAAATTTAATAAGAGGCATAAAGCTATTTTATATTGCTAATTTTGTGGTTTCACTATATACTATTCTTATAATATGGAGTGATTAATTATGAAACAAAGTAAAAAATTGATTTTTATTTTATTGTCTTTTATTATTGTAATGTTCTCCTCAACTGCAGCTATTGTTGTATCAAATAAAGGAAGTGCTAATTTACTTACCTTTGAGAGCTTCTATGCTTATTTGGTAATAATTGTTTTTGCAATTTATAATATATTAAAGAACAAGAAATCTAATTTATTAATAGTTTTAGCACTGTTAACTTATGCTTGGACTTACCTTTTAATTCAACAAATGATTAACAATATTACAGATGTTAATATTACTATAAGTAATAATTTCTATCTATATTTAAGCTCTTCTGTTTTTTTACTTTTTTCTTTATTTATTAACGATAATAAAAAAAAAGAAACTATAGAAAAATTATCTAGTAGCGGTAATGATTTTGGTGATAGTTTGTTTCTTTTTACTAGCTTTGTATTAGGTGTTAAAGAAATTCCTTTTGACAGTGAAGTTTTAATAACAAATAATTTAGAAGAAAATACTATTAATTTGATATATAGGATTAATAATAGTAATCAAAATTTTCAAATACAGAAGAATAAAATAAAAAATATAAGTTGTACGTCTAGGGCAAGAACTGCTATTAAAAATAAAGAAGTAGAGGATAATGAAACAAAAAGCTTATTGCTATCTGCCGTTATGTTTGGTGGTAATCCTATAGTTCAAACATTAGGAAATGATGGGTTCAATATGTTATTTAATACTTTGTCAAATAATTATGATAAGGTAGAGTTTAACGTTGAATACGAAATAATAATTGAGTATTTAATGGATAATCAACTCAAAAGAATTGTTGTTGTTTCAAAAATGAATCCTAAAAAATTTTTAGATAATATTTTAAATAATAAAAACATCTAAATTAAGGTAGATGTTTTTTAACTTTGATATTATTTTTAAGAGCATAATTAGAAACACTTCTAAAGTTTTTATCATATGGATATGTTTCTTGTCCAAACTTTAACCACATTTCTGAAAAAGATTCACCATTATTTAATAGCTTTTTAACTCTTTCATTATTAATGACTTCGTTATTTGGCTGATTGTTAAGATCTACACATTTTTCTTCGTCATAAAGTTTGCTTTGCAAATCACACTCTAATTTATCGCATTGATAGGCAAAAATAGCTTCTTTTGTTTCTTTAGCATCAAACTCTAAAAATAACTCTTCTAGTTTTTCCCCATCAATTAATCCAAGTAGGATAGTATGAACAGCTTTATGTTCAATTATCTCTTTACTTTTACTATCAATTTCAAACTGGGTTAAATCACCGATTACTGTTTCACCAAGTTCATGAATAGCAAGCATTAAAATAACTTTCTCTAAACTTATATCGTACTGATACTCACTTTTCATGGCAATAGCAAGCATTTGAACACCATAGATGTGTTCAGCTATACTTTCAACCCTTTCTCTTTTGATATTCCAAACTCTCCAGCCACTTCTAACAATATCCTTTAGTTTATTACAAAGCATGTAATAGTTAAGTATTCTTTCTTCTTTTGACATAATTATTCCTTTCTATAACTAGTTATTATATTAATATTTTTTAACTTTAACTTTTTCCTTGATTGGTATTAGTGATTCTATATCATTATTATTTAAAGTTACTAATTTAATAAGAGTGTTTTTTTGTTCTTCTGTTACATTACTTGGTACTTTAATAACAGCAAGACTTTTATTTAGGTATGATTCATATATAGCATATTCTAAATAATCTACAAGTATAGCTTTATAATTATAAACTCCTTGTCTAAATTGATATAATTCTTTTTCTTCTAAAATACTATTTATATCAATATTATAAAACTCTTCCATAAATTCTTTAATACTATTTTCAGAAAATGTCTCTTTATCTATTGGATAAAATGAAATAAAGTCACCATCCTTATTTATTATACCTTGTCTATTAATAGGAAGGTTAGGGTAAGAATAAATTTTTAAATTTCTCAAGTATATCACCTTAATAAATAATATGACAGAAAGTAAAAAAAGTTTCTTGCTATTTGAATAAGTTATATGCTAAAATTTAGTTGTATGCCGGTATAGTTTAGTGGTAAAACAGATCCTTGGTAAGGATCAGCGGTAAGTTCAATTCTTACTTCCGGCACCATATAAGAAAATATACTCGAACTTTTATAAGTATTGAGAATAAATAGACAATCAATTCTAAATTAGGATTGTTTTTTTGTTTAGAAAAAAGTCGTTCCAAGAAAGAATTGATTAAAATGGTTAATGTTATCAAGCAAGAAGTTAGAATGGAAGAATCATTAAGAAAGAGATTAGAGTTTATACGTGAATTTTGTAAGGTTAAATCAACAATTATTAATGGTAATTTAAGAATGATAGATAAAACTAGTCTTACATATCTAGAACCACACAGAATTATAATTAATGGTATAACTTTCCTAACTTTTAATTATTCTAATGAGATATTTATAGAAAACTTAAATAATAAAATCAAATTATCTGAATTAGAAAATTATTTAAAGAATATTTAACAAAAATTGACACTTAATACATTTTATGTTAGAATATGAAATCAATTAAGGGGGATTTCATATGTCAGAAAAAAAATACTTATTACTATTAAAGAAACAATTACAAAATAAAAGAGTAATTTGTGGATATAATCAAAATGATTTTGGACAAACTGTCATTACGACAGGTTCACCTAGAAAATATAATGATGATAAAATAACTTATGTAAATCAAAAATCAATGAGTGAATACGATTATATTTCAAAACAAATGCAATCTGCAAAGAGAAGATAAAATTATAAGGTGTCAGTAGTATTAAACAATTAATACTTTTGACACCTTTTTATATTAAGAAGTTGAAATTTAATGAATGAAGAAAAGAAAATAGCAGGACTTTATATTAGAGTTAGTACTGAAGATCAAGCAAGAGAAGGATTTAGTTTACCAGAACAAGAAAAAAGACTTCGTGCTATGTGCGAATATAAGAATTATGAAATTTATAAAGTTTATAAAGATGCTGGTATAAGTGCTAAAACCGGGAATAAAAGACCTGCATTTGAAGAATTATTACAAGATATTAAAGATAAGAAATGTAATACTATTGTTGTATTAAAACTAGATAGACTTACAAGAAGTGTATATGACTGGGAAAATATTATTAAATTTTTAGAAGAAAATAATGCTTATTTAGATTGTGCTAATGATGATATAAATACAACTAATGCTAATGGAAAAATGATTTCAAGAATACTAATGAGTGTATCTCAACAAGAAATAGAAAGAACAAGTGAAAGAACTAAAATAGGACTAGCTGGAGCAATTAAGGTTGGACATATTCCTCATCAAGCACCTTTAGAATATAAACATGAAGATAAGAAGTTAGTAATTGATTATGCTACTAAAGATGTAGCAATAAGAATATTTAATATGTATCATGAAGGAATGTCTTATCAAACTATCAGTAATATTTTAAATGAAGAAAAAGTATTAGATAAAACTAATTGGAGAGATTCAACTATATTTAATATTTTAACAAATGAAATATACAAAGGAGATTTTGTTCATGGTAAAAGAACTAAAAGCCTACTTATTATAACGATGTAGTTGAACCTTTGGTTACAAAAGAGTTTTGGGAAGAATGCCAAGTTCAAAAGAAAAAGAATCAGAGAAGTTTTCAAAGAAAATTATCTTATCTATTTATGCAAAAATTAAAATGTCCTAAATGTAAAAGAATATTAGGTGGTAAAGCAACTACTAAAAAGAATAATAACTCTTATTATTACTATTATTGTAATGATTGTAAGATTACTTATAAAGAAAATGAAATAGAAAAATTAACTGAAGAAAATTTGAAACACCAAAATGGTTTACTCAAAAATTTGATTTTGATTTAAACAAGTATTCATATTATGGCAATATTATAAGATAATAGTTTTAACAAATGAATTGACGAAAATTTTTAGTAGAATATTATAGTTATTGATAAATCATTAATATTTTAATAAAATTAGTAATAAATTAAAAAATGCTGTATAATGGATAGAAAGTTAAGGGGGTTGAACATGAGTAATAAAAAGAAGAATAAAGACGTATTAATTATGATAGGTGGAGAATCAGAAACATTTAAAAGAGTATCTAAAGGTGATAGAATTAAAACTAAAGATGGTTATTATATAGCTGGTGAAACCGGCAAAGAAAATATGAATAGATGGGAACAAAATTTATTAGAATCTGAAAAAAAATTAAAAAGAATGAATGGCAATTGAAGAAAGAAGTAAAAAAGTCCACAAAGTTAGATTTTAAAACATGGTTATATTTATATATTACACATGCCGTTAGAATAGAACATCCCCCTGTTATAGATGTAGAAGATAAAAGAACAATGTATGTTAAAGATAGTAAAAAAAATGAAGTATATGTATTTAGAAATTACGATGAATATAAAGATTACTTTTTAATGTATCTAGATAGTATTGAAGAAGACGTTATAGATTTAGCAATTTATACTAGAGGAAGTAAAGGTCAAATAATTGCCTTAAAAGAATTATGTGAACATATTATTGTTAAGAAAAAAATAAATGACTTTTATAGTTCAATAACACAAGAAAAGATAGATAAAATTCATGCCAAAGGAAAACTTACTCCTTTAGAAGCCGTACAAATGTGGGAATCCCTTGCTTTATGTGTTGAAGGGAGTAAATCAGTCTTCTCTAAAAGTAGATGCCAATATTTTGCTTATAAATGTCATGAATGTTTAATGGAATCTGCATCACATAAATTGGAACATGATCCAATTGAATTTGAATTGGTAAATTCAACTAAAGAAGAACAAGGACCAGTTAAAAAACTAGTTCCAAATAAGAAATAGTAGGTTTAACTATGGCAAAAAAATTTAGTGAAGATGCGTATTGTTTAGGATTACTATATTCATATTTATTTTCGGGTAAAAAATGGTATTAAAAGATGATTTAGATGAGTATTATAAAGCTATTGAGAAGAATTTAGAAAATACAGATGCAATGGATTTATATGCTACTGTGTGGCATGATGATGCTCCATGTATTTACTATCCTAGCGAAGGTAAAAATGGAGAAGTGTATTATGTTTTATATCCTAATTTCGATATAGATAGAGCAAAATCAAAATATATTGGTTGTTTGTCGACACAAGTTTTAGTTGCAACACAAGAGAAAAATGCACTGAATTGTTTAGGATTACAATTAAAAGATGGAAATATTTGTAAAAGGAATAATTACCATATTGGTATTGTTAGTGCTCCTACATTTATGAATCAATTTATTGAAAAACTAAAAAGTGGAGAATTAAAAATAGAGACATGTCCTCAAGTTGAAGTAGATTCAGAATTAACTGAAGAATATATTATAAAACAATTAGAATCATATCAAAAACTGCTCGAATCTGAAGTTATTGAAAAGGCAACAAATAAATTAATCATACGAGATACTAGTTATTTAAAAGAAAAAGCAAAAGTTGTTGAAATTAAAAAAAGTGAAGATTGTGATAGATTAGTTGATGAAGCAAATGTAAGAATTGAGGAAGGTAGAAGAAGAAAAGCTAAAACTTGGTATGATGCTCAAAATTACATTGTTGATTATAATGAAGAATGGCCAGTAAAAAATTGGTTCCAAATAATAAGAAATAATGAAGGTATGGGAATATACCTTTTAAAGTTATTTTTAATAAAATTATTGCTCATATTATTATGATTTGTCATAATTTATATAGATTGATTCATATGAATCGTTATTGCCGAAAAAAAGTTGTAGATCTCTACGTCGTCGGTACATCTAGAGAAGATGAAATAAATGATTATATCTATGAACAAAATTATGGCACTGATAAAGATTATGATGACTATGATATGGGTATTTAAAAAGACGAGCAATGCTCGTCAAAGATGACTCTATTTCCAATAGAGTAACACACTACGTTATTGGCACTGCCAATAACGGTGTGAAAAAGGGAATGCCCCTTTTTAAAACCTATTAAGCATAATTTTAGCAAGCCATAAAGCAAGCAAAATTATGTTTTATATTTTCAAAAATTTTTAATGAAGATATATAATCTGAAATAATCAAGATTTTTATTAAAATTATGGTATAATAATTATATAAATGATAATGAGGTGAATTATGAAAAAAATGATAGATTTAATTGCAAGGCCTGGTTCCCATAAGGACGAGAAGTTATTAAATTATATTAGAAGAAATTATCTCATAAATAACTATGTAACTAATATTTGCTTTATAAGTGGTAAAGGAGAAAACTGGGAACAACATACTCAAATAAGCGCAGAAGAATTTAGAAAACTAGTGTTTGAAAAAAATGATAAGACAACAGTTTATTTTTTGAGAAGTTTCTTCTTTGATAAAGATAGAGTATCATATTTAAAATTAATAGAAGATATGTGTGAAAATGATATACAGGTGTTTAAAACAGATCAAGTCAAAGAACACGTTACTAATGATAAAGAATGGCTAGATAAATATTGTGAATTTTTAAGCTTAGAGGAAGTTGAATAATATGATAGAATATAGAATATATAAAAGCGTTTATGATGATATGTTATCAGGTAAGAAAAATATTGAATTTAGACTATTAAATGAAAAATCAGAGAATATTAATCAAGGCGATAAAATAAAATTCAGAGTGTTAGATAATGATAACTTATATATTTTAGCCAGTGTAGTTGAAAAATTTGTTTTCAATAATATAGATGAATTATGGAAACATAAAGAAATTTTATCCAATAATGTTTTAGGTTATACAAAAGAAGAATTAATGAGTGCATTTTATGATATATTTGGAAAAGAAGAAGTTATTAATAGTAAAATCGTAGGTATTAAGTTTAACATAGTAAAATAATTAAATGTGAGGTTGGTGATAAAATGGATTATTATAATAAACTTAATTCGGCAATACAAAATTCAATAAATGATTATGGATTACAATATCATCTAAAGTATTTTGACGAAATTGTAAAACTTGCATATATAATAATTGAGAATACACCAAAATTAGACTTAAAGGAATATTCATCAAATGTTTCATTAAATACTTCTATCCAAACTGTTGTAAATTTTTTTAATTCCATAAAACCAGAGTATTCTTATATGTTCCAAAATATATTACAAGAAAAAAATATATATAATGACAAAGAAGATTACTCTGTCAAATTTTATAAAATATTAGATAAAAATCAAACAGAAGAATATGATGGTCAGCATAGAAATAATAAATCTGAAGTAAGAAAAGATGGATTTGTGCATATAGATTATGCTGAAAATTTAGATGATATTTTTACTATAACTCACGAAATAACCCACAAATTTAGTCAACCTAAAAATCAAGATAGTACAATAAAACAATTCTTAGGAGAAACATCAACTATTACGATGGAATTTTTATTACAGGATTATCTTTTTGAAACTACAAATTATAATAGTGATGAAATAATAACACATAAAAATAATAGATTAGTTGAAACTTATGATGATGCTGGTGCTATAATTTTTGAAAACATATTATTAAGACTATATAGACAAAATAATAATTGTATTACACAAGATATTCTATTGAATTATTTGAATTCTATTGATAAAGATTCAAAAATTTATGAGTTATTATCTACAAAAGGTGAATATTATTTGAATGAAATTGTAAAATCTGGTTCTTTACAATTTTATAAAAGGCAGAGATATGTTATTGGAACTATATTAGCAAGTGATTTTCATAAAAAAATTAAAAATAATCCAGAAAAAATAAATCAACTTTGTTATTTAATGGATATATTGGGACATACAGATTTAGTGTCAGATAGTGATTTAAAAATATTAGAGACTTTAGATATTCCTATTGTTAACAATGGAGAGATTAGGATTAATCCAGACGGCATGATTAGATTATCTGATTGTTATAAAAGTGAGGTAAATAATGCTTTAAGTTATCAAAATACAAGTAATTATACAAAATAAGTATTCTATTTTAATAAATATTATAGTATAATAATTGCAGAAATTAATCTTTTTAAAATTTCCAAACGTGTATAACTCACGCACCATAGTGATTGATATTCGAACTACTTGTTTCGGTTCGAGTTTATTTATAGTTTATTAAAACAATTGAAAGTAAAATTCGGATAAGTGCTTGACGAAGTCCAAGCTTTACTTTGTAATGACATTGGTGAGTAAAATGATATATAAATATAGTGAATTATTAAAAAAAGAAATAATTATATATTTAAATTCTCTTTCAACGGTTGAAGTTTAGTGTATGAGTAGTTAGTCATTTATTACATCTTATCAATTAAAATTGTTGTACTTCCACCAAAAGGGCACCATTGACGAATTTGTTCGAACTTTTATAAGTATCGAGAATAAATAGATAATCAATTCTAAATTAGGATTGATTAAAATAGTAAATGTTACCAAGTGGAAAGTTTGAATTTTATTTAATCAGTCTTTTTAAAAGTATTGCATTTTAAATAAATAGTATATATTAATTATCGTGATGTGCCTGGGAAACTTTTGAAGCCCTAGGTCTTTTTCATTTTTATAAATAAAAATAATTATAAAATTTTTGCTTACGAAAAAAATTAAAATGTGATATATTGTAAAAGCTGTTAAAAAAGCAAGAAAGAGGTGTTTTATGAAAAAAGTAGATCTTGGAAAGGAAAATATTAATAAACTATTAATTTCATTTGCTATACCTTGTGTTATTAGTATGCTTATAAATTCGGTTTATAATATTGTTGATCAAATCTTTATTGGAAAGGGGGTAGGTACATTAGGAAATGCTGCTACTAATGTTATTTTTCCTTTAGTTATTATTTTTAATGCAGTAGCTGGTTTAATTGGTAATGGAGCAGCCGCTAATTTATCATTGAAGCTAGGTGAAGGCAAAAAAGAGGAAGGAGGAAAAATAGTAGGAAATGCGGTTACTGTTTCTATAATCTTTTCTATAATACTAAGTGTTATTGCTTATTTCTTCTTACCAAAATTAGTTTATATGTTTGGGTGTACTGAAAATGTTTATCAGTATGCGGTAGATTATGGAAAAATAATCATTCTTGGAGCTCCTTTCATGATAATTTATTCTGCTTTATCACAATTAATTAGAGCAGATGGTTCACCAAAATACTCAATGGTTTTACTAGTAGTAGGAGCTATTTTGAATATTATACTAGATCCAATCTTTATCTTTACCTTTAATATGGGAGTAAAAGGAGGAGCTATTGCTACAGTTATTGGGCAAATAGTATCATTTGTAATGGCAATACTTTATCTTAGAAAAGTAAAATTAGTAAAACTAGAAAAGGAATCATTTAAAGTAGATAAGAGTATTACAAGAACTTTAGGACTTGGCTTGTCATCATTTATTACTCAATCAACAGTCCTTGCTTTGTTTGTTTTCATGAATAATATGATGACTAAGTATGGAGCATTAACTAAATATGGGGCAGATATACCATTATCAGTTTATGGAGTTATCTCTAAGATAAATAGTCTATATATTTCTACTATCTTAGGAATATCTATTGGAGCCCAACCTATTATTGGGTTTAATTATGGAGCAGGAAACTATGAAAGAGTAAAAGAAACATTAAGAAAAGTACTAACTATAAACTTAGTAGTTGGATTAATATTCAATATTATTTTCTATCTTTTCCCAAAAGAGATAGTTAGTATCTTTATTACAAATAGTGATCCTAATTATAAATTATTCTTAGAGTTTGCTGTTGTAATATGTCATTCATTCTTATTAGTAATGGGACTTAACTTCTTAGAAATGACAACTTCAATTACTGTACAATCTCTTGGAAATGTTAAGAAAGCGACAATGGTATCTTTTATAAGACAAATAATTTTATTTATTCCAATCGCTTGTTTTATGGCTATTTATTTACATAAAGGTATTTATGGAGTGTTAAATGCAGGACCAATTGCTGACGCTATAACATTCTTTATTGCCCTAGTCATTTTCTATTCTGAATATAGAAAACTATCTATTAAAGAAAAACCTACTAATCTAGAAGATATAAAGGTTAATAATACTTATAAAGGTAAAAAGATAGTAATAACTATATCTCGTGAGTATGGTAGTGGTGGACACTATGTAGGAGAACTACTTGCTAAGAGAATGGGACTTAACTTTTATGATAAGAATTTAATAAATCTAATTAGTAAGAAAAGTGGATTATCTAAAGAATATGTAGAAGCAAATAATCAGAAGCTTGCTTCATTTAAGTATATAGATAATAATGATGATAGAATCTTTATAGCCGAAGAAAAAGTTATAAAAGATTTAGCAAAAAAAGAGTCTTGTGTTATTGTTGGACGTTGTGCTGACTATATCCTAAAAGATAATAAAGATACTATTAAAGTATTCTTATATAGTAGTAGTCAAGATAAAGTTAAAAGAGCAGTTAAATACTATAACTTAGAAGAAGATAAAGCTTTAAAAGAAATAAATAAGATAAATAGTGAAAGAGCAAAACATTACAAGTATTATACTAATAGAGATTGGTATGATTTTGCTAATTATGATATAGCTTTAAATGTTGATTATTTAGGAGTAGAGAAAACAGCTGAATTATTAGAACAAGTAATAAGAGAAGTTAGTCATTAATGATTAACTTTTTTCTATAAAATTAAAAAAGTATAGTATAATTAATAGTGTGAGGTAGATATATGAAAGATGAAATTTTATATAAAATATCAAGACCAGTAATTAGAGTACTATTTAATTTCTTCTATAAACCAACTTATATAGGAAGAGAAAATATTCCTTCTAGTGGTAGTTTTGTTTTAGCAGGTAATCATACTAGTTATTTAGATCCATTACTATTAATGTCAGCTTCTAAAAGAACTATTCACTTTCTAGCTAAAGATAGCTTAGTAAAAGGAGTTAAAGGATTAGTCTTTAAACATATGGGAATAATTCCTGTTAATAGAAAGATTCATGATAAAGATGCTTTAAGAAATGCTAAGGAAGCTTTAAATAATAAAAAAGTAATAGGAATATTTCCAGAAGGCACTATTAATAGAACAGAAGATATGACTCTTCCTTTTAAAATAGGAGCAGTTAAAATGGCTAAAGATACAGATACCTTATTAGTACCTTTTACGATAACTAATAAATATAAACTATTTAGAAAAAGTGTCACTATTGAGTTTTATAAGCCATATAAAGTAGTAGATGAGTTAGATATAGAAAATAATAAATTAAGAAGTTTTATTAGTAGTGAACTTAAAAGAAAGAAGGTTAACAATTGAGTATATTAGATATGAAGTTTTTTAGATTTTTAGGATTTAAGAAGAAGCCTAAAGCTCCTTGGAGTAAATATTATAAGAAAGGGGATATGAATCTTTATATACCAGATATATCCTTGTATGATAATTTTAAAAGAAATATGAAGAAGTATCCTAATAACAATGCTTTTGATTATTTTGGAAAGAAGACTACTTATAGAGAGTTATTAAGAGAAGTTGATTTATGTGCTAATTCTTTCTTAAGTTATGGAATAAGAAAGAATGATGTAGTAACTATTTGTATGCCTAATACTCCAGAAGGGGTTATTTCTTTTCTAGCTTTAAATAAGATAGGAGCTATATCTAATATGCTTCATCCCTTAGCTAGTGAAAATGAAATAAGAGATGATTTAATTAATACAGGATCAGTTATGATGGTTTTAATTGATATGGATTATGATAAGTTAAAGAATGTGATTGAAGCAACAGACGTTTATAAGATAATATTAGTAAGACCAAGTGATTCGATGCCATTTTTGACTAAAGTAGGATATAATTTATCAATAGGATTAAAGACTAAATTACCTAAGAATAATAGTAAATATGTTTATTGGAATCAGTTTATGAATAGTGGTAAGGATTATAAGAGCGATTATCATTTTCTAGGTAGAAAAAACTCACAAGCTGTTATGCTTCATAGTGGAGGATCAACTGGTAGTCCTAAGGCAATTGTCTTATCAAATGGTAATTTTATTGCTTTAACGGAACAAGCAAAGATTGTCTTTGATGAGTTAGAAGTAGGGGATAAATGTTTATCAATAATGCCTATTTTTCATGGCTTTGGTTTAGGTGTATGTGTTTATGCTCCATTATGTGTAGGAGCAGAATGTATTTTAATTCCCCAGTTTAAAGCCCAAGAGTTTGATAAGATTCTAATGAAACATAGACCAGAATTTGTAATTGGTGTTCCTACTTTATTTGAAGCGATGATGAAGAGTGAAAGACAAGATAGGATTAAACTTAATTATATAAAATATATTATATCTGGTGGGGATACCTTAAGTCTTAGTCTAGAAAAAAGAATAAATAAATACTTAAGTGAACATGGAGCAAGTACTAGAATAGTACAAGGTTATGGAATGAGCGAATGTTTAGCAGCTGTTTGTCTAGGATTTAAGAACATCTTAGAATATGGTTCAATTGGTATTCCTTTTCCAGGATGTTATATTGGTATATTTAATGAGTCAGATATCGAAGTACCATATGGTAGTGAGGGAGAAATTTGTATCAGTGGTCCTAATGTCATGCTAGGATACTATAATAATGAGAAAGAGACTAATGGAGCTCTTCATATTCATGATGATGGTAATGTTTGGCTTCATTCTGGTGATTTGGGAGTGATGGATAAAAATGGCTTCATAAAGTATACAGGTCGTTTAAAAAGACTAATAGTAACATCAGGCTATAATGTTTATCCAGTACAAATAGAAGAAGTCTTAGAAAAGCATCCAGCTGTTATGTTATCTAGTGTGGTAGGAATTCCTCATCCTTATAAACAAGAAGTACCTAAAGCCTTTATTGTCTTAAATAAAGGATATAGAGAAACTGAAGAACTAGTCAAAGAATTAAAAGAACTTTGTAGTAAAAACTTACCAAGATATGCTAAAGTATATGAGTATGAGTTTAGAAAGTCACTACCTAGAACAATGGTTGGGAAAGTTGACTTTAGAAAACTACAAGAAGAAAACAATAAACTAAGGAGAGAAGAACGTGGGAAAGAAAAGATTTAAAGGAGAGATAGGTTATTCATTATTAACCCCTATTATGCGAGTACTATTTAGACTTTATTATAATCCTAAGATAATTAATAAAGAAGTAATACCAAAAGAGGGACCTATCTTAATAGTAGGTAACCATAAACATATTTATGATCAATGTCTAACGATAATGGCTACTAAAAGAGTAATACACTATATGGCTAAGAAAGAATACTTTGACGGTAAAATGGCTTGGTTTTTCAAACTAGTTGGTTGTATTCCTGTTGATAGAAGTATAAAAGATCATAATGCTACTGATAAAGCTTTGAAAGTATTAAATAGTGGAGGAGCTATAGGATTATTCCCCGAAGGAACTAGAAATAAAACAAAAGATGTTTTTCTATTACCATTTAAGTTTGGAACCGTATCAATGGCTAAAAAGACTAATGCTACCATCATTCCCTTTGGTCTTACTGGTGACTATAAATTTAGAAGTAAGAACTTAACTATTAGATATGGTACTCCTTTTAAAGTAGGAGAGATGGACTTAGATGATGCTAATAAGAAACTATATGAAGAAGTAGAAAGATTAATGAGAGAAAATTTAGAAGGAGAGGAAAAATAATATTATGATTTATCAAGATTTTTTATTAAGAATAATAGTTACCTTTGCTCTTAGTTTTGCAATAGGTCTTGAAAGACAATGGCGAAGAAGAGTAATTGGTTTAAGGACTAATGTATTAGTCTGTTTAGGATCGTTTCTTTTTGTAAGCTTTTCTTTGCTTACTAATGCTTATGATGTATCAAGAATAGCTTCCCAAGTAGTGTGTGGTATCGGTTTTTTAGGAGCTGGTGTTATCTTAAAAGATAAAGGTAATATCAAAGGACTTGATACGGCTGCTACTTTATGGTGTGATGCAGCGATTGGTACTTTATGTGCAGCAGGCTTTCTTTTAGAAGCATTAGTTGGAACTTTATTTATTTTATTAGCTAATGTTGTTTTAAGAGGAATTACTCGTAAGCTTAATTTAAAACATATTGAAAAGATGCAATTTGATAAATATAGGTTAAAAGTAGTAAGTAGTGAAGAACAAGAGTTTTTAATTAGAACTTTAATTAGTCAAAGTACTAATAAGACAGATGCTAGTTTAATTAGTATTGATACAACTGACTTAGATGATGATAAAATAAGAATAACTGCTACGTTTAATGTTCCAAAGGATGGCACTTCTTTATTAGAAGAATTAGTTAATAGAATAGTAATAGAACCAGGAATTACTTCATCTGGTTGGAAAAAGATAACAGATACTAAAAATATAGAGGAAATATTAGATGAAGAAGATATTTAATGGTGAATAATATGAAAGAAAAGAACTGGAGATTTTAGAAGTAAACTCATATCTAAGAAATAATATTAATAAATATATGTAAAATGAATGTTAACTTATAAAAAATAGTGAGAGATTAGAAATTCATATGTTATACTATAATAGTAAGATAGATTATAAGAGGTTATATATGATATGGAGGCAAATAAAAATGAATAATCAATCAACTGACAATAATGTAAATTCTTTGAGTGACTTATTTGCAACGGGTGAAGGAGCTACTACTAATCAAGTTTCTTCTACTGTAACTGGTGGACAACCTAATAGTATGGTAAATCAAGTGTCACAAAATCAAGGAGTGTTTACTGCTCAAACGTCCACTGGAATTAATCAAAATAGTGTAGATGTAAATAATATGGCACAACCAGCGATGCCTAACCAAGCAGTAACTATGCAAACACCTACTGGAATCAATCAAAATAGCGTAAATACAAATAACATGGCACAAACGGTAGTGCCTAACCAAGGAGCAACGCCTAATATTAATGTAGTAAATCAAAATTTTTCTAATACAATGGATGATGAGGCTTTCTTGAAAGCATTTATTGGTAAAAACTATGAGAAGATAACTACACGTAATTTTAATTTCTCTGCTTTCTTCTTTTCTTCTCTTTATGTACTTTACAGAAAAATGTTTTGGCAAGGTTTAGTTTTATATTGTGCAATGTTTGTATCAAGTAATTTATTGGGATCTATAGGAAAAGTAATATCACTTGTGATTGCACTTGCTACTGGCTTGATGTTTAACAAAATCTATGTAAAATATGCAACTGATGAGGTTGAAAAGATAAAACAACAAAATCCAAATGGCAATTCTAATGCAATAAATCTAGCTTGCTTTTCTAAAGGTGGTACAAGTGTAGGTAATATATTTTTAGGTTTATTTATTGCAATAGTAATTTCTATTATATATGGTATGATTTTTCCATCAACTACTATATCTACAATGTAAATAAGTAAAACAAAGAAGACTAGTTGTTAGCCCTTCTTTTTCATTGATTCAATAAAGTCATAATAACTTTTTATATTCTTTTCATAACCAGTTGTTTTTGGATGATAATATTTCTTTCCTTTAAGTTTTTTGGGAAGATACTCTTGATAAACATAAGAATTAGGATAATCATGAGGATATAAATATTCTTTAGAGTCAGTCTTTATATGGTTAGGGACATTGCCAGTATTACCTTTTTCTATATCTTCAATTGCTTCATCTAAGGCTAGGTGAGCGGTATTGCTTTTTGGTGATAAAGCCATTTCTGTGACAATAGTTCCAAGAGGAATTCTTGCTTCTGGAAGACCAACTCGCTCTGCTGCTTCTATAGCTGCTATAACTTTTGGACCAATACTAGGATTAGCTAGACCGATATCTTCATAAGCGATAACACTCATTCTACGATAAATGCTGTCTAGATCTCCTTCAGTTATTAATCTTGCTAGATAATGTAGACTAGCATCAACATCGCTTCCTCTAATTGATTTTTGAAAAGCGGATAAGACATCGTAATGACCATCACCATTTTTATCACTAAAGAAAACAGGCTTAGAGTTTATTTGCTTTACTAGATTAATATCTACTTTTTGATCATTACTAGCATAGAAGGCAATCTCTAAAAGATTATAAGCGTAACGAAGATCACTTCCTGCTAAGTTAGCAATATATTTAATAGTATCATCATCAATAGTAATACCTTCAAGATAACTTGATTTAACTGCTTTATTTAATCCTTCAATAATATCAGTAGTTTCTAATTCGTTAAGTTCAAATAACTGACATCTACTTCTAATAGCTGGATTAATAGCATGATAGGGATTAGAAGTAGTCATTCCAATAAGAGTTATTAAACCACTTTCTAACTGTGGTAAGAGTAAATCCTGTTTATCCTTATTAAGACGATGAATCTCATCCATGATAAGAATCATGCCATTATAAATTTTAGCTTCAGAAACTACGGTATCAAAATCTTTCTTATTATTAATAGTAGCATTTAAAAAACGATAAGGCATATCTAAATCATTAACAATAGACTTAGCAATAGAGGTTTTTCCAATACCAGGTTTTCCATATAAAATCATCGAAACTAGTTTTTTCTTTTCTACTAAGTTTCTTAAAATTGCTCCTTTTCCAATTAAATGCTTTTGCCCTAAAACATCATTTAAAGATTTAGGTTCTAGTTTTTTTGCTAATGGTTCCATATTCATTGTTATCACTTCCTAGGACTTATTTTATCACGAATTTTCTTGTTCAAAAACAAAATTTTAGCTATAATAGATGGTGTTAGAAGTTGGAAGTGAAATTATGTTAAGAAACGAAGTAGATAGAACTAAGCTGAGCCCTGTAATGTTACAGTGGATGAATATAAAAGATGAAAATCCTGATGCGATTATTTTTTTTCGCTTAGGAGACTTTTATGAGATGTTTTTTGATGATGCTATTTTAGCATCTAAAGTATTGGAATTAACTTTGACTGGTAAACAAGCAGGACTAGAAGAAAAAGTTCCGATGTGTGGAATCCCTTTTAAAGCCTATGAAGGATATCTTGATAAGTTAGTTGATATGGGTTATAAAGTAGCTATTGTTGAACAAGTAGAAGATCCTAAACTTACTAAAGATATGGTTAAAAGAGAAGTTATTCAAATAGTAACTAGAGGAACTAGATTAGATAGTTCGATAGATGATACTAAGAATAACTTTTTAGCCTCAATTACTTATACAGCTAATACTTATACTTTAAGCTATGCCGATATATCTACAGGAGAGATATATGTCACTGTTTTAAATGATAGTTTACAAGAACTATTACAAGAGATTATTAGACATGGTTTTGGAGAGATAATTGTAAGTGATGAAATAGATAGAAACTTTATTAATACCCTTAGAAAGACTTATCAGTTAAATGTTACCATCTATAATATATATAATGAAGAAGAAAAGTATAAATATATTTATAAAAATTTAAAAGACTTAAGGAAAGAACAAGGTATTAAACATTTACTAGCTTATATAGTAGATACTAAAAAAGGTGATTTATCGCATTTACAAGAAGCTAAAGTAGAACTTATTAATAATCATTTATTATTAGATGAACATACTAAAAGAAATCTTGAATTAACTGAAACTTTAAGATTAAGAGAGAAAACTTATAGTCTTTTATGGTTACTTGATAAGAATCAAACTGCTATGGGTAGTAGATTACTACGAAAGAATTTAGAGTTTCCATTAGTAGATAGAAAAGAATTAGAGCGAAGATATCATTATATAGAAGTATTACAAACAGAATTTATTTTAAGAGATGATTTAAAGAAAAGCTTAAACCAAGTCTATGATATAGAAAGACTTATCGGAAGAGTTTGTTATGGTAATTTAAACGCTAGAGATTTACTACAGTTAAATTCTAGTTTAAAAGCTCTACCTACGGTTAAGAAAATATTAGAAGAGATAAAGTACGATAAAGAACTAGAAGTATTTGATGATTTAGTATCATTATTAGATAGTAGTTTAAATGAAGAACCACCTATCTCTTTAAAAGAAGGTAACTTGATAAAGAAAGGTTATAATAGTGAACTAGATGAATTAAGAGACTTATCAAGTGGTAGTAAAGACTTCTTATTAGAGCTTGAACAAAAAGAGAAGGAAAGAACTGGTATTAAGAACTTAAAGGTTGGTTACAATAAAGTCTTTGGCTATTATATTGAGATAAGTAAAGGGCAGTGTAATTTAGTAAAAGAAGAGTTTGGTTATGATAGAAGACAGACTCTATCTAATTGTGAAAGATTTACTACTAAAGAATTAAAAGAGAAAGAAAGTATTATCTTAGGAGCCGAAGAAAAGATAATCAATTTAGAGTATCAGTTATTTATGCAAATAAGAGAAGTAGTTAAAAGATATGTTGTACCTTTACAGAAGTGTGCTAATGTTTTAGCAGAGATTGATATGCTTTCTTCTTTATCATTTGTAGCAGATACTTATCATTTTGTGAAACCTACATTAAGTAATAAGAATGAAATAAAGATAGTAGAGAGTCGTCATCCAGTTGTAGAAGAAGTAATGGCTAAGAAGAATGAAAAGTATGTTGCTAATGATATTTTAATGGATCAAGATACTTCTATCTTACTTATTACAGGACCTAATATGGCTGGTAAATCAACGTATATGCGTCAGCTTGCTATTACAGTAATTATGGCTCAAATAGGTTCTTTTGTACCTGCTAAGAGTTGTGTTATACCAATATTTGATAAAATATTTACAAGAATAGGGGCTAGTGATGATTTAGTTAGTGGAGAGAGTACTTTTATGGTTGAGATGAAAGAAGCTAATATGGCAATATCAAGAGCTACTAAGAACAGTTTAATCTTATTTGATGAGTTAGGACGAGGTACTGCTACATATGACGGAATGAGTCTTGCTCAAGCGATACTTGAATATATCCATGATAATATTGGAGCTAAGACACTATTTTCTACTCATTATCATGAGTTAACACTATTATCTAGTAATTTATCACATTTAAAGAATGTTCATGTATCAGCAATTGAAGAAGATGGTAAACTAACATTTCTTCATAAGATTAAAAACGGATCAGTTGATAAGAGTTATGGTATTAATGTAGCAAGTCTTGCTAATCTTCCTAAATCTTTAATAAAAAGAGCAGAAGAAATACTTGAAGTGTATGAAAATCAAGAAAAGAGAGAAACTATTTATACTCAGACTAGTTTATTTGATTTAGAAAAAGAAGAAGAGATTAATAAAGATGATAAATATCTAGACAAAATAAAGGCAATTAATCCGTTAGAGATGAGTCCAATGGATGCTTTAAACTTCTTATATAGATTAAAAGAGGAGATGAAAAAAGAGGAATGCGAAAATCAATAATAGCTCTTTTCTTAGTAGCTAGTTTATTAATTATTACTATTATCTTTCTAGCTAATCAGAAAGTTAAAGTAGAAGTAAGTTTAAGTGATGATTTGACTTTTGATGTTTATAGTGAAGTAGAATTAGATGGTGTTATTAAATCAATTAATGGTACTTTTAAGAATAAAAAGTTAAATACTAAAAAAGTAGGAAAACACTCTTATACCCTTAACTATAAGAATGATGATAACCGTCTAGCTAGTTATACCTTTACCTATGAAGTAGTAGATAAAACTCCACCAGTTATCTCTTTAAGTAGTCTATATTATGTTGATTTAGGTTCAACAGAAGACTTTGCTAAAGAAGTGTTTTGTGGGGATAACTATGATGATAATCCTACTTGTCAAGTAGTAGGTAATTATGACTTTAATACACTAGGTGATTATCCTTTAGTCTATGAAGCGATAGATTCTAGTGGTAATGTTACTAAAAAAGATTTTACTATTACAGTAAGAGAAAAGAGTGATTATCAAGGATCTAGTAATAAAGAGACAGTTGATTTTAAAGATTTTTATAATGAAAATAAGACTGATAATACCTTGATTGGTATAGATGTATCTAAGTGGCAAGGTGATATTGATTATGATAAAGTAAAAGAATCAGGTGTTGAATTTGCATTCCTTAGAATAGGGACAAGAAGTGGAATAGATGGTGAGTTTATCCTTGATCCTAAATTTAAAAGAAATATAGAAGGTTTTAAGAAGGTAGGGATTAAGACAGGTGTTTATTTCTATTCTTATGCTAAAAATAAAAAGGATGCTAAGAAGGAAGCAGAGTTTGTCTTAAAAGAATTAAATGGAAATGACCTTGCTCTACCTATAGTTTTTGATTGGGAAAACTTTTCTATCTATCAAGAGTTTAATCTATCATTTTATCATCTAGAAGAAGTAGTAAAAACATTCCTTACTACTATTGAAAAAGAAAATTATCAAGGAATGTTATATGGTAGTAAATACTACTTAGAAAATGTTTTCACTAATAATAACTATGCTACTTGGTTAGCACACTATACAGATACTACTACCTATCAGAAAGACTATAATGTTTGGCAAAAGACTGATAGAGGTAAAGTAGAGGGAATAGATACTCTAGTAGATTTAGATATACTATATAAATAGGGGTGGAATATGTTAAGTATAATTATAAAGAATAATATCTTAAGTAAAGAAGAATTAAAAGACTTATTAAAACGCTATCATCAAGAAAGAAGAATAAATAAACCATTATTACTGATAAGTGAAGAAAGAATTAACTATTTAGATATCTTTAAGAGAGAATTTTCTAATCTTACTGTTTATAATAATAATATAAAGATAGAAGAGTTTGACTATATCTTTGATTTTCTAGGCAGTAGTAAATATCTAGATAAAGAGACTATAACTAGATTAAATAGGTTTGATAGAACAGTAAGTATTGATATTAATGCTTCACTTTCTAATATTAATGGACTTGGTACTGATATATTAAAATCAAGAGAAACAATAGTTTATCAGACTTATCAACCGGGACATTTTCTAAATATGGCGAAAGATTATATTGGTAAATTAATATTATATAAAAATAAAGATACTTTATCTAATACTAATCTTTTAGAAATAACTGATATAAAAGAGTATTTTCCTGAAAGACTAAACTTTTCTAATAAAGGTAGTTATGGTAAGAGTTATTTAATTGGTGGTAGTATCTCTTATAGTGGAGCGATTAAACTAGCTAATTTATCTTTAAGTAGTTTACTTGCTGGTAGTGGAAGAGCAACGTTAGTTGTTGATAGAAAACTAACAGATATAGTAGCTCCTTATCTTTTAGAAAGTACTTTAATGTGTCTTGATAATATAGAACAAGTAGATACTATTATAAGTAATAGTACAGCAATACTATTTGGACCAGGTCTTGATATTAGTGAGTGGAATAAAAAGATTCTAGATTATTTACTTATCAATAGTAAGAAACCATTAGTAATAGATGCTTCTGGATTAGTAATGATAGATAAGTCTTTACTATTAAATAAAAAATGTGAAGTTGTTTTAACACCACATCCTAAAGAATTTGCAAGACTAATTGATAAGAGTGTTGAAGAAGTGTTAGAAAATCCAGTGGAGCTTGCTATTTCCTTTGCTAAAAAGTATAAAGTTATTTTACTCTTGAAAGGTACTACTACCATAGTAACAGATGGTGATAATACTTACTTTGTAAATGAAGGTCATGCTGGTATGGCAACATCAGGAAGTGGTGATGTCTTATCGGGAATATTAACTGGTCTTATTAGCTATAATAAAGTATCACCTAAATTAGTAGCTGCTGCTAGCTTTCTTGCTGGATATTCAGCTTCTCTTGCCTTAGAAACAACAAATGACATATCGTATATAGCAAGAGATACAATAAAATTTATTCCTCAAGCTATAAGTGATATTAGAAAATCATAATATAGACTTTATTCTTTCAATTTGGTAGAATATGGCTAAGGAGGCGCTATGTTAAATTTTATTGTATGTGATGATGATCAATTTTTTAGACAAGGAATGAAAAAGCAGATAGATGACTATATGATGAATACCGATATGGATTATAAAGTTTATACGTTTGCTAGTTATGATAAAGAGTTTGAAGAATTAGCCAAAAAAGAAATTGGTTTTAAAGTATATTTCTTAGACATTAAAACTAATTATGGTTCTGGAATAGATGCGGCTAGATACATAAGAGAGATGTTAGAAGATTGGAATTCTATTATCATAATAGTTTCTTCCTTTAGTGAATATCGTTATGAAATAATAACTAATAGATTATTTGTGTTAGACTTTATTAGTAAACTTGATAGTTGTACTAAAAAGATGCATGAAGTATTAGATATTGTTATGAAAAGTTATCGGGGTAAAGATAGGTGTTTAACCTATCAAAGAAAATGGGTATATTCAAAAATAGAACTTAAATATATATATTATATAATAAGAGAACCAGATAGTAAGATTTGTACTGTTTATGCTTCACATGGTGAGTATGAAGTACCACTTAGTCTAAGTCAGATTAAGGAACAATTAGATGAAAGATTCTTTCAAGTATATAGAAATTGTATTATAAACTTAGATAGAGTTACGTCTGTTGATTTTAAAAAAGATATAATTAAATTTGACAATGGCTATTATCTTGAGAAGATGTCTAGATATAAAAAGCATCTATTATTAGATTTATTTAGAGGAAAGAAGGATGATGATTAATGTTATCTAAAAAGATAGAAGAAAAAATAATTGGTGAGATTAAATCTCTTGGTCTTGATATGATAGAAGAAGCGGGAAGTGGACATCCGGGTATTGTTTTAGGAGCTGCTCCTATACTTTATACCTTGTATTTAAATCATTTAAGGTTCGATGCTTCTAATCCTAACTTTTATAACCGTGATAGATTTATAATGAGTGCTGGTCATGGTTCTAGCTTACTTTATTCTATCCTTTATTTTGCTGGGTATGATTTATCACTTGATGACTTAAAAGCTTTTCGAAGACTAAACTCTAAAACGCCAGGTCATCCCAAATATAAGAAGACACCAGGGGTTGAAATGACAACTGGTCCTTTAGGACAAGGATTTGCTACAGCTGTTGGGTATGCGATAGCTGAAAAACATACAGAAGCTTTAATTAATAAAAAAGAAAAAGTAATTGATTATAATATTTACTGTTTATGTGGTGATGGTGACTTGATGGAAGGAGTTAGCTATGAAGCGGCATCTCTTGCTGGAAGTTTAAAACTAGATAATTTAATAGTACTTTATGATTCTAATAAAACAACAATGGATGGTAAGATAGATAATGTTTTTGATGAAGATATTACTAAAAGATTTGAAAGTATGAACTGGACTGTTTTAACAACAAGTGATGAGCCACAAGATATAGATGATGCTATTATAAAAGCAAAAGAAGCAGATAAACCAACTATTATTCAAGTAGCTACTACGATTGGTAAAGACTCTAGTCTAGCTGATAGTAATAAGAGTCATTCAGGTTGTTTTGATAAGGAAGAAATATCTAAGATAAAAACTACTCTTGGTGTTCGTGATATTCCTTTTACTATCAGTAATGAAGCAGTAGAAGAGTTTAGAAGTTATATTAAAGAAAGAAATAAAGACTTAGTAACTAACTTTGATGAGATAAAAGAAATGCTTGATGAAGAAGAGATGAGTATTTTAAATAAGTTAATTAATCCGGATAAATCTATTAAATTAACAACTCTTGATTATACAAAACCAGATGATAATGAAGAGTTACTTAGAATAAGTGCTAATAAAGTGCTTAATTCATATTCTTTAATTAGTCCTTTAATAATAGGGGGTAATGCTGATACTTCATCATCAACTAAGATATATTTGAATGAATTAACTTCATTTACTAAAGATAACTATATAGGTAGAAATATTAATTTTGGGGTAAGAGAACATGCTATGGCATCTATTGCTAATGGTCTTGCTCTTGCAGGGTATCGTCCTTTTGTCTCAACTTTCTTAAGTTTTAGTGACTACTTAAAACCGGCTCTTAGATTAACAGCTCTTATGGATCTTCCTGTTACTTATATTTTTACACATGACTCTATTTCAATAGGACAGGATGGACCAACACATCAACCAGTAGAACAACTGGTAAGTTTAAGAGCTATTCCTAATATGGAAGTGTTTAGACCAGCTGATTCTAATGAAGTGATTGGATCATTTAAAACTATTTATGAAAATAATAGTCCTAGTTCCTTAATTATTGGAAGAGGCTCTATCAAGATATTAGAATCAACTTCTATTTCTGCTACTAGTAAAGGAGGATATATTGTTCATAATGAAGAGCGGAAACTAGATGGTGTTATTATTGCTACTGGTGAAGAAGTGACTTTAGCTCTTGAGGTTATGCAATTATTAAAAGAAAAAGGCTATGACTTAAGAGTAGTTAGTATGCCATCAATTGAAAGATATAATAATTTAACAAAGGAAGAAAAAGAAGAGCTATTACCTTTAGGAGTAAAGAAATTTGTTATTGAGAAAGGATCAAGTTATTCTTGGTACTCCTTTGTCTATAAAGATAGTTACTTATTTACACTTGATAAGTTTGGGGCTAGTGGCAAGACGGAAGAAGTTAATTCTTTCTATGGATTTACGAAAGAAGAAATCTCATTAAAAATAGAAGCATTACTTAAATAATTCGACAATATTTTTAAAACTTTCTTGTTATGATTACTGTGGTGATTATATGAGAGAGTTTTTTATTTTTGAAATTAAAGATGAGTTTAAAAGTTTATATCAAGATAAGCCTTCTATTTTATATCAGATTCTAGAACAGATATATTTCTTAGGAGAAGATAATGCTAAGTATGGCTATAGTCTATTTAAACAACTAACTAAGAAGATAGATAAAGATAAGTTAGATCAACATATCTTTATTAAATATCATCAGTCTATTCCTTATAGTAAAAGAAAAGGCATTCATTACTATAATAATCCTTCCCATGAAGAGATAGGATCACTTGCTATTAAAAAAAGTTATATGCTATTAAAGACTAATTACTATCATTCTTTTTTCTTAAAAGTATTAAATGGGTTAAATAATAATTATTTTATTTGTGATTTTAAGAATCAAGACTACTTCTTCCTAGAAAATTATAATGAAGTATTATCAAGATAAAAATAAAATATACTTCCAAAACTTACTGAAACAAGATACTTTTGGAAATATTTTTCAAAAACATGATAATTGTTTAATGATTATTATGAAGTATAATGAAAGGAATAATATAAGTAGTCGTTTTATTTCCTGTTAATATTGTTAGTAAGTGATAAAAATATGTCTTATAGAATGTAATAAGTATTTAAAAAAATTACAGCTATTTTCAAGATGTAAAAATCAAATTAAAAGATAAAATTTACTTGTCTAGATAGAAAATATTTAGTAAAATAAACTCGAGGTGAAAAAAGATGTTACATGATATATTATTAATAGTAGTAGGACTTCTTATTGGAGCAGTAATTGGTTTTTTTATAGCAAGAAATGTTACTAAGAAGTATATGGAGAAAAATCCACCAATAAATGAAGAAATGATTAAAACTTTGATGATGCAAATGGGTAGAAAACCTAGTCAAAAGCAAGTTAATCAAATGATGAAATCAATGCAAAAGTATATGTAGTGCTTGCTATTTTAAAAGCAGTATATTATAATACATGTAAATACATTGACTGTTGAGGAGTACATATCATTTTATTTTTAGAGAGTTAAGGGTAGGTGAGACTTAACAATAAAAGATATGGAAGGTAGCAACAAGAGTAGGATTTCTGAAATAGTAGTAGGTTATCCCGGGAGAACCGTTAAATAAATAAGGTATGTTAAACATACAAATTAAGGTGGTACCACGAACTTCTCGTCCTTTGGATAGAGAAGTTTTTATTTTTAGAAAGGATGATTTAAATGTTAGATAAGAAATATAATCACAGTGAAGTAGAAAAAGAAAAATATGATTACTGGATGAAGAAAGGCTATTTTAAGAGTGGAGATATGGCTAAAAAGCCATATTGTATTGTCCTTCCTCCTCCTAATGTTACAGGAAAGCTTCATCTAGGACATGCTTGGGATGTAACACTACAAGATATAATTATTAGATATAAAAGAATGGAAGGTTACGACTGTTTATGGCTTCCTGGAATGGATCATGCTGCTATTGCAACAGAAGCTAAAGTAGTAGCAAGACTAAAAGATAATGGCAAAAATAAATATGAAGTAGGACGTGATGAGTTCTTAGAAGAATGTTGGAAATGGACTAATGAACATGCTTCTATCATTAGAGAACAATGGGCCAAACTTGGTATTTCCCTAGACTATTCTAAAGAAAGATTTACTCTAGATAAAGGACTTGAAGATGCTGTTAAAAAAGTCTTTGTAGATTATTATAATAAAGGATTAATCTATCGTGGTGAAAAGATTATTAACTGGGATCCAGTAGCAAAAACAGCTTTATCAAATGAAGAAGTTATCTATAAAGAAGAAAAAGGAGCGTTTTATCACTTGAAATATAAACTAGAAGATAGTGATAAGTTTATAGATGTAGCAACTACTAGACCAGAGACTTTATTTGGTGATATGGCAGTAGCTGTTAATGAAAATGATGAAAGATATAAAGATTTTGTTGGTAAGAACGTAATACTACCAATAGTGGATAGAAAAATACCAGTAATAACAGATCCCCATGCTGATATGGAAAAAGGAACTGGTGCTGTTAAAATAACACCTGCTCATGATCCCAACGACTATGAAGTTGGACTAAGACATAATCTTACTAAACTAGTTATTATGAATGATGATGCTACAATGAATGAAAATTGTGGTAGTGATTATGTTGGACTTTCAAGAGAAGAAGCTCGTAAGAAAGTAATAGAAGATTTAGAAAACAGTGATTTATTATTAAAGGTTGAACCAATAACTCATGAAGTAGGACATAGTGAAAGAACTAATGCTATTATTGAACCAATGGTTAAAAAACAATGGTTTGTTAAGATGAGAGGTTTAGCTGATCAAGTACTTGCTAATCAAAAGAATAGTAAAACAAAAGTTCATTTTGTACCAACAAGATATGAAAAAACGATGAATCATTGGATGGAGATAACTTATGACTGGTGTATTTCTCGTCAGCTATGGTGGGGTCATAGAATACCTGCTTGGTATAAAAATGATGAGGTTTATGTCGGTGTTAATCCTCCAAAAGAAGAAGGCTGGGTTCAAGATGAAGATGTTCTAGATACTTGGTTTTCTAGTGCCCTATGGCCTTTTGCTACTCTTGGTTGGCCAGAAGATACAGAACTATTAAAGAGATATTATCCCAATAACTGTTTAGTAACAGGATATGATATCATACCTTTCTGGGTTAATAGAATGACTTTCCAAGGAGAGGAATTACTAGGTCAAAGACCATTTGAAGACTGCTTGATTCATGGCTTAATTCGTGACAAACAAGGAAGAAAATTCAGTAAAAGTTTAGGTAACGGAATAGATCCATTTGATATGATTGAAAAGTATGGAGCAGACTCATTAAGATACTATCTAGCTACAGATGTATCAGCGGGTACTGATATGCGTTTTGATGAAGATAAGATTAAAGCTACTTGGAATTATATTAATAAGATTTGGAATGCTTCAAGATTTGTTTTAACTAATATTAGTGATATAAAAGAAATCAAACTTGATAATTTAAAACCAGAAGATAAATGGATTCTAACTAAGTTTGAAAAAATGCTTCATACTACTAAGAAGTTTATGGATAAATATCAGTTTAATAATGCATCAAGTGTTATTTATGATTTTGTTTGGACATCTTTCTGTGATAGTTATATTGAAATGGCTAAATACAGTTTGAGTGATGATGCTACTAAATCAACATTATGTTATATCCTAACTAATATTTTAAAATTACTTCATCCATTTATGCCTTATGTAACCGAAGAAATTTATCAAATGTTACCAATTAAGGAAGAAGAATCTATCATGATTAGCAACTATCCTAAGTACAGTAAAAAATATATTTTTGAATTAGAAGAAGAAGTAGTTGATGATGAGATAGAATTTATTAGAAGTTTTAGAAATGTTAAAGCAGAAAATAATATAACTAAAGATATGAAAGTTATGTTTGATACAACTGATGATAATGATTTAATAGTTAAAATGTTAAAGTTAGATGAAAACTTAGTTAAAGAACCACTTGGTATTAAGTCATATAATGTATTTTCTAAAAGAGTAAAAGCTACTATCTTCTTTGAAAAGATGGAAACAGAAGCTGATAAAGTTCTAAAAGAAACACAGATTGCTGCTTTAAAAAATTCTATTGCAAGACGTGAAAAGTTACTTGCTAATGAAAATTATGTCGCAAAAGCTCCTAAAAATATTGTTGATATGGATAGAGAAAAGTTAAAAGAAGAAAAAGAAAAGTTAGCATTATTAGAGAAATAGTATTATTTATAATAGAAAGGATGTTATTATGGGAATAAAAAGAGTTAAGCTAAATTATAAACCTATAATTAAGAGAAGAAGTAATGAAGTAGCATATGTTGTATCTACTTCACATGTAAATGCTGTTAATAGATCAATAGAGAATAAGATAAAAAGAAATCAAGCTGAACTAGATAGTTCCTATTTAGAAGCTAGTAATTATGTTGTAAAAACTGCTAATAAAGTATTAACAAAAACTTATATTTCTAAAAACACATAAAAAATAGAGGGTAACCTCTTTTTCTTTTAAAACTTTTGTTTGATAATTTCTACTTTAAATGTCATAATCTAAGTAGTTATTAAAAAGCATAGTCAAATAAGTATTGTACTTTAATAAAACTGATAGATAAGGAAGATGATACTGTGCTGTTATATCATTGAAGTAATCAATTAATAGAAAATCCAATCATTATTAATAGCAAGAGAACAGTAGACTTTGGAACCGGTTTTTATTTAACTACATCTTTGGAACAAGCTAAAAAGTTGGCTTCTATTGTTATAAAAAGAAGAAATTATGGTTAACAGATTACATATATAGCATGTATGAAATGTATCATATAGAAACAATAGAAAATGCTTTTAATGATATAGATAGGTTAATAAAGGAAAAAGAAAATAATTAACATCATCACTTGACAATAACTAAAATTATGATATGATGTTAATGTGAGTTTGCCCCATAGCCAAGTGGTAAGGCAGTGCGCTCTGACCGCACGATGCGTTAGTTCGAATCTAACTGGGGCAGCCAATAAGTAATTAACCCTTAGAAATAAGGGTTTTAATATGCATATTTGTCTTAAGATGTTTGACTTTCTTTTGTAAATATGTGAAAATATTACTGATATGAGGAGTGATTGATATGTATGAAGAATTAGCTAATTTATTATTTCCTAATCTACCATTAACAGTAGAAGAAATAGAAGAAAAATATAAAGCTAGAGAACTAAAAGAAGGAGCTTTTGTTACAAGATTTGGTCCTAGTCCTACTGGGTTTATGCATGTAGGAAATTTATATGGAGCATTTATTAGTAGTGAGCTTGCTAGACAAAGTGATGGAGTATTTTATTTAAGAATAGAAGATACTGATAGTAAAAGAGAAGTAGAAGGAGCAACCGACTTAATTCTTTCTTCCCTAAAGCATTTTAAAATATATCCAACAGAAGGATTTTCTTATGGGGGAGATTATGGACCTTATAAGCAAAGTGAGAGAAAAGATATTTATCAAGCTTATGCTAAGAAATTAATAAGTGAAGGAAAAGCTTATCCATGTTTTATGAGTGAAGAAGAAATTAGTGAAATAAGAGAAGGACAAGAGTTAAGAAAAGAAGCTATAGGTATTTATGGTGTTTATGCAGTAGACCGTGATTTATCACTAGAAGAAGTAAAAAAACATCTAGATAATGGTGATAGATATGTTATTAGAATGAAGTCACCAGGTGATATGCATAATGAAATAGTATTACATGATATGATTAAAGGTGATATTGTTTTACCAGAAAATATAATAGATGAAGTAATACTTAAAAAAGACGGTATTCCAACTTATCATTTTGCTCATGTAGTAGATGATCACTTAATGAAGACAACTCATGTTGTTAGAGGAGATGAATGGGTACCAAGTTTTCCAAAGCATTTACAACTTTGTAAGTTATTAGGTTTCAAACCTTGTAAGTATGCTCATATTGCTCCCCTTACTAAAAAAGAAGATGAAAAAGTTAGAAAACTAAGTAAGAGAAAAGATCCAGAGTTTTCTGTTAGTTATTATAAAGAAGCCGGTATTCCAGTAGATGCTGTTCGTTTGTATCTTGCAACACTAGCTAACACTAACTTTGAAGAGTGGTATTTACAAAATAAAGATAAGAGCATTGAAGACTTTACTTTTAGTTTTAAGAAGATGCCTACAGGTGGAACATTATTTGATATGGAGAAGTTAAATAACATTTCAAGAACTTACTTTTCAAGACTAACAGCTTTAGAACTATATAATCAAGTATTAGAATACTCTTTAGAATATGATAGTGATTTTGCTAAACTTTTAACTACTTATAAAGATAAAGTAATAGCATTTTTAAATATCGAAAGAGATGGTAAAAGACCACGTAAAGATATAGCAGTGTTAAAAGATGTTAAAACTGAATCAAGTTATTTATATAATGAGATATTTTATAATGATTTAAAAGCAAGTTATAATGAAGTTATTGAAGAAGCAGTAGATTATGATATTTTAACTAAATATATAGATGTATATAATAGTAGTGATAGTCAAGATGAATGGTATCAAAAGATTCAAAAACTAGCTGAAGAAAATAACTATGCACCATCAGTTAAGATGTACAGAGAAGATGAAACTTTATATAAAGGACATATTGGTAGTGTTTGTGAAATGATTAGACATGTTTTAACTGGTCGTAATAAGACACCTAATTTATATGATTTATTAAGAATAATAGGGATAGAAGAATTTAAAAATAGATTAGAAGCATATAAAAATAATTTACATTAAGGATATGATTAAATGAGAATAGGTAATATAACTTATAAAAAAATAAGTAGTAAAGAGGAATTAAAAGAATCATTAAATAGATATAAAAAAATATTAAATCCAAGAGTAATTGATTATTTAAATCAGTTAGTTGAACTTGAATTTTCAGCTGTTAAAGATATTGTAGATATTGAAGATAGAGAAATGCTACAAAATCTTGATTTATATAAAAATATAGTTGCTTATAACATATATAATAGAACATTAGAACTACTAAGTAATGAACAAGAACTTAAAATATTTGATAATAAAGATAGAGTATCAGGATTAATGGCCTATAAAGATATTGGTAATAATACTATTAGAATACTTGATTATAAGTATGATAATGGAACATTAAAACTATTTCAAACAGTAGATGATAAGAAAGTAAGAAAAGAACAATTAGAATTAGTTATGACGAAACTAGAACAGTTATATGATAAGGAAAATCCTTATCGTAGTAATTTAGAACTTTATGGTGGTCCAGCTGCTAGATGGAACTTTGACCATAGAAAAGAAGTTAGTGAGTATGAAGAATTATTTGCAAGACTAGATAGTAAAAAGAAAATAACTGATTATGAGAAAAAGAAGATTGGTATAACTAAAAAGTATCATGATTTGTTATTTGAAGAATATGGACTAACTGATGAAGAATTTATTGTTTCTAAGCAAACACCTACTACTATTGATAATATTATTAACAAGACATTAGTTAAGAAACTACCTGGTTTAAGAATAGAAAATAATATTGAATATGTTTAATAAATAAGCGTAATTAGATTAATTCTAGTATGCTTTTTTTCTTTTTGCATATATTTAATTGAGGTGAGATATGCAAACATATACAGTTCAAAGTGGTGATACCTTATATGGAATTAGTAAACAGTTTGGAGTATCAGTAGATGAACTTAAAAGAATTAATAACTTAACTAGTAATACTATCACTAAAGGAGAGATATTAAAGATTCCTTCTACTGTTACTACTATTGATTATGTAGTAAAAAAAGGAGATAGCTTATATTCAATTGCTAAAAGATATAATACTACAGTTAAAGATATAACAAGACTCAATAATTTAACTAGTAATAGCTTAACAGTAGGACAACTGTTAATAATTGCTATTGATGATAATGCTACATCTACACCAACTACTTATAAAGATTATGTAGTAAAGAAAGGAGATAGTTTATATTCTATTGCTAATAAAAATAATATAACAGTAGATGAGCTTAAAAAAATTAATAATTTAACTAGTAATATGCTTAGTATTGGACAAGTATTAAAACTACCAACGCAAGATAAGGGAGAAGAAATGACAATGTATACAGTTCAAAAAGGCGATAGCTTATATTCAATTGCTAAAAAGTTTGGTATTACAGTAGATGAGATTAAATCGTTAAATAACCTTACTAGTAATAATCTTGCAATTGGAGAGCAACTAATGATTAAAGGTAGCACTGGTGATGAACCAATTAATCCTGAGGAAGAATGTATTGGTACTGGTTATGCTGAACCACAATATATAATGTATACAGTCCAAAGAGGTGATAGTTTATATACTATTGCAAGACGTTATAATACCAGTGTAGATAATATTAAAGCCTTAAATAATTTGACTAATAACAATCTTACGATTGGAGAGCAATTAAAAATAAAGGAGGTTAGTTAATGGCGACACTTATTTCTTATGAAGAATTTTCAAAAACGGAAGAGTATAAAGCTTTTGCTGTGGTTAATCCTGAACAAGGAAGCTTAAAGGTGATGGCTTTTACTGCTTATCAAGCTATTCCTATTGAGGATGCTGAAATTATTATTACTAAAGAAATCGGGGGTAATAACGTCTTATTCTTTAGAGGATATACTGATTCTAGTGGAATTATTGATAATATAACACTACCAGCTCCAACTAGTGGTTATGATGATAATAGTTTCCAAACATCATCTACTACTTCATATAGGTTAACGGCAATGAAAGATAACTATGATTGTCTTAAACAGTACATAATAAATATGATTGGAGATGTTAAAGTACTACAATATATTAAAATGATACCAATCGCAGACGAGGGTGAAACAATAAATGGAAATTAATACGCCGGTAATACCTGAAACTATTACTGTTCATTTAGGTTCCCCCAGTGAAAAGGCTAAAAATATAACTGTTCCTTTTGCTGAGTACATTAAAAACGTTGCTTCTAATGAAATATATCCAACTTGGCCAACTGATGCAATAAAAGCTAATGTACTAGCTCAAATATCTTTTGCTCTAAACCGGGTTTACAATGAATGGTATCCTTCTCAAGGCTATGACTTTGATATAACAAGTAATCCTAAATATGACCAAACATTTAAAGAACATAGTCAGTTCTATGATTCAATAGTTACAATAGTAGATGATATTTTTAATAACTATGTGGCAAGAACTGATAGTGTTCAACCGCTTTATGCTCAGTACTGCGATGGTAAAACAGTAACTTGTGATGGACTGTCTCAGTGGGGAAGTGTAAGACTAGCAAAAGAAGGATTGAATCCGTTAGAAATATTATCATACTATTATGGTAATAACATTAAACTCATTTACAATGCACCAATTTCCGATAATATTGTAAGTTATCCAGGTGTACCTATTAAACTAGGAGCAGCAGGTAACTATGTAAGAACTTTAAAGATTCAGTTAAATAGAATTAGAAAAAACTATCCAGCTCTTCCTTTAATTACTAATGAAACACCATTTTTTACAGTAGATATGGAGTCATCTGTAAAAAAGTTTCAAGAAATATTTAACTTACCTGTAACAGGTATTGTTGATAAAGCTACTTGGTATAAAATAAAATATATTTATAACTCAGTTAAACAAGTAGCAAGCCTATATTCAGAAGGTATTAGTGAAGATGAAGCAGAACTTGCTTTTCAGTCTTCACTTAAGAAAGGCGATAGTGGTAATGAGGTTGATACCTTAAACTATTTGATAAGTATAATCGCTTATCTTGATCCTAATATTCCTTTCCTAGATACAGGACATGACTTTAGTGAGAATACAGAAAAGATGGTAATTGCTTTTCAAAAACAAAATGGACTTGATCCAAACGGGATAGTAGATCAAAAGACTTGGGTAGCTATTATAACTGCATATCGTAATATAATAAGTAATATTCCTAGTGAGTTATTAATTTATCAAGATGAATTTTTCCCAGGTTATACAGTTTCTAAGGGAATGACTGGTGCTAATGTAATTAGAGTTCAAAGATTTTTACTAATGATTTGTAGTAAAACGCATTCTATACCAGGTATTAAAGTAACTGGTAACTTTGATGATTTAACAGAACAGTCAGTAAAAGCTATTCAAAAACAAGAAGGATTACCAGTAAATGGAGTAGTAGATCCAGTTACTTGGTATAGAATTGTGGAACTTTCTAAGAAGAAGTAAAACACTTCTTTTTTTTGCTTGTAAATAGGTCTTTTTCTTAGTATAATAAAGTTGTTGTGAGGTGATAATTAATGGAAGAGACACGTAGTGGAGCAAGAGAGATGGCTATGAGGATTCTTTATCAAGTATCTGTCTTTGAAAAAGCAAAAGCTAGTTATGATTTAGATGAAATGTTTATGGATATTGAAGGACATAATAAAGAGTTTATTGAAAATATTGTAAATGAAGTAATCCTTAAAAAAGAAGAATTAGATAAAAAGGCAAATAAATATTTAATTAACTGGGAAATAAATAGATTAAATATGGTAGATCAAGCAATTTTTGAAATAGCTATTTATGAACTTATCTATACAGATACACCAAAGAAAGTAGTAATTGATGAAGCAATAAAGTTATCTAAGAAATATAGTGAAGAATCAGTTGTAAAGATGTTAAATGGTGTTTTAGACAAGATTTATCATGAAGAGGATAAAGATGCAGAATGAGTATTTAACAGTTACTCAGTTAACTAGATATATTAAATATAAAATAGATAATGATACTAACTTACAAGAAGTGTATTTAAAAGGAGAAATATCTAACTTTAAGGCTCATACTAGAGGGCACTTTTATTTTACTATAAAAGATGAAAGCAGTAGAATTAACGCTGTTATGTTTGCATCTAGTGCAAGAAGTGTTAAGTTTACTCCAGAAGATGGAATGAAAATACTTGTCAAAGGTAAAATATCAGTTTATGAAGCAACGGGTGGTTATCAAATTTATGTAAATGAAATGACTGAGGATGGAGTAGGAAACTTATATGTAGCGTTTGAACAATTAAAAAAGAAACTTGCTAGTGAAGGCTTATTTTTGGAAAGCCATAAGAAGAAGATACCTAGAATACCGGAAAGAGTAGGAGTAATAACAGCATCTACTGGAGCTGCTATAAGAGATATTATTTCTACTATTAATAGAAGGTTTCCTTTAGTAGAAGTTATTTTATTTCCAGCTCTTGTACAAGGAGAGAATGCTAAAGAAGACATTGTAAGACAAATAAAAAGAGCAGAAGAGTATAATCTAGATGTTTTAATAGTAGGTAGAGGTGGTGGTTCTATCGAAGACTTGTGGGCTTTTAATGAAGAGGTAGTAGCAAGAGCAATATATGATTGTTCTATTCCTGTTATTAGTGCTGTTGGTCATGAGATAGATTTTACAATTGCTGACTTTGTAGCCGATCTTAGAGCACCAACGCCTACAGGAGCTGCAGAGCTTGCTGTACCTAATAAAGCTGATGTAATTAACTATATTGACCAGTTAAAACTTCGTAGTGTTAAAAATATTAATACTATTCTTGAATTAAAAAAGAAAAGATTATTAAAAGTAAAAGATAGTTATATTTTAAATAATCCAATTGATTTATATGCTAGTAAGACCATGAAGTTAGATTACTTAGAAGATAGACTTGTTACTAGTTACAAAAACTTATTAGATAGAAAGAAAGCTAGATTAAATTTAGTACTAACTAAAAGATGTTTTAGCAAACCACAAGTTATCCTTGATAAGAAAAAGCATGATTATCTTCTTTTGATAAATAAACTAGATGCTCTTAGTCCTTTAAAAACTTTAGATAGAGGTTATAGTATTATTAAACATAATAATAAAACTATTGGAAGTGTGAAAGACTTAAAAAGTAGTGATAAGATAGAAATAGAATTAAAAGATGGTAGTATTGAAGCTACAATTATATAAGAGGTGAAATGATGGAAAAGAAAGAAAAAAAGTTTGAAGAGAAAATGAGTGAATTAGAAGTACTTGTTAAATCTTTAGAAAATGGTGATATCGCTTTAGATGATGCTATAAAAAGTTTTACAGAAGCAATGAATCTTGCAAAAGATTGTGATAAAGAATTAAAAGATGCAGAAAAAGCTCTTACAGAAATAGTAAGTGAAGATGGTACTTTAAAAGAATTTAAGGGTGAAGTTAGTGAATAAATTAGTAATACATGGGATTTATAAACACTTTAAGGGTGACCATTATTTAGTGGAAGATATAGCTCTTGACTCAGAAACTCATAAAGAAATGGTAGTATATCGTAGATTATATGCTGACTGTTCATTATGGGTAAGACCTATAGAAATGTTCTTAAGTGAAGGTGATCATATTAAATATCCTAAAGTTAAACAAAAATATAGATTTGAATTAGTAGATGTAAAAAGCGTAAAAGATAAATTTAAAGCATAGTGAAAAAATACTCTTTGTGGAGTATTTTTATTTTTGCTAAAGTATTTGCTAATTAAAATATCTATGTTAAAATTAAACTAAGAGTTAACAAAAAAACTGCCTAAGCAGTTTCTCAAATAAATGAGTATTTAGGGTAAAACCTTTATTTTAACTCTCTATGTCATCTTAAATGGTATTAAGATAATATGATAATACCATATTGTAGGAGGTAAGTCAATGGCAACAAAAAAAGAATATAATATTGGTTTGGATATTGGAACAACTTCAGTTGGTTGGAGTGTCGTTGAAACGGATAATCAAAAAGTAATGCGAAAAGGCAATAAAGCACTTTGGGGAGTTAGATTGTTTGAAGAAGCAACAACGGCAGAATCAAGAAGAATGCAAAGAAGTACTAGAAGAAGATATGATAGAAGACGTGAAAGAATAAAATTACTCCAGGAAGAATTTAGTGAAGAAATAAATAAAGTCGATAAAAATTTCTTTCAAAAATTAAAAGAATCAAAATATGTTGAGAATGATAAAATAAATAAAAAAATAGTTTTAACGAAAGAAGAAAAGCAAGAATTAAAAGATTACCAAAATAAATATAAAACTATATATCATTTAAGAGATGAATTAATAAATAATCCTGAAAAGAAAGATATTAGACTTGTATATCTTGCAATTCATCATATCATAAAATATAGAGGTAACTTCTTGTACCAAAATGCCAACTTTAATATAGATAATTTAGATATAAAAGATAAGTTAAATGAGTTATTTTCAATACTTTCAAATAATATTCAAGAGTTAGAGATACCAGAGGATTATATCAATATAATTGACTTTGATGAACTTGAAGCAGACTTATTGAAAGATACTAAAAATGATGTTAAGGCATTATTGATAGATAATTTAACTGAGCTAACAAATAAAAGTTCTGCAACAGAATTTGGTAAATTAATGGTTGGTAATAAAGGTAATATTAATAAACTATTAATGTTAGAAACTGATAATAAAATTGAAATCAGTTTTAGTGGTACTGACTATGATGATAAATATGAAGAATATCAGGAAGCTTTAGGAGAAAATATAGAAATATTAGACATTTTAAAACAAATATATGATTGTATTTTCTTAAAAAAGATTTTTAAAGGAAATAAAAATACAAGTATTTCTAGTTTGATGGTAAAAAGTTTTGAGCAACATAAGAAAGATCTAAATTTCTTAAAAGAACTATTTAAAGATAATCGTGAATTATACAATGAAATATTTAGAACTAAAAAAGATTTGTGTTTATATGAAAAGTATATTACTAATAAGATAGATTGTGATGAATTTAGAAAAGAAATTAACAAGTTATTAGAGTCGTTATTTAGTGATGAAAACATAAAACAAAATTTACTAGATGAATACAATTTAGAAGTAAAAGAAAGAATTGAAAATGGTACTTTTCTTCCTAGAATAACAACTACAGATAATGGTAAGTATCCATATCAATTAAATAAATCAGAATTAATAAAAATAATAGAAAATCAAGGTAAATATTATCCCTTCTTGTTAAATAAATTAAATGATAATAAAACATATAAAATAGTTAAACTATTAGAATTTAGAATTCCTTATTATGTTGGACCATTAGTTTCTGAAAAAAGAAGTGAAAACTCATGGCTAGAAAGAAAAATTAATAATGTTAAGATAACTCCATATAATTTTGATGATGTAGTAGATAAAGAAAAAACAGCAGAAAAGTTTATTAAAAGAATGATTTCTCATTGTACATATTTATTAGATGAATATGCTCTTGCTAATAACTCAATTTTATATTCTGAGTTTAAAGTTATGAATGAATTAAAGCAAATAAGAGTAAATGACAGAAAGTTAGAATTAAAATTTCAACAGCAAATATTAGAAGACTTTTTTAAGAAAACATCAGGTACAATTACAGAAAGAAAGTTTAAAAACTATTTAATTTCAACTGGTGAATATAGTATGGAAGGTGGCAATTTTAGAATAACTGGATATTCTGCAGATGGTAAGTTTGCTAATAATATGCAATCTTATGTAGATTTCTTTGGAGAAAATGGAATATTTGCTGATACTGATTATAATCTTGAAAATGCCGAAGAAATAATAGAATGGATTACAATATTTGAAGATAAAGATATTTTAGAAAAGAAAGTTAGAGATAATTATAGTAAGTTAAATGAGAATCAAATAAAAAAAGTTTTAGCAAAGAAATATTCAGGTTGGGGAAGTCTATCTAAAAAACTTTTAAAAACTAAATATTATAAAGATAAAGCTACAGAATTATATAAATCAATATTAGATTTAATGTATGAAACAGATAAGAATTTTATGCAAATAATAAATGATGATAAATACAATTTTCAAGAAATGATTAAGAAGTTTAATAATAAAGAAGAAAATAAGAAATTAAACTATTCAATAGTTGAAGAATTAGCCACATCTCCTGCAACAAAAAGAGGTATATATCAAGCTCTAAAGGTTGTAGAAGAGTTAGTTGATTATATTGGATATGAACCAAAGAATATTTCAATTGAAATGGCAAGAAGTGAAGAAGAAAAAGTAAGAAAAGATTCAAGAAAAGACTACATTAATAATTTATATAAAGGATGTAAAGATTCTATAGAAAATTATAAAAAATTAAAACATGAACTTGATAGTCATGAGATAACAAGTCAAAGATTATTCTTATACTTTATACAAGAAGGTAAATGTCTATATACTGGAACCCCATTAAATATAGAAGATATAGAAAATCAGTCTTTATATGAAATAGATCATATTATTCCAAGATCATTAATAAAGGATGACTCAATTGATAATAAAGCATTAGTATTAAAAGAATGTAATCAAGATAAAAAAGCAAGTTACGTTTTACCTTCAAAATTTAGAAATTCTAAACAAAAAACTTGGTGGAAACATTTAAAAGATAATGGATTAATGTCAGCAAAGAAATTCCATAATTTAATAAGAGAAAAATACAATGAAGAAGATATTAATGGATTTATCAATAGACAATTAGTAGAAACAAGACAAATTACAAAACATGTGGCTAATATTTTGAATAATTTATATAAAGATACTAATGTCATTTATTTAAAAGCTGATTTATCACACAATTATCGTGAAAAATATGACCTATTTAAATTTAGAGATATAAATGATTATCATCATGCACATGATGCTTATCTTGCAGCAGTATTAGGTGAATATAAAGAAAGATTTATGAAACGAAAAATAAATTTTGATATGGTAAAAGAACTTAATAGTAAAATTGTTGAAATGGATGAAGGAAAAAGAAGAAATCTTAGATTTGGGTATGTAATTAATAGCTTAGATGAAAATTTAAATGATATAGTTCTAAAAATATCAGAAAACTTGGTTGATAACGAAACAGGTGAAGTATTATTCGATGCTCATGAATTTAATAAAAGAGTAGAAGATACTTTGTATAGAAATGATATTTTAATTAGTAGAAAAACTGAAATAAGAACAGGTCAATTTTACAAAGAAACCATTTATAAAAAAGGAAAAGGGACTATTCCTATAAAATTTGGTATGCCAACTGATATATATGGTGGTTATTCAAATACAAATGCAAGAAAATTAATGCTAATTGAATATAATGAAAGTAAGATGAAAATTATTGGACTTCCAATGGCTTTAGCTGTAAGAAATAACGATGCCGAGATTAATGATTATATTAAAACACAGATTAATTTGAAGAAAAATTCAACTTTTAAAATAAAGAAATGTTCTATTCCTTTTGAAACAGAGATAATATATAATAATCAAAATGTTTTCATAAAAGGATATAGTATAGGTCATAAGAATTGTGAGATTTCAAATGCGATTCAATTGAAAATAGCTAAAGATAAAATGAAACATTGGAAATATGCACTTCAATATTTATTGAATGATAAAAAACAATATATTGATTTTGCAGAAAAATATGTAAATGAAATTTATGATTTTCTAATTAATTTAGATTTATTTCCATTATTTAATAAAGAATTAGATAAAATAAAAAATAAAGTTAATTTTGAAGATTTAGCTTTAGATCAACAAAAGAAAATAACAAAAGAATTATTTAAAATGCTTCATTGTAATAGTGTTAATGCTAATTTATCTGAATTTGGATTAGGTGATAGAATGGGACGTTTGAGTGGATATAATATAACAGATGGAATAATTATCTCAAAATCAGTTACAGGAATAAGAGAGTCAAGATATGAGTTTTAGAACAGTTGTTATCACAAGACAATCTAAGATTACTTATAAAAATAGATTTCTTGTAGTAAAACAAGAAAATGATGAAAAATATATTCATTTATCAGAAATAGATACAATAATAGTAGATTCTATATCAGTATCTATTTCTGCATATCTTTTAAAAGAGCTTGCTGATAATAAAATAAACATAATTTTTTGTGATGAAAAACATAATCCATTTGGTGAAGTTGTCCCATATTACTCAAAACATAATACTAGTAAAATGATTAAAGAACAAATTAAATGGAAAGCTTCTGATAAAGATAAAATATGGGCAGAGATAGTAAAAAACAAAATTATGAATCAAGCTTTGCTGCTTAAGAAAACTAAATCATCGAAATATAAATTAATTTTAAGCTACATTGATGAAGTAGTTGATGGAGATAAAACAAATAGAGAAGGGCATGCTGCTAAAGTTTATTTTAATGCATTATTTGGAAATGGTTTTGTTAGGAATTCAGATGACACTATAAATGCAGCACTAAACTATGGATATGCAATTTTCCTTTCAACAATTAATAAAGAAATTATTAATAATGGATATTTAACACAACTTGGAATCCATCACAAAAATGAATTTAATGAGTTTAATTTAACTTGTGATTTAATGGAACCATTTAGAGTAGTAATTGATAATTTTGTCTATTATAATCAAGAAAGAAAACTTGATACAGAATATAAACTTGATATTGTAAATATTCTGAATGGGACTTTTAAATATCAAGGCAAAAATCATACGTTGAAGGATATTATAAAAATGTTTGTAAAGAATACTTTAGAGTCAATAAATAATTTAGATAATTATAAGGAATTTGTATATCATGAGGGATAGAGTTATGAGAACTATTGTATTTTTTGATCTTCCAAATGTGTATTCTAAAGATAAAAGAGCATATCTAATGTTTAGAAAATTTCTAATTAATGAAGGCTTTATAATGATGCAAGAATCAGTGTACTCAAAAATTGTTTTAAATTCTCAACAATCAAATGCTTTAGTCGAAAGAATAAGAAAGAAAGCACCTAAAAAAGGTATAATACAAGTAATGAATATAACTGAAAAACAATATTCTCAAATAGAATTTATTACAGGAAGTAGTAATAGTAAAATAATAAATAGTGAAGAAAGATTAATAGTATTATGAAAATAAAAATAGACTTTATTGACTCAATAATAGATTTTGATAATTCAAATGTATATTCGTTTGAGATACATAACAAGAAATATTTATATAGAATTTCCTCATTGTTTTATGGCATTAGTAATAGTGATTTACCAGAAGAAATTCAATGCTTTGACAAGGATAACAATGAATTGAAGATAAGTGGCAAAATAAGATTCTTTTCTGAATATTTTGACTTTGGCTTTGATTCTAAAAAATATTCAACTGATATTACTAAATATATTTTATCCAATATAGAACAATATGATAGTGAGAATATTTTAAGAACATTCTCTAAATTATGTAAGTTGATAGATAAAGAATTACAAAAGACGGATTTATCAATATCGGTTTCTGCTGATGAAGGAATTGATAATGTAATTAAAATGTTTAAACTAAAAGTAAATCAAAAAGATGATTTACTAGATAATTTACTTTTAATAATTGATTTGGAGGTTGCATTGAATTCCAATAAAATATTATGTTTTATGAATTTGAAACAATTTTTAACTAAAGAGGAGGTTATTGAGTTTTATAAATACGCAACCTATAATTCAATAAAAATAATAATGATAGAATCTTCTAAATATGATTATTTTGGCGACTATGAAAAAGTTATAATAATTGATCAAAGTTTAGAAGAAAGTATGCTATAATAGTTATAGATGAAATAGAATTTATCATTTAAGAAATACATATCTCTATTAATGTAGTAATAGAATTAAAACTATTTGAGGTTTTAGTTCTATGTCATCTTAAATGGTATTAAAACTTTCATTACCTGATATATTAGTATCATGAGGTTTTAGTTCTATGTCATCTTAAATGGTATTAAAACTTTTTTTAATGAAGGAATTGTTCTTGGAGAGTTTTAGTTCTATGTCATCTTAAATGGTATTAAAACAAATGCAGATAATGTTATTTTTTCGGTTAGGTTTTAGTTCTATGTCATCTTAAATGGTATTAAAACAGAT
>ENA-OOSB01000073-OOSB01000073.1-human-gut-metagenome-genome-assembly--contig:-NODE-73-length-53879-cov-2.878883_pt1 | contig 53879 bp, 49 predicted proteins | sample MGYA00241173_ERZ501204 | MGnify/ENA primary metagenome ERZ501204 (study PRJEB25962, sample SAMEA1965384) | human gut metagenome | biome: human gut; feature: human-associated habitat; material: faeces...
AGCTGGTCCAGCAGGTCCAGTGGGTCCTTGTACATAACAAAATTTACATCTTGTTTTTTCTTTATTTTCATTGCAGTTATCAAACATGTTTTTTTCTCCTTTCATTATAGTTTATGCGAGTAAAATACTAGCCTTTAATAAATTTGTCTTATATTCTTTGATTTTGTGATATAATAAATGAAAGAAGTGATATATCATAGGAGTAATAACATTATGTGGAAGTTTAAAATACCAGTCTGAGATGATGAGAATGGCAGAGTCTTTATCTTTAAAAGATGCTCATTTCAAACGAATAGATCTTTCAGACGCTATATATGTGGTTAATAAAGACAAATATATAGGGAACAGTACTAAAAAAGAAATAGAATATGCTAAAAGCCTTAATAAGAAAATTATTTATATGAAATAAAATTAAAGGAGAAAAAATTATGGAAATAAAAAAATATATTGGAATAGTTAAAAATTATCATGGTTGTATGTCAGGATGTAGAATAGAACTCTTATCTAAATTCTATGATGATCATGCTACCTTTCAACAATGGTTTAATCTTTATCCAGAGAGTGAACATATTATTTTAGAAAATACAGAAGAACTATATAACATGTTTTCTATATTTGAGGATAGAAGACATCCAATTACGGAAGAAGAAAAACAAAATATTGAAGAAGGAAAAAAATTGTATAAAAAGTTAATGGGTGATAAATAAAATGATTAAAGAAGAAATATATAATATCTAAATGACAGAAAAATCAATTATGAAATAACTAATCATCAAGCTGTCTATATATAATATGGATGAGTTAGATGATGTTGATTTACCATATAAAGAGTTTGATGCTAAAAACTTATTTGTAAGGGATGATAAGAAAAATAATTATTACTTAATTACCGTTAAAGTAGATAAAAGGGTAGACTTAAAAGAATTTAGAAAAAAGTATCATACTAAGCATTTAAGTTTTGCTAAAGAAGAGGAACTACTTAGCATATTAAATCTTACTTCTGGTTCTGTTAGTCCTTTAGGCTTATTAAATGATAAAGAGAAAAAGACTATTTTTTTTATAGAGAATTACTTTGAAGATAATTCTCTAATTGGTATTCATCCAAATGATAATACTGCTACTATTTGGTTAAAAGCAAAAGACTTGATTACTATTATCGAAGAACAGGGTAATCAAGTTAGTAGGGTTGATATATATTAGATATAAAAATTTTATTAATAAATTAAAGGAACCACTAGTACTAATAATGATTCCTTTTTAATATCAATTTTTATAATATACTTAAGTTTTAGTTATGTAATAAGAAATCAATCATTTGATTAACTTCATTCTCAGTCAACGATATATCTTCACCAACTAATCCAATAATAGGGTGAATCCCATCTTTTTTATGAAAGTCTGAACCGATTGTTGTCTTTAAATTGTGTTTTTTAGCAAAATCATTCCAACGGACTATATCATTATGTTTGATATCATTACGATCTATATAAATATAGTTCGTTTCTATTCCATCTGGTTGCATTTCCATAACTAACTTTTCGATATCTTCTTCTGTTAGATTATCTTCATAACTGTATGCAACAGGATGAGCTAAAATAACCTTGCCACCGGCTTTATGTATAAGAGAAGAGGCTTCTTTTGGCGTAATAGTTTCTTTCTTTACATAAGCAGGACAACCTTCATTCATAATGGTTTCAATAAATTCTCCCATTTGGGGAACATAACCAAAAACTTCCTTTAATTTAGTTTCATTTTCTTTGTTTCCTATTACATCATTGGCAATATGAGCTTTTGTTACGGCATCTATTTTGTCAAGTTCATCTACTGCTACTTTATATCCTAATTCTTCTAGCTTTTTAGCAACATTTCTTAAATATATATGTCTAGCATTTCTTAGATTATATAATTTTTCTCTAAGCTCTTTATTATTTAAATCAAAGTTGTAACCTAAAACATGTATACCACATTTCTTGGTTTTAGTAGAAATTTCTACCCCTAGTATTAATTTTATGCTTTTTTCTTTAGCATATTCAAAAAGTTCCTCATTATAAGCCTCAATTGTATCGTGATCACATATTGCAATAGTACTTACTTTATTTGTTAAAGCCTCATCTATAACTTCTTTTGGCGTTAAAACACCATCTGAACAAACAGTGTGAATATGTAAATCTATTAATTTTTCCATGAACTTATTCTCCTTTTATATAATTTTTGTAACGTTTTATTTTCAAATCTCCTTTTCACAGAATCAGGAGATACTGAATCAAGTATTTTAATGGTTTCTTTTTCTGTCAACTTAGAAGCAACCATATCTCTGGCATAATCGAGCTTTTGTTTTAAAGTTCCTTCAAAGTTAAAATCATTCATACTATATAAGAAATCTAGTGTGAAATTATAAGCTTCATCATCTTTTTGCCATTTTTTTCTTAATGAATCTGGCAGTATAGGTAGATATGGTATAGTATTCGTTTTAACTGAATTAATAACTGTAAAAGGCACTTGATCTAATAGTTTACTTAATTCTGAATATTTTATAACATGAATATCAAGTGGTAGCATTTTTCTAGGCATTTTACCATTTTCCAAATCATTAATAGTTTCTTTAAAATCCTTAATTGTCTGAATTGGATTTACATCCGATGTATGCATATCAAGGGAATCAAATGTTTCCTTCAATTCTTTTTTAGCATCATCTACTTTAGAATCTTCACACACCATCCACATATCAATATCAGGTAAGCGATTTATTATTTTTCTAGGTTTTAATCCTTTTTCTAATCTAGGACAAGGAATGCAGATTTGTTTTAAATCTTCCATATAAGGACCATTTATTGGTAGGCAACTTTCGCAAGGCCATTTTTTTAACTTTGATTTTAATATAGTATTTTTTAATTCCTCATTATAACGCAATTGTTCTTGTATAACAGGTAATTCTCCTTCAAAGTTTTTATCTAGTGCATAAAATGGATAACCAGTTCCAAATGATCCACAATATCCTGTTGTAAACTGCATAACTTCATTAATAATATCAATATTCTTTTTTATGTACATTTTTTTAATACTATTATCTTCAAAATTATTTCTTTCAAATTTATTGGACCCTTCTACTGCTTCTAAACAAATATTCATATAAATTCCCCCTCGTTTTTTAGAAAAGATAGCATGTGTAATATCTATTTACAAAGATATCTTCTCTTTATAATTTACTACTTAATTTAATTTTTGGTATTAATATATGTAAAAATGTGTTGATATTATATCATGAGATAATAACATAAGTCAATATTATTTTGAGTAAAGTGACTGAATTTATGATTAACTTATGATAATGTCTTAAGCGTTAGATATATTTCTTGTTCAATTCTAGATATAATTTTATGTTTTAGTTGCTGTTAGTATTTATTAGATTACTATAGTATTTGGTTTTACCAGTTAAAACACAATCATGGAAATTTTGCTTTTTATAAATATAGTTAATACTGTCATCACCAGGCAAGATTTTTATCATCAAATACTCTATAGTTATTTTTATTTCTTTTAATATTAGGAACTAATCCTTTATTACAATAATACTTTAAACTATCATAAGATAGATTTCTTATTCTACATACTTCTTTCATTGAATATAACATTTTACCACCCCACCTATTTTATTACTTTTTCTTTAACTAACCTTGGAATAGTACGTAACATGTAAGTACATTGATCATTTAGCATACAGTAATTTTCTAATCTACTAAATGATTTGGTTATATCAGAAGATTTGCTATTATCTTTATTTGCTGATAGTAGCTTCTTACTTAACTCTTCTTTAGAATAATCTGATTTGATCTTATTTTGTTTAAATAAATCTTCAATAGTAAGTCTTATTTGTTGCTTTGAGTCTACTTGATTAATCATCTCTTTCATTTTTAGTAGTTGTTCTTTTGTGTAATGATACTTATTTTGAATACATCTATCAAAACAAGTTAGTAATAAATCAGTTTGACTATTGTCTAATAGTTCATAATCTAACATATATGAAACCATATCTAGTTTTTTATCAATCATATCGTATCTCTTATAAAAAGGATCTTCATCATATTCTATTCTTGCAAAAGATCTTGCAAAAAAATCAAATATCGTATAACCAGAAGTGAATGGTTCTATGCCTAAATCAACCTTATAATTATGTAAGATGTAATCTGCTAACTCCAAACCGAAATTTTGTGGATTAACAGCTAAATTACCAAATACAGTTTCGTTTCTTTTATATATACTGTTATATATACTGTTTTCAAACGAATTGGTATAAGTTTTTACATAATTAATATCAAAACTTTTTTCTAATAACTTAGTTTCTGATGCTAAAACAATAAGCTTCAATGATTTCAGAGCATCAACATTAGTTTCTCTTGCTAAGTATATACCCAGCTCATTTAAATTTTCTAAATCTTTAGTAGTATCATTCAATATATGAATTCCACTTTCTACATAACAGTTCATAATAACACCTCTCATTGTTAATTATTATAGCATGGATATTAATAAACTAAAGTTAAAACTTAATAATTCGTAAATTATGATTTTTTAACTTTGACGTATTTATGACTTTCTATATTAACATTTGTAAGAGTTAAAGAATTTAAGTATAAGCCAAAGCATGATAGAGATTTCAACGTAAGCATGAATATAATGTTTGAAGGTTTAAAAATATATATGCAGGACTTAATTTAAAATAAAATTCAGCGAAAAATAATAGGGTGGCGACTATCCGATACTGGTCTTTTGAGAACTTGTTTTCAGTTTTGTTCAAAGAACTTGCTATAATAATTGTAGAAAGAAGGATAGATAATGGAATTTGATAAAGTAATAAGAAAAAGAACGGCTACTAGAAGTTTTAAAAGTGATGAGGTAAGTGATAGTAAGATAAGTAAAATATTAGAAGCAGGAAGAGTGGCACCAACTGCTAAGAATAAACAACCACAATTAGTACTTGTAGCTAAAAGTAAGGAAGCACTAGAAAAGATAGATAAACTAACTAACTTTAGATATAATGCTCCAGTAGTTTTAATTGTTTGTAGTGATAAAGATATAGCTTTTAAAAATAGGGAAAATACTTGCTATATAATAGATGCTACAATAGTTGCTACTCATATGATATTAGAAGCCACTAATCAGGGACTTGATAATATTTGGATAGAGATGTTTGATAAAGAATTGTTAAAGAAAGAATTTAATATTAATGATAATATAGAACCTATTTGTTTGTTACCAATTGGTTATAAAACTGATGATTACCTAGAAAGTCCTATGCATAATGTTAGAAAAGAACTAGAAGAGATGGTAAGATACATGTAAAGTTTAATATTTCTAATAACTAATAATTGACTAATATTTAAGAAAAGACTTAAAATAAGTTAAGAAAGAGGTGTTGGTATGTATCAAGCATATTATAAAAAACAAAGAAGAAAGAGTATAATAATTATTACTTTTTTATTACTTTTTTCTCTTATATCTACTTATCTTATCTATGAAAAGTTTGCAAACTCTAGAGATAAAGACTATGATACAGGAAAGATGGAAGTTGTCTTCCATGAAAAAAATGGTAATGAAATATCACTTGATAAATTTACACCTGTAACTGATGCAATTGGTCTTTCTAGTCCTAGTTATACTTTTACAGTTATTAATAATACTGATAAAAAAGTTAAATATAGTATTAAACTAGTAGCTAATAAAAAGAAAATGGAACAAGATAATTGTGATAATAAACAAATACCTAAAGAGTTACTAAAATTAAGCTTTAGAAAAGATCATCTTCCACCTGCTGCTTATGTTTTATCAGAGTTTCCTAATGATGTTATTTATGAAGATAGTTTAAAACCTAATAGTAGTGAAGATTATTCTATTAGATTATGGGCTATGAATAGTAATTTTACCCTAGATAAGACCAGTCATTATCATGCTTTGATAGAGGTGGTAGAAGAATGAGACTAAATCAAAAAGGATTTGCTGTTTCCACTATTTTATATGGATTACTACTAGTTATGGTTTTTATTATCTTTTTACTTTTAAGTGTAAATAGATTTGAGAGAAGAACTACCAATGACTATGTAGAGCTTATTTCTAAAGAATTAAATGAATGTGTTGCCAATGGTAGTTGTTAAAACTTCTTTTTTTTAGCAAAATGTATTGACAAGTGCTAACTAAATGCATACAATATTATTAGCACTTGAAAAGAAGAGTGCTAAGGTGGTGCTTAATAATGGATATGTTATCAAAAAGACAAGAACAATTATTAAAAATGATTGTTGAAAATTATATAAAGCAAGCAACTCCTGTTAGTAGTAAACAATTATGTAAAAAACTAAAATGTTCTAGTGCTACTATTAGGAGTGAGATGGCAAATCTTGAAGAGGCAGGACTTTTAGAAAAGACACATACATCTAGTGGTAGAATACCTAGTCAAAAAGGGTATCGCTATTATGTAGATAACTTATTGAAACCTAGAAAAATGAATGGTGAAGATATGTTAAATTTACAAATAATTTTGCATAATCAATCATTAGAGTTATCAGATTGTATTTCTAAGAGTTTGCAATTAGTTTCTGATATGACTAGTTATACAGCAGTAGTATTAGGTCAGGCTTCTCATGATAACTTATTAAAAGAAGTTAATGTTGTTCCTTTGGCTGATAATCAGTTAATAATGATAGTAGTGACTGATAAAGGAAAAGTGGAACATAAGACGGTAACACTAGATCAAGTTAATATGAATGATGTTAAGAAAACGGTTGATTTAATTAATAAACTGATAGTTGGTACACCAATAGATGAGATTAGTACTAAACTTGAGTTTGAGATAAAACCAATCATCGGAAACTATGTTGAGCAACATGAAAAATTATATGATGTTATTTATCATGTCTTTGATGATTTAACTCATCCTGATATCAATGTAGTAGGAAAAACAAAATTCCTAGAACAACCGGAGTTTGGTAGTATTGATAAAGTAAAAGGATTGTTTGCTAAGTTAGATGATCAAGACTTAATAAAAGAAATTAAACAAGATAATTCTAATAATATTGAGGTTTATATCGGAAGTGAAAATAACATTGATTCTGATGTAACCGTTATAAAGACTGGCTTTAAAACAAAAAATGAAGAAGGAACAATTGCTATAATTGGACCAAAGAGAATGGAATATGAGCGAGTTATGAGTTTACTAGAATTTATTAAAGATAATATTGAAGGGTGATGAAAATGGAAAAAGAGCATAAAAAGCATAAACATGAGCATAATAATCAAGAAAGACATGAAGAGAAAAAATGTAATTGTGAGAAAACTTGTGCATGTCAAAATGAAAAATGTGAATGTAAGCATGATAAAGTAGAAGAAAGGCAAACGGAAGAAATTGAAAAATTAAGAAATCAATTAACAGAAATCTTAAATGAAAAACAAAGCTTGCTAGAAAAATTACAATATAGTAAAGCAGAAATGATTAATTATCGTAAACGTAAAGAAGAAGAAACAGATAATAAATTAAAGTATGCTAATCAAGATTTAATCTTAGAAATAATACCGGTACTTGATAATTTTGAACGAGCTATTAAGTTAGATGATAATGATTTAACTGATGAGTTATCAAAATTCTTAACTGGTTTTAAGATGATGTATGCTTCCCTTTGTGAAGTGTTAAAAAAATTTGGCGTTGAAGAAATTGACTGTGAGGGTAAAGAATTTGATGCCAATACTATGCAAGCACTAATGACTGATAGTGATTCTAACTTTGAAGATGATATTGTCTTAGATGTATTATTAAAAGGATATCGTTTAAAAGATAGAGTCATTAGACCAGCTAGTGTAAAAGTAAATAAAATAGAGAAATAGAAAAAGGAGATAGGTAATATGAGTAAAATAATAGGTATAGACTTAGGTACAACAAATAGTTGTGTCGCAGTATTAGAAGCAGGGGAGCCAAAAGTAATCCCTAATCCAGAAGGTAATAGAACAACTCCTTCTGTAGTAGCATTTAAAAATGGAGAAAGAATAGTAGGAGATGCTGCTAAGCGTCAAGCTATTACTAATCCTAACACTGTATCATCAATCAAAAGATTAATGGGTACTAGTGAAAAAGTAGAAATTGAAGGAAAGAAATATACACCAGAAGAAGTATCAGCAATGATTTTATCTTATATGAAAGATTATGCTGAAAGTTATTTAGGTGAAAAAGTAGATAAAGCAGTTATTACTGTTCCAGCATACTTTAATGATGCTCAAAGACAAGCAACTAAAAATGCTGGTAAAATAGCAGGACTTAATGTAGAAAGAATCATCAATGAGCCAACAGCAGCAGCACTTGCTTATGGACTTGATAAACAAGAAAAAAATCAAACAATCTTAGTATATGACTTAGGTGGTGGAACATTCGATGTATCTATCCTTGAATTAGGTGATGGTGTATTTGAAGTTAAATCAACTGCTGGTAATAACCACTTAGGTGGAGATGATTTTGATAATAAAATCATGGATTACTTAGTTGAAACATTTAAGAAAGAAAATGGTGTAGATTTATCTAAAGATAAAATGGCTATGCAAAGACTTAAAGAGTTAAGTGAAAAAGCTAAGAAAGATTTATCTTCAATGACAACAACGCAAGTATCAGCACCATTTATCTCTCAAAGTTCTGATGGACCACTTCACTTAGAAATGACTTTAACAAGAGCTAAGTTTGAAGAGTTAATTCATGATCTTGTTATGTCAACACTTGAACCCGTAAGAAAAGCTTTAAAAGATGCTGATATCAAAGCAAAAGACTTAGATAAAGTAATCTTTGTTGGTGGATCAACTCGTGTACCATTAGTATATGAAACAGTTAAGAAAGAACTTGCTATGGAACCATCTCGTGAAGTTAACCCAGATGAAGTAGTAGCAATGGGAGCATCTATTCAAGGTGGTGTATTAACAGGAGATGTTAATGATATCGTTTTACTTGATGTAACACCATTATCACTTGGTATTGAAACATTAGGTGGAGTAATGACTGTATTAATTCCAAGAAATACAACTATTCCAACATCTAAATCAGAAGTATTCTCAACTGCTGCCGATAATCAACCAGCTGTAGATGTACATGTATTACAAGGTGAAAGATCAATGGCTAGTGATAACAAAACACTAGGAAGATTCCAATTAGCAGATATTCCACCAGCACCTAGAGGAGTTCCACAAATCCAAGTAACATTTGATATTGATGCCAATGGTATCGTTAATGTAACCGCTAAAGATTTAGGAACTAATAAAGAACAAAAAATTACTATTACCTCTAATACAACCTTATCAGATGATGAAATTGATAGAATGATGAAAGAAGCAGAAGCTAATAAAGAAGCAGATAAGAAGAAAAAAGAAGAAGCAGACTTAAGAAATGATGCTGAACAAATGATTTTCCAATCTGAAAAAGCTTTAAAAGACTTAGGTGATAAAGTTGATAGTAAAGAAAAAGAAGAAGTAGAAAATATCGTTAAAGAGCTAAAAGAAGCCTTAGAAAAGAACGATATGGATAAAGTTAAAACAATTAAGGAAAGTCTTCAAGAAAAAGCTATGAATTTATCAGCTAAAGTATATGAACAAGCTGCTAAAGAACAACAAGAAAATAGTAATAATGAAACTGCAAATGATGATTCTAAAAAAGATGATGTTCAAGACGCTGAATATGAAGAAAAATAATAATCTAAAAGTTCTAGGTGACTAGAACTTTTAGCCTAATAATAGAAAGAGGATATATGAAACAATATAAGAATAGAGAAGAAGTAGAGGAAAAATATAAGTGGGATTTAACGGAATACTATAAAAGTGATGATGAGTTTTTTGAAACTTACTCTAAACTAAATAAAGAGTTAGATATATTAAAAAATTATGTAGGGTGTACTACTGATTCTTTTAAACTTTATGAATATTTAGATAAAGAAATTAAATATGAAACAGAAATTGAAAGAATGTATATTTATGCTAGTGTAAGAAATGATGAATTGTTAGGACAACCTATTCCTTTAGATATGTTAAATAAAGCTAGCTTATTAATAACTAAATTAAATAATTTAACAGCTTTTTTCAATCCAGAGTTATTAAAAATAACAAGCACTTCTTATAAACAATTATTTATTACTAATAATAAATTAAATGATTATAAGCCATATCTAGATGATATTTATCGTTATAAAGAACACGTTTTAAACGAAGAAGAAGAGAAGTTAGTGACTTCTTTAGTATCTGCTACTGATGATTTTAGTAATATTTATTCTAACTTGCTTAATGGTGAACATAATTATGGTAAAGTAACAATTAATGAACATGAGAAGGTTGAGCTAACAACAACTAATTCTCGTTTTCTTAAAACTTCTAAAGATAGAAAGGTTAGAAAACAAGCTGATACAAAATTATTAAAGAAAGCAAGTGAATATGCTTCAACCTCAGCTAGTCTTTTAAATGGTTATGTTAAACTAAAAGATACATTAGCAGGTATTTATCACTTTAGTGATTCTTTAGAAGCAAAATTATTTTCTAATGAGTTAAATGTTAAAGTATATGACACTTTATCAAAAGTAGTTAGAGAAAATGTTTCATCATTACAAAGATATTATAAAGTAAGGAAGAAGATACTTGGTCTAGATGAATTATATACTTATGATTTATTGGCAAAACTTTCTAATTCTACTAAAGAATATTCAATAGAAGAAGCACAACAAATTGTAAGAGAAGCTTTAAAACCATTAGGAGAAGATTATTTAGCTAAGTATGATAAGATAATTAAGAACAGGTATATTGATTACTGTCAATATAAAGGAAAATGTAGTGGCGGTTATTCTATTAGTGGACATGAGAATAATTCAAGAATACTCATGAGCTATAATTATGATTTTGAATCTATTTCAACTATTGCTCATGAAGCTGGTCATAATATTAATCATCAGTATTTAATTGAAAATAATTTTCTACCTTACCGTGAGAATGCTATAATTAATGCTGAAGTTACTTCCTTAATAAATGAATGTTTACTTGCAAATTATATGATTAAGAATGCTAAAACTAAAGAAGAGAAGATACTTGGACTTGAAAATATTATTGGGGTTATTGAATCTAACTTATTTGGAGCTACTCGCGAATGTGATATGGAACGTTTAATGTATGAACGTGTTCATAATGGTAATTGTTTAACAAAAGAATTTATGAGTAAAATAACTAAAGATTCACTAAAATACTATTGCGGTAAAGAAGTTAAACTAACTAAATATAGTTCATATAACTGGATATATAGAAGTCATTATTATATGAACTTCTACTTATATAGCTATGCTATTTGTATATCAGTAGCATCCCACTTAGCAAGTGATATATTAAATGGTAATAAAGAAACACTTGATAAATATTTAAAATATATTAAAACTGGTTCAAATGTTACTCCTCTTGATACTTTTAAAATATTAGGTGTAGATTTAGAAAAAGAAGATGTTTATCTAGATGCTATTAAATATTTTGATAGTTTAGTAGATGAACTTGAAGAATTAACAAAATAGGAGGTGTAATTATGGCAACTAAAAGGGATTATTATGAAGTATTAGGTGTTAGTAAAAGTGCTAGTCAAGATGAGATTAAAAGTGCTTTTAGACGCCTTGCAAAGAAATATCATCCTGATATTAGTAAAGAAGAAAATGCTGAAGAAAAATTTAAAGAAGTACAAGAAGCATATTCAGTACTATCAGACGAGAATAAAAGAAAACAATATGATCAATTTGGTCATGCAGCTTTCCAAGGTGGAGCAGCTGGGGGAAATCCTTATGGTGGTTTCTCATCAGGTGGTTTTGGATTTGATGCCAGTGACTTAGGAGATATTTTTGAAGACTTGTTTGGAGGAGGTTTTGGCGGTTTCTCTAGTGGCAGTAGCAGAACAAGTAGTAGAAAACAACGTGGTAGTGATATGCTACTTAGAATGAATCTTACTTTTGAAGAAGCAGTATTTGGTTGTGAAAAAGATATAGATGTAGATGTAATTGATGAATGTGATAATTGCCATGGAAAAGGCGGCTTTGATGAGAAAACTTGTTCAAGATGTCATGGTAGTGGAACAGTTACGGTAGAACAAAGAACAATTTTAGGTTCATTTGTTACTAAATCAACTTGTCCTGATTGTAAAGGAAAAGGTAAGACTTTTGCCAAAACTTGTTCAGACTGTCGGGGAACAGGTACTGTCAAGGTAAGAAAAACTATCACTGTACACGTTCCTGCTGGAATAGATAATGGAGAAAGATTAAGATTAGCAGGTAAAGGACATGCTTCTCCTAATGGTGGAGAGTCAGGTGATCTATATCTAGAATTTTCTATCAAAGAACATGACTACTTTAAAAGAGACGGTAATGATATCTACTTAGAAGTACCAATTACTATTGTAGAAGCAACACTAGGTTGTAAAAAAGAAATACCAACTATCTATGGTAATATAACTGTATCAGTACCAGCTGGAACTGATAGTGGAACTAAACAAAGAGTAAGAGGAAAAGGTATCAAAGATGATAGAAGAAGAACAGGGGATATGTATATAATCTATCGAGTACAAACTCCTAAAAAACTTTCAAGAGATCAGAAAAAACTATTTGACTCCCTTGCTAATACTGATTTTAAGGATATAGATATTGATAGATTCGATAAATTTACAAGAAAGAATGAATCATAATGATTTGTTCTTTTTTTGACATAATTTTTATATACAATATGTTAGATTATCATTAGGTGATAAAATGAAAAAAGAAAAATGGTGGGGAACAATTCTTCTTCTATTAATAATAATGTTTAGTTTTATAAATAAAGATGATATAACAAAGGATACAGTTTATGTTACTAATACAAATATGACTTTTGAAATAGAAAACTTAACTAAAAAAATTAATATAGATGATATCTCTTATGAAGAAATCAACTCAAAAGAAAAAATATTAACAATTAACAATTCTGAAGAAATAACTTATCAGTTAATAGAGTCTTATTTATCTAGTGATTTCTTAAAAAAATATCCAAACTTTATCTTTAATAATGAAAGGTATCAGATATTTACAGTTATCTATAATAAAGATATTAAGTTATTAAATAATCATTTAGACTATATAAACGAATTACAAGATTTATCTAGTTATTATATCTTCTATGAACCAAAGTTAGATGATGAAATTGTCTTGTTAAAGGTCAGCAAAGGTGTTAGTGAAATAATATTGGGTACAGTAAAAATATAAAAAATGTTGAAAAATGATGAAATAGTTGCTAAAATCTAATTATAGTAAGAAAGGATTGGTACTTATCATTTGTATCAAACAATCATGGCTCACCATAAGATATACAATGATGTTTTGTGAAATGAAGCTACTTTTCTTTCATTTACTTACTAATAATTGGTACCACTTGTCTTACTTTGTATAACAAATAGGAGGAGTGAAATAATGAATAACAAAAAGCAATTGATTTTGTCAATATTTTTGACTTTGATAATAGTTGTTTTAATAATAGGAGTAAGTTATGCAGTTTTTCAATTTGCTGGTACAGGTAAGAGAGAGAATGTTATTACAACCGGCATTATGAGTATGAAATATACAGAATTAAGTAATACTATTAGTTTATCAGGGGCATTACCAACAACAGATGCTACTGGTAAAACAAGATTAAACGATGGCGAGTATTTTGATTTTACAATATCTAGTACTATTCAAGGTAATGCTAATATAGACTGGGAAATAGCAGCAGAAGATGTTACTACTTCATCAAGAAGATTTTATGATGCCTATGTAAAGCTATATTTAACAAAGTTGGATTCCAACGGTAATGAAATAAGTGTTATGGCTCCTAAAAATTATGAAGTAGATGAATTTTCAAATCCTAGAACAGGTAGACCTGCTAACATGATGTGCTTAGCCACTGGTACTATGAGTTCTAGTGATACCACTAAGTATCGTTTGAGAATGTGGATAGATGAGGCTTATAATCCACAAGGAGATGGTGGTGGCCTTGAATTTAGTGTTAAAATTAATGTTTATGGAAAAGAAGGTATTAAGGTAAGTGGAAGTAAAATTAAAGGCTATGACCCATCGATTCATTATGCAGATGATTTTCACGGCTATGATAATTATGTGTATAATATGACAACGGTGGTTACTAAAAATAACAATGTAATACCATCTACGGCATTAAAAAGTTGGGATATATCTGAAGCAGAAGATGGTTCTGCAGTAGCTTATGTTGAAGATGATGGCACTGGTAATAATACATATAAGTTAACAATTGGTGGACAAGGAGGAGTTGTTGCAAACGAAGACATGTCTTACTATTTTGCATATTTTTCTACTATAACATCAGTTGACTTATCAGCTATGGATACATCGCTAGTAAAAGATATGAATCATATGTTTTATTTCTGTTCTAACCTTAAAGACTTAAATGTAAGTAGTTTTAATACAATTAATGTAAAAAATATGAATCAAATGTTTGAAAACTGTAGATCTTTAACTAACAGTGATTTAAGTAGTTTTAACACTACAAATGTAGAGGATATGGGATTTATGTTTTGTAATTGCCCATTATGGGAAACAGTAGATAAAACTAAATTTTCTGGTAAATATGTTAATGAATGTATGTCATCAGAATAAAAAAAGAGAAAATAAACAATAAAATATAACCTATAAGGTGAAATTTCAAAAAAGAAATCCTTACTTTATAGGTTTTTATAATGTCAAAAATATTATTTATATGGCTGCCTGAGCAAAAAAATTGAGTAAAAATATTGACAATGGGTAAAATATTATTGTAAACTTTACTAGAAAACGTTGATGAAGAGAAGTAGTAATACTCGACTTATAAGAGAAGCTGTGGTTGGTGAAAACAGTTAAGAAAAGTATTAACGAATAACACTTCGGAGTGCTTAAAGAATAAAGTAGACTAAGCCGGGTAGACTCCCGTTAACAAGATAAGCGATTATCATACTTGATAATAAATTGGGTGGTACCGCGGGTAAAAGACTCGTCCCTTAACTGGGATTAGAGTCTTTTTCGTTTTCTAAAGAAAGGACTGATGAATGTGATAACTAAAGAGATGTTGAAAGACTATGCTAAAAAGCTTATGTTTGACATGGATGATAATGAGTATGAAACATTAGAAGATGAGTTTAAAACCATTCTTAAACAAATGGAACTTATTGAAAATATTCCTAATATAAAAAAGACAGAACCATTATTTTATCCATATGTGTCATATGAAGCGAAGCTTAGATGTGATGAGATTAATGAAATGGAGATGCTTTCTGTTAATGAAGTATTAGAAAATACAGAACATCAAGTAAGAGATCAAGTAAAAGTACCAAGGGTGGTGGAAGCGGATGAATTATAGAAAATGTTTAATTAGTGATTTAAGAGAAAATTTGGATAATGGTAGTATAACTAGTGAAGAACTATTTAAAGAAGCAGTTAGTCTTGCTAATAAGTACCAAGAACCTTATAACTGTTTTGTAACTATTTGTGATAAGTTTAAGATGAAGAAAAGAACTACTCCACTAGCAGGTATACCCTATGCTTTGAAAGATAATATTTCTACTAGTAATATTTTAACAACAGCATCTAGTAATATCTTAAAAAACTATGTACCAGTCTATGATGCGACAGTTTATAAGAAATTAAAGAATGCAGGAGCAGTATTAGTTGGAAAAACTGTTTTAGATGAACTTGCTATGGGGGGAACTGGAACAACCGGACATACTGGAATAGTTAGAAATCCTTATGATAAGACAAGAGAAATTGGTGGGTCAAGTGCAGGAAGTGCTGCTGCAGTTGCTCTTGGAATTGTACCCTTTGCCATCGGAAGTGATACTGGTGACTCTATTAGAAAACCAGCTGCTTTTGGCGGAGTGGTTGGCTATAAGCCAACATATGGTTTAATATCTCGGTATGGTTTATTTGCTTTTGCTTCAAGTCTTGATCATGTTGGTTGTTTTGCAAGAAGTGTTAAAGATGTCGCTTTAGTTACTAATACTATTAAAGGATATGATCCTCATGATATGACTACTTATCAAGATGATAGTGATTTACTATCTGGTATTGATGAACCATTAGCAGGTAAAAAGTTATTCTATATCAAAGAAATAGTAGATAGAAGTTTATATAAGGAAGATGATGATGAGTTAATGCAAGTATTAGATAACTTTTATTCACTACTTGAAAGATTAAAGACTAGAGGAGCAGAAATAACAGAAATATCCATTGATAAAGCATTACTAGAAGCAATATATCCTACTTATATGACAATATCTTGTGCCGAAGCAACTAGTAATAACTCTAACTTAACAGGAATTGCTTTTGGAAATAGAGTAGCTAAAGATGATGTAAATAGCCTAATAACTGCTACTAGAACAGAAGGCTTCTCAGAACTTATTAAAAGACGTTTTGTCCTAGGTAGTTATATTTTACAAAAAGAAAATCAAGAGAAACTTTATCTAAATGCTTGTAGAGTTAGAAGATTATTAGTAGATAAATTAACAAATCTTTTTAAAGAATATGATAGCTTAATCTTACCTTGTAGTGGTGGACCTGCTCCTAAGTTTGATGATGATAGTGATAAGCTAAGTGATAAATACCTATTATTAGAAAACCATATGGCACTAGGTAACTTCGGAGGATTCCCATCAATTACTATCCCATCTGGTTTTGTAAATAACTGTCCGATTGGTATTAATCTTACTAGTGGAATAAAAGAAGATAAGAAAGTATTAAATATTGCTAATGAGATAGAGATGTTAACCGGTCTTAAAGGACAAATAGGAGGTGAAGAGTAATGTATGATGTAGTTATTGGACTTGAAGTACACTGTGAATTAGATACGTTATCTAAAAACTTTTCAAGTAGTGAAAATAGTTATACTAAGATTCCTAATATTCACGTTTCACCAGTTGATTTAGGACTACCGGGAATATTACCTGTTGTAAATGAAAAAGCTTGTTATAATGCTTTAAGAACAGCAATGGCTCTTCACTGTGAGAATCCTGATGAGATAATGTTTGATCGTAAGAACTATTTCTATCCAGATCTTCCTAAAGGATACCAAATAACGCAAGTTACTAAACCAATGGGAAGAAACGGTTACTTAGATATATTAGTAGATGGTTCTATCAAAAGAGTATTAATTCATCAGTTACATCTTGAAGAAGACACAGCTAGTCTAGAGCATGATAAGAACTATTCCTTAATAGATTACAACCGTAGTGGTGTACCACTAATGGAAATAGTAACAGAACCATGTCTTACCAGTGCCTTAGAAGCAGTAACCTTTCTAGAAGATTTAAGAGATGTCTTCTTATATCTAGGGGTTAGTGAAGCAAAGACTGATAAAGGTCAGATGAGATGTGATGTTAATATCTCCTTAAAAGAAAAAGGTAGTGATAAGCTAGGTACTAAAGTCGAGATGAAAAATATTAACTCATTCACTAGTGTCAAAGAAGCGATAGAATATGAAATAAAAAGACAAAGTGAAGCCTTAGCTAAGGGCAAGAAGATAATTCAGGAGACAAGACGAATTGATGAGATGGGAAAAACTCACTCTATGCGTGAAAAAGTAGATGCCATTGATTATAAATATTTTGTAGATGCTAACTTACCACCAGTTAAAATAACGGATGCTAAGAAAGAAGAACTAAGAAGTTCTATTCCTAAATTAAAACTAGATAGAATTTTAACTTATCAAAAAGAACTAGGACTAGATTATTATGATGCTTCTATTATTGCTAAAGAAAAAGACTTAGCAGATTACTTTGAAGAGACTGTAAAAGATGTAAAAGATGTAAGCCTAGCTGTTAACTTTATAACAACTAGTATCTTATCAACTTTAAATAAACTAGAAATTACTATTGAAGAGTTGGTAGTAACTCCTTCAATGCTAAGTAGTTTAATAAACTTAGTAAGTAGTGATAAGTTATCACTTGATCATGCTAAAAAAATACTTTATAAAGCAATAGAGTTAAAAACTGATCCTATTAAATTAATAGAGAAAGAAAATTTGTCACAAATAAACGATAAAGATGAATTAATTAAATACATAAAAATAGAGTTTGATAAATATCCTAATCAAGTAGAAAAATATATAAAAGAAGATAATTTATCAGTTATTAATTTCTTTATGGGAAAGGTTATGTCATCTACTAAAAGACAAGCTAATCCCAATATGACAAGAGAATTAATTAAAGAAGAATTAGAAAGGATGAAGATGAATGATTAAAAATATATATCGTGACTGCTATGCTGGTAGTCTTAGAGAAAAAGATATTGATAAAGAAGTAAAAGTAGCTGGTTTCATTGAAAACATAAGAGACCATGGTGGAGTAATCTTTGTTGATTTAAGAGATTACTATGGAACACTACAATTAGTTAGCAATGATGATAAGATGTTCGATGATTTAACAAGAGAGTCATCTGTTACAGTAACGGGAAAGATTCGTAAAAGAGATAGTGATGACTATAATGATCGAATTGAAACTGGTACTATTGAATTATTAGTTAGTTCTATAAAGGTACTAGGTAAGAGTAAGAATGTTTTACCATTTGAAGTTATGACTAGTAAAGATGTATCAGAAGATGTAAGACTAAAGTATCGTTATCTAGATTTAAGAAATCCTAAAGTTAAACAGTCTATTTTGTTTAGAAATAAGGTTATTCACTTTTTAAGAAATTTAATGGAAAGTGAAGACTTTGTTGAACTACAAACTCCAATTTTAACTTCATCATCTCCTGAAGGAGCAAGAGACTTTCTAGTACCTAGTAGAAAATATAAGGGAAAGTTTTATGCTTTGCCACAAGCTCCTCAACAATTTAAACAATTACTAATGTGTGCTGGTTTTGATAAATACTATCAAATAGCACCATGCTTTAGAGATGAAGATGCAAGAAGTGACCGTGTCTACGGTGAATTTTATCAATTAGATTTTGAAATGGCTTTTTCAACTGAAGAAGATGTCTTAAGAATGGGTGAGAAAGTATTTTATGAAACTTTTAGGGAGTTTACTAAAGATAGAGATATATCAGAACCACCATTTATTAGATTAACTTATAAAGAAGCTATGGAAAAGTATGGTTCTGATAAACCGGATTTAAGAAATCCTTTAGTTATAATTGATTTAACAGAAGAGTTTGAAGAGACAGAATTTCGTCCTTTTAGAGGTGTACCAGTTAAAGGAATAAAAGTAGAAAACTTAGCTAGTAAGAGTAATTCTTGGTTTAATGAGGTAGTTGATTATGCCAAAAGTATTGGTATGCCTGGGATTGGTTATTTAAAAGTAAATGAAGATTTATCATTTGCTGGTCCTATTGATAAGTTTTTAACCGAAGATGAACGTGAAGCCTTAATAGATAAAGTTGATCTTAAGAAAGATGATGTCTTATTCTTTATAGCGGATCGTAAGAAATCATTAGAACTAGCTGGTTCTATTAGAATGGAGTTGGGTAGAAAACTTGATTTAATGGATCCTAATAAATATGTCTTTGCTATCATTCATGACTTTCCAATGTTTGAGTGGGATGAAGAAAATGAGTGTTATACTTTCATGCATAATCCATTTAGTATGCCAAAAGATGGAATGAAAGGACTTGATCAAAAAGTTGAAGACATTCTAGCTTACCAATTTGACTTTGTTTGTAATGGTGTAGAACTATCTAGTGGAGCTGTTAGAAACCATGACTTAGAAATCATGAAAAAAGTCTTTGCTATAGCAGGTTATGAGGAAGAAGAAATCGAAAAGAGATTTAAAGCTTTATATGAAGCTTTCCAATATGGAGCACCACCTCATGCAGGTATGGCTCCTGGACTTGATCGTATTCTAATGATGCTTTTAGATGAAGACTCTATTAGAGAGACGATAGCTTTCCCAATGAGTGCTTCAGGAAGTGATATCTTAATGAATGCTCCAAGTACTGTTACAGAACAACAATTAAGAGAAGTACATATCAAAGTAAGAGATTAACTGTGGATGATTCTATAGTTTTTTTCTTTGTATAAAAAAATAACATTCATCAAAATCTACTTATCTTATCTTTTTCTAAAAACTAATTGCTTTATCAAAAAAAATATATTAGAATAAGTATATAAGATAGGAGTGGAAGAAAAAATGAAAGAAAAAAGAAGAGAAAATATCATTATTGTTTCTATAGTAACTGTTGCAATAATAGTATTGGCTGTAGTATTACTAAATAATAGTAATGTATTCAAGAAAAGCTCAAATACTACTTCAAAAACACAGGATGCAAAACAATATGAAAGTTTCATTAATGAGTTATCTAATTATGTGGAAAACTCAGACCCTAACAAGGATTATGATACAACTAAATCAGACTTTGTAACAGAGGTTGTTGATTTACAAAAGAAGTATCAAGACAGTACAGGAGTAAGTTATGCTGCTAATACTTTGATTAATGATACCAATACTACCACTACTAATAATACTGGTGATTTTTTAGGCTCTATTGGTACTAAATTATCAGAACTTTTAAAGAAAGTCTTTAAAACTACTGATCCTTCAACAGTTTTAACTCTAAGTTCAGAAACTGTATGTCAAACTAAATCAATTGATTCAAAATATTGTCTTAACAATTTAAGTGCTAAAGTTTATTTATCTGATGCTAAATCTGATAAATGGGTTATCCTTATTCATGGAAATGCTATGAATGCTAAACAAATGTTTAATGCAACTGGTAAAATGTATACCGATAATGGTTATAACGTTTTAGCACCAGATTTAAGAGGAGCAGGAGATAGTGGTGGAAGTGTTGCCATGGGTTACCTTGAAAGTTTAGATGTTTATGATTGGATAAAAGACTTAAATAATAATTATCAAACAAGATATGGAGTATCAACTGCTCCTAGCACAATAATAGTACATGGCGTATCACTTGGTGGTGCTACTACCTTGCAAGTTGCAACTAATCCTGATATAGCTGCAGCAAACGGAACTAGTCCATACACTAAAAACTTAACAGATTTAAAGGTAAAAGGATTTGTTGATGACTGTGGTTATACTTCAATGACTGGTATAATAACAGGAATGCTATCAAATGGAAGTAGTACGCAAACATCTACTATTACTAGTTGGATCGATGTAGATAAAAGCCAATTCTTTAACACTGTTCAAAGTGAAGCTAAAGATTTAAACATAGATGCTTTAAAAGATTATGACTTTAATAGTGTTACTTCAAATGGGAACATAAAAGATTACTTAGAAAAATTTAGTAATTCCTTTAACCAAGTAGTCGATCAAAATAAACAAACATTACCTGATGGTTCAACTGAGTATACTGTGCCAAACGTTGATCAAGATACAGTAAGAAACTTCCTTAGTGGTTTAAAAAGAACGGATGCTTCTACTAACAACTATACAGCTAGTAAAATGACTAATAGTACATTATTATCATCTAATCTTACCGATACCTTAGTTAAGAAAGCCTTAATGAAATTAGTAGGAATTGGTTTGACTGATGATAACTATGATAAATATTCAAATATATTTTCAGCAGGTAGAAGATTTCCAGCTGGAAGTAAAGTTGTAATCATTCATGGAACATCAGATACAATAGTACCACATAGTAATTCTGATGTAATTGCTAACCATCTATTAACAACAAATGATGCAAATTTACTTTATAAGTGGGATGTAGATGGAGCTCCGCATGCTTTCATCGTAGTAGGATCTCACAAAACAGAGTACACAAATCTAGTTAAAAACTTTTCATCTTGTGTAGCTGATTCTAGTAATTGTAGTAAATTCTCGTCTTCTGATACTACTGCAGCATTAAAATAAGAAAGTAATAATTTAATAAAAGGGTGGTGTCATAATGGACAATAATTTAAACAATCTCTATAATAATATTGGAGTTAAAAATGATAAAATGAAACTACCTGATATAAAGATAGAACCAGTTATCGAGAAACCTAAAGTTAGTAATAAGCCAATGAAATTTACAATAACTATGTTTGAAAATGATGAACTAATTGACATTTGTCTAAATGATTTTAATAAAACAAAAATAACTTTTGGAAGAGGAGAAGAAAATGACATTACACTTTCTTCTTCCCTTGTTTCTTTAAAACATGGTTATTTTGAACTTATTAATAATGAATTAAAAATATATGATAATAATAGTAAAAATGGCTTACTTGTTAATAATGTTCAAATTAAGAGTACAAGTTTAAAAGATGGTGACTCAATAAAAATAGATAATGTCTTCGAACCACTATATAATGGTGTAATAATGATAGTTACAATAGGTGAGAAAGAAAGCACTTGGTTACAATATAACTTAAATGGTAAAGACTTAACTACAATAGGAAGAGGAAATGACTGTGATATAGTACTTGATCGTATTTCTATTTACTCACATCATGCTAAAATTACTAAACACAAGGACAAATATTATCTCAGTGGTTATTCTAATGATGGTGGTATTATATTAAATGGTTTTACTTTAAGGGAATCAGAAGCTTTAAAAGATAGAGATGTAATCCTAATTAATAATATCAAACTTATTTATAATAGAGAAAAAATTATTTATCAGATGAATGATACTGGTGTAACTTTAGAAGCGATTGATATAGTAAAAACAGTCAAAGTAAAAGGCAAGAAAAAAGATATAGCTTATCATGTTAATTTTGAAGCAAGACCAAAAGAATTTATTGCCTTTGTAGGTGGCAGTGGAGCAGGTAAGTCAACTTTTTTAAAATGTATAAGTGGAGTAAATAGACCAACTAGTGGTAAAGTACTTCTTAATGGAGAATCACTATTTAGTAACTACCAAGTTTTAAAAAACTTGATAGGTTATGTTCCTCAAGAGGATATAGTTTTTGATGATTTAACATTAATTGATATGTTAAGATATGCAGCTAATCTTAGAATGCCAGATGATGCTACATATATTGAAAAAGAAAATAGAATAAATGCTGTATTAGGAATAGTAGAACTATCTGATAAAAAAGATGTCATGATTAGGAGTCTTTCTGGAGGACAGAGAAAAAGAGCTTCTATTGCTATAGAGCTTATTGCTGATCCTAAACTATTCTTTCTTGATGAACCAACAAGTGGACTAGATCCTGGTACCGAAAGAATTATAATGAAAACTTTAAGAAAAATGGCTAATAGTGGAAAAACTATAATATTAGTTACTCATAATACCTTAAACCTACATCTATGTGATAAAGTGGTTTTTTTTGGAAGAGGTGGTAAACTCTGCTTTGATGGAGCACCAGAAGATGCTTTAAAATTTTTTAATGTGACAGATTTTGTTGATATTTATAATTTACTAAACGATAATAGTGATAATTGGTATAAGAAATTTAAAGAATATAATAATAAAAAAGAAATAGTTGAAGATAAAATTAAAGATGAAAGGCAAGATACTAAATCAAAATTCAGTCTAAGAACAAATCATAAATCATTCTTTAAACAATTTATTACTTTATCTAAAAGGCAATTGAAAAAGCTATTTAATAATCAACAGCAATTAGTGTTATTACTTTTTCAAGCTCCACTTATTGCTTACCTTTTATCATTAATAGTAACTAAAAACTTATTCTACTCTTATGAGGAAACTAAATCCATCTTATTTTCTATTGCTACTTCTGCTGTTTGGTTAGGTTTACTTAATTCTATTCAAGAAATATGTAAAGAGAGAGTAATTCTTGAAAAAGAATATATGGCTGATTTAAAATTATCATCTTATCTTGCTTCAAAAGTATTTTATTTATGTCTTTTGGCAATAGCTCAGTCCATACTTTTTGTAGGTGTATTTAATATATTTGTAGATGTTCCACAAAATGGAGTGATTTTTCCTTGGAAAGTTGAAACCATTTTAACTGTTTTCATAACTATTATTTCAGCATCTTCCATTGGCTTAGTAGTATCAACGTTTTCTAAAAACTCATCCGTTGCTCTTACTTATGCTCCTATCCTTCTAGTACCACAATTATTATTTTCTGGTATGCTGTTTCCTTTAGAAGGGGCAGTAGATGTAATATCTAACTTTATCCTATGTAGATGGTCTGTTGAAGCTTTGGGTACTACCAATGACCTAAACAGTTTAGTATCAGCTATTCAAGAAATTATTCCAGGATATGTAAGAGATGCTGAAACTTATTATACCTTTACTGCTGCTCATTTTAGAATGGATTTACTAATTATATTGTTAATGATGATCATTTTAATGGGAGCAGGTTATATTATTTTAAAAAAGCAACTAGGAAGTGGTAAGTAATATGATAAAAGTATATAAAAATGAATGGACTATCATAGAGAAAGTAGGAGAAGGAACAACTGGAGAAGTTTATAAAGCTGTTAATAAAAAAGGTGAGTATTCTGCAATCAAGCATATAAGTTTGCCTAAAAATGATAAAGAAATAGATGAATTAATTAAAAATAGAGTTATAAAATCTTATGCTGAAGTAAATAATTATTACGAAAAAATAGTTTCTGATATTGAACAAGAAATAGATATAATGAAGAAACTAAATGATACCAATCGAACTATTAAGTATTATGATTCTTATTTTTTAAAGAAAGAAGATACTAGTGGTATAGATATTTATATAAGATATGAATATGCTAAAGATATTTTAAAAGAGTTTAGTAATAAGACAGTTGATGTTAATGAAGTAATTAACTTAGCTAAAGAAGTCTGTAGCATTTTAGATAAATGTTTATCTTTAAATATAGCTCATAATGATATAAAACCAGCTAATATTTTTATAACCAATGATGGTAAATATAAACTTGGTGACTTTGGAGTAGCTACTAGTTTTGATAATAATAAATTAGAATCTATCGGAACACTAAGTTATATGGCTCCAGAAGTATATAATAATAAAAAAGTAAATAAAACAAGTGATTGTTATTCGCTCGGAATCGTAATGTATCAATTAATAACTGGTAAGTTACCATTTCCTGATATGGAAACAAAATTAAGTGGTGTTGAAGTACCAATAATTGAAAAACTAGATAAAAGATTGATGACTATTATTAGAAAAGCAACTGCTTTTAAAGAGGAAGAAAGGTATAAAGCACCTTTGGAAATGTTAAATGATCTTTCTTCTTTACCAAGACTTACTTATTCAAATACTAAAAAGTATAATCCTAGTAATGCTAAAGAAAAAACTTTAGGGATATATGAAGCTTTAGAAGAACAAAAAGGATTAAAAGGGGCTATTAGAAATAACAAATCATTAGAAAAATTTAAGAATAGTGCCTTATTCTATAATGTTAAAGAGTTCTTTTCTAAACATACAGTTATTAAGTTAGGAATAGTTATACTTATCTTAATACTTGTTTTATTCCTTTCAATAAGGGCCTTTATGCTTAATAGAAAATGTAGGACAGGCTATGTTAATGATCGAGGTATGTGTGTAAAAGGTTATTATTATTGTAAGGAAGGATTTTCATTAAATAGTAATAACAAATGTCAAAAGACAGTTAAATCAACAGATGCTAAGGTTAGTTATAATTGTAAGAAAGGTTATACTTTAAATGATGGTATATGTGTTAGTGATGATGTAAGAGATCCAAAATATGTTTATAAATGTGCTGATGGTTTCACTTTAAACGGAACTAAATGTTCAAGGGAAGAATCTGCTGATGCTGCTTTGATTTATACATGTCCTTCTCAGTATGTTTTAGTTGATGACCAATGTTTAACAGTTGCTAATGTTACCCCTAGTGTTAGCTACACTTGTCCTAATAATTCTTATACATTAACAGGTACTACATGTACTAGTCAAGGCTCTAATAAAATAGCTGCTTCTGTTAGGTATAGTTGTGATGCTAATGGAACTTTAAGTGGTACTTCTTGTATTTATAAAACATCACCAAGTTATAGTTTTGGTTATTATCCAAGATGTTATACGGGTACTTATAATTATATGGACAGAATGTGTCATTATACTAAACAAGCTAATATTAGTTACTACTGTCCAAATGGAACATTAGATGGAAATAGTTGTGTTATTGGTTCTAATAATGTAATTCAGGCTACTAAAAAATATACTTGTCCTAGTGGTTATACTTTAGCAGGTACACAGTGTGCTAAAACAAGTGGTGTAAAAGCAACACCTAAATACATGTGTACTGATGATACTGAATTAAGAGGTAGTAAATGCTATGCTACTATTACGACAGATGCTGTTGGTATGTATAGTTGTGATGATGGATTTGTTATTAGTGGTACTAAATGTTTGAAAAATGACTTTCCAAGAGCTAGTAAAAAGTATACTTGTTCTAAAGCTTATACTCTAAATGGTGGTAAGTGTGAGAAGTATGAAATTATTAATGCTAAAGTTCATTATGCTGATAAGAAATAGTTAAAAAGGAAAGAGAAAAGATATGAATAAGAAAAAACAATTAATTATATCAATTGGACTAGTCTTAATACTAGTTCTAATGATAGTAGGAATCAGTTATGCAGCTTTTCAGTATACAGGACTAGGTAAGAAGGAAAATACTATTACAACAGGTGCAATTACGATGAAATATACAGAGACTACTAATGTTATTAATATGACAGGAGCCCTACCAACTACTGATAAGACTGGAAAAGTAAGATTAACCGAAGGAGAGTATTTTGACTTTACCTTATCTAGTACAATTCAAGGTACAGAAAATATTAACTGGGAAATAGCAGCCGAAGATGTAACAACAGGTGATAAAAAAATAGATGGTAAATATATAAAACTTTATTTAACTAGTCTAAGTGATGATGGCACTGAAACGGAGGTAATGGCTCCTAGGGTTTATTATAATGATTCATTAGCAAATACTTATACAGGAAGGCCTGCTAATATGATGAGTCTAATTAAAGGAACAATGACAGCAAGTGAATCTAAAAAATATCGTCTTAGAATATATGTAGATGAAGATTATAACCCACAAGGAGATGGAGGAGATTTATCATTTAGTATAAAGATAAATGCTTATGGTAAGACAGGTGATATAATGCCAAACTTCACAGTATCGCAAACATTACTATCAATGGGATTAGGCTCAAAAGGTAGTTTTGATACAAGTGATACTGAACAAACGTTTATTACAGGAACTGATCCAAATAACTATATCTGGTATAGTGGAAAATTATGGAGAGCAGTATCAATTGATCCATCTGATAACTCTGTAAAATTAGTTACTCAGGAAAGTGTATCATCAATTCCATATAATGCAACTGAAAATTCATCATTTCAAGGTAGTTATATGGAACAGTGGTTAAATGATACAAGTGTAGATGGATTCTTAGGTAACTTAAGAGAATCAGATAAATTTATTAAAACAGATAGTGTTTGGAATGCTACTATGACAACAGAAACAACTAAACCAGAGAAAACTACCATGGTAACTGATGCAGTTGGTTTACTAAATCTTTATGAATTTATAATGAGTTGTAATAATGTTAGTTTACAAACAGGATATTTGGCCAAGGGTAAAATAACTTGGTTTACTTTAACTCCTGCCTCTACTGATAAAATTATAACAATTTGTATTAGTATAGGTCCTAAAAATAACTTATTACGTTATTCAATTAAATCTAAAAGTGATAGTTCAGCAGCTATTAGACCATCTATAAATTTAAAAAATGATGTTAAGATTGCAAAAGGCAATGGAACAGTTAATAATCCTTACAGGCTGGAAGGTGATAATGATACTAAAACATCGGGTACGTTACTTTCAACTAGATATAGTGGAGAATATATAAGCTTTGGGACAGGAGAAAATAATTTATATCGAATAGTAAGCCATGAAAATAAAACTGGCACTAAAATAACAAGTGCTAATGTATTAACTGAAAATAGTGTTAAAAAGTCAATATATTTTGGTAACAATACAACTTTCTCAAAAGATAGTATAGTAGGTTCATTTTTAAACAATGAATATTTGACAAATGAAAAATATTTAACAAGCAATCAGATAAATATGATTGAAGAGAATAGTACTTGGTATATTCCAAAATTCAATCTCGGCGCAAACTATAAATTAGCAAAATATCAAGATACTAGTCTAACTGAATTATCAAGTGAAACGGCTACTGCCACAATAGGTTTATTAAGAATGGGCGAGTTGATGACTAGTAAAGATGATGATACTATTTCTTATACTAATACATGGCTTTTAACACCTTATACTGATAATATGGTATGGTTTATAATGAGTGATGATAGAGCTGATGCATATATATCCAATAAAGTACAGCAAGGCATCAAACCTGCTATGAATCTAAAAAGTAATGTAGTAATAACAGGTGGAGATGGTACTAAGAGTAATCCGTTCAGCGTAAAGTTAGGTAACTAGATAATTAATAGAAAAAAGCTTAAAAATTAAATGCTTTTTTCTTTTGTACTTTAAAGTTATGTGGTATACTTATCTTATGATAGGAGGATAGGAAAGAGTCTATGAATATTAGAAAAATTAGTACTAAGAATTTAGTACGAATACTAGTAGTTTTAATTGTTTTAATAGGTGGAATCTTTGCTAAGAAAACATTAACATCTTATGCTTTATTAGAAAATAGTGAAGCCCCTAGTAAATTAGTTACTAGTACAGGTAATGTTGTGTCCGATAGAGTAAGTCTTTTTGATGACTTAGAAGGTAATGAAGCTATTTCATTAGTACCTTTCTATGGAACAGATGATAATGGTAATAAATATACCGTATATTGTCTTGAGAAAAGTAAAGACTTTGCTCCAAATCAGACAGTAACTAAAGTTGATACACCACTTGATGATGGCTACACTTATATAATAAAAAATGGTTATCCTAATAAGAGCTTAACAGGAAATAATAAAAATGATAATTATTTAACGCAAATAGCAGTATGGCTCTATCAAGATAGATCAGCAGGTGTAAGTGATACTACAAATGGAGTGCTTACTGCTAATCAAAAAAGTTCAATTAAGAAAAGTAGTTATTACTCTGTAATTAATAAATTAGTAACAGGAGCGATGAATGCTAAAAACACTACTAATATTACTAATCCGACATTTAGTGTAAGTAGTGGAACATTATCTACTGATAGTGATAATACTTATCTAATCAGTAATGTCATGAGAATAACTTCTAATACTGATGAGTTTATTAATTATAAAGTAGTCGCTTCTAGTAGTGATATTTTAGCAAGTGATATAGAAGTACTTGATGAAAATAATAATGTAATAACTACTAATAGTGCTATAGCTAAAGATAAAGGCTTTAAAATTAGAATACCTTTAGCAAAGATAAAGAAAGCATCTGTTATTAATATTGATATTATTAACAACTATAAAGATTATAAGACCTATGGTTATGAACCACCAGAGGGCATGAAAGATACAATGCAAAAGTCGTTTGTATCCTTACTGGCTGCTAATGTAACATCTAAACAAATATCTACTAGTCTTAATATGCCAGTAGGAAGTATTACTATTAATAAAATAGATAGTACTACTAATAATAACTTAGCTGGAGCTAATTTTACTATTAAGAGATTAGCAACTAATGAAATAGTAGATAGTTTTACTACAACAACTACAGCACATGTAACATCTAACTTGTTCCCAGGTAATTATGAAATTACCGAAACAGCTGCTCCTAGTGGTTATTATATAACAGATAAGACAACTAATATAACAATAACAAGTAATGAGTTAAATAAAACTAAAACAATAACTAATAGTCAAGCAGAAGTATCAATTAGAAAGATAGATAGTGTTAGTAAACAAGTAGTAAGTGGGGCAGTCTTGAAAATAGTAAATAGTGCTAATCAAACAGTAAAAACTATTACTACTACAAATGACTATACTAAAATAACTGGTCTTTCACTTGGAACTTATAAAGTAGTAGAAGTAACTGCTCCTGATGGTTATATCGTAAATACTACGGCAAAGGAATTTACTTTAAGTAGTACTAATCCAAAGGTAACTTTAGATTATGCTGATCAACAAAACGAAACAATTATCGTTAAGAAAGATGCTAAGACTAATACTATTTTAGCAGGTGCTACTTTGAAAGTTATTAATAAAGATACTAGTGAAGTAATTGACACTTTTGTAACAACAACTACAGGTCACAGTATAAAAGGATTAAAAGCTGGTACCTATAAAGTTATCGAAGAAGCTGCTCCTAGTGGTTATACTAAGAGTGATGCCACAGTAGAATTTACTATTAGTAATAATCAAACTGAAGTACAAACAGTAACATTCTATAATAGTACTAATCAAATAAGTATTACTAAAGTAGATGCTGATACTAATGAAGTTCTTGCTAATGCTAAGTTTAATATCTTAAATAGTAATAATCAAATAGTTAAAACATTTACTACGACAAAAGAAGCATATCTTTTAGATAAATTAGCAGTAGGTAAGTATTACTTAGAAGAGATAGCATCTCCTAGTGGATATGTTCTTAATAAAGAAAAAGTAGCTTTTGAAGTAACTGCTACTACTAATAATCTACAAGTAGTATTTAAAAATAAAAAGAATGGTTTAAAACTAGGTAAGATAGATGCTACTACTAAAGAATATCTGGCAGGGGCTAAAATGAAGCTTACTGATAGTGATGGTAAAACAGTAAAAGAATTTACTAGTGAGAGTAATTTAACTACTATTACTGGTTTAAAAGTAGGTACTTACTATTTAGAAGAGATAGAAGCACCTAATGGTTATATAAAAAATACTACTAAGAATAAAATAGTTATTACTAATACATCAGATGAAGTAACTTCTACTATTGAAAATAAAAAGATAAAAGTAAGTTTAAGTAAAGTAGATGCTGATACTAATAAACAAATAGCAGGAGTATTATTTGAGTTACTAGATAGTTCTAAGAACGTGATAGAAACATTTACTACAACTGATACTAAAACAGATATTTCTTCTTTAAAATCATTAAAAGAAGGAGATTATTACTTAAGGGAAAAAAGTACTAAAGATGGTTATGTACTAGATAATAGTTTACATAAATTTACTATAAATAGTAGTAATTATGACTTTACCATTACTTTAAAAAACAAATTAAATGAAGTAAGACTAGGTAAGATAGATGCTAAGACTAAGAAATATATTAAAGGAGCTACTTTAAAATTAAGTAGTGTAACTTATAGTGATTTTGAACCAGTGACATTTGTATCAGAAGAAAATGCCACATCTATTAAAGGATTAAAAGTTGGTAAATATATCTTAGAAGAAGTAAAAGCCCCAGAAGGTTATGTTACTTCTAATTCAAAAATATACTTTGATGTAACTAGTAGTGGTGAGGTTAAGACAGAAACTATTAAGAATGATATATTATCTATTAGTGTTAATAATAAAAAAGTAACTGTTAATGCTAATAAAGGTTATTCATTTACTATATATAATAGTGATGGTACTAAAGTAGAAGAGTTAACTATTAAGGATAGTAGTATTACAAGTAAGGAACTTTCTAATGGTAATTATTACTTGAAAGAAACAAAGACTCCAGATTCAGTTGCTTTAAACTCTAATTTAGTTTATTTTACAATAGATGATAATAAAGAAATGTCTATTAACTTTACTAATGATTTTACTAAAGTATATATAAGTAAAAAAGATATGGCAAATAGTGAGGAAATTGAAGGAGCTTCTTTAACCCTTACTGATAAGAATGGTACGGTTGTTAAAGAATGGACTTCCTCTAAAGATCCTTATTACATTGAAAGATTACCAGTTGGTGTATATACCTTAAAAGAAGTAGTAGCTCCTAAAGGATATGTTTTAAATACTTCAACAGTAACTTTTGAAGTTAAGGAAACAGGAGATATTCAAACAGCTACGATGTTTAATACAAAACCACTAGAAGATGTACCTAATACTTCTAAAAAGACAGGTATTTTCTATACAGTTGGTACTATTATTACTTTAATTGGTGTATCAATACTAGCTATATACTTAAAAAAAAGTAAGACTCTAGGTTAATTCTAGAGCTTTATTTTTTTGGACGGAGTAAAAATATGATGTAATTGACAAATTATTAATAAAGTGGTATAATTTATACACATTAACGAGGGGGGATATGAATATGAGAAATCTAAAAGTTAATGATTTTGTACTTAACGGAAAATATGCCATATATAAATTAGGAAATGCATCTGTTGATAATCTTCGAATTTTAGATACTGGCAAACAATACGGATGCATGAATACTGGTAAGAATTTTTATCCTGAAGGATTAAGTTTCGAAGAGAGAAAGGCTTTGTTCTTAGAACATAGAAGATTAGCTAGTGCCTCTTATAATGAAGAATTTGATCCGAAAAAATTTTATATGCCAAGTCAAAACAAAGAAGGTAAGGCAGTAGAGTTAACTAGATCAATGGTTGAAGCTTATGAAGATGGTTGGGACTTAGATATACCTGGTGATATTTTAGTGATTACTAAAGATTTACCAGGCGTTGTAGCAGGTTTCCCAGTTGCTGATTGTCCAGTATTAATTGCTAGTGACTTGAAAAATGGTGTTACAGCAACAGCACACTGTGGGGCAGAAATGATAGATAATTATCTACCAAAACTTACAATCGAATCTTTACAAAGTAAATACGATAGTAAACTAGATGATATTTACGTTTATATAGGTGCTCATGCCGGTAACAACTGGACTTACGACTCTATGCCTAAATGGGCTAAGGAATCATTCTGGGAAGAAACTGGTGCTATTAAAGAAAAGGAAAATGGAGAGTTTAAAATTGATTTAAGAAAAGCTTTACTTTATCAATTGAATCCTAATGATTTTGAAACATTTATAGTAAATAATGATGATACTATAACTAATCCAAATTACTATTCTAATAGTGCTTCAAGAAATGATAAATCTAAAGCAGGAAGACAGTTTATAGGAGCATACTATAAGAAAAGATAATAAAAGGCGATCAATAAATGATCGTCTTTAATATTCTTTCTGTATTTTTAAAATTATACTTAGCTATTTCCTTAAGTTTTTCTTCTCCATACTTTTCTACTACTTCCTCGCCGACTTTATCAACTTCTTTAGAAGCTCCCTTTAAAAGAGGTATATGAATACTATCTGATAATTTATCAAATTCTTTTAAGAAAATATATCTACTAATAATAGAAGAAGCAGCAACAGCAAGATTTTTATCTTCAGCTTTAGTCATAAAAGTGATACCTCGTTGAATTTCTTTAGCATCATTTAGATATTCATAATACCTTTTTTCTCTTGCAAATTCATCTACAATAATATAATCAACTTTTGGATTAACTTCATGCATCAACTGATATAAAACCTTATTATGCATAATAGCTTTTATTTTATTCATATTAAAATCTTTGGTATAATTTTTATTATAATCAATATTATTTAAAATAAGACTACGGTAGGTTAGTTTTTTAGCAAGAATAGGAGCATTAGCTAAGATAAATTCATCAGTTAGCTTTTTACTATCTCTAATACCTAAATCTTCTAAAAACTTAACTTCTTCTTTTGGAACATAAGTAGCTGTTACTACTATGGGACCGAAATAATCACCAGTACCAACCTCATCACTACCAACGGAAGAACAATTGTGATACTTATTATCATTAGCATTAACTTTAGGAGTAGATTCTATTCCATCCATTTCTTTCCACATAGCAGCATCAACATCAGCACTCTTTCTTTGAAACATAACTTTCCCTGATGTATACATTGTAATAGTAGTATCCATATCAACTGCTTGAAAAACTACATAAGGAATCTCTTTATCCTTTTTCTTATCCTTATAATATTCAATCATTTTTTCTTTTGTCTTGTCACTTACTCTTATGACTTCATTCATTTTTTTCCACCTCATTTAATTTAGTATAGCATATTTTAAAAAATATAGTTATAATAAAAATATAGAAAGGATTTGGATTATGGAAAATATTAATAATATTAGTATACTTATTGTTTTAATTATTTTAAGCTTTGGTATTTTAGGACTAAAAAGAGGAGTGATTAAAGAAGCAGCAGTGGTGCTTGGAAATATAGCAGCTATAATTTTAGCATTCTTGTTAAAAGGCTTATTAGCAAGTTTTCTAATTAATTTATTTCCACCATTTAGAGTAAATTCTGTCTTGGGTCCTCTTAGTTCTTTAAGTATTATCTTTTATCAGTTAATAGCTTTTCTCGTATTGTTAATTATCTTTCATTTTATTCTAAGAATAATAGTTAGTCTATCAGGAATAATTAGTAAGATAGTAGATGTTACAGTAATACTAATTTTACCTAATAGAATCTTTGGTTTTGTCTTAGGAATAATAGAAGGTTATATAATAATGTTTATCGCTTTAAATATTTTAATGATACCATTAAGTAGTAATGATGACTTTATGAATTCTAAAGTTAGAAAATCTATTATGGAAGATACACCAGTCTTAAAGAACAGCTTTGGTGGAATTAATACAACACTTGAAGAAATTATGGCTCTTGATAAAAGTGATAGTGAAAATAGTTTAAATTTAAAAGTAATTGATATACTATTAAAGAATAAAATAGTTACAGTCGATGAAGTTAAGGAATTAGAAACTAATAAAAAGATAATTGATATTAATAATTTAGATACTGTAACTAATAAATATGAAGGGTGATGATAAAATGATTTATTTAGAAGATGAGACTAAATTTCAAGAATTAATAGCAAAAGGTGACGTTTTAGTAGATTTTTATGCTACTTGGTGTGGACCTTGTAAAATGGTAGGAGAAGTATTAGAAGAGTTAGAAGAACACTTTGAAGGGGTAAAAATCATCAAGATAGATGTTGATGAGTTTGAAAATATTGCTAAGGAGCACGGTGTTATGAGTATTCCGACATTAGAAGTTTATCGTGATGGAAAACTAATAAAAAAAGAAGTAGGATATAGAGACTACGATACCATTGCTTCTTGGTTTATAAAATAATTATTTATCTTCAATTAACTGTTTAACTCTACTAGTAATGTTAAGATCAGGTAAATTTGTTAAACTATCAAGAAATGTTTCATCTACTTCTAAAGTGTAGATACATCTATCTTGATAAACTTTAGATAAAATATTCTTATCCTTAAATAGGTAAGAGTATTTTTTTTCATTTTCATAACTAAATTCACAAGTTATTAAATAACCACTTACTACATTTAAAAGAATAGACTTTTTAAGGGATTCCAATAGACCATTTGTGTAAGCTTTTAAAAGACCACCAGTACCTAATTTGATACCACCGAAGTAGCGAACGGAAATAACTAAAATATTAATAATATTATTAGAAGTTAATATAAAAAGCATTGGTCTTCCAGCTGTATTTTTTGGTTCTTTATCATCACTATAACCACTAGTATTTATAAGATTAAAAGCATAACAGTAGTGTGTAGCACCCTTATAATCTTCTCTTACCTTTTTTAAATAGTAATTAACATCATCCATATTATTAACCTTATATAATAAAGTAATAAACTTAGAGTGTTTTATCTCTTCTTGATAAGTTGTATTTTCTTTAATTACTTGCATTTAGATCACCACCTATATTTTATTAAAATTCTTTTTAAATGTAAAGATAAGTGGTATACTAAGAAATAGAAATGAAGGTGCTAAGATGTTTCGTGAAAAAGTAGATAAAAAAGAATTAAATAAATTTATTAAGACTTCTAATAAAGTATTACAACTAGTTCATATTTTAGTTCTTGTTCTAGTTGCTTTATTAGTTACTTATGTTGTTAAGGAATGGAAGATTTTAGATTTTATTCTCGATATTTTAAAAGTTATCTCTCCAGTCTTTATTGGGTTGTTAATAGCTTGGCTTTTAGATCCATTAGTTACTAAGATGGAAAAGAAGATGAATAGAGTAGTGGCATGTATTATAACTTATCTTCTTTTAATTGTTCTAGTAGTAGTATTATGCTACTTTGTGATTCCATCTTTTGCTACTGGTGTTACTGATCTTGTTAATGCTCTTCCCTCTCTTATTGATAAAACTAAAAAGGGCGTTGATAACTTCTTTGCTTCTTTTGATAATTCACTACTTGCTAGTTATGAGACTGATATTATTAGTAGAATAGAATCTATTGGTAAGAATATGACAGAGACTCTACCTACTATGCTATTTAAAACAGTTAGTAAAATAATTAGTGGTGGAGCCAATATATTACTAGGTTTTATGATTGGTTTTTATATCTTATTTGACTTTAAAAAAAGTGAGAAACATATGTTATCATTAATACCTGATATTTATCATGATAATGCTAAAGACTTGATGCGAAGAATTAATGGTAAGTTAAGAAATTATGTTCAAGGAGTGTTAATAGTCATGTTCTTTGTTTTCTTAACCCAAGCGATTGGTCTTTCTCTAGCCGGTTTAAAAGCACCTTTACTATTTGCTTTGTTTTGTGCTGTAACTGATGTAATTCCTTATATTGGTCCATGGATTGGAGCGGTACCGGCCTTATTTGTTGGTTTTTCAATGAACCCTAAAGTAGGCATCTTAACTATCGTGTCAATTATGGTCTGTCAAACCCTAGAAAACAACTTTTATCAACCTTTAATTATGGGTAAAACAATGAAATTACACCCTGTTACTATCATGCTGGGACTATTGATTTTTAACTATTTCTTTGGTATGATAGGAATGATAGTGGCAACTCCTGTTATTGCTAGCTTAAAGATAATTTTAGAGTTTATTAATGAAAAAACAGGAGTAGGAGAGAAGTTTCATTCTCTAAACAAAAAAGAAGAACTAGACTAAGTCGAGGTGGTAAGATGAAACTTTATTTAATTTGTGGTAAAGCAAGAGCAGGGAAAGATACTTTTGCTAAACTTATTAAACAAGAGGAAGAAAAAGATAATAACAAAGTTTGTATTTTAAAATTAACTGCTCCTTTGTATAGTTGGGCGGAAGACTACTTTAATTATGATAAAGAAAAGGATGAAAAACCAAGAGAACTATTGCAAACACTAGGGTATGACATCTTACAGTTAAAACTAAAGAAGAAAGATTTTCTCCTTGATTATTTAATTACAACGATTGAAGTTCTTGATAATTATTATGATGTAGGACTTATTACTGATGGTAGATTAGTTCATGAAATAGAAGTACTAAAAGAAAAGTATCCTAATATCAAGACTATATTACTAACTAATAAGCAAGATAATAAGTTAACTAATAAAGAAAAAAATCATCAAACAGAAATAGATTTAGATGATTATAAAGACTTTGATTATATAGTAGAAAATAAAGATATGGAAAGTTTAAAGTTAGAAACTTTAAAAATAGTGGAGGATAAAAGATGAATAAAATAGTTGCAATAGTAGGAATGGCTGGTAGTGGGAAGAGTATTGCTTCTTCCTATTTTAATAATAAAGGGTATAACTTAGTTTATTTTGGTGGAGTTATTTATGAGAAAATGAAAGAAGAAGGAATAGAAATAACTCCTGAGAGTCAAAAAGAATTTAGAGAAAAGATTAGAAAAGAACATGGTATGGGAGTAGTTGCTAAACTTCTATTACCAAAGATTAAAAAACTATATAGTGAAGGTAATGTTATTTTAGATGGATTATATTCTTGGGATGAATATAAAATTTTAAAAGAAGAATTTAAAGATTTAGTAGTGATTGCTATTGTCTGTGATAAGAAATTAAGGTATGATAGAATATCTAAGCGAAAGGAACGAGCCTTTAATAAAGAAGAAATTATAAGAAGAGATGTTACTGAGATAGAAAACTCTGCTAAAGGTGGGCCTATCGCTTATGCTGATTATTACCTTTTAAATAATGGTAGTATGGAAAAGTATGAAGAAGACTTAGCAAAAATTAAGTGTTTAATAGAAGGAGTAGATAAAAATGAGAAAGATGACTAGTAATGAGATTAGAACATTATGGATAAAATATTTTGAAGAACATGGACATAAATATGTAGAAAGTGCTCCCTTAATTCCAAGAGATGATAATTCACTATTATGGATTAATGCCGGAGTAACTCCTTTAAAGAAATATTTTGATGGAACAGTTATTCCTGAAAGTAGAAGAATTGTTAATATTCAAAAATGTATTCGTACAAATGATATAGAAAATGTTGGGATAACAAGACGCCATCATACTTTCTTTGAGATGATGGGTAACTTTTCAATTGGTGATTACTTTAAAAATGAAGCGATTAGTTTTGCTTTTGAGTTGTTAACTAGTGATAAATGGTTTGCTATTCCTAAAGACAGACTTTATGTAACAGTATATACAGATGATGCTGATGCTTTAAATAAATGGATAGAACTCGGAATGGATCCTTCTCATATGATAAAACTTGATGAAAACTTTTGGGAAATAGGTAGTGGACCTTGTGGACCAGATAGTGAGATATTCTTTGATCGTGGGGAAAAGTATGATCCAAATCATGATGCTTTTGAAAAGTTTAAAAATGATGATGAACAAGAAAGATATATAGAAATTTGGAATAACGTCTTTTCACAGTTTCAATCAGAAGAAGGAAAACCTCGTGAAAAGTATAAAGAGCTTCCACATAAAAATATTGATACTGGAGCAGGTCTTGAGAGATGGTGTACAATTTTTCAAGATGTAGATTCTAGTTTTGAAACAGATTTATTTACCCCAATACTAGCTAAAATAGAAGAAATGTCAGGTATTCTTTATAATGGTCAAACTTCATTTAAAGTAATAGCTGATCATATTAAAGCAATAACATTTGCCCTTTCTGATGGAGCAAGTTTTGGAAATACCGGAAGAGATTATGTTTTAAGACGTCTTTTAAGAAGAAGTTCAAGATTTGGTAAACAATTAGGATTTAATGAACCGTTCCTTTATAAATTAGTAGGAACTGTTTGTGAGACTATGGGAGACTTTTATAAAGAATTATATGAAAAAAGAGCAGAAGTTGAAGCTTTAATACTAGAAGAAGAGAAATTATTTTTAAAAACTCTTGAACAAGGTATGTCAAAACTTGATGATATTTTAGAAACTGTAAATGATAAAGTTGTATCTGGTTATGATGCTTTTAAACTTTATGATACTTTTGGTTTTCCACTTGAATTAACCGAAGAAATTGCTAATGAAAAGGGATACACGGTAGATAAAGAGGGCTTTATCGATTATATGAATAAGCAAAGAGAAGCTGCTAAGAAAAATAATCGTAATAAGACTTCTATGGCTAAACAAAAACAAGTTTTAATGGACTTTAAAAAGCCTTCTACTTTTGTTTATGGACTATACCGTTTAAAAAGTAGTGTACTTGCTATCTTTAGTAAAGATAATCTTGAAAGGGAACTTGATCATGATGGTTATATTGCCTTAAAAAGAACTTGTTTCTATGCTGAGAGTGGTGGACAAGTAGCAGATACTGGTATGATTACAGGTAAAAACTTTACCGCTAGAGTAGTAGATGTCTTTAAAGGACCAAATGGTCAACATATCCATAAAGTAAAATTATTATCTGGTAAAATAACTGTTGGTGATGAATGTGAAGTGATTATTGATAAAGAGCGTCGTCATAATATTGAAGCTAACCATAGTAGTGTCCATATGCTACAGTATGCCCTACAAACCATTATTAGTCCTAAAGTTATGCAAGCTGGTAGTTATGTAGATGATAGTAAACTTCGTTTTGACTTTACTTATACTGGAAAGATTTTTGATGAACAACTATACCAAGTAGAAGATATGGTTAATGAAATGATAGATAAAGGAATAATAACATCAACTGAGGTTATGCCTCTTGATAAAGCTAAAGAGTTAGGTGCTATGGCTTTATTTGGGGAAAAGTATGGTGAGACCGTAAGAGTAGTTAAGATTGATAAATCAATGGAATTATGTGGTGGTACTCATATAGCCAATACTAAAGATATTAAAAGATTTGCTATTTCTTCATTTGAATCTAAAGGAAGTAATACTTACCGAATAGAAGCTTGTACTAATAAGAAGATAGAAACAACTTTATTTGAACTTATTAAACCATATAATGATGAAATGGTTAAATTATTAATGAAATCTAAAGAGCTACTTGAACAAGCTAAGAAGTTAGGTATTAATCTTACTTTTGATGTTACTATTGATAATAGTGCACCAAAGAGTTATCGTGATATAGTGTTTAATCGTAATGAATTATCATATGTTCAAGGAGAGGTTAAAACACTTGAGAGAAAATTCCAAGAAGAAAAAGAAAAACAAAGTCTAAATAAAATAGATGAATATTTAACTAATCTTAAAGTAATAAATGATAAGAATTTCTTATATTTAACCTTTAATAATGAAGAGATGGATATCTTAAAAACAATAATGGATGCTTTAGCAAATAAAGTTGATAATTCTTTAGTATTCATAGTTAATATTAAGGAAGATAATAGTGTAAACTTTATCTGCCGTAACAAGATAGCTAGTTTAAGTGCTGGTTACTTAGTTAAACAAATAGCAAGTATCTCAAATGGTAATGGTGGAGGTAGTGCTACTTTTGCCCAAGGTGGCGGTAAGACTGTAGAAAAACTTGATGAAGTTTATAAATATTTAGTGGAGCAAATAAATGAAGCAGCATAATTATTTGCTTCTTTCTTCATCTAGTATGTTATTAGAAAGAGAAATAGCTAAAATCATTAAAGAAAAAGGTTTTATAGATGCATCTATTACTACTTATGATTTAGAAGAGACTGATTTAGCTACTGTCTTAGAGGATTTAGATACAGTATCTTTCTTAACACCATTAAAAGTAGTTATAGCAAATCATGCTAGTTTTTTAACCGCTACTTCAACAGAAGAAGAACAAAGTCTTAATCATTTGTTAAAATACTTAGATCAAGAAATTGATAGTACTTTGTTTTTTCTAACAGTAAGTAAAATGGATGATAGAAAAAAAATAGGTAAAGAGTTAAAGAAGAAGATGACATTTCTAGAACTTAATCCTAGTCAAGATGTCTATATAAAGAAAGAACTTACTGGTTATAAATTAGAAAACGGGGTAGTTACTAATATATTATCTAGAGTAAATGATAGTTATGATGCTATTTATCAAGAGTGTAATAAATTAAAACTATATAAAATAGATAGTAAGGAAATAACTAATCAAGATGTGGCATCACTATTACCAATACCTTTAGAAAAACAAGATCAATTATCCTTTGATCTAATAAGAGCTATTGGTCTAAAAGATAAAAAACAAGCTCTTACCTTATATAATCAGTTAAAAAATTATAACATAGAAGTATTTTCTTTGATGGGATTATTAGAGAGCCAGTATCGTCTTTTATATCAAGTTAAACTACTTAATAATAGAGGTTTTAGGGAAGAAGAAATAGCTAAAAAGTTAGCTGTTCATCCATATCGTGCTAAGAAGATATTAGAACTTGGAAGATATAGTTCTATTAAAGAAGTTAAACAGTTTATTTTAAAATTAGCAGACCTAGACTTGAAATTAAAAACAGGAAAGGCTGACAAAGATATAGCTATAGAAATGCTTATTCTTAGCGAATAATGAGGGATTATATGGGATACTATAATAGACTAAATGAAATATTAGCAAGTACTCTAGAAGATAAGAATAGAAGTATGGAAGTTAATTCACTTAAAGAAACAGCTAAATTAGCTAAAATTATTATAGATAATACACCAAGTATTACTAAAGAATCATTTGAAGAATATGTTTCTTTAAATGATTCAATAAATATAGTAGGTAATTTTCTTTATAACTTAAATGATAATTACTCATCAATGTACTTCAATATACTACAAGAGAAGAATGTCTATAAAGGTAAAGAAGAACCAAGTGTAGAATTTATTCCTTTTAAAGGAAAAGATTTATCAGAGGTCAGAAGTGATGGAAAAGTAATAATTAGTTATCAAAATAACATAAATGATATTTATTCAATTGCTCATGAAATTATACATAAATTTAGTCAACCAAAGCATCAAAACAGTATCATTAAAAGTTATTTGGGAGAAACTTCAACTATAGCTACGGAGTTTCTTATGGAAGACTATTTACTTAATAATACTTCATATAGTAAGGAAGAGATAATAAGAAGAAAGCAAAATAGACTTGTAGATACTTATTTTGATGCTTCTGCTGTTTTATTTGAATATACCCTATTAGAGTTATATAAAAAGGATGGAAAGATAACAAAAGAGAGTTTATTAAATTATCTTAACAACCTTTCTAAAAATTCAAAAGAGTATGAAATATTTAGCATCAAAGGTGAAGAATACTTAAATGAGATAGTGAACAAAGGCAATTTACAGTTTCCTATAAGGCAAAGATATGTAATAGGTACAGCTTTAGCTTGTGATTTTTTTAAAAAAGATACTAATGATGTAGTAAAGAAAGAAGAACTATCATATTTAATAGGTATATTAGGACATTCTAATTTTACAATAAAAGATGATATAAATATATTAAAGAAATTAGATATACCCATCTTTTCTTCGGATAGTATCGAATTATCTTCATCTTCAATTGAAAGACTTTCAAAGAACTACAAAGCTGTGGCAGAATCTATTAATAAAGGTTATGAAAGTAAGGTTTATTAAATCGAAATGAATAGTTGTTGAAAATTATTCATTTTTTTGTTATAATAAACACACTTTTGGAAAGAGGTTTAAGTATGAAAGAAAGATTTAAAAGATTAAATGAAAAAATTGATGATTTAGAAAAAGCAGAATCATTGGAAGAAATAATAATAGCTAGTTGGAAGATATTTAGAGCAAATCTTAAAAATACAGAAAGACAAGCCTTATTGATTTCTATAATTGACAATAAAAAAGCAGACTTTTATCGTAAGGAGTTATTAACTAGAAAAGATGAGGTCTATATGGAATTAATAACAAATTTTATCAATAATAGAGATGATGATATTATTTCTAAAACTTGTAAAAAAACAAATCTTGCCTGGTGGGAAATTAAAGAAATATTATTAACTGTTAAAAATCCTAGTAAAATAGACATGGCATTAGCAAAATATGTTATGACAAAATGTCCAAAAGAATACACTAAAGAAAAAGAGTTATCTCATAGAATAAGAGAAGCCTTTATAAAAGTTATGTTAGTAGAAAATTCTGGTGTTTCTACATTTTTAGAATTTGAAAAAAAATATAAAGCTTCTAGAATTGAAATAGCACAAGCTTATGACACAATTAAATATTATAAAAATGATGTATATAAAAGTCTTAGGTTTCCTTTGAAGTTTAATGAATATAAATCAAAAATGGTAACGTCTGCTTTTACTGAATATATTAATCGTGAAAAAACAGTAGCAAAAGAAGAAATAAAAAAAGGAATTTCTAAAGAGTCAGTAGCTTCTAGCAGATCAAGAACTTTATTAACTTTTTATGAGGAAACAGGCATACCTATTTTGTTAGTTAAAAGATATGTACGAGAGTTAGGTAATGATAATGAAATGTTTTTCTCTTTGACCTATGATAAACAAAAAAGTATATTATTAGAATATAAGAAAAAAGAACTTTTAAAAATTGAACCAGTTATTAATGAACTATTTAATATTGCAAGTAATTCATATAAAACTTCTCTAGATTATTATAATTTTTATAAGTTAAGATATAGTACTAATGAATTTGTTGAATTGCTAAGTTCTTTGCAACTTCATAATGCAAGCAGTATGTTAAAAAAATATCATGAAAAACATAAAACAGCTTTTGCTTGCTTAGACAGTAAAGAAACTGCCATGTTTGCTAAGAAGGGAACAATGTTTTTTGAAAACGAATTTGTAACCTTTACTCAAAATGAATTTACAAATGTAACAAAAGAATTAGAAGAAGAAAGGCTTCCTTTAGCTAAAGGACTAATTACACAAAAAATAAAAGAGAACCAAGCTAGTAAAAAAGAAGCAAAAGTGATTGTCAAAAAAAATAATGTATGTTAAAATATAAATATCTTCTTAAGGAGATGTTTATTATGGCCTGTTGGTGAAGTGGTTCAACACGCGCGCCTCTCAAGCTCGTATTCACGGGTTCAAACCCCGTACAGGCTACCAAATATGTTTTTAAAGCCTTGATTTATCAGGCTTTTTTCTTTTGCGAAAAATAAATAAAAAAATAATGTACTTATTTTAAATATCATGTTATAATATTTCTCTTAAGCGAAGGAGTGATGTATATGGTAGTATTACCAATGACAATGGACGATAGTATGGTAGAAGTTGAAGTTAGTTTTCATAATATGTATAAAGAAAAGATGAAATTGCAAGCAGAAAAAAATACAGAAAGTAATGTTATAATAGGTAAGTATTCATTAAATGAACTAGAAGATTCAAAGTATTATAAAGACCAACCAGTAAGACTAACGGAAACCATAAGAAGAATTTCATCATATTATAATAACGATGTAACATCAATTAAAGTAATTAGTGAAAAATATCAGACGAGTGATTTTTGTGACCAATACTCTATACCACTCCCTCCTGAAAAGTCAAATATTTATGTAGATACGTTGTATGGAATACTAGTTAATAGTTTAAGATTTACTAATCCTTTAAAGAAAAAAGATACAGTTTTACCTTTAAAAAGAACAGGAATAATTAATTCTTTAAATGAACATGAACAGATTAACATGTTAGAATTAAGACAAAATACTACTAGTAAATCAGAATACTTTTATCTATTAGATGAACAAGGACTAAATACTCAAGCTGAGTGGATTTCATTTCTAGAAACACTTGATTTTACTATGATTGATAAGAGTTTTAAATCAAGAAGAAGTTATGAACAAATACTTTCAACTTTTGCTAATACAGAAACAAAACTAAAAAAAGATATGACTAATTATTTACAAATTGGGGAAGAAAATTACTTAATATATAGTTATTATTATCAATTAATAAATAATAAACAATTTTCTAAATATTCGCTACCACAGAAACAATATATTAAAGAAAAGGTAGCTTAATATGAATAAGTTTGAAAGATTAGAACGTTTAGTAGGAACTAGTATGGTAAATAGTTTTAAAAATGAAAAAATACTAATAGTTGGTTGTGGTGGAGTAGGTGGCTATGTTATAGAAGGTTTAGTTAGGAGTTGTTTTACTGATATTACAGTAGTTGATTATGATATGGTTGATATTACTAATTGTAATAGACAAATAATTGCTCTTAACAGTACTATTTCTAAAGATAAAGTTGATTTGATTAAAGAACGAGCTTTAGATATAAATAGTAACATTAATATTACATGTTATAAAATAAAACTTGATAGTGATAATATAGATGAAGTGTTTTCTAGCAATTATACTTATGTAATTGATGCTTGTGATGATATTAAAGCGAAGGAATTATTACTAACATACTGTTTGAATAAAAAAATACCAATCATAACTTGTCTTGGAATGGGAAAAAGACTAGATCCAACTAAGATAGAAATAACTACTATAGATAAGACCTATAATGATCCATTAGCTAGAAAACTAAGATATTTCTTAAAGAAAAATAGATTATCAGTAAAAACTAAAGTATGTTTCTCTAAGGAGTTACCAGTTAAACTTGATAGTAAAGTAATAGCATCATCTGTTTTTGTTCCAGCAACAGCTGGTATGGTGATTGCTAGTGAAGTTTTAAAAGATACAATAAAAAAGAACAAGAAAAATGTTTAACTTGTTCTTTTTTTTAAAATTTTCTATATAGACCAACAACTTTTCCAAGAATAGTTACTTCATCTAAAATAATAGGTTCCATTGTATCATTTTCTGGTTGCAATCTAAAGTGACCATTTTCTTTGTAAAAAGTCTTTACTGTTGCTTCATTATCTTTATTCATTGCTACTACTGTTTCACCATTGTTTGCGCTTTGTTGTCTTTCTACAATTAAAATGTCGCCATCATATATACCAACATTTATCATTGATTCACCACTGACTCTTAGAGTAAACACCTCTTTTTTATTACCAACAAGTTCTACTGGAAGAGCAAATGTTTCATCAGGATGTTCTATTGCTTCAATTGGTGTACCAGCCGTTACTTTACCAAGAAGAGGAACTTTTACCACATCTTCTTGTTCATCTAAATATTCATTTGGTACTAATATTTCAATAGTTCTATTAGAGCCATCCTCTTTAGAAATATAACCTTTCTTAACTAATTGCATTAAGTGAAAATGAATAGTAGCAGGAGAATGAAGATTAGCTTCTTCACCAATTTCTCTAACAGTAGGTGGATATCCTTTTTTCGCCGTAAGCTTTTTAATAATTTGTAAAATATCTTGTTGTCTATCAGTCAACTTTTCCATCTCTCATTTCCTCCTTTTCTCAATATTACCATGTCTATTAGCTTAATGTCAAACAAAAATTCGTAAAAAATAGTTGACAAAAACAATTGTTCGATAGTAAACTTGATGTATCAAAGAAAGGAAATATTATAATGAATGAATTTAAAGAAATGATAAAGACAGTCTTAGTAGTAACAATAATATATATTATTGCGGTTTTAGTAAGTCTAATTTTGTGTGATAAATTAAGTAATTTTAAAAATAGTAATAATAATCAAATAAGAATAGTTAATTTTTAAAACATTATCTTTCCTTCTTTAAAACTTTAGAAAAGATTGTTATAATAATTAGAGGAAGAAGGTAGAGTATGAAAAAAATTATACTAGTAGATGGAAACAATTTACTATTTAGAAGTTATTATGCAACTAGTTATAGTGGAGTTATTATGAAAAATAGCAAAGGCTTTCCTACTAATGGACTCTATGGTTTTATCAATATGATAAATAAAATAATAGAAGAGGAAAAACCTAACTATATTTTAGTAGCTTTTGATAAAGGAAAAACATTTAGGCATGAAAAATATAGTGAATATAAAGCAGGACGTAGAGAAATGCCAGAAGAGTTGAAACTACAATTTCCTAAAGCTAAAGAAGTATTGGATGCAATGGGAATAAAGCATTTTGAAATAGATAATTATGAAGCTGATGATATAATAGGTACTCTTGCTAAGACGGTTGATATGGAAGATAAGTTTATAGCTACTATTATTTCAAGCGATAAAGATTTACTACAATTAATTAGTAAAGAAGTAGAAGTAAAATTGTTAAAAACAAAAGGTTTTATTAGATTTGATGAAAAAACTTTTAAAGATACTTATGGAACCACACCAATTCATATGATAGATTTAAAAGCTCTTATGGGTGATGCAAGTGATCATATTCAAGGCGTTAAAGGAATTGGTGAGAAAACAGCTATAAATTTATTAACTAAATATCAAAGCCTTGATAATGTTTATGAGCATTTAAATGAAATTGGTGGTAAAACTAAAGAAAAGCTAGAACAAGGTAAAGATGATGCCTATATGAGCTATGATTTAGCAACTATTTATAAAGAAGTACCTATTCCTTTTAGTCTAGAAGACTGTATATATAAAGGTATGAATATAAAAGATTATAAAGATATTCTAGAAGAATTAGAATTTAAATCATTATTGAAAAAAATAAATTTTGAAAGCGAAGAACAACAAACATTAAATTTAGAAGAAGATAAAAAAGAAAAGATACAAATAGTTGATTATAAAAACTTTGATTTTAATAGGCCTTACTCCTTCTATTTAGAGATGGATGGCTATACTTATAGCAAAAGTAAAGTCATTGGTTGTGGATTTAGTAACTTAAAAGAATCTTGTTTTATGATGATAGATGAGCTCATTGCTAATAAAGAAATATTAGAAAATAATATAGAAAAATATACCTATGATTTAAAAAGAATGATTATACTTTTACATCAATATGGCATTAATATTAATAACTGTAATTATGATAGTATGATTGCCTCTTACTTATTAGATTATAAGTTAGAAGATGATATTACTGTCTTGATGAGTCAGTTTAACTATAATTGTCCTAGTTATGAAGAAACTTATGGAACTGAAAAAAAGAAAAAAGAAGTAAATATAGAAACTACTAAAGAGCAATGTATTAATAAGAGTAGATTTATTTATGATACTAGAAGTAAAATTCTTTTGGAAATAGATGATTATGATGAGACTAAACTATTTAATGAAATAGAAATGCCACTTTCTTTGGTTTTAGCTGATATGGAATTAACTGGTATAAGAGTAGATAAAAAGTATTTATTAAACTTAAAAGAAGAATTAGAAACTAAAATGAAATTAATGCAAGAAGAAATATATAAACTAGCAGATGGCGAGTTTAATATTTTATCCCCTAAACAGTTAGGTGAAGTATTATTTGATAAGTTAAAAATTGAATATCCAAAGAAACGAAAAAAGGATGATACTAGCTATTCTACTAGTAAAGATATTTTAGATAAAATAAAAGATAAAAATGAAATAGTAGAAAAAGTATTAGAATATAGGAATTTATCTAAATTATATGCTAATTACTGCGTAGGACTATTAGATGAAATAAGAGAAGATGGTAAGATTCATACTATATTTAATTCATGTCTTACAAGAACTGGAAGATTATCAAGTAGTAAACCAAACTTACAAAATATTCCTATTAGAAGTGATTATTCTAAATTAGTAAGAAAAGCTTTTATTCCAGAAGATAATAGTATTCTTATGAGTTCTGATTATAGTCAAATTGAATTAAGAGTCTTTGCTCATATGGCTGATGCTAAAAACTTACAAGAAGCCTTTATTGAAGATAAAGATATTCATGCTAAGACTGCTTCTGATATTTTTAAAGTGCCAATTGAACAAGTTGATAAAAAGATGCGTAGAATAGCTAAGACAGTTAATTTTGGTATATTATATGGAATAAGTAGTTTTGGACTTAGTGAAGATTTAAAAATAGATGTAGCTAGTGCTAAAGAGTTTTTAAATAACTATTTAAATACTTATCAAGGTATAAAAGAATATATGGAAAAAGAAAAAGAAGAAGCTTATCAAAAAGGTTATGTTACTACCATAATGAATAGAAGAAGGAAAATAGATGAGTTAAAGAGTAGTAATTATATGGTTAGAAGTAGTGGCGAAAGAATGGCTTTAAATACTCCTATACAAGGTAGTGCTGCTGATATACTAAAAAAAGCTATGGTAGAATTATATCGAGCAATGCAAGAAAAGAAACTAAAGAGTAAGATATTAATTCAAGTGCATGATGAATTGGTTTTCAATATTTATAATGATGAGTTAGAAATAATGAAAGAACTAGTAAAAGAGAAGATGGAAAAAGTAGTAAAGCTTAGTGTACCTTTAAAAGTTGATATAGAAACAGGGAATGATTGGTATGAAGCTAAATAAAGGAAGTGATTAAATTGCCAGAAAAACCAGAAGTAATTACTGTTGCTAAAACATTAGAGAAAAAGATAATTGGTAAAAAAATAACAGAAGCTAAAGTTTATTATGATAATGTAATAGTAGGGGACAAAGAAGAATTTATTTCTAAAATAAAGGATGAGAAAATAGAAAGTATTACTACAAGAGGTAAGTGGATAATTATTTATTTAACAAATTATGCTTTATTAACTCATCTTAGAATGGAAGGAAGATTTTATTTTCGGAAAAAAGGAGATAGTCTTTCAAAACATGAACATGTATCACTACTATTAGATGATAATATAGAAATGAGATTTCATGACGTTAGAAAATTTGGAAGAATGATTTTGCTTCCTAAGTACGAAGTACTTAATATAAAACCACTTAGTGATTTAGGATATGAATTTAATGATCCTAGACTTACTGAAGAGTATCTATTAGCTAAATTTAAAAATAAGTCTACTCCAATAAAAACAGTTTTACTTGATCAAAGTATAATTGCTGGTATTGGTAATATCTATGATGATGAAATATTATATCAAAGCCATATAAACCCTTTAAAGCCTGCTAAAGAGATAAATAGTAGTGAGGCAATAGAAATAATTAAAAATACTAAAATTATCCTTGAAAAGGCTATTAAAAAGGGAGGCACTACTATTAAAAGTTTTGAGTCTAGTGAGGGAGTACATGGTCTTTTTCAAAATGAATTAGCAGTTCATGGAAAGAAAAATGGTATTTGTTCTAAATGTGGTAATAAAATAGAATTTATCAGGGTAGGGGGAAGAGGTACTTATTACTGTCCAAAATGTCAAAGAATAAATTAATAGAAAGAGGTAATTAAATGAATAATAATTTTAAACAAAATAACATTACTGAAGAAGAAATGAGACGTAGTAAAGAAATACTTTCCAATATAGTTAATTACTATTCACAAAAAATAGTAGGACAAGTTAATTTAGAAAGATCTTTATTAATTGCACTTATGGCTAATGGTCATATATTACTTGAATCCGTTCCAGGACTTGCAAAAACAACTGCAGCTAAAGTTTTAACAGAAGCGGTGAATGGTAAGTTCTCAAGAATTCAATGTACACCTGATTTATTGCCAAGTGATATAGTTGGTACACAAATTTTCAATTATGCAAAAAATGAATTTGAAACTAAAATAGGACCAATTTATGCCAATTTTGTTTTGCTAGATGAGATAAACCGATCTAATGCTAAAACTCAAAGTGCTACACTTGAAGCAATGCAAGAAAAACAAATTACGATAGATGGTAAGATATATAAAATGCCAAAAATATTTACTGTAATTGCTACACAAAACCCTATAGAACAGGAAGGAACATATTTATTAGCAGAAGCACAACTTGATAGATTTTTAATTAAAGAAAAGGTAAATTATCCAACTATTGATGAAGAAGTAGAAATTATGAGTCGTATTGAAAATAATGTTTTTAATGAATTTAATGCAATTTTAAAACTAGAAGATTTAGAATTTTTACAAGAATTAACTAATAAAGTTTATATTGACGAATCTATTAAAAAATATATTGCTGAAATTATTTATGCTACAAGAAATCCTCAAAAATATATAAATAATAATTTAGTTGAATATATTGATTTAGGATCTAGTACTAGAGGAGCTATTGCTTTTTTAAAGGCATCTAAGGCACTAGCTTTAATAAATGGTAGAACTCATGTAATTCCTGAAGATATAAAATGGTTACGCTATAGTGTTTTAAGACATAGAATATCATTAAACTTTGCTGCTTTAGCTGATAATATTACTGTTGAAAACATAATAGATGCTATTTTTGAGGCGGTTCCTACACCATGAAACTAAATTATGTAAATAAAATAAAAGCAAATATATCTATCTACTCTAGTAAAAAAAGTACAAATTTACTTGATGGTACTTATAAATCTATATATAGAGGAAAAAGCATGAATTTTGAAAATTTACGAGAATATGTAATGAATGACGATATTAAAGATATAGATTGGAAAGCTTCCGCTAGAAGTGGAACTTTATATGTAAAACAGTTTATTGCTGAGAAAAAGCATAATATTTTATTAGTTATGGATACAGGCTTAAAAATGAAAGCTGATACTAGTAAGCATCAGAAGAAAAAAGATGTTGCTTTATTTACAGCTGGTACTATTGGTTATTTGGCTATTAAAAATAGTGATTATGTAGGCATGATTCATAATAATTTATCAAAAATAGAATATCAACCTTTTAAATCAAATTTATATAATTTAGAAGAGTATTTATGTAATTACGATAAAAATTATTCTTCTGAAGGAAACGATATTAATAGTATTTTAGAATTTGTATATAAAAACATTCATAAGAAAATGATCACCTTTATAATAACTGATATTGATGGGGTTAATAATATAAGAACCGATACTTTAAAAAAACTTAATCAGAAATCCGATGTTTTAGTTGTTAATATTGATGATAATTATATGATTGGTGATGAAGTCTATGATATAGATGATGATAGATATATTTCTAAGTCCTTTCTAAACGATCCAAAACTTCATGAAATGGAAAGGAAAATAAGAACATCTTTATTAAAAAAGAATAAATTGAAACTAAAAAAGAAAAATACTAGTTTTATATCTATAGATTCGATAGAAAATATAAATTTTAATATTATAAAATTATTGGAGGAACATAAAAATGTCGGTATCAACTAAATTAAATTCTATGTTTTCTTATTCATTTTTGCCTATAATTATAATTTTCCTTTTTTTAATAGCACTACTCCTTATTAATAAATCACTAAAGAAAAAAACAATAAAAGAGGATATAGTTATTCCTAGTCCTGAAAATATTGTCTTAATTAAAGAAAAATATTTAAAAGAGATTGATCAATTAAAAAAAGAATTTATTAATAATAATTTCTCTTTAAGAGTGGCTTATCAAAATTTAAGTAAAGTAATAAGAAATTTTGTTTTTGAAACCACACATATAAAGGTACAAAATTATACATTAGATGATATAAGAAAATTGAACATGCCTATTTTATATGAATTAATTAGTGAATATTATAATCCTGAATTTGCAAATATTTCTAATGGTAATTTTATTCATTCAATAGAAAAAGCAAGGGGGGTAGTAGAAAGATGGAATTAAAATATCCTTATATTTTGTTTTTTCTTATTATAATAAGTATATGCTTCTTCTTCTTTTCAAATAAAAAAAATACTAAATATGTGTCTGGTTCTAAAATAGCTAATACACATTATATAAAAGATTCCAATTATTATAAGGAAAAAATGAAAAAATATAATACTATCAAGAAAATTACATTAAGTCTATTTTTTATTTCTTTTATTACTTCCAGTATATTATTATCTCGTTTAACAAAAGTGCAAACAGTTAAGACAAATCAACGAAATAGAGATATATATTTATGTATGGATGTATCATCATCAGTAGATGAATTGAATCTAGAATTAGTTGAGACTTTAAAAAATACTGTTAAAGGACTTCAAGGAGAACGATTCGGAATATCTATATTTAATACTTCATCAGTTACCTTAGTACCTTTGACAGATGACTATAATTATGTTATAGATACGTTAAATCAAATAAAAAAGTCGCTTGATTCATCATCAAATTATTCATCAAAAGACTATTTATATCTTAGAAATTACATATATAGTGGTACTTTAGAAGGAAATAAGGAAAGAGGAAGTTCCCTTATCGGGGATGGCTATGCTTCATGTGTTTATAACTTTTCTAAAAAAGATAAAAATAGAACAAAAATTATTATTCTTTCAACGGATAATGATTTAGCAGGGAAACCTTTAGTTACATTGGATGAGGCTTCCCAAATAAGTAAGAATAATAATGTCATAACTTTCGGTATAGGTACCAGATTGATGAAAAGTAATGATAAATCAGAATTTAAAAATGCTGTTTTAAAAACTGGTGGTAAGTTTTATGAACACTCTTATAATAATGTTCATAGTATTGTAAGTGACATAGAAAGTACATCAAAATCACTATTAAATAATAAAACAGAAGTGAAGAAGGTTGATATTCCTCAAATTCCATTTGTAATTTTACTTTTTTCTGTTTTGGGTATTTTAATAATAGAAAAGAAGGTGTTGTAATGAGTATTTCACCAATTATACCTTTATGGATTATGAGTATTATTTGCTTTTTATTAATTATTTTGGAAATGAAGAATAAAAGAAAAAATATTACTCATTATTTAATCATTATATTATTATTTGTTATTAATCTTAGAATAATGATTCCAACTAATAAATCTGATACTTTAAGCAGTAACCTTGATGTCTTATTTGTCATTGATAATACAATAAGTATGAATGCTCTTGACTATGCTAATAATACTACTAGATTAGATGCTGTAAAAAAAGATTGCAATTATATCATTGATAAATTATATGGTGCTAAGTTTTCGTTGATTACTTTTAATAATAGCAGTAGAATAGTAACTCCATTAACTACTGACACTGACATGACTAAAGAAGCAATTGATATGATGAGTTCAATTAATGAATTATATGCTAAGGGTTCGTCTCTTAATACTCCTATTGAAACTATAACTTCCTTATTAGAAAATTATCAAAACAATAATGAGAAAAGAGAAAAAATTTTATTTTTTATTGGTGATGGCG
>ENA-OOSB01000086-OOSB01000086.1-human-gut-metagenome-genome-assembly--contig:-NODE-86-length-49079-cov-5.825167_pt1 | contig 49079 bp, 8 predicted proteins | sample MGYA00241173_ERZ501204 | MGnify/ENA primary metagenome ERZ501204 (study PRJEB25962, sample SAMEA1965384) | human gut metagenome | biome: human gut; feature: human-associated habitat; material: faeces...
GCTCATCAATTACTGAATTTACATTATCTAATAATGTTGAATATATTGGTGAGGCAGTATTTAGAGGTGCAACATCACTTGAAACATTAACAATTCCATTTGTTGGTGAAACCTTAGGTGAAAGTGAAAAAGCTACAGCTAAGGAAACAATGTTTGGTTGGATTTTTGGTTATAATAATGGTGATATAAAGGATAATGCATCTTATAGTATTGTAAACTCATTACAAAATGTTCATATTACAAACGATAAGAACATTAGCCCATATGCCTTCTATAATTTACCAAATGTTGATTATGTATCACTTGCTGATACAATTGAAACAATTGGTGAATATGCATTCGCAAATAACAATACACTTAGTGTTGTAAGATTTGCGGATGGATATAGGATGACAACTGTTTCAAATAATCTATTCCAAAATGCAACAGCTCTTCAAGGCTTCAATTTAGGTGGAAATGTATCAGATACAAAGGATATATCAGCCATCGTAAGAAGACTTCCTGATTGTGTAACTACAATTGGTGCTTACGCGTTTGACGGATGTAGCGATGTACACTTTATCGATTTTGCCGTATCTAATAATGTTACTACAATTGGAAAGTATGCATTTAGTAGAACTTCATCAATGGTATCATTCTCATTTGATGAGACTTGTCAAATTAAGACCTTAAGTGAAGGTACATTTAAGGATGCAATTAAGCTTCAAATGACAACTCTTCCTGATTCATTCACAAGAGTAGAAAAATATGCCTTTGAAAACTGTCAATTTATTACTGAATTTACACTTGGCAATAATATTGAGTATGTAGGTGAGGCCGTATTTAGAGGCGCTACAAGACTTACGACTTTAACTATTCCATTTGTTGGTTCTTCACAAGGTCTAGCTACAATTGATAAGTCATATGAAACAATGTTTGGTTGGATCTTTGGTATTATAGATGAAAATGAATTATTAATTGATAATAATAACTTTAGTATTGTAAATTCTTTGCGTAATGTAATTGTTAATAATGATACAAACATTAGTGAATATGCATTCCATAATGTAGATTTAATAACATATGTATCACTTCCACGTACGCTTAAGGAATTAGGTGCTCATGCATTTGAAGGATGTACATCCCTTCAAAGTATTCGTCTTGAAGAAGGTATTCAAATTGAGATAATCAATGAATCCACATTTAAGGATAATACTAATCTTCAAGGCTTTAAGCTTGAAGATGATTCAGAAGATATTTCAAGAACTCTTCCTGCAGTTGTTACAAGAGTTGAAGCTAATGCCTTTGAAAACGATGTAACAATTGAAACATTTACTCTTGGAAATACAGTTACCTATATTGGTAGTGAGGTATTTAGAGGCTGTACAAGACTTAAGTCTTTAACATTACCATTTGTTGGTTCTCAAAGAGGTAATACTAATGCTGAATCAGTATTCGGTTGGATTTTCGGATTAAAGAATCGAACAGCCTTAAGAAGATTACAAACTAATTTAAATTCTTATGCTGTGCCTACTAGTTTAACTACGGTTGAAATTACGGATGAAACTATAATTGCGGATAACGCCTTCTTAAATTGTGATAATGTTACAACAATTACAATTAATGAAGGAGTGACTACAATTGGAAGCTCAGCATTTGAAAATACTGGTATTACAAACTTTAATGTTCCATCAACTGTTAGTACAATTGGAGCATCTGCTTATAAGGATTCTTCAAATATGGTAAGTATTACATTTAATGCAAATATTATTACTAGAATTGAAGCTTATACTTATGAAAACTGTTTAGCTTTAAATACTTTTGAAATTCAATCGGCAATTAACTTTATTGGTGATTATGCATTTAATAATACAGGCCTAGCAACTATTACAGTACCTAGTACAGTTAAGACATTTGGAGAATATACATTTGCACATTCTCATAGTATGACAACAGCTATTGTAGATACATCAATTCTTGGTAACTATATGTTTGCTGAAAGCGAAAATCTTCAAACTGTTTCCTTAACTAATAGTGAATTAACTACTATTTCTACTGGTGCATTTATGAACTGTACTACATTAGTTGTAGAAGAAATTCCTGATAATATTTCAACAATTGAAGACTATGCATATTATGGCTTGCATAATCAAAAGGCATGGAATTACAAGAGCGCTTTAACTAACATTGGTAAATTTGCATTTGCAGATAACACAGCAATTACATCATTAACTCTTCCAGCAACAATAACTTCTATTGGTTATGGTGCATTTAATGGTATGATTTCGTTAATAGAAATTACAATTGCTTATGTTGGTGGCGGAGATGCTACTAATAGTGATGATACTGGTTCTACATTTGGATTTATCTTTGGATATATGTCAAAGACTAAATCAAGTCTTGAATATGAAGCAACTCAAAATGGAAATACTTATCAAATTCCTTCAACATTAAAGGTAATTAATATGTCATATAATTCTAATAGAAATTCTATAATTACGGATTATGCATTCCAGGGATTAATTACTATTGAAAATGTTAAATTGCCAATGAGCTTGAAGAGTATTGGAACTTATGCATTTAATAAGATGTATGCATTAACATATGTGGAAATACCAATTTATACAACTGTTATTTCACCACAAGCCTTTATTGATATTGAAAAGCCAGGTACTGATGTTAACTTCTTTATCATTGCTTTCTATGATCCAGAGAATATGCCAGCTAAGAATGACAATGTAATTAAAGATTCTGAAAGACCAGCTAAGTGGGCTATTACAAAGAACGAAAATGAAAATGACATTTATCTTGGCGAAAATGGTCAAAATCTTCTTAAGGAAGAACATGAAAAACAGGTTTCTACGGGACATTATGAACGTTGGTATACTAAGTATTCTGTTCATATTGAGTCTAAGGAGATATTCATTTACGAATATATGCCTAAGTATAAGAAGCTTGCAAATGGTTCGTATGAAGGTGCATTTAAGATTATTGGTTATACTAATCTATTTATGGGTGGTGCAATTGTTGTACCTGCTGCATATGGTGGAAGACCAGTAGTTGAAATTACTGATGGTGCAATTGCAAATTATTATAATACGGCTAATGCTGATAGTACTGATTTATATGTCGATATAACTACATTTGAAATTGGAACTAATATTGTTAAAATTGGTGATCACGCCCTTCCTGGTGGAATGGATATGACCGTGTATGTTAATAAGACATATAAGGACGCTAAGCTATATGCTGGTCATGAAAGTGATTGGATTGGTTATAATGATACTGTTAATCCACAAAGCGGTAATGCTTTAGTATATTATGGATTCTTAGATACAAAATCTACCGAATTGGATACATTGAATTTAAAGGATCCTCATTATACTGAAAATTATACTTGGACTAAGGGATCAAGCCAATTCCCTTATCAAATTTTAACTTCAGGATTGACTTTAAGATTAACTGAAACTGACACATCTGAATATGAGAATCATTCTGATCTTGCTCTAAACTATATTGGTTCTGAACAAACACCAGAAGCCTATGTTTCTGATCGAGCAATTCGTGTAAATCATAAGGCAGTTACTTATACACTAAATGATCAATATCATATTAAGTACTCTAATAATGTAAGTATTACTAAGGAAGGTTATATTGCAACCGTTGAAATTCAAGGAAATAATTCAGGATTTGTTGGTGTTCAAACAATTACATTTACAATTATTCCGGCTGATTTAACTGTTACTATAAATACATCTAAGGTATTCGCAGAAGAAGAACGTTGGGAATTTGGTAACTTTACAACAGAGGTAGATGGATATCAAACAACGGGAATTGACCAATTATATGGTAATTTATATACAACAAATTCAAATGATAAAGATTTTGAGAATATAGATGGTGTTAGAATTAATCGTAATGATGGCGCAAATGTAGGTATTTACAATAGCAGTAATTCCTTGGATACAATTCGTTGGTATTATCAATCATTTGATAGTATTATTCCTGGTGTTAACTTCATTGGCAGTTCTAATGATTACTGGAAGGTAATTAAGACTGATAGTGAAGGAAATTTAATTGATGTTTCTGAAAATTATAATGTTATTTTAAATGTTAAAGTTGAAATAACTCCTCAGCCATTAGCTGTTTATTGGTCTGAGACAACTCATGAGTATGATTATAGTGCAACGGGAGAAAATATTCATAAACCAGTTGCAGTTACTAACCTACCTGAAAGTCTTGTACCATTAAAGGTTACTATTATGGGTTATGATTTATCATCATCTAAGCCACTAGATATTGGTACACATACAGCTTTAGTAGAAATTGATGTAGATAGATTAATTCCAGATAGTCGTAATAATGTTTATAAAAACTATTTATTAGTTCCTTCACGTATTACTTATCGAATTACAAGAATTGAGGTTCCTGTTCCAATTGTTTCATATCGTTATAAATATGATGGTGAGGAACATGAGGTTGCAATTTCTCGTAATAATGAATTATTTAACCTTTATTACAAGGAAGAAGACACAGGCCGTTATTACTTCTATAAGCTTGATGATCCAACTAAGTATTATCGAGATGAGGTAAGAAATGAAAATGGTGAATTAGATCCAACGGCAGATACTTGCTACCATTCATTTAAGGTAAAAGATATTGGAACATTTAAGATTTATGCAATTTTAAGATATCCTCAGGCATATATGTGGGATGATTATCGTGATATTTATTATCGAGAAGAAATTATTACACTAGATGCATCTGTTGAAAAGGCTGATCTTGTTGTTAATATTCCTATAGGAACTAAGGTTGCTTATGGAACTAATGAGATAAGATATAATCTTAATGATCTTGAGGTTTCTGGCCTTCTTGATGGTGATACTGTTAGTGGATATTTAAGCTTTATGCCAAATGTTCATGGAACACTTTCAGCTAATAATATTAATAATGTTTCTTATAAGGTTATTGATGCTGAAGGCAAGGATGTATCTGAATTGTATAATATTAGCATTGCAGGTTCATTTGAAATTGTATATCCAGAAATTGAATACGACGCTCAATATTATGAGGGAAATTATAAGCCAGGAATGAAAGAATCATTTACAATTATTCCGAAGAATTGTAGTGATTATAGTGTTCAATATAGTGTTGATGGTTCTAATTATACATCTGATAATTATGTATATTCAAAAGCTGGAACATATACTATATACTTTAGAATTGAAGCGGATATGAGAGAAACAACCTATGGAAGTATAACATTTACAATTACTCCACTTGAACCTAAGATTCAAGTCGTTGATGAAACTCATATTTATGATGGTAATCCAGTTAAATTAAATTATACTGTAGATGCTTCTTTAATACCTACAATTAGATATTATTATGGTCAAAATACAACATTAGCTTATTCATCAGCTATTAATGCTGGTTCATGGACTGCTGTATTTACAATTCCTACAGATAAGTATGGTAATTACACATCTGTTGAATATAAGTATAATTTTGAAATTGAAAAGCGTGAGATTAATGTAGAATTAAGTGAGTCTAAGTTATTCGATGGTAAGGCTTATAATGAAGTATTTACTTTAACTAGTATTCATAACATGTTAGCTAATACACATTTAGCACTTTCTATTGAAACTAAGGGCTACACGGTGGGAGTATATTCCAATAGTTTATTAACAATAAATACAAGAATGTACTTAGAAGGAATATCAAATGATGAGGATGTAAGTCAAAACTACATAATCAATATAGAAAATATTACAATTGAAATTTGTAAGAATTATGCAAATGTAAATATTTCTAATAATGTTCAAGTGTATACTGGAAAAGAAATTATAGTTCCAACGATTTCATCGACTGGTACAGTAAAGTCATATTCATTTACAGGCTTTGATGATGGTAAGCTTCCAATTAATGCTGGTATTTATGAAATGATCGTTGAAATTGCTGATTCAGATAATACATTTGGTGGTACATTTAGTTTTGATGTAACTGTTAAGCAATGTGAATTGATACCATTACAGGAGTATGAAACTACAATTTATGATGGTACAATTCAAATCCCAAGAATTTACTTTAGTAATGTTGATTTTGAGCCTGTTATTACAGTAAGAGGTAATGCTGATCCAATTAATATTGGTACATATACATTAGATATTAGATTGAATGAATATTCTAATAATTATTCATTAACAACTAAGACTCTTACATATGAAATAACAAAGCGTGATATTAAGATTGTTTATAGTAATGACAATGTTACATGGTCAAACGACTTATTTACAGTAGCAATTACAAATGATTTAATTGAAAATATGCCAACTGCTGATACTGCAGCTGGAACTATTACAACTAAGTCAGGTGCTGTTGGAAACTATAACAATAGTAACGTAAATATTACTTATGATGTTTTAAGAAATGGAATTTCTGTAATTGAAAATTATAACATTACTTATGATGTTAATGTTGCAATTAGATATGAGCTTCTTGATATTAAGGTTTTAGTTAATGGAGTAGAAGCCACAAAAGATAGCGATAATAATTATTCATTAACTGTTCCATATATTGGCTCATATTACGATGTTACTGTTGTAGCTAATAATACTGATATAGCATACTTCTTCAAATATAATGCTGATTACACTTTATCTGAAATGAAGGTTAATAATGTTGGTAGATATACAATTGACTTTGTTGCAATGAAGGAATTATTCGAAACTTATTATGGAACTTTAAGCTTAACTGTTGAAAAGATTCAATTAAGTCTTGAAATGGAAGACCTAACAAAGTCATATGATCGTTATCCTGTTAGTCCATCATACCGTATTTCACCTGATCTTTCATATGAAATAACACCAACATTTATGTGGCGTTATCAAGATGAAACGAATGAGGTTGCATTACTTGCTCCTTCATCAATTGGTAAGTATTTTGTAGTAGTAACAGTAGAAGATACTGACAATTATTATGGTTTCAGTAAGAGATTTGATTTTGAAATTACGAAGGGTAATTCTAACTTAATCATTGATGCTTTATATAAGGAACATACTTATAATACTAAGGCAGTTGAAAATCCTTCTGTAAGCTCTTATGTTGAAAATGGTGAATACACATTCGCTTATTATCAATTAGTTTCTGATAATTGGATTTTACTTGATTCTAATCCAGTTGATGTTGGTACATATAAGGTTGTAGTAACACTTGTTGGTACCGATTTATATGCGGCTGACACAGCTCAACTTGAATTTAACATTCTACCTGCTAAGGTTTCAGCAATGTTTGATTCAACTGAATTAACTTACAATGGATTAATACAAAAGCCTACAGCTAAAGCAATTGATTTGTTAGGACAAGAATTGAATATTATTTATAGTAGTCAAGGTTCAATTAATGCAGGTTCTTATGAATTAACTGTAACAACAGATAATAAGAACTATGAATTAATAAACAATACTATTATGTATAATATTACTAAGCGTTTATTGATTATTGAAGCTGAAGATGAAAATTTTGTACAAGATGGAAATGAAAATTGGTCAAAAGTATTTACTAATAAGAATGTTTCTCTTGCTAGTACAGATAGGATTTCTGGTAAGCTTTCATTAATTAGAAATGGTTTAGGTAGATTTACAAGTATTGATGATTTTGCTTGGGTAGAAGAACTTACAATTGTAAATTCATTAAATGAGAATGTAATTGACAATTATGACATTCGATATTTATTAAATATTTATGTAAGAAATAAACCTATCGCGTATGAATTAGCTGATACCGATGTTGATTTCACAGGTGATGAGCTTTCTGCTAACTTTACTGTTTTAACAGATGATGTAACAGTTGTTTACACATACGAAGGAACAGATTATAATGAAATGCCTAAATTTATTAATGCTGGAAGCTATCATATTGTAATCAATCTATCAAAAGAAGATTATGAATCTTGCACTGTTGAATTTGATTTTGTAATAAATAAGATTAATTCAATTGTATCAATTAACGTCGAAGATAAAGTATATGATGGAATTAATAATTTCCGGTATATTGAATCAAATGGTTCAGTAACATGTAACGAAATTTACTCAACTGTTGATGCAACATCTGCAAATGTTGAGTTAAATATTGAAGCATTAGATAAAGATATTAATTATATTATTAAGTATTATAATGCTTTAGGATTTGAATTAGATGCTGCACCAGTCAATGTTGGTACATATACAGCTATGATTGTTACTCTTGAATCTGATAATTATCTTTCAACCTCAGCTTCATGTGAATTTGAGATTACAAAGGCTGATCCGAATATAATTATTGATGAAAGTGGATATCAACACATTTATGGCTTGAATCAGGTTTACTCTGAATATGGTACTAATTCATTAGAAATAATGATCAATACAACAAGTCGTATTAATGTTAAATATTATAGTGAGGATATGACAGCAATTTATCCAACTAAGCCAGTGAATGCAGGTAGGTACGTAGCTGTGATTTCAACTGATGAAACTGCTAATTATAATGCATTTAGAACGTCAATTAGTTTTGAAATTGTGAAGAAGCAAATTATTATTCGTGGAGACTATTATCATATCTTTGATAATAATATTGTTAATATTAATCTAAATGATTTAAATAATTTTGAAATCTTTGATGTTCAGACTGGAAATAATATAGTTAATGGTGAAACATTTACATTGAATGGAGCATTAATTACATCTGATTCAATTGAAGGATTATATAAGTTTATTACAGTTGATGATATTTCAAATCTTGAAATGTTTAAAACAGTTAATGGCATTAATATATCACTTCTTGATAATTATGAAATCAAGATTGAAGTTTCAATTGAAATTGGTAAGGCTGATGCGGATATTACTGTTAATGATGTAAATGTTACATATGATGGTGAAGCACATGGCTTAGATGTTATTTTCAACAATGAAATTGTAGGAAATTATGTTATTACATATTCAATGACAAACCCAGAAGGTGAAGAATTAGAGCATAGCTTTACTTCAGAATTGAAGTTTGTTAATGCAGGTTCATATGTTGTATATTACAAGATAGTATTTGACAACTATAAGACTATTACAGGACAAGGTAATATCAATATTGGAAAGACAAGTGATTTTGATTTAACTATGGCAAATAGTTCTATTCAATATACTGGTCGTTCAATTGAAATGCCTCAATTTACTACAGTATCTGATGGACAAATTAGTGCTGTATTTATGGATGAAAACGGTAAAGCTTTACCTTTAAATCCACAAGCAATCGGAGCATATACAATTAAAGTTAGTGTATCTGAGGGCACAAATTATAAGGCTAAAGCATTTGTGTTTAGCTATGAAATTACAAAACGAGTTTTAACTGTAAACTGGGGTTCAACTACTGAGTTTACATATACTGGATCATCAATTATTCCACAATTTAATATTTCTAACCCTACTACAGAAGAATTGAATGCAGAATGGTTAATTATTGATGGTGATGGTGTAAATGTTGGAACTCATCAAATTAAAGTTAATATTCATAATGATAACTTTATCTTAGATGAATCAACCGAGGTATTTGAATATCAAATCTTAAAAGCCAATATTGCATATGTTGATGAATTAGAAACAACATATGTTAAGGGTGGATATGATTTGAATAAGAATGCTAAGGAAGGTATTCTATATGTTGATTCTGATGGTAATAATGTTGGTGTCTTTAATGAAGCTGGTGAATATGAGTTATTTGCTAAATTAATTAGCAACAACTATAGTTGGCAAGATGACTATGCAGGTCAATTAAGACCATTTAGGCTAATTGTTAACAAAGCTAATATTAGTGATACAAATGCTAATGTTTTAGTAGATAAGATTAAAGATTATCTATATACTGGTAAAGACATTACACCTTCAGTAAATGTACGTCAAAACTTCACATTATTAATTGAAGGAGTAGATTACGAGGTTACTTATTCTAATAATAATGGAATTACGTCAACAGCTATGGTAACAATTACAGGTATTGGCAATTTTGAAGGAAAGATTGAAACTACCTTCAGAATTGTAAGTAATTCATTATCATTAAATGGAGATTCAACTTATGAATGGTACGAGACGTCAGATGGTAAAACATTTATTAAGAGTGAGCATGCGCAAAAGTCAAAGACAAGAGCAATTCTTGCAAATGTATCAGTTCGTACGTCTATAGCCGATTTCTTGGCTAACTTTGATGCTAGCCAAAGAGATAATATTAGAATCTATGACTGCAATAATAATCTAATTAAGCATGATTCTACAGATTTTATCGGTACAGGTGCTCGAATTGAATTGAGAAATTCAGTTGGTACATTACTTGATACAGTCTATGTTTCAGTATTAGGTGATATTGACGGAAATGGAATTATTGAAGCTGCAGATGTTGTTATGATTAATAAAGCATTAAGAAATAACAAATTAAAGAATGAATTCTATTTTGCAGCAGATGTAAATGGTGATGGTGAAGTAACTTCTGCTGATTCACGTTTAATTAGCATGCATATCAAAGGAACTTATGATATCTTCACCAAGCAATATTTATAGGTTGATATACTTATTTGCGGCGTGAGTCTTAAAAGACTCATGCCAAATAATAAGTATATTAGCCAAAAATTTTATAAAAATGTTTCGAAAAACTATAAATAGAGGGGTTATTGGTTGTAATTAAGAGCATTTGGAGTTAAAATTAATGTAGAGAAGTGTCGAAAAAAGATAAAAATAGGAGTTGGTTGTATATGAAACAAACAAACTATATAGAGAAAAATAAGAAGAAATCAAGGTTTACAAAGGGCAAGATTGCTATCTTTGGTCTTTTAAGCTTAGTTATTGTTACTATAGGTTTAGTGTTTATTTTTAATTTTAGAACGAATAAATCAAGCCCTGGTGTTGTCAAGGGAAAGAATTATACAATTCTTGACTCTAATTCCGCGACATTTAACTATCGATTAATTGACAATAATGGTACATATGATTTGAGTGCTAATGGCTTTAGTAGTACTAAATATGCCCAAATTATTAGTGTTAGTACGCAAACTCCAGCGGGAGCAGATGGCTATAACATTAAATTTCCTGAAAGCATTAGGGATAATGGTATTGATTATCAAGTTAAGCAAATTAACTGTACGGTTGATTCTAATGGAGCAAAAATTACGGATAGTCATTCCTATTTTAGTAGCTTTAGCTATAATGCCGCATTAAATACTGCAGGTGCAAGCTTTGTAAAAAATATAAAAAGGATTGAGGTTCCTAACCGAGTAGAATATATTGAGGTTGGTTCCTTCAATGGCCTTGGATATGTTGAAGAGATGAAACTTCCATTTGTTGGTACAAAGCGTGGAAATCATAATTTTGATGGAAATTTAGGAGCAGATGGCTATAAGTCTGCATTTTTATCAATCTTTGGATATGGCTCAGTATTGATGGGAAGAGAGGTTTCTTCCTTAAATACTTTGGGATTTTATAGCTTTGATTATAAAACAACGTATATTGATCAAACTCAAGGAAATACTGTTATTCAATCTCCTACTATAACATTGGGTTATCAAGGCAATACAAATGGTTTTGATGGCGCAGGTACAACCCTTTGGGTAACAGATAATAGCACATCTAGTGATGCTACATATTTATATATGCCATATTATCTAAGCTCAGTTGAAATAACTGATGAGGTATATGTGGCTCCACGTGCATTTTATAATATGACAGTACTTAAGGATGTAACAATTAGTTATAATAATGATCCTAATTTTACTAATAAGTTTACTGATGCGTTAACAATGGGAGAATATGTATTTTATCAGTGCTATAATTTGCACACAGCTATATTACCATCAAATTGTGGTACGATTGGAACAGGATGCTTTGCAAATTGTACTAGATTGGGTGGAGCTGCAGTTGAACTTAATGGGAATCCTATAAACGACTCAAACGGTAATCAAATTAAAGGAAAATTAATTTTGCCAGAAGGATTGAAGGAGATTCCTGAAAGCTTGTTTGCAAATTGTGCTAGCCTTAGTGAGGTTACATTACCAAAGGGCATTACTGCAATTCGTTCAAAAGCTTTCTTAGATTGTATTAATTTAAGTGTTATTAAAAGCTCTTCTGTGGATGCTAGTAATAATCCTGGAGTAATTACATTGCCTCAAACAGTAACGAGCATTGGAACTCAAGCTTTTAGAAATTGTAAGGCATTCACAAACTTTTCTGTCCCTGTTAATGTTACATCAATTGGAAGTATGGCCTTTAACGGATGCTCGAAATTAGCAAGTATTACTTTACCATTTATTGGTAGTAAAGCCGGTAATTCTAACTCAAAGGAAGCATTATTCGGTTACATTTTTGGTGAATATTCAGAGCTAGCTGATGGCACAAACGATGGAGCATTAAGCTCGGCATATCAGGTTGTTCAAAATGAAACTGGAAATCCTAATGAGTCTGATACAACAAAGAAACATTCGTTCTTTATACCAGAAACTTTAATTAATGTAACAATTTTAAACGAAACAGTTGTAGCGCCTGGTGCGTTTATGAACTGTTCAAAGATTCAAAACATTAGAATAATGTCATCACAAGCAGCCGGTACAAAGGATACTGTTACAACTATAGCAGAAGGTGCTATGTATGGATGCTCTAGCTTGAAAGAAGTGTCTTTGCCATTCGTTGGTGCTAGTGATTCCGTTTCTAATGGACAATTAGGATATATTTTTGGTAAAAATTTATTTTCAAATACAGAACAAGTTAAGATTATAAATGAACCAAACAAATATTGGTATATTCCTAGTGGCTTAAAAACAGTTACTTTAAATCACCAAACTGTATTAACAACATGCTCATTCTATAATACCTTTATGGTAGAAAATGTAATTATTTCTAAAGCGACGCAAGAAGCTCAAAGAAATGTTTTTTATGGCTGCAAGAATTTAACAACCTTAGAAATTCCCTTTGTTGGAAAACAAAGAGGAATCGATGTAGGTTCTTCTAATAGTAATAAAAATAACTATGGATATTATTCCGATGGTAATGATTATTGGTGGGAGGATCTTGCAGTAAGAAACTCAATGGTATGGTTATTTGCGCCAATGGGCTCATATGGCCAGGAGGTCGATGGCTACTATGAACATTGCTATATTTCAGGGTCATGGAGATATTCATCATATTCAGCATCTATACCAAATTCATTAAGTACAATTACAATAACGAATGACTCAGCTATTCCTAGCTATGCATTTAGAGCTTTTACAAAGCTTAACACAATTGAAATTCAAGATACTATTGTTTCTGACAATAAAGGATTAGTTTTAATAGATGGTGGATGTATGACAGGCTGCAGTAGTTTAAATACATTAGTTGTTCCATTTATTGGCGCTGATTATAATAATAACAGTCAAAATAATTACACACATACAATTGGCTGGTATTTTGGAACTACTGCATATAGTAATTCTTATGTTGCTAGTCAATCAGGATATGTATATTATATTCCTAAATCTTTAACAAGAATTAATATAACGGGCTTAATCTCTTCAGTTCCTGCATATGCTTTTGCCAATATGACATCTTTGTCATCAGTTGCAATTCCAAATGCTACAATTACAACAATTGGAGATTATTCTTTCTATTGTGATAATAATCTTACAACGATTAATTGGCCAAAGGCTCAATTTAATAATGTAGCTAATTATGCTTTTGCAAATTGCTCATCATTAGGAGAGATGGATAATTTTATACCAGCAACTGTATCAACAATTGGAAATTATTCATTTATGGGTACATCCATAACGGGAATTAGTACGGTGCTAAATGCTAAAATTACATCCATTAGGAATGGAGCATTTAAGAGTTGTTACCAAATAACTGAATTTGATTTTTCAAAGTATACTGCACTTTCAAGTGTTGGAAATTATTTGTTTGAAGACTGTGGAAGATTAGTCAGTGTTAAAAATATTAAATTTTTAACTAATTACATGTTTAAGGATTGTATTTCACTTAGAGGTGTAAACTTAAATGAATACTATACTTTACCAACATCAAAAAAGCAAATTCCTGAAGGATTATTCTATGGTTGCTATAATTTATTAAGTAATGGTGTTGCTGGTGGTCTAGAATTTGATAATTCTTCATCTACAATTGATACTATTGGTGCTTATGCATTTAAGGGATGCTCATCACTTACTACGTTTACGTTACCAGAAAGCATTATTCAAATTGGTAATGGAGCATTCCAGGATTGTACACATCTAGAAAAATTAAGAATTAATCGAAATTGTGTCTCAATGATTGCTGGTACTAATAAAAAGACTAATGTAGACGATTTAAAAAACGGAATTTTCTATGGATGCAATAAGGATTTCTACTTAGAAGTTTATTATCAAGAAAGTCAATGGCCAACTAATTGGGGCTATAATTGGAACTGTTACTTCCCAGTAATGGTTATTGGTCAAAATACAGATGATATGTTTAAGTACTCTTATGATGAGGACTTAAAGGGATATGTAATTGTAGGATTTAATACTGAAGATTATGTGTTTGTTACAACATTGTCATCAGGATTGAAGCAATATTTGTTAAGTGATATTGTTATTTTCCCCTCAACATATAATGGTCTTCCTGTTAGAGGTATTATTAGTGGTGCCTTTGATGGATATGGAGACAATTACTTTGAAAAGGTTAATTCATTTGTCCTAGGTGAAAACTATGTTGAAATGGGTGCAGGAGTTTTAACCTTTGAAGCTTCACATACAGTTTATATTTATTCCCAAATGACTGTTGCACAAGCTACTAAATATGCAACTGCAGCAACGGCTTCAGGTAATTTTGTACCTGAAACGTTGGGTGCTCAAGCTAATGCTAATGCAATTACAAACTATTATGGAACATCATATGGTAAAGAAGATGTATATATAACAAATGGTATTGTTTTCTATAAGGAAGCTTGGCGATTTGTTGGTACAACACCAACTATCCTTATGTCTGCCCTTGATTTTAAACTAGAAAATGATTCATATACTTATAATATGGGTGATGCAATTGAGCCAGTGATTATAGAAATTGGTTCAAATGAAAATTGCATTAAATATGTAGATCCAACAATGGTTAGAGAAAATCAAAAGGATATTATTTATGATCGTTTCTATAATTATGATTCATCTACTCATCAATATAGTAGGATTCCTAGCTTTGATAATGTAATTGTTAGATATAGTAATAATGTTAATGTTGGTACCGCTTCAATTACCTTTACATCTAATACTGGATTTTTATATGGATCAGCAGTTAAAACATTTACTATTACGCATTATGAATTAATGCTTTTCCATGAAGCAAATGAATCTGATAATATTGAAAATGAATTTGGGTATGGATATCGCGCATATTCAGATGTATTTTTGGATTATTATTATAATTTAGAAGGTATATCTGATTATAAGGATGCTATTTTGAAGGTAAAATACAATGGCTTAGGATGGTCAAATGATCAATGGACAGTTTCAGGACAAGCTCCTAATCTTCCTACTGGCTATGTATTAAAAGGAAAATTGAAAACTGAAAGTAATGATGTTGGACAATATTGGTCTGATAAAAAAAATGGAAATGGTGGAGTTTCAGGCTTAGGCTTTGTTTGGGAAGGCGGATACCATGTCTATAATACTAAGGGCCAAGAGGTTACTAATAACTTTGTACCAGTAATTACATTGTTTGTAGAAATTACTCCATATGATTTCATTGATTCAGATATTGTATGGGATGGTGAATGGAATGCTGCAACATCTCGTTATGAATATAAATATAACGGATTAGAGCTAACCCCAAAGCCTTATATTTACGATGAAGCATATGGTAAAATGGATGCTGAATTTATTGTAGAGGTTACTCCTACAAATAATACGGTTGCGATTGATCCAGGTACAATTGGTACAATGACAATTGTAAGCTACAGTAAAAACTTTGCATATAATGGTCAGGCTGGAACTACATTTACAGCAAATTTCGAGATTGTAAAAGGAGAAGTAATAATTACAATATCTTCTCAATATACATTGGATGAGGACCATAATTATTATCGATATAATGGTGGCTTTAGCTCATGGATAGATACACCACCAACCTTTACAATGGAAATTAATGGTCTAGGGCCTAATTCAGTTTTAAATGGTGAACTCATTACTACAAGTACTAGTACTAATCTAGAAAAGGGTACATATTCTTCTGATTCTAATAATTTAAGCCGTAAAGGTGATTTTAATTGGGATACAAATATTTATTCAACAGGATATTATATTGAGTCTTCACATCGATTAACTAACGATGCTGATCCATCTTTAGGTTTTATGGATGAAACTCAAAAATATAACGTTACATTGAATGCTACTTGTGAAATTAAGTATGCTACAATTGATTATAATCTATCTATCAATGAATATTTACCTACTGACAATCCTAATGGTACTGTATCATACAATCAAGAAATAATTTCAATTGATGATTCATTACAGGTATTTGAAAAGAATTTCTCTCATGATGATATAGGTGCAATTGATCCATTATATATTAAGTATGGAATTGATGGATACGAGCACAATTTAGGTGCTATATTCTATAATAAGTTTACAAATAATCCAACTGTAACAATTACTGAAAATAGTAGTCATACTAGTGGCTCAACATATATATTTAAAGAAATTCCAGGTACTGGAGAAATAGATTTAACATTAAAAATTGAAAAAACAAATTATGAAACTGTAACTAAGAATATTAAACTTGTTTTAACAAAAGGTTTATTTAAATTTAAATCACTTGATAAGGAATATGACAGAGAGCCAGTAAATGTATTGAATGCTCTTTTAAGAAGACCTTCTGATTTGGATTCAAATGTTGTTAAGGAATTTAAATTCTATGATAAGGATCATAATCAAGAATTAGCATCAGCCCCAAGTGCAATTGGAAGCTATTATGTCAAAGTTAAAATGACTGGTAGTCAATATTTTGAGGATTTTGATGAAAGAATTGATTTTAATATCACTCCTCGTAGCTTAATTATTCAAGTTGATGATCCGATTTCTTCTAAAGAGTATGATGGTCAGCCTTGGTCTTATGTGTCTGGTGCAAACGGAACGGGAGATACAAGTTCTACAAGACCTAGCTTGAATTTGTTAAGTGGAGATTCATTATTTGGTTCATTTAAGTCAATTTCAAGTGCTGTTAAGTTATACAAAGCATCAACTACAGGCGATTTCTATGTTGATGGATTGTGGCGAGTTTCCAATGATGCTTTAGGTGACCAAACAGGTAATTATGTTGTTGTATTTAAGGGTGAATTTGAAATTTTACCTAAGCAATTTAAATATAAATTAAATGTTGACTGGTCTGACAATAATCAAGATGCATCAGGAACATATGTATTTACATATGATCAAGCATACCACTATGCAACAATTACAGTTTCAGATCCTACATCAAATTATCATATTTATTATAGTGAACAAAATCCTGAAAATGGAGCAGTAGAGGTTGATTGGTCAACTCAACCATTCTTCTATTCACAACCAAATTCAGGTACTGAGTACTATACTACATATATTAAGCTTGTAGCAGATAATTATGAAACTAAGTATGACAGCGTTGTAATTAAAATTAATGGTAAGGATGTCGAAATTATATGTGATACAGCAGATAGGACATTTGCATATGATGGATTTGAGCATTCAATTAATGTCACTACGAACCCATATTATGCGGATGTATATTATAGTCTATTAGCTGATGCACCAGATAATATTAGTAATATTGATTTTGATTCTATAACAAATTGGACAACTATTCCTCCTGTTGGAATTGATGCTGGAATTTATCATATAATCGTTAAGGCAAGTGCTTTAAATTATAATACAAGTTATAAATATCTTCCTATGGTTATTGATAGTAATTTAGGCTCTCAAATGACAATGACAATCACACCTGATAATGTAACATATGATCGTCAAATGCACGGATTTAAGATTTCTAATTTAGGTTCAGGAATTAATATTCAAGATCTTACTATCAGAGTTGCTATGGATGATGGTAACAAGAATTGGTTAACATACAACCTATCTGAGATTGTTGTAGGTAGTGCCAATTATCAAGTGGATTTATTTACAAAAGCTGGTACATATGATATTTATGTTGAAATACTAAAGCATGGATATCGTCCAATTAAGAAAAATATAACAGTAAATATTAATCCTCTATCCCTAGATTTGAATTGTGATTTCTATCAAGGCCAATATGATGGTGAATATCATTCAGGTATTTTATCTAACTCATCAGCCGATCGCTTAGTTATGACAGGCTCTCTTGAGACAAATGATTTATCATATCAATATGCTCAAGTTGTTAATGGTATTGAAAAAATGATTCCATTAAAGGTTGAGTATGGTACTGTTCAAGGAAATCAGATTGTTTATTCTCCAGTTATTGCAAGATATAAGAATGTTACTGGTGCTCCTATTCCACTTTATATAAGAGTTTCTGGAGATAATTTTGAAGAGAAAATCTTTAGTGGAACAATTCTTATTGAAAAAGCTACAAATATTCAGCCTAATTATACGGATGAAATTGAAATTGAATATTTAGCTCGCCCTGTCACATATAATGATTTAGGTGTAACAACATTCCATGATGGTCAAAAGACAATTAAATATCGTGATGTTATAATTGCAGGTGATGGTACTAAATCACCAGGTAATTATAGGACAGCTCCTCAAGATTTAGGTTGGTACTATGTTGAAATCGACTATGCAGATACTTCAAATTGTGAAGGCACTTCAATTGAATTTTATTTTCATATTGTTCCTCGTGTTCTAACTGTAGAATATACAAAAGAATACGAATATACGAGCGAAACAATTGTACCTCAATATACTGTAACGACTGGAACAACTGATGTTGTTACATATAGTATTGCATCCTTTGATGGTGCTGGAAATGCTGATACATGGCATATAATTCCAGGTACATATTATTTCAAGCTTAATGATGATTATAATAACCCTAATTATGTTTTATCAGCATCAGATAGAGGTTTAATTGAATATCGTATTATTAATCGTAAGGTTTTAATTTCATTTGATGCAGAAAGAGATTATAAGGCTGATGTATTTGAACTTAATGTTGATTATACAAGCAGTAATGCTAATACTAATTATGATTCAGGATTCAGTGTAACAGCTCTTTTATCAAACGACACATTGAAAGCTAAAATAAAAACGCGTTATTCATCAGTAGGAACATATACTTACCGTATTACATACGTATATAATGCAGCAAGTGGTCAATGGGAATTACATCCAAGCTATACGCCAAAGCTAGAAGCTTTCACATTAGAAAATCTCGAATTATTTGATACAAATACAAATGCTCCAGAATTATATTATGATGTTGTATTTGATGTAAAGCTTGTAATAAGCTATCCAGAGCTTGATGTTGATGCTCCTGAAGAGCAAAAATTTGTTTTCGATGGATTTAATAAAAATGCTAAGGTTGCAATAACAAGTAGCTACCCAGGAATTATTACTTGGAAATTCTGGACAGGAGATGTTACTGAGGAAGAAGCAACAGATATTTCTTCAACTAACATTAACTTCCGTAATGTAGGAACATATACATTAAATTATGTTATTTCAGCAAGTAATTATAAAGAAAAACGTGGTAAAGTTAGAGTCATCATTGATCAAGCTAGTATTTCTACTGATATTGATTCTTTCAGTGGTATATATGATGCAGAAAAGCATAGAACAACATATACGATTCATACGTCACCACTTTATTTGACTGATAGTGAAAAGCCAAAGCTTTATTACTTTAAGAAATCTATATTAAATAATGTATTGGGCATGAGCTTAAATGATTTATACGATTTCTTTGATAGTGATACACCAGAAAATAATGCTTTGTTTGCATTATATGACTCAAAGAGAAAGAATCCAGATTCAAATGGAGACTATATGATTGATGCTGGCGATTACTATGCTGTATTGTATAATCCATCAAGAATTGATTCAAACATTGGTAAGGTGCTTCAAATCAAGGAAATAAGACTTGAACAAAGAACCTTATATTTCAAAACAACGCTTACAGATCCTTGGAAGAGATTTAAGGTTTATGATGAAAGTAAATTTGAAATGCCAAATGGTGTTTGGTTTGTTAATAATGTATTTAGCTCAACATATGATGAAAGTGCTAATTCTAAGAATAATTTAGCTAATGCTGGATTAATTCCAGGGCATGTTATCAAGGATATTAGCTTGGCAAATTATACATTTACTACATCATCAGCTGATGCTAAGGGTGATTTTGATGGTGAAAATAATGGTGATCCATATGAGATGGAAGGAGACTTTGAGTTTGTATTCTTTGAAATAAATGCTAATAATAACTCAGTTGTTGAAAATTATCGTCCTGCATTTACAGAACTTGATGATGGAAGCTACCCTATACAAATTACAATTAAACGTGCGGAATTAAAGGATTTCTATGTTCAAGATAGTGAAGTTGAATATAATGGTCATAACATATTACCAAAATATACAACAAAATCTGATGGTCAGGTTGAGACCTTATATATTAAGACTGATTCTGATTATAATGAAATTGATGGTTCAATCCTAACTGATCAAACTGATGTTGGTTATTATCGTGTTTATATTCATATTGCACAAGGTAAAAATTATCGAGCATGGGCTGGAAGTGATCCTACAACTGATCGTGATATTTATATAAATGGCAAGTGGTATAAGATTGCAAAGGTTCATTGTATACCTAAGAATGTAAATGTTCAATGGGAAGAAACCTCAGTGGTTTATACTGGTAAGGATATTTATGCTAAACCATATATTACAGATGTGTTTGGTAATCGAATTGATTTCCAATATGAATTATTTGATTCAAAGCGTATTAGTGTTGGCTATAATATTCCAATGCTTAATGCTGGCAGATACTTTGTTAGTGCTTTACCAACAAGTACAGTAAATGCTAATAATTATATTCTTAATTATGATTCAATCCAATTTAACGTTACTAAGCGTATTATTAATATTAAATATATAACTAATGAAACTTGGTTAAAAACAAATTGGTCTAAAACATTTACAGAAAATGATATTGAAAATATTATTGGATTTAAGGATTCATTCCCTGGGTATAATTTGGAATTAACTTTAAAAACTAAAGCTGCAAAGGATGGAACCTATAGAGAAGCGACATCATTTGATATTAATGCTAAGGTTACAGATCCTTCAGGAAATTTCAAATATGATAGTGGAATAAATATATTTGATGGTCAAACATATTATGTAGCTGATAACTTTGAATTTACAATTGGTGATGGAGATGTTGAAGTTACATTAATTAGCAAGGATCTTAAGGTATCTGCTGCAGATGAGGATACAAAGTTTGATAATCAATATCATTCACCAAAGGTTGATGTTATAAGCCATGCATCTGGCTATGATATTCAATACAAGTGGGGATATTATGATGATGCAACCGATTCATTAGTTGACCCTGTAGGATATGAGAATACTGCTTGGTCAGCTATAAAGCCACAATTTATCGTTGTTGGTACATATTATGTTGGATATCAGGTTTCTATTGCTGGAGAAGATGGTAACGAAAGCTTAGAGGTCGGTCATGTAATAATTAGAATTAGACAAGCAGATGCATATTTGACAGTATCTAATTTAAATAGAACATATACAGGAACGACATTTGATACTTCCACGATTGGTATTAGTGGAGGCTTTAATGGTGATTTCAATTCAAGCGGAATTGAAACATCTGGTAATAGATATAAGCTATTAAGGTTTTACTTTAAGACTTTAGGTGCTCCGGATTCTGATTTTTCTGAAACATTACCAATCAATGCTGGTAGGTATGTTATAAAGATTACATCAGATTCAGATAATAATCCTAATTATTTACAAAACTATACAACATTAGATTCGATTCAAAATATGTTTGAATTTGAAATTACTCCAGCCGTTTTAAGACTTGATTATAATGTTGATTTAAAGGTAAAGGATGAAACAAATATTACATATGATAGTAATCCGGGTTCCTCTGATTTTAGAAGTATTGAAACAACTGCTCAGTTTAATCAAAATTTCTTAATTGGAAATAATACTGTAAATAATACAATTCAATTATCAGGCCTTTTAGGCGCTGATAGGTTCGAATATCATATTTATAGTGCTTCAGGACAAAAATTATCACGTATGACTTATCTTTACTCAAATGCTGTAGCTACAGGTAATGGAGTGGATAATTCATGGCTATTCTATAATAATGATTTGTTTGGAATGGAATGGAAAACAACAAATGGAATAAGTGATAATTCATATAATTATCGTATTATTCTTCAATTTAAGCTTCATGCTCATTATCCTGAGATGACAGTAAGAGAAATTCCAGATGTTATGGTCGATTATACTGATGGTAATCCAATTAGTTTTGCAAAATCATTCAGTAAGCAATATAGTACGGACGTTATTAATTATGTAGATGATCCTTCCTCACAATATTGTGAAATTCACTATGGTAAGAAGAATTCAACTAGTAATTTAGATTATACTTTAGATGACTATGTGCAAACAGCTCCTGGTGTATATACGGTTTACTTTATGATTTATGCCGATAATGCTCAAGATTCCTCAGGTAATTTAGTTCATTTTGAAAATTATTATGGAAGTACTAAATTTATAATTAATCCTAAATCTCGTGTTGATGATGGTTTAACTGTTTCTTCAAATCTTCTTAATAAGATATATGATGGAATAGCATATGATGAAAACACTTGGAATTCAATAAAGAATAATAATGGTGTTCAATTTGGAGAAACTCTTCCAAATCAATGGTCAATTTCTTATTTCGTTGCCCAAGAACAAATACAAGGAAGCGGAGATTGGAAGATTTCTGGTAAAGAGCTTTCTAGTGTGACAAATGCCGGTGATTATATCTATCGTTTAAAGATTCCTGCACAAGAAAATTATGCAGAAACGGTTATTGAAAACCACTTTAAGATTGATAGAAGAAAGTATCATATAAGCTCTAATAATGGCTCACCATATCAGGTTATGTATTCTGGTGTATACTGGAATTATGATCTTGTAAGTGCTTTAAATGATGGCTCGTCTGATTTCTCAGTCCAAAGACAAACAGGAAATGGTGATGAAGGATTGCTTGATGGTATTTATAATCATAAGCTAATTACTGCATTGCTGATAAGTAATAATTCAATTGTTGGTATCTATACTCAAGCCGGAACTGATAAGGGTATTATTAATATTCGTCCAGAATTCCATGTGATACGTGATGCAAATAATGTTGATGTAACAAATAATTATGATTTCATTTTTGACTTCGAGCTTGAAATCACAAGAGGTACAATTACATTAGGAACAAATATTCCTAGTGATGGAATATTTAACTATGATGAAAATAGTGGTGTTAGATTTGAAGCCTGGATTGTAACACCTACTGGATATTCTAAGGGCTCTAATATTGAATATGCTGAATATGATTTTGCAACAGGAACATATGGTTCTTGGACAACATCAACTAATCTTAAGACTGAAGCAGGCACTTATCAGTATAAGGTAAGAGCGACTAAAGTAGCCAACTTTAATGATCTTCTTGATCAGGTATATACATTTGAAATTAAGAAGGTTAGAAATAGCTTAAGCATTGATTCGCTTGATAAGGAATATGATGGAAATCCTGTAAATCCAGTATTCCATACATATGATTTTAACGGTACTGTTTCAGCGGCTCTAAGTGCTGGAAAAGATGTTGAGGTTAAATATTACGAGAATAATAATGGTGTTAGGGGTGGAGAAATCTTAGGACCTACGCCTACAAATGCTGGTACATATTGGGTAACTATTAAATATGGTGATACAGCTAACTTTATGGGTATTCAAGAGGAAAAGCAATTTACAATTACACCTCGTGAACTTGTTGTTTCAGGATATGATACTGATTTGACTTATAATGCAGAAGAACAAGCTCCTAACTTTACAATTCTTACGAAGACTGGCAATAATAGTTTTAATTCTAATAATTATGAAATATTCTATTATAGCCAAAATGATTTGGTAAGTCCGCTATCATCTAAGACTAAAAATGTTGGCGATTACCGTTTAGTTATTAAACTAAAAGGAAGCGGAGCATCAAGTGCTGAAAATAATTATTCATTTGGTGAAGGAACTAAAGAATTCTACATTAACTATAGAATTAATAAATGTGTTGTTATATTCTCAGCTTCAATGAATTATAAATATGATGGAAATATTCCTGTAATTGGATTAAGCTATATTCAAACACTTGCATCTAACCCACTTCCAATAGGGGTTATCCTTAACTCGGCAATTAAGGCTAAGAGTCCCGATGCTAAGCTATATGCAATTAATTGTTCTTATACAGATGTTGCATTTACTAATAATTTTGAATGGAATAATACTCCATCTTCTGTACCATTATTAGTAAAGAATAGTATTGCAGAAAATCTTGACAATTATGATATTAGACTTGATCTTAATTTAAATGTTGCATATGATACTGTGCCATATGTTGTTTCTAAATATGAAGGAATTTATGATGGTGATTATCATACAATAACATTTAGATTTAGTGGTGATGATAATGCTGAAATAAGATATTCAGCAAAAGCTACTAATGATATTTCAGAATATTCTACAACTATTCCTAAATTTAAGAATTACACTTCAAATCCTATTCATATTTATGTTGCAGTAAAATCCACAACATATACAAATGGTGAATGGAAGTTCTTAGGTCTTGATCAAGCAGCATCTGATTATGATGAATTTACGGTTAAGATTGATAAGGCAGATACTAGAATTACTCCTCCAAGTATTGATTTAAATAAGATTTACGATGGAAAAGTAACTCCTAATCCAACAAATATTGATTATTTATCATATGGTGGAGATAACCTAGATAGCAAGCTTACTTATACATATTACGTAAAGCAAGGTAATCAATATGCAGAATGTAATAGTGTTCTTCAAAATAGAACAAATGTTGGTGAGTACTATTTGATTATTTCTCTAGAATTTGATTCAGGAGATAATTACAATAATACGGCGACAGATCCAATTTATTTTGCAATTAAGCCTCGTGATTTAGTAATTAAGATTCCAAATAAGGTTAAAACTTATGATGGAAATGCTTGGAGTGCATTGCTTGCATCATCTGCTTCAGAACAAGGAAGACTTCTAGATGCAACATTTGAAAAGGTTCCTGGAATTGAGGAATCTGGTCTTGTAAATGGACAAGCTTTTAGAGGTACTATTTTAACAAAATCTGTAAATAGTGGTCATTATTATGGTGGTATTGTTGGTTCAACCTTAACTGATCTTGTTTGGAAGAGTGGATATGGTTTCTATGTAGAAGGAGATACTAATTCAATTATTCTTTCAAATAACTATAATATAAGTATTGAAACAACAATTACTATTGATAAGGCTGATTTAGATATTGAATTCTTTGATGTAACTCATATCTATACTGGCCAAGAATATTTCATAACTCATACTTGGTATAATTATCCTATTGTATCTGGAATTACACAAAGCGCTGATTATGATAATTATATTCAATATTCAAAGGATCCTCTAGGACATGGTGCTCCACCATCATCTTGGAGTAATGTTCCAATTGGATGTAGTTTTGGTAGTTTAACTATCTATATTAAGATTGAATTACCTAACTATAATATATTCCAGGATACTAGAACAATAACAATAACTTCTATTCCATCAAAGATTATTGTTACTGACTGGGGTTCATTTAAGGCAAATCCTGAGGATATGATATATAATGGTTCACAATATACATTTAATGATATTCAAATGACATCTAGTATTGTGGGAGATACTAGAGTGCCATACATAAGATATTATGAGCTATTAGATGATGGAGCAACTTACCAAGAATTATTAGATTCTAATGGTAATCCATATGCACCAGTTAATGCTGGTAAATATGCAATAACATTATGCTTAGATGCTGATACAAATAATGGCTATGATAAGTATGAATCATTGAAGCAGCCTTTTGAAATTAGAAAGAGATCAGCAAAGGTTTATTGGGCTTCAGAAAAGTGGATAAAGGATAGTGTAACAGGAATTGTAACTCATAGAAACAATTATACTGGTAGCGTAAATCTTCCACTTGGACGAGTATATGGAATTCTAAATGATGCACAAGGACATCTTGAAATAATTCCACTGGTTGTAACACCAGCACAAGGCTATAATTGTATTAATGTTGGTGTTCAAAAGGCAATTGCTCAAATTCAAGCAGGTATAGGCCCTGGAATTGTAAATGGATTATCGCAAGCTAATTATGATCAAAATTATGTTTTAATCAATAATGAATGCGATTTCGAGATTATTAAATCTACGGATATCGGTGGAGGATCAAATTCTAATCCAACCTTCCCAGATGGTGGAGATCATCCAAATAGTGGCGATGGTAATGATGATAATAATCCAACAAAGCCAGATAACAAAAATAATCCTGATAATCCAGATAACAATTCTAAATTTGAAGGAATTAGATTTGAGCTTAAGCAATATGATCCAACTGCTCAAACAGCTAATACACCATTTAAGTATAGTGTAAACTTAAAATTATACTTTACAGTAACTTACTTATATAGTGATTCTACAACTAAAGTATATTACTATGAGGTTGAACCAATTTCATTATCAACTGCGGCAAATACTAAGTTTGTTATTAAGACAATCTACGATAGTACTTGGCAGACATTTGATACTAATCCATCTTGTCAATTTGACTTTATTCTTAAAGAAATTGTAAAGACACCAGAATTTGAGGTCGATGCAGTATTAAAGGATAATCAAAATTATGCATGGAATACAAATGGCGATACAGCTGATTGCAAAATTATGGTTCAGTTAGATCCTCTTGAAATAACAGATTATGTTAACGACATTAAGCTTACTAATCCGACATCTAGTAGCTTGTTGTTAGCTAAAAATGCTGACGGTTCTGCAGCAAAAACTGAATATGACCAGACAAGTGCTGATCAAAAAACAATTGTAACAATTAGGGGAGGATTAGTTGGCTCTCAAACTGATATAGTTCTTGACTATTCTTCTGGAGCATTTGATATATTCTATGGTAACAATATGAGACCTACAACATCAAATCCTACCGAGAATGCTTACTATGTTGTTAAGAGCAAGGCTTCATATCCTATTAGTTTTGAATTTGGTGATTACTCAACTTATAAATCTGTAATGGAATCAAATGCAAGTAATCCTGATTATATGAATCAAAATAAAATGCCTACTACAACACCTGCTTTCAACCCTGCATTCACATTTGAAATTAAAACCCCAGAACCTACATATTTACAGTTAACTAATTCATCTACAGTTAAGTTTGTAAGCTATGAACAAAACTTTAGTTTAAATACGTTAACTTATACATATGATGTTTCAAATGACGATAGATATACAGCCTTAGCTTCTAAGACTGTAGCAGAAAGAAAGAATTCAATTTATAAATTAAGCCATTTACCTCAAAGAAAGACTGTTTCTGATTTATTAACAAATAACTTTGTAAATAATTTAAAACACATTGTTGTTTGTGATTCTAATGGAAATGTAATATTTGATGGAGCAAATGGTACTGATTTATCAACCGCATCAACGGATTATATTGGAACTGGATCATATATTTCTTTATATGACAGCGATGATAGCGTATCAAGACTTTTAATTGATTGCGTAGAAATTGTTGTAGTTGGTGATTTGGATGGAAATGGAATAATAGAGACTGCTGATAAAACAATTGCTAAGGATTTTGCAAAGAAATTTACAAAATTAACAGAGCCAGAAATAAATGCGGTTAAATACATAGCAGGTTTGACTGGTACCAAAGCAAAGATTGAAACAGCAGATGCAACAAACATTGGTGCAAAATCTAAGGATACACATGATCAACTACCTGATTATGAATATTATCTAGATAATATATTATATAATCAAAATTATTCTTTTTCGTCTTAATAATTTTTGGGTGACTGTTAATTACTAATGGTCACTCAAAAATAACATAAATTTTATTCATATTATGAAAGGAGTGAATATAATATGATAAAAAATATAAAGAAAAAAATTATATTATTCTTCTTGATTGTTTTATCTATATTTGGTTTAAATTCAATTATTAGTACATCAAAGATAGATAAAACTGTTAATGCTGCTGGAACAAATATTAATCAATGGGTAAGCATTGCTGGTACTAATGTGAAAGTTAAAGTATGTTATACCGAAGATTTATTTGTGGCAGAAGATTACTCAAATTGTATAACATCTGTTCCTACATCCGGCGAATTTTATATGACTGCGTTTGTTGATATAGGTACTTCTTTATCTAGTATGCAATTAGTGTGGGATTTGAATAGTACTGAAGTTGAATCTACTACGTCTATTTTGGGTATTGATGTTACAAAGGATGGTAATGCGTTATGGGATAATACAACATTAGATGATAAATCTGATCAAGTAACTGGTAGTATTAGTAATCCAAGAAGAAAACCGTTTTCAAAATTACCAAGTTTACCTGGTAGAACAACTGGATCAAATTACATTGAAGGTAACGCTGTGAACTATTTATATACAACAGGAGTAACTGAACCATCCCCAATATTAACTAACTCACAAATTTTTTATGGTCCTGGTCAAACAACTGGTGATATATCTAGCGGAATATATGCAATATTTAAAATAAGGATAAGGTTAAATTCAGGTGTTACTACTTTTAGTTCAACCTGTACAAGTATGCGTGTAGCAGAAACTACTGGTGGTAAAGTATATGGTGAAAGTCCTAGTGATTTTAATGCTTCTCTAGGTGGTGCAGCTTTAAGTGATAAGGTAGATACAACTGTTACAGCTACAAATGATTCTACAACTAAGACTGCAAACTTAACAGAATCAAATACAACTGCAAATATTAATTTTGATGCTACCGCAAGTACATCTACAACCTTTAAAGTTAAGGTAGATAATGGAAAAGGAAGTATTGATACAAGTACTATAAGTAGTAGTAGTGGTATTACTCTCGACAGTCCTACCCCAACATCTGATGGATATTCATTCACATGTAGTAATACGCAAAGAGGTATTTTTTCAACTGTATCGTTTAAGGTTATTTCCGAATCGAAAAATAATTCAAAAACTTATACAATAAATGTACAAAGAATGCCTATTATTACAGGAATGACATTTACAAGTAATGGTGGTTTTGCAAATCCTATTATTACTACAAGCTCATCAAGTTCAACAACTGGAGTTGTAAGTTCATTTAATGAATTACCTAAGGGTACATATTATGTTTGGGGGTCAGCTTCTTTACAATCATTTAACGTAAACTATACATGTGATGCAAAAAGCTCATCTTACAATATTAATAATGGTGGTAATCAAACTGGAAATACTTTCACAGTTAATGCAAAAAGCTTTACAATTAGCTTAGGCTATGACGGTTCAAATAATGCTACTGAAGACTATGTATTTAACTATATGACGATTGCTGATAATGTTGGATTAAAGGATGTTACAGGTACTGTAGCAGGAAGTTCTACAACAGCAACAGTCACATCGACATCAGCTACAGAATATAAAGTTATATTCCCTTATAAAGATGCAAATGGACATGTAATTACTTCAGCAAACATTAATGCTACGCTTACTACACCTTCTTTAAGCTCAGTTGAATATAGTTTTAATCAATCAAACTGGACTTCTGGTAGTGTAGCACCAGTTAGCTTTGCTAGTGGAAATACAACAACTGTATATTTTAAAGTAAAAGATAATTCGACTAGTGCAACTAAGATTTACACTGTTAATGTAGAAAGAACTGTAAGAGATAATACAGATGCTTCTGTAACTGTTACAAATGGTACTTCACAAACTGGCACATTAAATAGTTCCACATTATCTTTAAACTTTACTTTCCCTGCAACAGCTGCGTCTCAAACAACAATTAAAATTAAAGTTGATGCTGGCAATGGTGAAATTACAAATTTATCATCAAATGTAACTAATAATGGTGTAAATAATGGAGAATATACATTAGTTTTAAATTCTTCGGTAAGAGGTAAATATGATGTAGTAACCTTTGATGCAGTTGCTCAAAATGGAACAACAAAAAAATCATATACTATTAACATTCAAAGATTACCTATTATTACAAACATTCAATTTACTAAGGTTGGTTCAACTGGAGTAAATCCAATTTTGACATCTGGTTCATCAAGTCAAACTGATTCTGTTGTAACCATCCCAAGTACAGGACTTCCTAAAGGAAATTATTATGTATGGATTCCAACTGGGGTAACAAAGTTTAATGTAAGCTTTACTGCAGATGCATTAAGTGCATTATTTAATGGAAGTACTTACAATGACCCTGTTTCTGTATCATCTACAACAATAAATGCTAATACATTTACTATCAACTTAAATTCAAGTGATGCAAATAAAACAGAGGTATATACATTTACTGTAAAGACAATGGTTGATCACACTAGTTTAAAAACAATATCTGGTCGTGCTACAAATGCTTCTAATATTGGTCAACTATCAGGAAATGCAAGTACTGGATTTAAGCTTACATTCCCATATAGTGATTCAAATGGTAAGGCTATTACAAGTGTTGACGTTACACCAACTGCTACAGACCCAACCTTAAGTACTGTTTATTATAGTACAGATGGTGGTGCAAACTGGACACAAGTGCCAACAGTTGGATATTTCCCTGTTTCAATTAATACTTCAACTAATAATGCTAGTGTTAAGATTAAAGTAGAAGATAATTCTTCTCATAATTCAAAGGAATATGATGTAACAATTGAAAGAACTGTAAGTCATGAGGTAGGCACTGTTGTTGCAATTAGCGGCGCAACTCCTTCAACTGCAACACTTTCTGCTACAACTACATCTACTAACTTCACTCTTCCTGCAACTGCTTCTTCAAGTACAACAATTAATGTTACTGTTGATAGTGGAAAAGGAAAGATTGATTTATCAACGTTAAGTGGCGCAACTTATAGTTCATTGTCAAATGGAACTTACTCTTTAATTCTTGATTCGACAAATCGAGGCTCATTCTCAACAGTTACATTTACTGTAATTGCACAGGATGGTTCTACAAGCCAAGCATATACTGTAAATGTTCAAAGAAAGCCTATTATTACCAATATAACATTTACCAAGGATGATGGTCTAGTTGACCCAATTATCACTAAGGGTAGTGCAAATTCAAGTTCAAACCCTGTTACTAATTTTGTTGATTTAGCAGAAGGAACTTATTATTTATGGGTATCACTAAATGTAGCTCATTATTTAGTTAATTATACAGCTGATTGCGTATCTTCAACATATAATGGTACAGCTTATGCTAATACAACCGTACAAATTGGTACAACTGATTTAATAATTGTATTACTTTCAAGTGATTCTAATGTAAAAGCTACTTACAAATTTGTGTATAAGACGATAACTGCTAATACGGGATTAAATGATCCTACAACATCTGTTACAGGTACATCAACAACAGGTACGTTAGATTCATCTACCTTAAACTCAGACAATGGTAAAGATTATGTGGTTAAAGTTCCGTATCTTGATAGCTTTGGAAATACTATTACATCTGTTTCAGTTAAAGCACCATTGACTACACCTAGTAGCTCAACCCTTGAATATTATGATGCTTCAACTGGTACATGGAATACAATTACAAGTTCAACAGGAACATCTGTTGCAATCGATGGTACAACAAATCAAGGAAGTATTAAGTATAGAGTTACTGATAAGGTAACACATGATTTTGCTATTTATAATGTTACTGTTGAAAGAGAGGCTGCAGATACTGATAATTCAATCGCAAGTGTAACTGTTTATGATGTTACAAATAATAATGTAGTAAGAGCAGGTACTTGGACCGGTGATACATATACAATAAATAGTAACTTACCATATAATTCAGCTATATTACGTTTTGTAGTTACAGCTACAAGCCAACATGCTAAGCTAACAATTGAAACTCAAACATATGGTAATACAGCTTCTCATACTCATAATATTACTACAAAGAATCAAGCTGTTAAGGTTAAGATAACTGTAACTCCTCAATCTGGTCAAGCTGCAGAATACTACATTGAATATTATGTTGCAGATACAAGAAGTACTGATAGAACTTTAAATCAATTTGAAGTAAGTGATGGCTCAAATATACTTACACCTACATCTGGAATATTTACTCCAGGAACTGCGGCTCCATTAACACTTACTTATGATATTCCTTATAGTGTTAATTCACTAACTGTTACCGCAAATGCAACTGCACTTGGTGCAAAGGTATATGGTGCTAAATCAACAACCACATCAAAAATAGTTAATATTACGATGAGTACATTTACTACAAGTAGTCCATCAAAAACTTATAATTATTATGTTTACTCTGAGGATGAAAAGTGGTCTGATGCTTATACAATTGTAATTAACCGTTTACCTGCTAATGGTTCAGTTGGTCTTCAAAATTTAAAGGTTAATGGACAAGATGTATATGATACAAATGGTAATGCCTTTGCAAGTCAATTGTATACATCATCTCAAAATTTAGAGTATACATTAAATCTTGGTGCCGGAAGTAATTATGGTTCAACTGCTACCGTAACTGCAAATTTAATTTCAGGTATTGGAAATGCAAAATTAAATATTTCTCAAGATAATAAGCTATCATCTCAAAAGAAGGAAACAATCGTAGTAACTGCTACATCTGAAGATGGACTTGTTGTTGTAAAATATACAATTACTGTTTATACTGCAGATGAAGATAAGACAATTAGAGATTTCAGCTTACTTGATGCTGTTGCTTCAAATATTATAAATAATGTTGTTGGGTCTAATCCACAAGATTTAAAGGATGAAAATGGTAGTCAAGTATTTAACTATGCTAATGGTGATACCAATGTAGTTGCGACAATTAATTATGCAAATAGAGAAATTTTCTTCCAACTATTATTACAGTCATCAGCTGCTAGAATATATTATAAGTCTGGAAGCATTTGGAGACCAGTTACTACACAAGTTAATAATCAGCTTACATTAGTTGAAGGCTCAAATAAGTATTCATTCGGTATTGTAAGTGAGCTTGAGTATTTAAAGACTGGCGGACAAAATGTTGTTCCAACTGATGTTTATACATTTGATCTAACACTTAATACTGGAGATACTGAAAATCGTTTAGCAACATTTGCAGCTACTATTGGTGGAGTTCCAATTGCAACTAATGATATAATATTTAGTCCTGATAGTGATAATATAATAATACAAAATATTAGTAATTATACTCAAACTTCCATGATAATAACTGTTAATGTTACAAAAATGTCTGCTAAATCTAGTGTTTATTTTCCTGATGATTTATCAAAAGATAAACTAACATATACTCGCTCTCTTACATTAGCTAGTCAAAATACTGAAACATTTAGTATTATGTGTGCACCGGAGAAGGGAAGTAATAAGACTTATACTGTCAATGTGATAAAAGGAAGCGCGACATTAGATGCTAATAATGATATAGGAAATGTTAGTATTAGCGGTTCAAAGCATGGTCAATATTATAATCAAGTTCCAACTGCTACAAATCAAACCAATCCAGAAATTATTACATTAGATGTTGGCGATACAAAAACAACTATTAATGTTGCTTTACCAGCAGGTTCTAAAGCTAGTCCAAAATTAAATGTTAAATCACCTACTGATTCATCATTCCAATCTGTATCTTTGACTAATGGAAGCTATAATCTTGATGTTTCAACAAGTACAACTCAAGCATTAGAATATTTACTTGAGGTTTATGCAACAGCTGAAAATCAAACTGATGGAACAAAGTATTATATTAAGGTCATTGTTCCAATAACCTCTGATAATTCTGGTCTTGATAATATTACTTCAACGGACCCAGATGTTGTAATTAGTGATATTCCGGGAACTGATAATAAGTTAATAGAAGCTAAGCCTGGTACAACTGATGTTCCAATTAATGTAACACCAGCTGATCCAAATGCTACAGTAACTATTACAACTCCAAATGGTTCAAATTTAACGTTTACACCTAACGGAACTGATTCATCACAAGGAATTGTTTCTGGTTTGAAGCCTGGAAATAATGAAGTTACAATTACAATTACAGCTCCAAATGGTGATGATTCAACTTATACAACAAATATTTGGGTTGATGAAAATCCTGATTTAGATAATATTGAAGTTTATGATGCTACTGATACTTCAAAATCATATGGATTAGATCCAATATATCAACAATCAACATTTAATTATGTTGTAAATGTTCCTTATTCAGTAAATTCTACAATTTTAAAGTATGCAATTTCTAATACAATTGATACTTCTAAGTTAAATATTAGATACTATCTTGGTTCATCATCTATTTCTAATACATTTAATTCTGCATTAGAAGCAGTTATTAACACAACAAATGACATAACTGTTAAATTGGTTGTTTCTCAAAATTATTCAAATGCAACACCTGCAAATCCTCTTGCAGCTGGTACAAGAACTTATACAATTGAGTTCAAAAAGGCTCTTCCTGGTACTGATCGTGATTTATTATCAATTAGTGCTAATGGAGATCCAGTTCCGGATAATGGTAATACACCATATGCTCCTGGTGAGTATGTGCTAGAATATGGTAGAAATCAGTCTTATGTTGATTTAACTAATATAACTTATAATGGTAAGTCAATTACTGTTACAAGTACTGATACAACATTAACTGCACTTACAAATGATAATAGTTCATATCGTGTAATGCTAAGTGCTGGTAAGGCTGTTACTGTAACCGTTATGGTAAATGCTGAAGATGCAACAGTAGCTCCAAATATTTACAAGTTTGTTTTAGTTGCTGCTAATAAGGATAAGGATGTTGCAAATCTAGAATTATTTGAAAATAATCAAACATATGTTGATATTAATAATAATTCATTAGTATTTAATGCAAATACTCCTCAATATCCATTCACAGCTAAAAATTCAACAAATGTATTAACATTAAGAATTACTAAGCCTCAATATTCAACTGTTGAAATTGGAGGCGTTGCTAAGAATGATTCTTATGGACAAACTACATATGATTATACAATTGACCTTTCTAACACTGTATCTCCTAATAAGTATACTGTTGATGTTAGATTGCTAAGTGAATATTATGTTGCTTATGGTCAAAATCAAGCAGATGCAAGTGATGCTTATAAGATTGAAATTGAGCGTCAAGCGCTAGATAATGATGCAACATTATCAAAGCTTGTTGTAACTATTGATGGTGTAGCTCAAACTATTTTTGCAACGAGAACACCTGAAGGAACATTTAATATTCCAAATGTTGGAAATGCTACTTCAATTAACGTAGAAGCAACTCCAACAAAGAGTACAACTAAGATTAATGGTTCATCTTCTAATCCATATACTAATTCATTTACTTTAGGTGGAAATACATCAAATGGATATAATTATCAAATTGTTCTAAGTTGTGTTGCTGAAGATGGTACACCTCAAAATTATGTATTAGAAATTTCACGTGGCCCTATTAATGCATCTGACGATAATGGAATTATTTTAATTGAGGTATTAGATTCAAATAATGCATATTATATTGCACAACAAGGAAATGCTGCAAATAATGTTCAACAATTTGATCAAACACAATTACCTTATACAATTACAATGCCATATGGTGCTAAATCATACACGATTAATGCACAAATTCTACAAGGCTCATATGCAAAGCTTTATATTACTGATGGTACTGGAAGCAATGATGTCCAAACCGCATCTCGTCAGTTCCAAATTGCATCAACTATGTATGGTACAACTATTACTCATAAGGTTTATGCTATAAGTGATAGTGGTATTAAAGGATTGGAATATACAATCACTATTAAGTTTGAAGAACCAAATGTTGATAATTCTTTAAAGAGTTTAACAGTTGATGGCGATGAGCAAATTACATCTACTACACCAAACAATCCGACATTTACGATTAGCAGACCTAATAGTGTTACAACTGTTGATATTGCTGCAATTGTAAGTGATTCAACTGCAACAATTGCATCTAATAGTCATTTAGGTCGTCTATCATTAGTAGAAGGTCAAAATGTATTTAATGTAACTGTAATTGCACAAAATGGAGATCAACAAACCTATACTATTATTGTAAATCGTGACTATGCAAATCCAACATTAATGGATTTAGGTGTAACTGGTGAGGCATTATTAGATTATGATACAAAGAAAGTAACTACATTTGAACCAAATACAACAAAGTATTTTGTAAGAGTTCCATATACAAAAGAGACTGCTGATATATATGCATATTCATCAAGTGTTAGCGATGTAATTTTAGGTACAGGAACAAAGAATCTTCTTGTAGGAGATAATAAGTTTACAGTTAAGATTACAAGTGTGCATGGTACTACAACCGAATATGAGCTTCATATTTATCGTCTTCCAGAAGAAACTATGAATGCTTCTCTTGATTGGCTAAAAGTATTCCAAGTTGGTGCTGATAAGAGCAATCTTATGGATGGTTCTGATCGACTTGAATTAAAGGATGAAAATGCTAAAAAGATTTCAGACGTATTTAATTCTGATAAGATTTACTATGGAGTTTATAATGTAAATGGTAAAGTTGGCTTATTAGATGTTAAGTATGACACTGTAGTTCATGGTAATGAATTTTATGATTCTCCAGTTGTTACTGTATTAGGTGCAGATAATCTTCATATCGGTAAGAATCAAGTAGTAATTCTTGTTACTGCACCAGATGGAATTCATCAAAAGGCATATGTTATTGAAGTAGAACGTGATGACATTGCTTATAATGTTCTTGAAGATCAAATTGAATCTGATGGATATACTCTTGAAAAAGTAGTAGACAAGCTTGAATATAATATTAACATTGGTAAGAAGAAGACATCTGAAGTTGATTTCTTATCATATATTGAAGCTTTAAATGCTACAGGCGATAATGCTGAACAAGAACTAGAAATTACTTATAAAACAAACATTGAAAATAATCCTGATGATGTAATTATTGAAATTGCAACTAAAGATGGAATTACAAAACAAGTTATTTTCCATGTTGAATCTACAAGTAATCATAATAATGCAGACTTCTGGACATTCTTCCCACTTATTATCTTATTAATTATTGTCTTAATTATTTTGATTATGATTTTAATTTCTGTTAATAAGGATAAGTATGGAAAGATTACTAGAAAGGCTGACAAGAAGTCAGATAAGAAAGAAAAAGCAGCGAATAAATAAGTTAAAGGAGGATTACTATAATGTTAGATAAAGTGTTGTTTCAAATAGGAAGCTTCGAAGTAACAGTTTTAGTGGTCGTCCTTGTAGCCTTATTAATAGTCTTACTTGTTGCTGCAATGGCTTTTAGACAAAACTATATCATACAAGTAAGATTATCAAGGCTAATGGATGCTGAAAGTGCTAAGCATAACCACGAAGGTTTTGTTACATTATTGCGCAAACGCAAGAAAAAAATACTAAAGAACTCTCGTCAAGTTTCCCCAGCTATTGTTATCTTTTCGCTAGATAACCTTGGTGGGGTCTACGTGGGCTATAAAAATCAAAGACTTTTAATGCGTACAATTTCTGATGTATTTACAGAAGGTCTAAAAAAACAAGAATTTGTAACTCGTATTGACTTTTCTAAATTTGGTTTAATTGTAACTGATAGAAATCGAGAAGAGGTAAAGGAATTCATTTTAAAATGTATTGAACGTTTAAATGAAATAGAATTTCCTAATTATGGCTATTATACCTTTGATGTAACATGTGCTGTATATGAAGCGGTTCCTCTTGAAAATCCTAAGGATGAGGTTGCTCTTGCAATTCAAACACTTAAATATGCAGTTGTTAAGGATGGTAATATTTATTACTATTCGCAAGACGTTCTTGATAAGGTAAATAAGTTAGAAGAAATCAATGCTTCTAAAGAAAGTGCGATGGAAGAAGGATGTATTATTCCTTATGTTCAACCTAAGGTTGATTTTAAAACTGGTAAAGTTGTTGGTGGAGAAGTATTAGTTCGTTGGATTAATGATGATGGTTCAATCAAATATTTCCCTGATGAATTTGTTCCTTTGTTTGAATCAAATGGATATATTCGTCAAATTGATTTAAAAATGTTTGAAGCAGCATGTATAATTCTTCAAAATGCAAAAAACACCGGTCATGACATTGTCGTATCAACTAATTTTTCAAAACTCACATTAAATAGTTTAAGAAAAATAGATCAACTTCTTGAAATCACCACAAAGTATGGTGTTAATCCTTCAAGTATTGAAATTGAAATTACGGAAAGTGAATTTGTATCAACAAATCAAGCATTTACAGCTTCAATTTTAAGATTACGTCAAGCGGGCTTTAGAATTGCTATGGATGATTTTGGAAAAGATTATTCTTCATTATCATTACTTACAGAAAATCGTTTTGATACTATTAAGGTTGATAAATTCTTCTTTGAAAATAGCTTAGCTACAGACAAGGAGAAAAATATTGCCAAAAATATTATTAATCTATTATCATCAGTTGGTTGTAAGATTTGCCTTGAAGGAATTGAAACTTTAACATGTCTTGACTATCTTGCAACTGTTAATCGTCAGGTTTTATTACAAGGCTATTATTTCTCAAAGCCTATTCCTGAAGTTAAGTTCGAACAGTTCCTTGATACTATTTTCCCATTCAATTATCCAGTTGATAGTGATAAAATAAAGCCACAGGTTATTGTGCAAACGGTTGAAGTAGAAAAGAAGGGCGTAGATGCTACTGATACAGATACTAATAATCATACAACAATCAATGTCACTACAAATACCCAAAATGAAGCTCTAGATTCATTGAAAGCTCAAATGTCTGAAATGCAAAGGAAGTTTGAACAACAACTACAAGAACAGCGTGAGTTGACTCATAAACGAGATATAGAGCTTATGCAACAGCAGCTTGAATTTATTAAAAAGACACAAGAAATGCAAGCTAAGAATAAGCCTGTCGAGCTTGAAACTCAATTGATTGATAATCGTGAGGATGATAGAGTTAAACGACTTAAGGAACAACTTGATGAACTTGAGCGTGAACGCGAACGAGATCGTCGCGAAAGAGAACGTGAAAGAGATAGAGAGCGTGATTCTTATCGCGATAGAAGAGATTATGATGATTTACAACAACAAATACGTGATTTAAAAAATCAACAAAATAATAATGGTCCTATGGGATATCCATACCCATATCCTCCATATGCACCATATCCTTATCCTCAGCAGCAACAACCTCAACAAAATATAGATGTTGATGCTTTAATTGAGAAATTATCAAAGAAGCAAAAGGAACAGGTTGATAGTGCCATGGATGAAATGAAGGCTCAAAATCAATCACTTCAGGATCGTCTTGATGCTGAACGTAAAGAGCGTGAGGAACTTGAGGCTATGCTAAGAGATATCCAAACTAAGGGTGAAGAAGAGGAAGCTGATGAGGCTGAACAAGAGCGTGAGCAAGAAGAGGCTGATAAGGCTTTAACACTTGATGCTGATGCCCTTCCTGTTGATGATGATAACGATACAGATGAGGATGCTGATAACGATGCAGATGATGATACAAATTCTGAAAATGAAGAGCCAGTAGAAAAGTCTGAATTAACTCTTGAGCAAATCGAAGCCTTAGTTAAAAATTATCAGGATAGATTCCAAGAGGATTGGATGAGTCATGCTAAGGAAGAACTTCAAGGTGGATTTGATGAGCTTGTCAAAGGTTTAAGGTTCTATAAGCTTCAAAATGCTGAAAGAAAAACCTTTGTTGATAAGGTTAAAAAGCTTTCTCCTGAGGTTAAGCAAATATATAACATCGTAAAGAATGAATTTATGAAATATAATGGTGTAACTAATAAGCTTACAAATTCTTGTGATGTTTTATATAAGGGTCGAAATCAAATTGCAAAGATTAATTTTACTAAATCAAGGGTAAGATTATATCTTGGACTTGATCCTAATAATGCGGAATATGCCAAAATTCCACATAAGGATTTATCAAACAAGCGTGCTCATGCTAGAACGCCATTCTATATGCTACTTAAATCACCACTTTCAGTTAAACGAGCTAAAAAGCTTATTGCTGATTTAATGGTAATGCATAACTGTGAGGAAAATTTAAATTATAAACCTATAGATTATGCGACTAAGTATAAATTCTTTAAGAAGGATCAAAAAAAGTAATTTAAAATATGGTTGTGAAAACTGCTTTTAAAGTAGAATTTCACAACCTTTTTCATTTACAAAAATGCTTCATAGAAGAAAATGAAAAAAGTTATAATATACAAATTTTATTGAATTTTATCAAAAATTTAAAAATCAAGAGTTGGTGTTGATAAATGCTACTGCTTGAAATTCGTAATGAAGGATAAGGAAATAGCTGATGTACTGGCTTACTAGTTGAAGAAGTAAATAATATGTAATAAAGAATATAGAGGTATTTAATAATACTGTATTAATTAAAGGATACCTCTTTTTTTGCTCATAAGCATTAAAATGCCGAAATTTGCTAATATTTTTATTTAGTGTTATAATGTGTAATAGGATATTGATAATTTTAGCAAAAAAGAGGCGATGTTACGTGAATAAGAAATTTTTATATATATCAGCTAGTGTTTTAGTAGCTACTGCTGCTTTCCTTGCTGTTTTTTTACCAATAAAATTCAATAAAGCAAAAGATAATAATAAAATTACATCAGGAAGTTTGGTTAATGCAAATGGTGCTAAATTGAGCTGGGATGAACTTTTAAATGAAAAGTCTGATACTGATAGTGATAAAAACAAAATTGTTGTTGAAGAGAATGTTATTACTTATGTTGATTCAGCCTTAGATGGTGAATTGACTCTTCCTACCTCCATTGTAGGAATCGGCGCAAACGCCTTTAAATATTCTAAACTTCAAGCAGTTAATTTTAATGAGGGCTTGGTAACAATTGGTGTTGATGCTTTTTTAGAATCATCTTTAATAAAGCTTTCTTTACCAAGCACGGTAACAACCATTGAAAAGGATGCTTTTTGGAATTGTACAAGCTTAACTAATATTACATTAAATGATGGTCTTCAGGTTATAGGATATAACGCTTTTTATAATTGTCAATTTACCTCTTTAATAATTCCATCATCTGTAACGACTATCGAAGAAGGCGCATTTATTAATTGTAATAAAATCATAGGAACGGTTACGCTTCCTCAAAATATTACTGTAATAAAAAATAGTACATTTAAAGGCTGTAGCAGTGTAAAAGAGTTTGTATTAGGAAATGTTGAAAATATTGAATTTCAAGCATTTTTAGAATGTACATCATTAGAAAAAATTAATTTGTCTAGCACATTAACAAGTATTCAAGATGATGCATTTAGAGATTGTACTAAGCTTAGTACGCTTGCATTTCCAATTGCACTTCAAAGTATTGGCTCACACACCTTTGATGGTTGTAGATCATTAGAAACGGTAACCTTAAATCAAAATATTGCAAAACTAGGAGTTGCCACATTTAGTAATTGCATTAGCTTAAATTCAATTAATATACCACAATCAATCAATTCAATCCCTGATTCATGCTTTTATGGATGCAGTTCATTAATAAGTATTGATTTAAGTAGTGTAGAAATAATTGGTTATAACGCATTTTTTGGCTGTAAGAACGTAACATTTGTATTAGATGATAATGAGAATGTTCATTATGTTGCATCAAAGGATAAGGATTTTTCTTCGTTAGAACAAATATCAAACGATAAATTTAAAGAATATGCTTTAAAAAATTATTATATAAAAAAAGTAGAGGGTAAAATCAATGAAAATAATTAAGAAACTTATTTCCTTTACAACAGTAGTTTTTAGCTTATTTTTTATCATTAGTTGCTCTAAAACAGCTTCAACAACATTTAGCATCGAATTGTTAAATATCGAAGCTTCAGGCATTAATAATGAAACAGTTTATCAAGGCTTTAGCTATTCTAAGTCTTCATCTGTAATAATTACAGCCACTTTTAGCGATGGAACTGAAAAAAATGTAACAAATGATGCTAAATTTGGTAAAATTTCAACCTCAAAAGTAGGGCCTGTTGAACAAAATGTAAACTATACATTTAATGGCAAAACAGTTTCTACAACATATGAGGTTTTAGTTTTAGATTACAGCTCACAACGAATTAATCTTGATACAGCTAATGTAAAAACAATTTATAATTTAAATGAAAAATTAACTCTTAATAATTTACGTGTTACAGCATTTTATCCTAATGGTGCTCAAATCAAAGTATCACAATATGATGTAGAATTAACGGATATTTATAATGTTAAATGCGATATTAATAAGACGTTTATTCATGATGGTGTTTATGATGTTAAAATTTCATATCAAAATTGTAATTCAAGTTTTTCGATTATGGTATATAATGATGAAATGACATCATTCCATTATAAGGTAAGTAATTCTCTTGATTATGAAAAAAATCAAAATGTTAATTTTTTAAATGGAAAAGATTTATTTAAGTCTTTATATGCTAATGTTTATATGAAGGGTGAGAATTGCACATATGATTATAATGCTTTGACATATAATGAAATGAATTATGAAGCATCTCTTAAAATTAAATCTTCTATCTCAAATGAAAAAACAGATGGGTTAACTATTGCTGTTACAAGACCAGTTAAAGTTGTAATGCTTATAAGACTTGATGCAAATACATTATCTATTCGTGACAGTAGTGAAATGGTAATAAAAAGATATGGTATTACTTCAGGTGTTGGCTATGTAAGCTTTGAACTTGAAGCTGGTACTTATACTATTTCATCTGTTGATAGTTATGCCTATATTTATGATTTATACTTTGTGTATGATTCGGATTTAAATTTAAAAAAATATGATACGATTGAAATTGATAAATCATCTTTAAAGGATGAGTATCATTATAATGATTCATTTGATGTTAATAACTTTAAGGTTAATGGCATTATTGGCTCTTCTAAGGAAGTTCTTGATGTAAATAATTATAGAATTCAATTATATTATAAAGGAAATGAAGTTTCAGACTTTAGTTTTGAGGGTGAATATCAAATAAAATTATCATATATAGGTAACGATTTATGCGATGAACCAGTTAAAAGATATTCTATTAATTTTAACTTTACAAATATGGATAAATTATATTTAAGCAAAATTGTTGTTAATGGGGTTTTAGTTGATATTTCTAAAAATCAATTTAGTTATTATATTATTGTTGATAAAGATATAACTGAAGTTTCATTGGAACTTGAAAGTGTTGGAGACGGTATTATTACGGTTAATGGAATTGAATATACGAAAGGTATGAAAGTTTCAATAGGTAAAGAAAGTATAAAAATTAACGTAACGGATGGCTCTCGAACAACCGGATATGAATTAATAATTAGGGAATGACTTGGAGATGTTTGAATGAAAAAAATTGTCAATTGGTTTTTGTTTGTTGTAATTTTAGTTTGCATGCTAGTTGCATTTTGACTGATTATTTTCTACAATAATAAAAATTATAAAACAAAAATCACTGAGGTTTTAATGCATGATATTGTAATAGTTGATATTAATGCCATGTTGTAAGCCTAACTTTAAATAAGAATGAAGTATTGTTCTTTTGGAAAGATGAAATTATATGTATTTAGTAGAAATATCAACTATGTGCTTGCATTAAATGGATAATATAGCAAGTTAGCAATAACAATTTTTCAATATTTGAAAAAAATAAAATGAGAGGAGGATGTTGAGTTTTGTTATCTACTCGACAAATTATATATGAGATATGGATTTTTTCCTAAAACGATTTGGAAGCTATTTAATGGAAGTTTTAAAAGACAGCTTAAGAAAGAATTACATGAAACTAAAGTAGGTACTGTAATGAAGAATGCCAAAAAACGCTATAAGGAAATTGTTGAATCAATTCAAGAGTTTGATAAAGGAGATAGATTCCTGTTTAATATTTTAAGCTGTGCTATGCTTTCTTCAGTTTTATTATCAGTAACAAATCATTATACAGTATCAGAAATTACAAGTTATTATAGTAAAGCTATGAATACAAAGATGTTAAGGAAAACAGTAAAGAAGAGTACTGCCTATACAGCCAAAGGCAGGGAGATATTAAAAAATCAGGCTAAAAATAGTGAACTTCAGTCTAATCCTTATTCTTGGGTATTTGAAATTCAAGATGGTGAAAATCTAAATGAATATACAGCAACCTTTAAAACATGTGGCATTTGTCATTTGATGAAGGAACTTAATCTTGAAGAATATATTCCTGCAATGTGCGCTTTTGATTATGATATGGCTAAATTAAATAATACCGAATTTTCAAGACAATATACACTTGCATCGGGTGGTCCTTATTGTGATTGTCATTATAAGCATAATGGTAAAATAAAAAAATAACAAAAATAAAGGCCGAATGAAAAAAAGGAAATAACAAAATAAAAAAGGTAATGAATTTAATGAAATTATTAGTGATTTTACTTTAAGTTGATTGCTTTCTTTTTAATATTTAAAATATAATATACAAATTTTTATTTCAAAAATTGACAATTTTACCAAGAAAAAGTATAATAATTTATGCAAAGCAGTAGCAATACTGTGACGCAAAGCTATAGGGTCTTTCTAAGATAGCCAGTTGCACAAGCAAGGCTATCTTTTTTCATTTATATATGCTAAAATTGTTGTGGAGGTTTTACTATGCGTGTAAGAGATACAAAAATATATATATTATTGACAGCATTAGTGTTCTTAATGGTAGTAACATTTAATATTTTTTACATTTCAAGTTTTACCACCCGAGCAAAAGAATTAACTTATAGTGATGCTATTAATGAAACTAAAAGTAACTTGATAAGTGTTTCTGAAAGAATAATTTATTATGAGCATGAATTTGAAACTAGTAATTATACTAATGTTGAATTAATCGAAAATCCTAAGGATAATTATATGGGATTATTTGATTATTCTAATTATGGTAATGTAGCTACAGCTTTGTTAAACTCGCAGGATATAGAGACAATTAATGCAGTTAATAAATACTATTTGTATATTGTTATAGATGACAGGCTAGGAAGATTAGATTTAGAACGTATTTTTGAGCCTGTTTCAAAACAAGGCTTTTATCTATTTAAAGGCTTAAACGGAGAGTATGTATATAGTGATTTAAGCTATGATCATTTTTTTACATATGTAGCTCCTGATGATTCAGACACCTTTACAAATATGAAAAGCAAAATAGAAAATAAAGAAAATTTTGCCAATTTTGTTCGAATTGATGATGAAACCAAAATTGCATCTGGTATTAGTTTTGGAAAGGATTTTTATTTTTGTCAGTTTTTTGATTTGAATGAATATAAAACAAAAACTAAAGGTGTTGTAGTAATGGGCTTTATTTTGTCAGGTGTTATGGCATTAGGAATGGCAAGTATTATCTTGGTGTCAATTTATGCATTGCACAAGCAAAACAAGCTTATATCAATTTCAAGACGTGCTGCAAGACGCAGTGATGCTATTATTATTCGTGCGACAAGAAGTGGTCGTATTTTTGAAATAAATCATAACATTCCAGATTTAAATGGTAAAACATATAAAAATATTTTTGATTTCAAAACTGAAAATGATGAAAAATTTAAAGAATTAATAAAAAAACAAGATAATATCATGGCTTGTTTTGACGGAAAAGAAACTAAAAGATATATTGATTTTACAATATTTAAGTATAATTATACTTATTACCTTGTTGGTCGTGATATAACCGATGCGTATTTAAATAATGAAAGATTAAAGGAGTTAACAAGTAAAAATGCTATAACAGGTTTACCTAATTATTTCTCCCTTGTGGCAAATTATACTAAAATTAAACAGGAAAGTTTAAATAGAGTAATTACATTTTTATTAATTGATTTAGTTGAACATGAAGAAATAAGTAGTGTATTTGGAACCCCGACATATAATGCAATTCTTGATGAGGTAGCTAGTCGTATTCAAAAAACAATCGGGCAAAACAATCTATATCAAATTGAGAATAATTTGTTTCTTTGCACGCTTAATGCTAATATGAAGGAAGAAAATGGAAAGATGATTGAGGATTTAATTAATAATCTTCATCAAACAATTGAAATAAAAAATAATACATTGTATGTTAAATATAAATTTTCTTCTTATGATGTCATAAATGTATCTAAAACAAATATTTCTCTTGACGATATTATTGATTCATTAAAGGTAACTCTTGATGGAGCCTTAAAATCAATTAATCGTGATTATATTAAATATGATGCTACAATTCAAAATATGATTAATCATCGTAAGCAAATGCAAGAGGATTTAGTTAAGGCCTTAGAAAATAATGAATTTATGATGTATTTCCAGCCTCAATATGATGTTCTTGAAAATCGTATTGCTGGCTTTGAGTCATTGATACGTTGGAATAATCCTAAATATATTAATATCTCTCCTCAAGAGTATATTGAACTTGCTGAGAAGAATGGTTTAATTATTGAAATAGGTAACTTTATTGTAAAAGATGTATTTAAAAATGCTAAATTATTTGAACCATATGGAATTGCTATATCTATAAATGTTTCTCCAGCTCAGCTTTTCCAGGCCGGATTTGTTGGATTTTTATTAGAGGAATTTGAAAAGAATAAGCTAAAACCGGGCTCAATTGCTGTTGAAATTACAGAAACATTCTTAATGGAAAACTTTAGTGTTGTTATTGAAAAACTTAACATTTTACGAAATCACGGCTTTAGAATTCATCTTGATGACTTTGGTACGGGGTATTCATCCTTGCAGTATCTTAAGGAGCTTCCAATTGATACGATAAAAACAGATAAGGAATTTATTAAAAATCTTGAGAATGATAAGACTTCACAACTTATTATTAAAGGAATTATTGGAATGGCTAAGTCAATTAATTTATCCGTAATATCGGAAGGCGTTGAAACAAAGGGGCAAGCTGAAATTTTAAAGCGATCAGGGACTAATTATTTCCAAGGATGGTTAATCTCTAAGGCTGTCCCACTTGATAAAGCTCTTGATATGGCTAAAAATGGTGTAGATATTAATATGAAAGGTAAGTGATATAATGCTTGCGACAAATGCGTTTAATATTGTAATTACAATTACCGTAATTCTTATTATTGGTAGTTTGATTTATTTATTAATAAGATTAATGCTTCATAATGAGGCGAGATATCGAGAAGATAAAAATATTCTTACGGCTGATATGATTCCTAATTCCAAGATGAAAGGAATAGTTGATAATTATATTGCTCGTGTTGGTAAATTTGGTTCTTTTTATGTTATGCAAATTGATATTGATAACTTTAAAGGGTTAAATGAATTATATGGTCCTTCAAGATGTGATCAGGTTTTGCAGGAGCTTTCATATCGCATTACTAGTGGAGTTGAGCATTCGGTTGTATCTCGTCTTAATGATGATAAAATATTTGTTCTTGTTAAGGATGATGTTAATTATGCGACCGTTGAGGAAGATGTATCTAATTTAATTGTGAAGTTAAAACAGACATACGAAAATGGCCATCAAACACCAGTTAATTTAACTGTGTCTGTTTCAATTGCATTATATCCTACTTGTGGAACAACCTATAAGGCCCTTTTAAGATCACTTGAATTAACTAATTACGTTGTTAAACGTAATGGTGGAGATAATTACATGATTTACTCATCTGATATTGATAGTAAAGAAACTTCGAATATGGATTATTTCAATGAAATTAGAACGGCAATTGATGATGGACAATTTTGTCTTTATTATCAACCAATTATTGATATAAGACAAAAAAAGCTTTTAGGTTTTGAAACCTTTTTAAGATGGAATCATCCAACCCAGGGTGTATTAACACCAGATAAATTTATTAAGATGCTTGAAACTAGTGGAGATATTAATTATATCTCTAAATGGGGTGTAGAGCAAATCGTAACTAAAATGGGTGAAATCCAATCTCACATTGGCGCCAATGATTTGATATACACGAATAATATTTCAACTAAACAGCTTATGTCAGATACTTTAGTAGAGGAACTAAAAAAGCTACTTCATAATACTAAGGCAAATCCTCATAAAATAGTTTTGGAAATTGAAGATTATATGATGTATGATAAAATGGATCAAGTAAAGCTTAACTTATTAAGACTTAGAGATTTGGGCTTTAGAATTAGTGTTGATGGTCTTAAGCTTGATTATGCAGCCTTATCTCAAATTGAAAAGGAACCAATTGATATTATTAAACTAGATAGATCATTCCTTAAGGATATTAATAATAATAAAATGAAGGAAAAATTTGTTGAGATGCTTGTAGATTCAGCTGAACACATGCATCGTATGGTAATAGCAGAAGGTGTTGAGGTATATGATCATATTTTATATCTTGAAAAAAATAATATTCAATATGGTCAAGGTTATTATTTCTCAAAACCTTTTGAAGATAAATTTGTTTATGAGTTCATTGTTAACAAGGATTTTGAAGATAAATTAGATTTAAAGCATGCTAATTTGGTAGCTAACAATTTGAGTGAAGCTAAAGAAGTAGAGACTTTGCAAGAAAAAGCCAATACCCAAAAGCAAGTCGATGATGAAGGCTCATCAGATAATATAACAATGTAATTAATAAAACCTCTAGTATTTTTGCTAGAGGTTTTATTATGTGGATTAAGTTAAATCATCGTAAGAAAAAATAAAAAGATTTTAAGCTTATTTTTTAACTCTATTTAGGTAAAAATGCCCTTTTTGGCATTTTTTTGAGAAAAATTGGTAAAAAAATATAATTGAATGATACTTTTTAAATAATTTTTGAAAATATAAAACTTTATAAATATTTGACAAAA
>ENA-OOSB01000106-OOSB01000106.1-human-gut-metagenome-genome-assembly--contig:-NODE-106-length-44039-cov-3.765915_pt1 | contig 44039 bp, 22 predicted proteins | sample MGYA00241173_ERZ501204 | MGnify/ENA primary metagenome ERZ501204 (study PRJEB25962, sample SAMEA1965384) | human gut metagenome | biome: human gut; feature: human-associated habitat; material: faeces...
TGTGTATTGCCACCCGCCTCACCGGCAATTACATTTGCCTTGCGGATGTAGTCGAGCAACGACGTCTTACCATGGTCCACATGACCCATCACTGTGACAATCGGCGCACGAGGCTGCAGGTCTTCTTCCGCATCTTCTTCCTCGACGATGGCCTGGGCTACCTCGGCACTGACATACTCGGTCTTGAAGCCAAACTCCTCAGCTACCAGATTGATAGTTTCCGCATCCAGACGCTGGTTGATAGACACCATGATGCCGATGCTCATGCAAGTGGCGATTACCTGCGTAACGGGGACGTCCATCATGCTGGCCAGCTCGTTGGCTGTCACAAACTCGGTCAGCTTCAGCACCTTACTTTCTGCCCTTTCCTGATTTTCAAGTTCGTGCATGCGGTCGGCTGCCTGTTCACGTTTTTCCTTACGGTATTTGGCTCCCTTGTTTTTTCCTTTCGACGTCAGACGGGCCAGCGTTTCCTTTACCTGCTTGGCCACATCTTCTTCGTTCACTTCCTGCTTGATGACAGGTTTCTTGAAGCGATCCTTATTCTTCTTTCCACTTCCTTGCTGGCCGCCGGCATTGGCGCCCTTCGTATGTTCGCCGCCTTTCTGATAGTTGGATACATTATTTATGTCAACCTTTTCCTTATTGATCCGGTTGCGTTTCTTTTTGCTGTTTCCTTCGCCATCCTGATCATCTTTCAGCTTGCTGTCTTCCCGACGGATTTCCTTCATGATGGCTTCCTTCATCTGGCGCTTCTGATCCATCCGCTGCTTTTCCTTTTCCTCGCGTTCCTTTCGCTTTTCCTCTTTCGATTTCTTTTTGGGACGGGTAGACTGGTTCAAAGCGGCAAGGTCAATCTGGCCGATAACGTTGATTTTTGAGACGAATTCAGGTTTATGTAACTTGAAGATTTCTTCTTCGGGTTCTTTTGGAGCATCCATCGGCTGCGCTTTTTCTTCGTTTTCTTTTTCTGTTTGCCCTTCGGCTGAAGAAGCCTCCTCCTCATGCGAAACGGCTTCTGTTTCCACTTCTCTCGTATCTTTTTCTACTTCCACTTTTTCTGCGACAGGTGCAGCAACCTCCTTCGGAGCGACTTCAACAGCTTCTTCCGATGCCTTCACAACCGGTTGCGGCTCGGCGGCAATCGGCTCCTCTTTCTTTTGTTCAGGTTCTTCCGACACTTCAGGCTGCACAACAGGCTCCGGTTGCGGTTCAATCACGGGTTTCTTACCGAGATTATTCAAATCGATTTTACCTACAGGCTTGAACTTCGGACGGATATCTTCAGGAATCACAGTCTTGATTTCATCAGACTTTGCCTTGGTTTCTTCCTTGGTTTCATAACCCTCAATGGCAACAGAGCCCTTCCGCTCTTTCGACTGACGCTCCTGCAAGAAACGTTCAGACTTTATTTTAAGGTCCTTATCTGTGCTGAATTCTTTCTTCAGCATCTCAAACTGTTCGTCGGTAATTTTTGTATTGGGGTTTGCCTCTACGACAAAACCTTTCTTTTGCAGGAATTCGACTGCCGTCGTAATGCCTACATTCAAATCTCTTGTTACTTTATTTAACCTTATCGTCATATATTACTTTTAATGATTTAATGTGCCAATGTGCCAGTGTGCTTCCAAGTTGTATACGTTCTTTCCTCAATGTGCCTCAACCGGCTTAAGCAGCACACATTGGCACATCCAACCATCAGCACATCAATTACTCTTTTTCAAACTCCTGTTTCAGTATACGCAATACTTCATCCACCGTTTCTTCCTCCAGGTCGGCTTTCTCGATCAGCATTTCGCGCGGAGCGTTCAACACGGCTTTGGCCGTATCGATGCCGATGCCCTTGATGGCGTCGATTACCCAACCTTCTATTTCATCGCGGAATTCATCGAGATAGATGTCTTCATCCTCCAAGGTCGTATCATCCACCTCGCGGAAGACATCGATTGTGTATTCCGTCAGCATACTGGCCAACTTGATATTCAGACCTCCCTTACCGATGGCCAAGGACACTTCTTCGGGCTTCAGGAAGACTTCGGCCTTGTGCTCCTCTTCATTCAGACGAATGGAAGAAATCTTGGCCGGGCTCAAGGCACGCTGGATGAAGAGCTGGATATTCGACGTATAGTTGATGACGTCTATGTTTTCGTTACGCAGCTCGCGCACGATGCCATGAATGCGGCTGCCCTTCACGCCCACGCAGGCTCCTACGGGATCGATGCGGTCGTCATAGCTTTCGACGGCTATCTTGGCACGTTCGCCGGGGATGCGGGCTATCTTGCGGATGGTGATGAGACCGTCGTTGATTTCGGGCACCTCCATCTCGAACAGACGCTGCAGGAACACGGGTGACGTACGGCTCAAGATAATCTTGGGATTGTTGTTCTTGTTGTCCACACGGGCTACTACGGCACGCGCCGTCTCACCTTTGCGGTAGAAGTCGCTCGGTATCTGCTCGGTCTTGGGCAAGAGCAGTTCGTTGCCTTCGTCGTCCAACAAAAGGATCTCCTTCTTCCAAATCTGATAAACCTCGGCATTCACCACCGTACCGACCTTGTCAATATACTTGTTATAAAGGCTGTCCTTTTCCAGTTCCAAGATCTTGGAAGCCAGGGTCTGACGCAGATTCAGAATGGCACGACGGCCGAACTTGGCAAAATTCACTTCATCGGTCACCTCTTCGCCCACTTCATACGAAGCGTCAATCTTCTGAGCTTCACTCAAAGGTATCTGCAGATTGGGATTGGTCAGGTCCTCATCGGCCACCACTTCCCGGTTACGCCATATTTCAAAGTCACCTTTGTCAGGGTTCACGATGACGTCATAATTCTCATCCGTACCAAACATTTTCGCAATCACGCTTCGGAACGACTCCTCGAGTACGCTCACCATCGTGGTTCTGTCTATATTCTTCAGTTCCTTAAATTCCGAGAATGTGTCAACCATGCTGACTGTTTCTTCTTTCTTGGCCATAATCTTATTTAAAGCTGATTAAGTATTTAGTATATTTTATTTCTTCGTACGTGAAGTCCAGGTCTTCGTCCACCATCTTCGGACGCTTCATCCCTTCTTCCTTCACCTTCTTCTGAACGGTAATGGTGAAATGCTGTTCATCGGCATTCTTCAGCACGCCTGTCAGCTTGCGTCCGTCCTTGGTCATCACTTCCACTTCTTCGCCAATGTGGTTGAGGTACTGCTGAAGCACCTTGAAAGGTTGTCCGATGCCGGCCGAGCCCACTTCCAGTTCGAAGTCTTCGGCATCGCGGTTCAAACGCGACTCGATGTAGCGGCTCAGGTCCACACAGTCTTCAATCCAAACACCGTCCTTGTGGTCAATCTCCACCACAATCTTGTCATCCGGGCTTACGGAAACTTCTACCAGGAAATAATCCTTGTCCTTCAGCCACTCTTCTACAAGTTCACAAATCGTTTTTTTCTCTATCATACCAGATTAAACCGTATAAGAATAAAAAAGAGGAGCTTGACTGCCCCTCCACCTTTCATCCGTTTCCGACGGCAAAGATATAAATAATCTCTTCGAGTACAAAATATTAGAAGAAAAAAGTGGGAAAATCGGCCATAGAAGCCAGGGCCTTTGACGGAAAATCCCCGGAAACCCATTCTCTCCATACCGAAAGCCAGACTCGAAACAGACCTCAGAGTTACCTGAAAGGACAACAGACAGGCAGACTGCCAGCTTCAATGGCATGACCGAGAATTCCCAAACGGACCGTAGAATGTAAAAATAGGAGAAAGCCCGAATCCAAGCAGAAACATCCATCGGATCCATACTCAAGAGGTCACAAGACCTCCCGACATCCGCCACTCCCGGCAGGACGTCCATTATAACGAACGACACAGATAATCGGCTGATAATCAATGCTAATTTTTTCAGGTGCATCCTTTTATTTTCCTGAAAAGTTTTCAGGTTTTATTCAGGTAGCGCCTGAAAGGTCTTCAGGTTAGGACTGAAAGGTCTTCAGGTAGGGACTGAAAGGTCTTCAGGTACTGCCTGAAAAACGACATCTGCAAGAGATGTTCATCCTATGGGGCGGGAGGCGCTATAAAAGCCTTCCATTCTGTAAAAATAAATGGTTCAGATCCGGCACATCCCGACCTGAACCATTCATACGAGACATCGGAAACCAGAGACTCAGAATTTACAAACGACCGACGTCCCCCTATCCTTTCCCTGAGGCAAACGGATGGTTTTCTTCACACCGTTGACTTCCAGCACCAATGAATCGCGTTGCTGTGTCGGGTCGCCGCAGAGTATCTGGTACGAACCTCCCTGTCGCTTGACGCAATAAAGTCCCGGAGTATGAACAGACACCCTGAGGGAACTATCCAATACGAATGTTCCTTCTTCCCAAGCCGCAATCCACCAGGCATCCTCCTTTGCTGCGTATACCACCTGCATCTTCTCCGTATTGGCCATCACCTTGAAGCTGTCCGTGGAAAAACGCTCCACCGCCTTTCTGTCGGCTTGGGGAAGAATGTAATACTGATAGGAAGCGCCATCCGGACGGCTTCCATGATTCATATAGAGACTGAACACCTTCCCTTCCTCGGTCTGCTCCCTATAAACCTGCATGACGTCATGCCAGCGGCCGGTCTTTTCTTCCACCTCGGCTACGCATTGTCCGTCCGGTATGACATATCCCTTTTGGCCATGGAGCAGACGGAGGCCTTTCCCGGCAAACGTCTGACGAGAAGACAGCTTCTTCCATCTGCCATCAGTCCATACCTCTGCCTTATCTTCGGCCCAGCATTGCTCTATCGAGGTGGTTACCGGCAACAGGCTGTCCGACTGTATTCCACTCCCCAAAACAACCAGTACCTCGGAAGTGAACAAACAATACTTACGCATTGTCAACCCGTCACGTTTCAACTCCATCACGCTCAATCCCTGCTTTCCGTCCGAAATGCCTCCGACAAAATCCGACCCGTTGCCCGGATAGTACGACTTCCTCAGCACAGGCATGGCGGCATCACTCGCGTAAGTCGTAACGCCCGGCACCCTTCTCCAATCCCATACGGGAAAAATGTCCCAATATTCCCGTCCGGTACCATAAACGAACAAGGCGCCGTCTGCCAGATAATATCCCTCCTTATTGTCTCCGTTCATGCTTTCTGTGCCAAGCACACGTGTAGAAGCCATTTTCAGGGAAGCCATCCAGGTAGGCTGCCTCATGAGGGTATAGTCGGACTGCCAGAAGTGCTTGTGCCCGTCCAGCGTGTTGTTCGGACCGAAACAATTGTGCATCATCCTCTCGGCCACCTCATTGCAAAAACGGTTTGTCCCGCCTCCCAGCTCTGCGGCAGCAAAAGCTACTCCCAAAGCCTTGTGTCCGGGTGCCGACTGAAACAACTGACGCCCTAAAGCACTGACATCCATATTGCCCTTCCAAATGATCCACTGATAGCCTTGGTCGAGCAGCGAGCCTATCATGTCCAACTGCTCGTCCGAAAACGCCATCGATGTCCCTGTAAACAGGCCGGAAAAGAGGCTCATACTGCTGATATAGGCCAAGCCATAGTTACCGAACTGCTGCTGAGGACCATGCTGATGGAAGCTCCAATCGTCTTTGATGCCCTCCTTCTGTCCTGCACGGATTTCCGACACGATGGTATCCCGAGCCTGCTGCACTAAAGCGACATCATTTTCCAACAATGCCCGCATCATCACATTCCCGGCCAGCCATACCTTATTCTGCCCGGTCATGCCAAACCGTGAGTCTTTCATCAGCTCGACAGCCTGTTCCTTTTCATCGGCCGTCAGATGTTCTTCAAATAGAATGAAAGCCACACCCAGCGTACGCGGCACACCAATCTGATTGTAATACCAATTCGGACATCTCAATTTTTCCTTGAACCAGAATCCCAAAGCGGCATGTATGGCTTTCATTACTTCCTCCGATTGATAGAATTCACTATTCTCATCCTGACAGACTTTCACCAACCCGAGAATTCTTTCGGGATGCAGACGAGGTTCCCATCCCGAGCGTGTCTTATCGGCATAATTAATATCTGTCCAAGCTCCTTCCTCATTTTGCCTGGCCAGCAATTCTTCAACAAAAGCCTTGCTGAAAGGGACCCGCTGCTGAAGCTCCATCACCACTCTGTCCGATGCTCCGAAACCTGGCGGATTGGCCTCCAATTCCCTTTGCAGCTCGTCCGTCAAAGGCGAACCTGTAATATATACTTTCTTAAAATTATTTTTAATCTTCACCAAATCGCTCATCCCACCATTTGCCTGAGCAATATGACCACAACAAAACAGGGAGCAAACAATCATCAACAAAAGAATGATACTTTTCTTTCCGCCATACATATTATATCTTTTATATACTATTGAACTACACATTTTCTATTCAGCCTTTCTCTTTTTCATCTATTAAATATGTTCATGGATAGGCTTCAAATTGTCGGCCAGCTCTGAATAAGACCGATCGCCATACACAAACGCTGCCGTCCGCAAGACATCCGCCATTGCTTCGACCTTCGCATTGCCAATTTGCTTCCACGTCCAGACTTTTTCTTTTTTCAGGAAAGGGACGAACCAGTCGATCATCGACTTCAGATACATCTGTCCCTCGTTCGTATAATGCCATAAATCCACACCTATTTTTTCTCCCATCTTCGCCATAAGGATAAAACCCTGCAAGTTCATGGTGGCATAGCTCCAGGAGTTCGTCCTTTCCAGTTCATATGGTTGACTTCCGTCTTTAGCCACCTGCTTCTGCAAACGTTTCTGCGTTGACTCGACAATCAGACGCTTCGCCTCGTCCACCTGCCCCAAAAACAGATTCATGGCCACACATTGGACATCATAATAAGTCCCGTGGTTATTATGTGCCTTACTTTCATCAATTCCATACGGATGAGTCTGCAACCAAGTCAGATAATCCCGAATCCATCGCTTCAGCCCTTCATACACATTCTTGTCCCAGCTCTCGGCTCCGTGCATCAAAGTAATCCCCTCCAACAGACGGCCCATAAATCGTGTTTCAATGATTCCGATGCCACGCCCCTCACAGATGCCCGGAATAAATTGCCCGTATTTCAGATTGGGATTCATGCGAGTAGCCGGGTTCACAAAGAATGTGTCAACCAGTCCAAACGCTTTCTTTGCATACCGCTCGTCATTCGTATAATGATAGGCATTTCCCAAAGTAAAGACGCCGTCTATCACTTTCGACAATTGGCTGGCATCCGAATACTTATTCCTTTCCGGATTGCGCTCTCCATCCCTACGGACATAAGGCAAGCCGTCAGCAGTTTTCGGGTTAGGCCACCAATAGGGCCCCATACTAATATAATCATGTTTATCTCCACTGGGCGGAAGAACCTTCTTATAGGTTACCGAGTAAGGTCCTTTCTTCAACTGTTCATCGGCCCGTTTTATCCAACCGGTTCTTTCATTCCGACCGGCCTCTGTACTCCGGACGTCCTCCATCCGTTTCATATCCAGACTCAGATACTTGTAGGATTCCTGAGCCGACGCCCATCCAACACAAACGACAGATAACACCAACAATAAAAGCTTCTTGTTCATAACGCGGTCTTTTTGTATTATTCCTCAATGATTTTCTTCAACCGCATCAAAGCTTCCACATAATAATAGTCGGCATAACTCAACGGCACATCCACTTCACTGCCAGCTTTAAAATAGCCGGTCGAATGTTTCAACACGAAATTGCAGTTCGTTCCTGCCTCGGCCAAATATTCGGGAGACGAAAGCGACCGCAACTGGTCTTCCGCATAAGCCAAATAGCCCGCAGCTTCAGACGACTGGTCTATCTGGCTCAACTCTATCAAAGCTGATGCCATGATGGCCGCAGCCGAGGCGTCACGGGTTGTATTCGGTATGTCGGGCGTATCAAAATCCCAATACGGAACCTTGTCTTCCGGCATACGGGGATGATTCATCAAGAATAAAGCAATGTGCTTGGCTTGTTGCAGATAAGCATCATCGCCCGTTTCGCGTGCCATCATGGTGTATCCATACAACGCCCACGCCTGACCTCTGGCCCAGGCCGACTCGTCGGCATATCCCTGATGGGTCTGCTTTACGTCGGGAAGGCCTGTAATGGTATCATACGACACGACATGATACGTACTGTAATCTTTCCGGAAATGATTCTTCAGGGTAGTATTAGCATGTTCAGTCGCAATGTTGACCAACGTTGTGTCTCCAGTTTCCTTGCCAGCCCAAGTCAACAACTCCAGGTTCATCATATTGTCTATGATAACGGGAAAATTCCACTTCCCGAAGTTCCAGGAACGGATACAGCCTATCTCCGGATTGAAACTGCCAGTCACCATGATTCCACGAGCGCAGTGCCTTCACTACAGGATTGTATCGTGTGCTCAGCGAACGAGCTCCCTGCACCAATACGTCGCGATATTGTTTATTACCAGTCAGACGTAACCCGTTTCCGTAACTGCAATAAAGCATAAAACCCACATCATGGCTTGTCGTCACATATTGCACTTTCTCAAGACGATCTGTATACAACTCCGCATATTTCTTCAGCTCTGGCTTTTGGGTATATTCGTACAGATACCAAAGTTCTCCCGGAAAGAAGCCGCTGCACCACCAATAGCAGTTACTTGTTTCCAACTTTCCGTCCTTGATGCTCTTGGGCAAACGTCCTTCCGCATTTTCCAGTTCCTTCGCCATTAGTACGGCCTGCTCAGCAGCCCTGTCAAGTCCTCTGGAGATGACGGATTCCATAGGCTCAGCTTTCGGTTGTCCGACACAAGAAGAGAGGAGGCACACCCCCAATCCATATACCATTTTTGTAATTAAGCTTTTCATAACTTTTTCCCTTTACTTTTGTTTATTCCTTTCTTGTTTAAAATTCTATGACAACACTCTTCCCTGCGTATTCAGCCTGAGGCATTTGGACAATCATCTCAGTTACATCAGACAAAGCATCGTATTCGTAAGAGGAAAGCATTGCTTTGTCAACGGGAGAACAATGTCCTTTTACAGACAAATGCATATCCGACAACTTACGAGTAGGATCAGATACCGTCAGCGAAAGTATATTCCCCTGCGGATCAAAACGCAGCATATACATGCCGGGCGTATCCATTGCAAGAATCTTCCCTTTTCCACAATCCAGCTTACAAGCTTCATAGCATACAACATAAAGTACCCCGTTCTCCCGATGTTCTACCGCCTGCATCTGCCTGGTATTTGACAAAACCTGTACAGGAGAGTGTTTTACATATCTGGAAAGATGTTCCCTGTCAACATGCGGAACCACATAATAGATATATTCCTTTCCATGAGGCTGTTTCCCATGGTCAAGCAACAGTTTAAAAATAGAATCTGTCACAATTGCCCTGGAAGAGCCAGTTTGGCGATTTACGCTGGTCCAGCTACCCTTCACCAAATCATTCTTTATTTCAAGACTCTGACCGACGGGGGAAATATAGCCCACATAATCGTGCCAGACCCAAGTTAGACAATCAGAAGAAATACTTCCTGAAGCCAAGACCTTCGTTTCATCAGATGTGCCAGCCACGACCTCTCCAGACAAACGACATTGATTTATAGTTGTCACAATCGGATATTCGGAATCAGATTCTATGCCAGTGCCCATACAAACATACATATCGTCAAAGAAGAACCAGCTCTTTCTGGCATGCAACGGATTGTGAGGACTGGAAAAGTCGAATGCCGCCGCCCCATACAAGCCGTCCGTCACGCCGCCTACAAAATCCATTTCCCCCTTTTGCTGTATTTCCTTCTCGGAAGGCATCTCTTCCAACCGAACAGTTGTAGCGCCTGGGATACAGGACCAATCATAGACAGGAGCCAGATTAACATATTCCTCTCCATCCAAAGACAAGTAATTGGTACCATCTCCCCTAAAATGATTTTTCAGTCCTTCACCATTATAAGGTTCTTCCATATTCCTGTTTCGGGAAGAAAACATTCGTACTGAAGTATAGAAACTGGGACGTTGGAATACAAAATGTTCGCTTTGCCAGAAAAACTTCGCAAATGAAGCAGGAGTATAGTCCTTTCCCTCCCTAGCCTTAACTACATTCTCCAGTTCTTCATGTCGGTAATCTGTAACTTTCATCAACCTCATTGGAGTAACAGAAGAAAAGACCAGCCTTCCATGCCTTCTCGTTATATCTCTGTTCTGAATACCAGGATCTTCTATCCGTCCGTACACCATCTGTTTACAGATTCCGTCCAGATAATAATCGACTGCCATCCTGACAGCCTTCTCCGAAAAAGCATATCTGGTTCCGTTGACATTAGAGGCCCATTCTGCAAAAGCATCTACATAGCCCAATCCATACGACAACGTATTGTTGACACGATCTACACGATGATGAAAACTGTAATCAACCTGTATCCCTCTTTCCGTCGGTGCCACCAATTTGATTTCTCCTTCAATCACTTTCAGCACCATTTTCAGTTCCTTCTCGTCCCGACAGAACAAAGCCGTTTTGGCCTGCATGCCGGCAATCTTAATGCGGTCGCCACTAGGTCTGGCTCCCCATGCATTCAGATTTGCCCGCCGGGCGATTGGGAGCATACCCTCCTTTTGCTCTTCCCTCAGACTCTCATCCATCACTAGCAATAAAGAAATGAAAGAACCGGGAGTACCTATCTCATTATGCCACCAGTTGTCGCAACGGAAATCATGCGCCAACCAATATTTCAACGCCAAATCGAACTTCTCACGTAACTTTTCATCGCCCTGTAAAGGTGAACCAGACTGCCTGTAGGCACGTGCCATCAGCAACAGATTGTCCAGATGAATAGTATGACGGAAACCTGTACGAGATACATCCGTATAATCAATTCCCGGCCAAAATCCTTCAGGAGTCAAAGTACTCATAATTTGCTCAACCTTTTCAGCATCAGCCCGAGGTGCCAATACCTGTTCCACGAACAGACGACGCAACTTTTCTACATCATTGGCTGCAGACAATAGGGCTATACTTCCAAATAGAGCCAGTAACAAACAAATAAAAAGTTTAACTTTCATAGGGTAATAAATTAGTCAATTACAATTCATTTAGCCGTAAGCAAAACGAATTGCAAAAAATATCAAACAAATAGTCTTAACTAAGTTGATTCCTGCAAGTGATGCATTAAAATGAAATAACAATTACCGAAAGTATGTTGACTATCAGTTCATTATTCCAGCATATTACTTGATATCTCCAAAGCAGAATTCGGGCTGAAAGCATATCCTATCAAAATTCAGGATATTCTGAACATATGGCGCCTCACTTCTATGAAAATATAGTTTCCATTTATCTATTCTTTCATCCACAAATAACCATACAACCAGACTCATAAAATATTTGAGTGCTTTGGAATATCATTTCAGCCCGTAAAACCATCTTTTGTTCACTTTATATCCAGTACATCCTATGGTATCCTAATTTTAACAGTTCGTTTTCCTTCAACTAATTTTGGCCGTGCATATCTTCCTATCCTTTTCCCATGGCAGGATAGAATAGTATGACATCATTCCTAAAACGACTTATCACGTGTAAACCGTTTTCGCGCCGATATCAGTTCCACAAGATTCTTCTCCAAACTTTCCTCAGTTGCGTTGTCAGATACCCATCTACACAGAGCCCAAGGTTATGCATTTAAAAAATGATGGAATACTGTTAATTCACCAAAATCATTGAATTATGCTATTCTATTCCTTTTTCAGCTGTTAGCATATATTCCTCATCTATTTTTCTTACTCTTTAAAATACATACTTGACAATATTTCGACGACCAAAATTGACATATTTTAAACTTATCAATAACGATTCTATTGTTTAATCTTAATTTATTAGCAAGAATCTATTGAATTGAATAATAGAGCTATCATAAAACATACATCTATTTATACAAAATATTATAGTTACTTTGAATGATAGAATCTTCCATTTCTAATACGCAATTCTAGCTGTGCCTCAAACAGTGACTGTGGAAAGACCGTTTTTCCTTGTTCTACCCAAACTCCATCTGGTCTATCTGTATTATTATGCGTTCCAGAACTCTTAGTACCCTTACTTCCAATACTATAATTTTTAGCTGATGCCCATGGGCTTTGAACGCAAATCCTTTTAGCTATACAATTCCACAAATACTGATTGGCTCCAGCCCATCCATGGCCGGTTCCCCAATTTCCACGATCCTGTACCAATATATCGCCATCACTATCTATATTATCATATAACGTTCCTGCATTCCAACGTTGATGAGGTCCTGTGTCAGCATGGGCATTTCTTATTTTTATATTAACAAACACGTTAGGACCAACACCCTTGGAACCTGTGATACAATCATGACGACCATGAGATGTTTCACAGTTCCGAACCAAACATGCTGAAGCATCTGATATCAAGAAAGAATAAAGTCTACCTCCTTCACGTTTTGCGACACCATCCAAACATTTACAATTTTCAATTGTAACAAAAAGAGATTTATCTCGAATTTCAGCCAGTCCATAAGCAAAATAACGAGAGGTGACATTACGAATCCAACTATGCTCCGTCTTAGTTATATCCACTGCCGTCCAACTATGTTCCTCATCATTAAAATATCCAGTTTTATCTTTCTTAGTTTCATCGAATTCACTAATTATCTGCATATTTTCTATCCCACAATGACTCAAACGTCCTTGTATTTCAGATTTATAAACAGCACCTCCACCATATTTTTTTTCCATAGACATCAGTATAGGGTTGTCAAAATGGAGTGTATCACCTATTATTCGTGTAATAACACGTTCATAATCCAAGTTATATCCCTTTGCAGTCCAATTAGATCCGCTATTATCGCCAGGCGCATATATTTGATCCATCCGCAAATCATGAATCCAGTTATCTGTTCCAGGACGGAATATAGTCACATGGTCTCCTTCATGGAAATCCATTACATTGTTAACAGTTACCCAAAAACGACCGACAGGTACATAGTCATCCTTTATATTATATGCTGCAGGAGCAGAAGGATTAAGCTGTCCACTTCCTTTGATATTAATCAGTCTATGATGTTCGTCTCCATCCTTCACACCTGCTGCGATTAATTTAGTGCCATTCTCATCACTTCCCTCACCACGTAATACAATTCCACTATTTTGTATATACAACTCATGCTGGATACGATAAATACCACTTTTCAACAATATAGCCCCCCTGAAATCTCCATTTAATGGCATAGCCGATAGTTCATCAATAGCCTTTTGTATCATAGCCGTAGCATCCTCGCTTTCTCCAGGAGAGGTCAAAGTTATTTTTACAGGCACACCATCCGGTATCGGGACTTCACTTCCCATATATCCAACATGGCTAAAGTCCGGTAAGGTTGTACCGAATTCATCTTCCAGTAAAGCCAAATCAAAACTGGTCTCGACTTGTGGATAAACAATAGATGAAGTCATGAAATCCTGAATAACAGTTATATCTTCTTTAAGTCCTGCTGCCACAATACGAATCATTGCCACCCGTTGACGAGTTATAGGATTGGCATCCACTACCACAACAAGAACATTATTTGTACCTTCTTTCACATCAAAGTTTACCCAGTTTGTCATTGATGTTACCACCTCTGCTTTCCACTCAACATTACAATCAATGTTAATTTCCTGAATACCCCCCTCCGCTGTAAACCGCAGCGAACTTGGCTGTACCTCCAATTCAGGAACAACACTTTCCTGTTCTATCCTCAGTTCGCTCTTCTGACTACCGCTGGAAACTAGAACCGTAGCAATACGTTTCTCGCCGGTATTATTGGCAGCAACTTTTATAATAAGCATAGAACGATCAGATACACAAGTACACCAATCTGACCCAGCAGTCACTTTAACTTCCCAATCTCCAGTTGAAGTTACATTCACACTTTGTTCTCCATCTTCAGGACCAAAGAATAATGTTGATTCCTCTAACTGTAATGAAACATCATTTTCCACATCATCCGAACAAAACGAAAATATAATAGGAATAAAGAGTAATACCAAACACGACAAAAGACTAGAATATTTTATTCGACCACACAGCATATAAGTAACCTAATTAAGAAATTAAAAATAAAAGAAGAATGTACCTACAGCAAGCAGCCAATATGGTACATTCTTCTTTTCGTTACAAATCAATTAAACTTAGAAAAACTGCATAAACCTTCCGCAAAACCTGCATAAACAGGTTTACGCATATAATCTTTAGACCATAATCCTCTCTCATCGTCAACAATCTTCTCCTTCACAATTCCCCCCCATTGATTCACAGGGACTTGTTCTGCATAAGTAGACAACACAAAGGTATAAAAATCCGACATCTTCTTTTCTTGTTCCAACGTACGATTCGCAGCAGGAACTTCTATCCCCGTAACATCTACCATATTCATATCAAGAGCTGATATACGAATCAACTTACCAGTAGCTGCCAACTGTGCAAAAGCGTTTTTTATATGTTCCTCCTGAAGTTCTTGCGCAGTTTCATCAAGCATATATGTCAGATGCATCGTTGTTGAGATACCGTCTATAACCGTTTTATTATCACTTTCCCATTGATTAATCCAATGTATCAAGCTTTTCAATCTATCAAAATCTGCAATCAGATCTGTTTCGTTTACATACAAATTCAAATTTTCAGGCCCATATCGACGTACCAATTCTACAATTATCCGTGGATAATCTGCACCTAAATAATCTCCCCAATAAAAATCAGAGTCATTTCCATTATTAACCGATTGTAGATCATAGTAACCATCCCCGTCCATATCAACCACCGCCAAAGGCTTATCTATTACATTCCAATTTTCCACTACATCTTTTGAAGCTTCCATTAAGCCACCGATCCATTGGTCCATAGCCCAAATTAAAGTATCTTTCTTTTCTTCAGGAGTTTGAGGAATACCACCTGCAATCTCATAATACACAGAAATGTCATCAAACCAAATTGTACCATCAACCTCACCTACATTCAAATAAAAACGATAAATATTGCCTGAGACATTTGGACAAGAAACTGTAACTTCTTTCCATTCTGTAGATACATCAATATTCGGAGTAAATTTTCCAATTGCAGTAGAACTTCCGTTTTCTCTAAATTCCGACGATATTGTACAATTTCTGCTGGCCTTTACTTTCAGGTTCAAATAATAAGTTGTATTTTCTACTGCAGGAATTTCCGGCGAAAATTGCACAACCGTTTGACCTTTCGTAGCAGCATAACCGCTACCAACTATAATCTTATATCCCTTAGTTCCATTATAGCCTTCACCTTCAACAACTTTCCAGAAGTTACCATGATTCTTTATCGCATCTCCCCAAGCGCTCCATTTCCCTCCTTCTACAGTTAACCCATTCTCAAAATCAGTCCTTACTAAATATTCTTTTTTCATAGTGGAAGAACGAGTCTGGAGCATTTGCTCATCAGGCAATGGCTTATCAGCAAGTAAAGTATTCAAATAAGTCCCATTCTGATTCTCAGAACTACAAATTGCATGCCCAAAAACAGTCATGTTCATCTTTTGGGCACTTTCAAAGAAATTCTTCATCGACTGAAAATTCATACTCCCATCATTTTGGACACAATCTCCATGCCACATACCACTAAGAGGATATAATTCATTAAAATTCGAACCCACCAAACCATAAAGTATTTCCCCTTTAATAATATCTGAACTATTTACTGCTGCTCCTACACTAACAAGAGAAGCATCATCCACATAAGATCTCAAAGTAGAATACTCATTCAGATATTCATATTCTACGATATTCTCCGGTTTTTCCACCTCAAAATCCGCCCAATTGTTTTCTGCACAAGAGATAGATATACCTAATACAGAAACCATATATAATAAAGCTTTATAACTTTTCATATTTCAATCTTTGAATTAGTCATTCTACATATTTCGGTGTAAATTCTTCTGGGACAACTCCCCTTCTCTGCCAAACCAAAGTATCTTTAGTTGCAACCTGCTTAATTTTAAAATCAATCTGATAATCCAAATAGAGACCATCACGATCTTTATTCCCCCATGCAAGTTTTTCAGAATCTTTTAAGTATTTACCAGATCCCGTAGCCGTATATTGACTAGTAGCAGACGTTATAACACATTCTCCTTTTTCATTAAATGTCAGCAATAAATCACAAGTCAAATCAGTTGGAGTTCCAGCTTCATCAACATGTTTAACTGTAACTGGGAAAATCACTGAATTCAAAGTTTGAGTCGTAGTCGAACAAATTTCATCCTTCTCAACATTTGGCTGATGACGAACTACCGTTGTAGTCTTACCATTTTCTGTTATCTTATCAACACCTCTACGTAAATAATACGCATGATAGGGATTAATATATTTCACACAATAAAGAACGTAATCCATTGGTTTTACATCCCAATATGAAGAATTAGTGCGTGCAGGAGTATCACCCTCAATCAGAGGTACACCTGACAATATACGATCTGCACCTGTTTGATTCTTAATAACAACAGGTATTACATATGTATTCTTTAGCGCAGCCGGATCTGCAAAAAAAGCATCGCTCAACTGAACCTCTACACCTCCCTGATGCTTACCATTAAAATAGATTTTATTATCTGCTAATGAGTAATAATTCTCTGGCATCGGAAGTACACTCGAACCATCTTCAAAGAATAAATTATCACACAATGTATTATCTACAGCAATATCCAATTTGATATCACGCCCTTCATAGGCTCCACCCATCGTAGCATATATTTTACATTTATGCTGATTATCCAAACTAGTGTCATAATTATCCTCACCTAACACAATAGTACGTACAGGATACTGATAAGGAAAGTAGACAGAAACTCCACCTTCATAATCAGGAAAAGTCATGTTCCAATTTTCACATGAAAATAGGGTCATACATACTCCTGCGGTCAACAATATTAATAAATTCTTAAACATTTTCATATCTAATCTAAATTTAATGGATTAATTTACCAACCAGCGTTCTGCTCCAAATTATTATATTTCTGAATTTCACTATATGGAATAGGGCCATAATACATATAGTCTTTATATCTACGTTCTTCTGCATCAAAAGGCAAATAAACTAACGAACCTACTCCTTCTACCTTCTGAATTTCAACCCCCTCGGCAGTTTCATTAAGTTGCTCAAGCCCAACCTTCCAACGACGTAAATCCCAAAAACGGAAATTTTCAAAACAAAGTTCCAAACGACGTTCATTTCGAATCAATTCACGCATTTTATCCTTATTATTTTTGGCTTCTTCCAAATAAGGATCACCATTCATCACGCCTACGCCAGCTCGGGAACGAATCGCCTTTATTACATCATAAGCAGAATAATTATGTACTCCTTTACCTAAAGGTCCCCAAGCCTCATTAGCAGCCTCTGCATACGCTAAGAATATTTCTGTATAACGAATAAATGCAGTGTAATGCTTTTGTGTACTTGTTGAATTGGGGGTAAGATTAATATCTGAACGCAACTGCTTGCGCAAATAGTATCCCGTACGGGTTGATTGTCCATTTTCTCCATTCAAACGGTCTAAATTATCTCCGTAGACTCCCGTTATAATGACACTATTCTTCACCCCTTGTGTTTCACCATTTACCAACACATAAGTTTTCAATCTAGGGTCACGATTTTCATATGGCTGGGTAGAGTCAAATCCCCCACGAGGATCATCTATGGGATAACCATTTGCCATCGGAAAGGCATCGACCAAGTTTTGGGTTGGATTTACTCTCCCCTTCCCATAAATCGAAGGAGGATAATTATCTGCCTCACGAGTGTTATTATCCGAGATACGACCTCGCCATAGAATTTCTTCTGGGTTATCACCTGCAGACAAATTCGCAATTTCATTTACATTTGTATACCAAGTCCACCCATCTGCATCCATACCAGAAATACCTCCAATACGATCGAGTACTACAGCTGCATTATCTGCTACATTTTCCCACGTAATTCCAGACCCCTCGCTAAATGCAGGACTAGCAGCCATCAATAGAAGTTGAGTTCGAACAGCCTCAATTATACGATTACTAATTCGTCCTTTCATATGTTGACCAAAAGCCCGATTATAGCTTTCAACATTAGCACCTTCCTGAATATATTTCTCAGGAATTTCATTAACAGAAGATACATCTCCAAAGTCTAAAGGAAGTAACTCCATAGCTTGATTCATATCAGACAATACCTGTTCTACGCATTTCTGATAGCTATCACGTGGCTTATTGAAATCTGAACTAGCATCTTCCGCTTCTAAATGCAAAGGCACTCCTAATAGCTCTCCGCTGTTAGTTTTTCCTGCGTGAGTTTGAAGCAAGAAAAATGTATGTAATGCACGCATGGCATAACACTCTCCTTTATAATGCATATAAAACATTTTATTGGCTGATTCATCTTCCGCCCAAGTAATTTTATCAATATGCTTCAATACCAAGTTTATATTTTGTATTGCATAATAATGTTTTTTCCATCGTGATAAAGGATCACTATTAGAAGCCCAACTTCCCGTTGCCATTTTAAGATAACTATTATTTATATCGTTTGAAACAGCATCATCAGTCGCTACATCACTCTGTGGAGCAGTAGTATATGGCAATAAAGCATAAGCTTGCCCTAAAATTCCCTGCGCAAAAGTTGGCTGATTATGCATCATGTTTTCATCATATATGTTTTCCAAAGCTGGTTCAAACATGTCATCACACGAGATCAGCAAAGGGATACAAAACAGTAATATTATCAGTTTACTTTTCATATTTCTTGTAATTCTTGAATTAGAAAGTTGCTTTTATACCCAAATTATAAAAACGAGTTTGAGGAGCCGAACCTATATTAGTTTCAAAATGTTCACGTTCCTTCGAAATAGTCAATAAGTTTGCTCCACTAACATAAGCAGAAAGAGCATTGATTATCTTTCCACGTAACATTTTCTTAGGGAAATCATATGTCAATTGTATTTTAGCTATATCAAAACGACTCTTATTACATAACCAAAATGTTGAACTCGTAAAATTATTATTTCCATTTCCCGTAGTCAGACGCGGATATGTGGCTATCGCTGCCGTTTCAGGTGTCCAACGTCCTCGCACTACTTTTGAATATTTATCTTCACCAGATATCCAATAATAATCTTGATCATTTTTAAGGAATTGACCACCTATATATCCGGTTCCCAATACAAACAATGTAAAGTTCTTATACTTAGCAGTCAGATTAAGTCCCATTGTGAAAGGTGAATTAGATTGTCCCAAAGCTACTTGGTCTTTTGAATCAATCACATTATCATTATTCTGGTCTTTATATCTCAAATCACCAGGTTTAGGGACTCCTCCACCTAAAGTCGTTTGAGAAGGAGCAGAAGCTATTTCTTCCTCTGTATTAAAGAAACCTAAACATTCATATCCCCAGATAGTACTCAGCTCTTTACCTTGGCGATATTGATAAGTATACTCATAATTACTATCGTCTCTACGGGTTGCTTTCGTTACATAATAAGTACCATTAATACCTGCTGAGAAATCCACTTCACCCAAACGAGTATTATAATTCAACGAGAAGTCAAATCCCATTCTACGATCATTATTATAATTAATATAAGGAAGAATATTTTGCTCATCCGAATAATCAAAATAACTTGGGAATAAATTGGAGGACTGTATAATACTTCCTTCAAGAGAATTAATAAAGAAAGAAGCATCAGCTGTCAATGTACGATTCCACAAAGAAGTACGGACATTTGTAGAGAATTCCTTTCGTTTAATAAATGTCAAATCCTCATTACTTCCTCGTAAAGCATAACTCAATTTCATGCTACCACCATCATACCATCCCCAGCTAGAGCCTGCTAAATTATAACCACCTTTATACATATAATAATCAATGCCTATATCCGTATTCAGAATACTACCACTTGCACTAATCATCAACTCATCTATAGCAGAACCCTTCAAGAAATCTTCTTCAGCCAAATTCCATCCAATAGTCAATGATGGAGAAAAAGCATTACGATGCCCCTCAGCTAAACGAGCTGAATGAATCAAAGAACCACCGAAGTCTGCATAATATTTATGTTGGTAATTATACGAAGCCTGTATACCAAGATTTGCATTACAAGTTCGGTGATATTCCCCCGAAAATGTCTGCTGGAAACCGTTAACTAATAACATTGCATCCAATTGATGTCCCCCATCAAACACTCGATTATAATCAAAATGTGCATTCAGGGACACAGTTCGGTCTGAAACGCTGCCACTAATATTCTGCTTTCCAGAATTTTCATCATTAGTAGCACTCTTTTCTACACCAATAATCATATCCTGTCCATTATAATTTCCCCAAGTGGGAATAAAGGTTGCATATTTTCGATTGTACTTCGTGTTATAGGAAGTGGCATAATCCATCGAAAATTGTGTATGAAATGATAAGCCATTTAGTACTTTTCCCAAATCAATGTTTACACCTGCATCAAATTGAAGATTACGTTTTGTAGAACTACTCTTGCCAGCAGCATAATAATCGGCAAATACGTTTGTCAAATCCTGCTGAGTTCCTGCCAAGAAATATTTTCCATCAATAATATTATTGGAAGTTTTTAACAAATCCCATACAGCTGTAGCGTTAGGATCGATCATACTAAGCGGAATCAAAGGGGATATACGGTTAGGGCGGAATGTCGATGCCAACTCCCAATAATTTCCTCCGACGGTACCTTTTGAATTAGCAAAAGAAACGTTAGAATTAACATAAGCCGAGACAAACTCATTGATATTCACATCAACATTACCACGTACACTAAACCGATCATTCCGATTATATTTACCTTGACCAAAATTCATTTGACTACCATTATTAAAATAACTAATGTTAGCATAAAAGCGAGCACGTTCACTTCCAGCCGTAAGCTCTGCGGTAACATCCGACCGATTATAAGCCTTTTGGATGTAATCCGACGAATAGAAATCAACATTCGGATAACGATAAGGATTTATCCCCGTACTCGAATAATAAATCTCATCAGCACCATACTTTGGTTCCAATCCATCATTCTGAAGAGCTTCATTATAAAGCGTCATATATTCAGCAGAACCTAAATATTCTGGATAAGCTTTAGCCACATTCCAACCAGTATTAGCACGTACATCAATCTTCAATGAAGAAACCTTACCACGCTTGGTTGTTACAAGAATAGCACCTTCAGCAGCACGACTACCATAAAGTACCACGGCTTGAGCTCCCTTTAAAAAAGTAATACTTTCGATTTCATCAGGCTTCACAGAACTCAAATCACGTGGCGCACCATCAACCAAAGCTAAATAGTCATTTAACCCCCAAAGAAGGCTATTATGCCAACCACCTACAAATGCCTGCATATTGTCCAATGTACCAGTATAATAATTCTTCTTCATCAAATCTTCTACATTAACAACCGATACACCTCCCAATCGATCTTTAGATGCTATTTTACGATAAGCAATTTGCACTTCTTTATTATCAGGAATCACCAATGAATCTCCTATCAACTCATTGCTACTTTGAGCTCCTATTGGATTCCATACAGATACCAACAACAAAGATAATGAAAGAAGTTTTTTATGTATATGTTTCATTTCTGTTCACTTTTTTAGTTAAGATATTACCAACCAGGATTTTGTGGAAATTCCGGATACAAATACACATCATCATTTGGAAGAGGAAGCCAATAATGCTTTACCCCATATACTCGTTTAAGAATTACTTCTTCCCTCCAATTAGCAACACGAGCATTACGAGGATCATTATTTTCAAAGAAATCATCATCCTCTAAACGATCAAATTCTTGAGATGTTTTAATATTATAAGGGTACTCTGTCAAAAGTAGCCATCGTTGCAAATCGTTAAAACGAAAGCCTTCGAATGATAATTCTACAGCCCTTTCACGACGAACTTCATCCATAAATTTATGCGGATCACTTACATAAGACGCAGCAACATGGCCCGCTCCACAACGATCTCGAATAACATTAATAGCCTCTTCAGCTGTTTTGCTAAAATTACTAGCTTTATAGGAGGCACCGCTGATAGCAGCACCAGCTTCTGCATACATTAGATAAATATCAGCTAAACGCATATAGGAAGCATTCGTTTGAAAGGCTTGAGCATCCGTATAAGCCAAATCATGTTTATTTGCTGTATGAGGCACTAATTTATGAATAAAATAACCTGTACGACTTCCAAGCACAACATCCCTCATCTTTCCATTTGTACTCAATGTACAATATCTGAAATCATAATCCGGATTATCCTCTGTCAAATTCTTATTTAAGTATTTAAAACCATCAAACATAAAATCATGATAAAAACGAGGATCCCGTCCCTTAAAAGGATGTTCTTTATCAAAACCTGAATTAGGATCATCCAATGGAAGTCCATTAGCCATACCATAATAATTCACATAATTAGCAGTAGGCATTTTTATGTTATTACCTCTGACACCTAAACCATTCATTTTAGGACCATATTGAGTTACAAATCCCCATAAACTTGTATTATTTGAGCTCAACAATCCTCTAAAAATGGCTTCAGTAGCACCTGGCATTTTCCAATTCTGCTTAAGAGTATAAAAGACATCCGTATAACAATTTGCCGCAGACTTAGATTTCTCATGATCATAAATATTATCATATTTAAATTCAGCCAGCGCATACTGGGTTTGACCACTTTCGACCAATGTCAACAATTCCCCAAATGCTTCAGCAGCTTTCTTAGCATAATCCTTATTATAATCGTAAGTCTTTGCTCCTCCAAGTTGGGCTCCATGTTCCATCAAAGGACTCGCAGCCCATAAATAGACCCTACCAAGATAACCCAAAGCCATAATCTTATTTATACGAAGGTCATTCTTTCCCAAAGTATTTTTTCCAACCTCAGTATCATCCCAATTAATTGGCAATAAATCGGCCGCACGACGAAAATCAGCAGCGCATCGATCTGCACACTCTTGATACGACAAACGAGGTAATTTCAATTCTTCAGAAGGCCCAAACGTTCTATCAATATATGGTAAACCACCGACCCATTGTATCATTTCCTCATGCCACCAAGCACGAAAGAAATATAATTGGCCTTCAATCAAATCCCGCTCTTCCTGAGTTGCATCCACCAGCTTATCCAGATTTTCTAAACCCAAGTTTGCCTTACGTATACAATACCAAGCATTTTGCCATAAAGCCTGTAAACGTACCTTATTGTGTCCGTCAAGCCGTGTCGGATCCGATTTGGAATTATAAAGCCAAGTTTGATTATCATTCAACCACTGCCGAAAATTTCCCAAATCAAATTGATTAGTAATTTTACTATCACCCCAACTGACATTTTGAATCTCATCTTCTCCAAAATTATGATCAGCAGTACCTCCTCCTGCTTTCTGTTTGTCAGGTATAGCATTATACATTTCTTCAATATATCCTTGAAAATTGAAGAAATTCTTAAAAGCGTCATCACTTGAGACTATAGCATCTACCTCCCTGTCCAAATATGCCGTACACCCACTGAAAATAATGGAAGAGCAGGCGAACGAAAACACATATAATGATCTAGCAAATAATCTTTTTATTTCCATACTTACATTTTAAATTACAATGAAAATTTCACGCCCAAATTTACACGTTTCATGATAGGATAAGCTCCAGCACTTGTACTTGCACCCGTGAAATTGCCTTCACGATCATCAGGCATACGTGACCACATCCACAAATTATTACCACTAATAAAAAGCCGTAAATTGGAAACCCCAATCTGACGAGTCCAATTATTTTTAAATGTATAAGAAACCTCCACGTTTTTCAAACGTATAAAAGAAGCATCATATACATACTGGGTTCCATTATAAGCAGCTACTGGCTTAGTCAACCAACGGGGAGTTACAAAATCTGCAGAATTTCCAGCTTCAGCCCACCAGGTACCTGTATCAAATACCACATTATAACGATTATTGAAACAATTCAATTGTACAGCTCGACTTACATTGTTCACACCATAAAATTGAGCAAAACAACTGAAGCCTTTCCATTCAAAACCAATAGTCGCATTATAAGTATTTTGTGGAGTAGTAGGATGTCCATATGGTGCCTGATCATCCTGATTTATCACTCCATCACCATTGAAATCTATAATATAATAATCACCTGGAATACGACTTTCATTATTGGAATCATGCTTAGGACTTCCATATAATTCATCATATGAACCAATAAATCCATCATCCAAATAATAACGTCCTTGCCCCATAGGATAACCTGCAGCTTGACGATAACTCGGTAAAAGAGGCATATCATCTTTTACAATTACCTTATTTTCTGCATGTGTCATGCTCATATTAGCCCACAAACGCATTCCATTCTCCAATTTCTTGTTAAAACGCAATTCCAACTCATAACCTTTGGTGTTCACTTTACCCTTATTAATTGTGGCTGGCGTTGCTCCAAAATAGGAAGGGACAGCACGGCTAGAACCATTAATCAAAATATCAGAACGCTTATCACGGAATATCTCAATACTACCTGCTAACAAACCGTTTAACAAGGCATAATCAATACCAAAATTTAGTTTTCTCACTTTCTCCCAATGAACATCCTCATTTCCTATAACAGATTCTCTATACCAACTATAAGGGCTCTTACCTCCCCTCTTTGTTGGATCCATATAAGCCTGCCAACTACTGTTATATTCCCACTGATCTTGAAAAAGCCATCTACCACTAATATTATCATCACCAATTTCACCGTAAGACACTCTTATTTTCATCATATCCAGAATTCTCTTCTCCCTCAAAAAAGCCATAAAAGGTTCTTCACTAATCATCCAACCAATAGCTCCTGAATTAAAAAATGCAAAACGATTCTCCTTGCTGAATTTTTCAGAACCATTATAAGCACCATTGTATTCAACAAAATAACGTCCAGCCCAATCATAGGTTGTACGGAAGGCCCAGTCCTCACGAAAATGAGGAATTTCACTACCTTGAGCCACCTCCTGACGACTAAATAGCCCCATAGCTGTCACACTATGTTTTCCAAAATCACGCGCCCAATTCAACTGTAACTGATAATTCAAACTGCGCCGAGTTGCACCATTATTTACAGAACCACTTTCAACAACCCAGTCCCAAATAGGATACATATCAAATTGATTATTTGTCTCAAATGGGAATTGATAAGTGACATTTCCTGTATCTGGGTCTATATATTTTCTCCGTTGGTTAGAACCATTATTGGATTGAGGTTCACTAATCCCTCTATCATCTTCCTGAAACGTATTATCCCAAGCTATCATTCCCCTAAAGCTCAATCCCTTAGTAATAAAATCCAATTTTTGTTCCAACACAAAATCAGTCGTAATTCTAGTTGTTGTATGCTGAGCAGCTCCACCTGTAGCTATCAAATCCACCGAATTATACATATTAATATCAGATGGATAATAACCTAAAGATCCGTCACTATAAACAGGAAGAAAAACATCCGGTGGTGTGGTATATACACCAGCCCAAGCTCCAGCTTGTTTACTTGCCGATCCACTAGTGGCACTACTGTAATAATAAGGACGCTCAGTTTGCCCACTTGACCCTGCCAAACTTACTTTAAAGACTGTGGTTTTAGTTATATTAAAGTCTAGATTGGTACGCATATTAATACGATCATAACCAAACCCATTATCATAACCACGTCCTGTTTTAAATTCACGATACAAGTCTCCTTCATGTACATAGTCCATTGACGCGAAATATTTTACAACTTTCGTGCCACCACTAATATTAACATTAGCGTTATAGGACATAGCAAAGTCTTTGAAAAGTACATCCTTCCAATCCACATTCGGATAACGTTCTCGTTGTTCTACAGTTGTTTGATTTCTAAAATTATCTATAAACGATTGTGGACGAATATCATTCCATGAGTCAGGATTCAGATTCAATTCATGTTCAATAATCATATTACGTGCCATATAAGCGTCATAAGAATCCAATTTGTCTGGAAGACGAGAAGGTGTCTTCATAACAGCGTTAGCCGACACATTTATTTTTGCTTTGCCTTCCGCACCTCTCTTTGTAGTTATCAAAATTACACCGTTAGCACCTTTTACACCATAAACAGCTGTTGCGGAGGCGTCCTTTAATACAGACAAAGTCTCAACAGAAGCCATGTCTACACTACTCATCGGACGTTCCACCCCATCAACCAAGACTAAAGGATCACTATTATTCCATGAACTAGCACCACGAATCGTTATCTTAGGTTCTTCACCACCCGGCATACCGTTATCTGAAGTTGTAATAACACCCGGCAAATTACCAGTTAAGGCAGCACCTATATCTGTAATACCTGCAGCACGCTCCAATATCTGTCCAGTAGTCTGAGTAATAGCACCTACTACACTTGCCTTCTTCTGCTGCCCATAACCAACAACAATCACTTCATCCAATTGCTGCGAATCATCCTCCAATACCACACGAAGTAACTTTTTCGAATTAGCTTTAACTTCCTGTGATTTCATTCCAATAAAAGACACAACCAATGTTGCATTCTCATTCGGAACAGACAAAGTGAAATTTCCATTAAGATCTGAAATTGTCCCCACCGCTGTATTCCCTTTCAATACGATAGAAGCCCCAATTACACTCTCGCCATTGGAATCCAAAATAATTCCTTTTACTTGCAGCCTTTGTGCCTGTAATTCCAGTCCTAACATTAACATTAACAAAAGCAGGCAAGGAATCTTTAAAATTTTTGATTTACATTCTTCCATTACATTTTTTTTAAACATTTTCATAACTAGATTTTAAGAAAACTTAGTCTACTGCAAAATGTCATTGCCTTTTACAGTCACATTAGCCCAGCTATTAGCCACTTCTTGAGTCTTTCATGATACAATAAATTAAGTTAAATATCCATTAATACTACATTTAAAACATTTCCAAAGGCATAACGCAAATAAAGCATTTTAATAAAAAAACACTTTTAAAATTTGCTTCAAATTTTATAGAAAATATTTCATTCTCAATCTATCATCAATAGATTACTACTTTACCAGCCCATAACACACTAATAATATTACATTTACATATTCACATAAATTATTAACCATTTATGTACAAGCAATCAACAGAACTTAACCGTTCCATTGGTCAATGTACTATTTGGAGTTTTATGACACATGCTACCGTGAATATACATCAAAAAACAAAAAGTTATCAACCGTTAATAAGAATCAAGGCATCAATATTTTGTATTTTAGCCATATTTTAATTGCTTAATTGGTGAATTTACTCCACATTAACTGCCTAACTTACTTTCGTGAGAACCCTAAAGATACAAAGAAGCCCAATCGGCAATTACCTGTATATAATTAATCGAATCCTTATATAATCTATAGAATATCATAATAACAGATAACGACCTTGTTCTATATCCTGATTATGAAATCTCACCAGACAAATAAATTAGTTCACTCAAAGACTATCATCAGCAGCAATCATTTCTCATCCACTATCTCAAAAAATTTCTCTGAGTTTAAAGACAAACTTATTTCAGGCAGTTTTTCATCCAGCTCCAAACGAATAACGGTAGCAACGTTATCAGGCATTTCCTTTGGCAACAAGATTTCTAACGAATTATTTCGCATATTTACTGGCAATGGAGTTTCGTCAACTAACAAGGTAGCATGTTTTGCCACGAAATTACCTTCCAAACACAATTTTCCATCAGATGGCCACTCAAACACACATAAGTATAATACAGAATTCTTAGCATTATCTTTCCGGGTACATTCTCCCCATGAAGGATGGAGATTACTCCGTTGCGTTCCATAAATAGCTTCACCATTTCTGCCCAACCAGTCGCCTAATTCATCCAAACAATGCCGGGCTTGGGTAGGAACGCTCCCCATAGCATCAGGTCCAACATTAAGCAAATAATTACCTCCACGTGCCGCAATCGTTATCAGGTTACGGATTATCTCTCGTGAAGATTTCCAGTTCTTCTCCCAGCTCTTATATCCCCATGAACTTCCGATATTCATACATGTTTCCCAATATACCCCATCAACATCTTTTGCAGCAGGTACACGCCCCTCAGGCGTCTTATAATCCCCTGGAAAATTAGGACGTTTTAACCGATCATTCACAATTATATGCGGATATTTAGCTAATTCATCCATAATATCCTGAGCTTGTTTATCAGTAATACGTTGTGGGGTATCAAAGAAAATGACCCCTAAATCCTTCCCATAGCGAGAAAGTAACTCACGAATTTGTGGTAACGCGACACGGTAAAAGTAATCCTCAAATGAAACAGAATATTGCAAACAATCCCATGCACCACCATGAACACGCGTATATTCATCAATTTCCACAGAATCAGGATTATCCCATCCTTCATTCATCCGTTTACAGGCTGTACTTCCACCCGCATTACACCAATCCTGAGATTGCGAATAATAAAAACCTATTTTCATTTGATAACGGCGACAAGCCTGCACAACTTCATCTACAATATCTCGATGAAAAGAAGTATAATCCACAATATTGAAAGGACTTGCTTCACTCTGAAACATAGCAAAACCATCATGATGTTTAGTTGTGAAAACAATATATTTCATACCAGCGTTACGTGCCATCAAAACCAAACTGTCGGCATTAAAATGAACAGGATTAAATGTCGTAGCCTTAGCACGATATTCACGTACAGGAATTTTACATCGATTCATGATCCATTCAGCCCCTCCACGACGTTGTTTATATCCATTATAGACACCGCCATACAAGCAATATGGTCCCCAATGAACAAACAAACCCAACTTTGCATCCTGCCACCAACCCATTTTCTCTTTTGCTGGCAACGGACTTTGGGCCACACACTCCATTACTACTAATACACATGAATAAATGAGAATTAAAAATCGTTTCATTGTTTACTTATTTAAAATTGTTAAATCCAGATTCTTATGCCGAGCCATTAGCTGAGCAACATAAAGAGAACGGGGGAATATATTCGACTCATTCTGACCTTCCCAACGAGCATCCGGACGACCGGACAAACGTCCTTGCACTTTCTTACCCTTCAAACCAATGCAATAATTATCGCCCGAAGCCCATGGAGACTGGATAGCTGCCCCCTTCGCCCTACAATTCCATAACACCTGAGTAACTCCAGCCCATCCGTGACCCGATCCCCAGTTGCCGCGATCCTGTACATTAATCTCGCCATCGGTATAAACGTTATCATACAAAGTCCCAGATGCCCAACGATGGTGCGGACCAATATCTGCATAAGTTTGCGATGCGGTACAATTGTAAAACACATTCGGACCACATACTTTGGCACCTGTCACAAAATCATGCCTTCCTTCCGTTGCTTGACAATTCATAAACAAATTCTGCTGCCCGCAATTATTAAACGAATAGCGCAACCCACCTGTTATCATAGACTTCATTTCCAGACAACGGCAATCTGCCACCGTCACATTCTTGGAAGCCGTATCACAACTTATACCAGCATAGCCGAAATAACGACATGTAATATTACGCGCCCAACAATTTTCAACCTTATCAAAGAGTAAACCGATCCACCCATGGTTGGTATCCTCATAATCTTCAAACTCAGACTCTAAACATATATTCATGACACCAACTTCACGGATACGTCCATTAAACGAATATTTATAAACTTCTCCACCGCCATACTTTTCCTCCATCTGCATGACAATGGGATTATCAATATATATCCGTTTACCTTCTACCTTTATGACCTCACGTTCATAGGAAAGATTATATTCAGAAGCTTTCCATTGGCGGGTACCCTTTCGTTCCACAATACAATCCATCCGAATATCATGAATCCACTCATCTGTACCGGGACGAACAACAATTACACGATCACCTGGACGAAAAGCATTGGATTTCTCCACAGTAAGAGAAGTGGTCCCTACAGGGACAAAATGATCCGTAATGCGAACACGTGTCCCTTCAATTTCCTCCACACGGCCTTTACCTGATACCTTAATCAAAGGGAAACGTTCCTTACCTACAGCCAGCAAACAAGTCTCGTGCACATTATCACCCTCACCCATCAGCACGATACCGCTTTGACTGATCTGAATCGTACCATGCACAGGATACAAACCACGTTTCAGCAAAATCGTTCCACGATGTCCATCAGCATCCGGCTGCTTGCGCGACACTTCATCAATTGCCGCCTGAATCATCGGTCGATTATCCTTTCCCTCAACCGGAGTTAACACTACGTCTACCACTTTCGGAAATGGCAAGGAACGATTACCATGATGATAACCCACCTGACTGAAATCAGGAATAGTATTCCCCTTTTCATCAGGAATATAAATCAATTTACCCTCGGATGTAATCCGAACGAACGATGACTGCCAACCTGAAGACAATTTAATTTGTCCACACAGACTCGCAGAACAAAAAAGGCACAATATCAGCCAGAGACCTTGAACAGAACTCTTCATTTGTGTATTTTTCATACTTTATAGAATGTCAAAATTAGAATTAGAAGCACATATTATTTCAGATTCATATATTTCCACTTCATTACAACAATTCAACCAAGACGCCCCCCTTTTTTCGTCAGCTGGAGCATTCAAAGCAAACATAAACGAGGGAATACGCACTCGATGGCATAAACGCTCAATTTAGAGTCCAGAATCTTGATTCCTTCAAAAAGGTGTTTTCCAAACAAAGTCACTTTCCGCTTATAATTACCGAAAAATAGGGTCGCCTAAAATTTTTTGGCTTCAATAACCAGAACAGCGATTGTCATTTTCCGAACTCCCGCTTCTCCCATCATCTGATATCCCATATTTAGCTGTCATAAATTTCCACGTAACCTTGGCTATATTATCAGGTTTCCCTGTTTCTGCTTTGGAAATAGTACCCTTCAAACGACCTTTTTCATCATAGATTACATTGATTTCCCTCCAAGAAAATATTCCTTTCTTATAATCAAACGTTTCTCCGTCATCGTCATACAGGAAATATCGTCCTTCTGCTTTCCCATAATGCCGTATTTCCAGATTTATCTTCTGCCCTGCCTTAGGAGCATGCAACATAGATTCCATCATTGGTATAATAGCCCCATCCTTAACAAAAACAGGGATATGGTCCAAACCAGGTGATACGGTTATCCGTTCACCGTTACCAACATACTCACCCGTATAGAAATCATACCAATCCCCTTTAGGGAGAACGACGTAACGTTCTTTCTGCCCAGTAAACATTGGAGCTACCAAAAGATACTCACCGGCCATGTACTGATCCTTTATTTCTTTCGAAATGGCTTCCATATATGGATTATCATCCAAATTATCATTTTCCACTTCCATACGAACCGATTGTTTTGGATTAAATCCGGATTCCAAATTGACGGCATGGAACGGAGGAATACCATCAAAATGATAACGTGCAAATTCTGTATACCAATAAGGCATCATCCGCATACGCAAGATTGCATATTCCTTAACTTGTTCAGCGACTTCTGGAAACGACCACGGTTTAGTGCCACTGGACCAAGCATTAATCATGGCCATCGGCGAAAATACCACAGACTGAAAACGTCGCAACCACTCTTCACCCGTCTTAGAACTGCGCACTTCAGGAGTCCACAACACTCCGCAAAAGCCTGAATTAACCAATGCTGTTATAAAATCCTGATGGCTATAATAATCATTATAAATCACATAAGGAAAGGAACTGGCTCCCGCATTGGATCCACGAACCAAACCGAATGTACGCTGATTATATTTTTCATATAACTTTGAAGTAGTACGTTGCATCCACAATCCATATGTCTGGCGCATCTGTTCAGCAGAAATTCCACTCGGAAAAGTTGCCACATCGGGCCACAAATATCGATCATATCCATCTACCTCATCAATTTTATAACCACTGACACCTATACCAACATGTTCCTTTTCCAGTTTATCCATCCAAAGCTGACGAGCAAGACTGTCTGCCATATCAGGAACAATACCACACCATACCGTATGGGAGCCGCTAACAGGATACATTCGCTTATATATATCTGATTCAGGAGAAAGATAAGGATTAGTCCACAAATTAATACGCACTCCCTTTTTTGCCATCTTTTGGATAAAATCAGCAGGATTTGGAAAACGCATTTTATCCCATTCCAACGTACAGGGATAAGCTTTACTTTGCCAACCTGGTTCCAAACCTATAAAATCCAATGGAAATCCACGACGTTCAAATTCATCTATTTCTCTTTCCACATCATCAGCCGTATATAGTTTCTGCGTACGTTGTGTAAAACCCAGTCCCCAGCGAGGAGGCAAAGCGCCACCCCCACAGTACAAATTATAACGACGAATGGCATCCATCGGAGAAGGTCCTGCAAAAAGATAAATCTCCACGCCCCGTGCAGGAACCAAAATAGAAACTGCATCAGAATAAGGAGCAGACGTCCAATCCTTATCTGTATTCCTGTCTCTGGCAATCGGGGCGTTAGGACTATCCTTACGTACGCCACTCCCTGCATAAACAGTCAAATAACGAGCTGAATTAACCAAAATGCCATAGCCCAAACTGGATACATAAAAAGGAACAGGGGCATGTGTACGTCCATTGTCTTTACCACCATAATGATCCACGTGTAGATTCAGAATTTTTCCACGCTGATGAACCGTCTGAAATTTTAGCCCAAACCCAAATATTTGTTCTTCCTTTTCCAACGGTATCTGAAGATATGTCTTTCCATCCTGAACTGTTCCAACAATTTCATTTGCCAACTCTGGCAAATGTACCTCTGGCAAGCGTGTAAAACCTTCTTTCAAAGGAAGAACCCCTGCAACCGTCAACAACGAATAATCCTCTGGCGTCCCTATTACACCTTTCCAAACACCAGATGCCATTTGTTGCCACACGATCTGTGCCTGTACAGGATATAACAAAAAGCAAACAACTATTCCTAATATAATCTTTTTTGTTTTCATTTTAAATCCTGAAATAATTGTTACAAAATCATTTTATGTAAATTCATCATTTGATTTGTAGAAAAGCAGTAGCTACCCCCTCTGCCTTAACCGATACATAGGAAACACCGCCATTCAGCCGCACACGGATTCGAGCCCTGCCGTTTTGGACCTGCACCTTACGAGAACCGATAGAAGTGCCCTGATTCTGAATCAGAGCTCCGTCTCCAGTCAGGCCAAAGTAAACAAAGTCTTCTGCATCCAGGCATTTCACACCGTTCCTGTCCACCAAATAAGTCTCAACCTCTGCTATTCCGTCGGCTACCATCGAGGAAGTTACTTCAAGACGAGCAGGTATCTCCCATTTTTCGGTCTGATATTCAAAGGAAATCTCGTCTTCCACCACAGCCTTTCCATGCGAAACGGCTTTCAGCACATTCTTCCCTTTCTGAAATTTCACGTGCCAATGGAGGCCGGCGGCAGGGAAGTCCTGCGAATTTCTTTTTCTGATACCTTGGCTCACTCCATTCAAAAACAATTCTACCTCCCCGCAATTGGAATAAACCAGCACCTCCTGTTCCTGGTCAGGCTCTCCCCAACGGATGGGCCACGTGTGTCCATAAATATGAACCATTGGCTTGCTGGCCCAATAAGACTGGAAGACGTAATAGGCTTCCTTCTTCGTGAAATCGCGCTCCACCACTCCCTTCTGATTGACATAAGGGACAGGATTCTCAGGACGGACAGGTGTGGAAAAATCCTTGAAGGGCCAGTAGGCCGTACCCGTCAGCCACGGCATAGTTTCCTGTTCTTTCAGATGCCAGTCTATCAGGCGTACAATATAGGATTCGCTCCACTCGTTCTTCTTCTTTGTCCAGGCTTTCAGATAGCTTTCCGTATCCCAACCGCCATCAATAACCTCGTTGTGGCGACCGGCATGGCTGTCTCCGCCCCACTCCACATGCAGGAAACGTTTCACTTTCTCCATTTCTTTCCGCGAGGTTTCCTTGTAATCGGTAAACACACCGCCATACCATCCTCGCCAGATGGAAGGTGAATAAACATCCACAATGTCGCTACAGAAGGCACAACGGCGGATAGCCGTCAGGCGACTGGCATCCAAACGATGGGCCAAAGTATACAATTCGCTCATGAATGCACGAATCTTGGCCTTGTCGAATTCAGGGAAATCATTGGGCCAATCATTCTCATTGCCCAGCCCCCAGATGATGACAGAAGGATGATTGTAGTGTTGCTCTATCATATGAGTGAGCATCCGCTTGGCCTGCGCCTGATATGCCTCACCTCCCAAACCTCCTCGACACCAAGGGATTTCCTCCCACACCAGGATACCCAGTTCGTCACAAAGATTCAAAATGATTTCCGATTGCTGATAATGTCCCAAACGGATAAAGTTGACACCCATCTGCTTCATCATCTTCATCTCCTCCACCATCTGCTCTTCGGTCATCGCTGCTCCCACGCCGGCATGGTCTTCGTGGCGGTGGGTTCCCCTCAACAAAAGTCTCTCACCGTTCAAAAAGAACGGGCCTTTCTCCTGAAACTCATACGTACGGAAGCCGAAACGCTCCGTAGACTCCCATGTCTGTCCATCGGCCGTAACAGATACCCGACAGGTGTACAGCTTCGGAGCATCTACATGCCACCAGACGGGTTTCTGAATCTCGATATCCTCTACATGAAAATCGCCCAACGGCACCACCGAATCCATCTGACGAGAGGCCACGACCTCGCCTTGTGGATTCTCGATTTCGATAGAGACAAAAGCCGTTTTCACATCCGCGGGATTATAAAAATGTCCTGTAATGTTCACCGCTCCACGCTTGGAGACAGGCACTTCGGGAGTAATCTGCAACGAACTGACCGAAACAGCAGGCGTATATACCAAATTGACATAACGGTAAAGTCCTCCATAAAGGTTAAAGTCTGACAAGTCGGAAGGAATCATTTCCGCATCGCGTGAATTGTCACAACGGATACTCAACGGCACTTTCCCCTTGAAACGTTCCGCATCCTTAGTTCCCAGAAAACGATTGACCGCTTCCGTAATATCTACATTCCAGCTGTCGTAACCTCCTACATGAGAGGCTACCTTCTCCATATATACATATACTTCAGTCTTCTGCCCGGCTCCTTCAAACTCCAGCAACACACGTCCGCCGACATAAGGATTGTTCACATCAAGCTGCGTCTTATACCAACCCGGCCCCTGATAATAATTCACATCAGGATCTACTCCATCTTCCGCATTGAAGCAATGCGGAAGAGTAACCGGCGTCCATATCGGCTGACATTCGGGCTGTCCCTTCCGTACAGGGCGCACCAGTTCCCAAACGTTGCCCACATCACCCTTCAGGAATTGCCAATCTTCAATCAATCTAACTTTTTTGTCTTTGGCCACAGGAATCTTGGCACACAAATCCATACTTACGCAACAAAGACAAAAAAGGAGAAAGCAACAACGTTCAATCCATCCACTCATATGCAATATATTTTTTAACATAAAACCACACCATTACTGTTTGGCATCCAAATAAAGCAGATTAAAACGATCATCGGACTGACGAACGCTATAGGACCAGAAAAGACGTAAATAATCGTCTTTTCTATCAGGATCCAAGCAAGTCGCAATGCGATACAAGTCCTTGCAGAAACTCTGTATTTCTCCATCCCAACCACTGATTTGCTGATAAGGCCATGCTTTCTCTCCCTTTTCTACATACGGAGTCAGGAAATCAACAGCCTTGTAGAAACTCCTCCCGTCCTCCGACTCCATCCGATCGATAGACAGACCAGCCCGTTTCGCCAGGAGCATGATATTGATGACATGGGTCAGATTTTCTCTGGAGTAGTGGAAAGCAAGCGTTCTGCGCAGTTCCTGCGGCTGGCTGCCGTCCGGCTCTACCTGGCGGAACAAGCGTCTTTCAGGGAAAGCCTTGATTGTCTTTTCAGCCAGCCCTCGGTTACCCGAATAGAGAGCGAAAGCAATGATCTGCGTATCGTAGGACACGCTATGATTATTCACACTGGTAGCCTCCTTCTTGCCTTGCGGACTTGTCAGCATCCATTCAGTCAAACGTTCAAACCACGCTTTCAGTGCCTTGCTGTCTGTCCCTGTAAACGAATGTGACTTTTCCAGCAAAGTCACCGCCTCCAACATTTCGATAAAAGAGTAGGTATCAATAAGTCCCGAACTACGTCCCTTGTTATTGTCCTTCCCCATCACCACCTGCGAATACTCCAGATTCGGATTCATACGGGTAGCCTTGTCCAAGAACCAGACGCGTACCTGTTTCGTAGCTTCAGCCGCATACCGTTCTTCACCGCTGAAATACCAGGCCAATGTCAATGCAATGACCCTGTCCACCATCTGTCCCAAGGGATAACGGTCGTAATCGAAAATTTCAGGATTTACCTCTCCATCTTTACTTATGTAGGGAAGTCCGTCGGACTTCGAGGGATCAGGCCAATAATATCGGGCGATACTCATATAGTCGTGCTTGTCACCACTGGCCGGAACCTGTTTCTTCATCATGACTGAAAGCGGTTCCTGCTTCAACCAGTCGTCTGCTTCCTGAAGCAATGCCTGATAGGAAGCTGCATAAAAAGGAGTCTGAATCTGTTTCTTCACTTTGGCCAGATGCTCCATGTTCCAAACAGAAGTTACTTGGATGACGGGGATTTCTTTCGGCTCGGCTTTTAGCCCCAACACACAAGCACCAAGCACACCTAACAATAAAATAAATCTTTTCATTGGTACTAAATTTTACGTGACATCATTTACAAGTTTCACTTGTCACACACAAAAATAAGAAGCTGATTTCAGAATCATTATCAATAATATCTCCAATCCTGTTAAATTCAGCTCACTTACGCCCGCTCCCCCCCTGAAAAGGACAAATGCCCTACCCAAACCTTTTTCCCGAACACAAAACAGCCTTTTGTGCTGGGGAAAACAATGGTTCAGGCAGGGCAAAGCAATGCTTTTCGAAACGCACTACTCACCAACTGTCTAAAATCAATTATTCACAGAGTTTGTAAATCTCGCAAGCTGCCATCAGAAAAGCACCAGGCCCATAAAGTTCTGTCATCTCACGTGTCACTTTCTTTGGGTCGGCCCCGATAGGCTGCACCCAACATAGTTTTCCATCCGAATCCACTGCATCAGTCAAAGCTTTCCAACCCTTTTTGACAACGGGCAGAAAATCCTTTGTTGGCAGATAACCATGATTGATGCCATACGCCAAGCCGTAAACAATGAATCCTGTCGAACTGGTTTCGGGCGAAGGATAACTGTCTGGATCGAGCAGGCTGGCATGCCAGTAGCCATCCTTACCTTGAAGTTCGGCCAAACGGGTAGCGAACTCAACAAACAAGGCTTCATAGAAAGGTCGGAACTCGGTATCATCATCAGGCAAGGTCCTCAGAATTTCGGCAAGACCCGCAATCACCCAGCCATTACCCCGTCCCCAAAAGACTTTCTGACCATTCGCTTCACGCTGGTCAAAGTAACGACTATCCCGATAGAACATCTTCTCTTCCCTATCATACAGATAATTATAGGTGGCCTTGTATTCCGCATCCATAAAATGCATATATTTCCGATTTCCTGTCACACGATAAAGGCGGGTATATACCGCCGGAGCCATGAACAAGGCATCGCACCACGTCCAACGCTCCTGCCGCAGATGTGGTACTCTAAAATCGACACTACCATTGGAAGGATGGCCGACCAACCACTCCGTACGGGCCAATGTAGGCTCCAGCATATCCTTTTCCTTAAACTTCTCGTATAAATCTATATAGGTCTGAGCTACACAGAAATCATCCGCATGATACATACGGTTACCCAATTGCCAACGTTGCCCCGAGAATGTCCTCATCATCCAATCGTAATATGTGGAGTCGCCCGAAAGCTCTGCCCAGTCGCACAACCCCATATACCAGGCACCAGCCACCCATCCCCGCTGATCCTTGGAACCATGCTGCGTATTAGGAAACTCACGAATCTGCCAATCAGCGACTTTCTTTCCTATATCTTCAACGCCCCTTCGACTCCATACATTCTCACTCCCAGCTTCGTTTTTCTGAACTCCATTCGGCTCTTCACCATTGACCGCATAAGCAGCCATTATACTCGCGGACATACAAAAAGCCGCACAACAGACTTTAATCAATGTTTTCATGGATAGAATATTAATCTACGTTTATATTTATTTTGATGTCACAAAAATAGAAGTATTCCACCAAAGATTCTATCAATTATATCCAGCTACTTTTTAATATTGTCCCAAAACCAAGTAGTGCTTAACGAACCATTTGTAAGTAAAGCGCAAACTGCTTATAAACAACCGGCCAATTACCTACAAGTTCAGCCTGTTTCCATCATACTTGTTCCTTCTTCATCTGCACCCACTCAGTCGGAGAGTATCCATAAAAATTCTTGAAGCAACTGGTGAAATAGGCATGGCTGTTAAAACCTGCATACACGGCTACTTCTGAAATCGTATACGATGTTTCCAGCAAAAGTTTTGCCGCTATTTCCAGTCTTTTATTCCGTATCAATTCCGTCGGCGACAATTCTGTAACAGCTTTCAACTTCCGATACAGGTTCGATCTGCTTAACCCCAATTCCGAACTCAGCAGATCAATGTTCAAATCAGGGTTGGAAATATTTTTCTCAATGACACCAAACAGCTTCTGGGTAAAACGGTCATCACCCGACACTATTTCAATGCCCATTGCATCAGGCGAGAATTTCTTACCATACAATTTCTTCAACTTCTCTCGCGACAAAAGAATGTTTTGTAACCTGCTTACCAGAATTTCAATGTTGAACGGCTTCACAATATAGTCATCCGCACCAACCGAAAACCCCTCTTTAATGTGTTCTACCATCGACTTGGCAGTCATTAAAACTACTGGGATATGTTCCAATTGAATATCTTCTTTGATACGTCGGCACAATTCCAACCCATCCATTTTAGGCATCATAATATCGCTCAATACCAGATTCGGATATTTTTGTAAAGTCAGCTCCAGCGCATCCATGCCATTATCTGCCTCCACTATATAGAAATAGTTTTCCAAATATTCCTTCACATATTGACGTACATCCGCATTATCTTCTGCAAGCAAGATTGTCCACTTCCTTTCTGCAACTACTTTTTCCGGCTTTGTCTCCGAAACGATCACTTCTTCTGCCACAGAGCTTCCCCGTTCAATATCCCCTTCAGAATAAGCAGAAGATAAAACAGGTATATAAACGGTGAATGTACTCCCTTTCATTCGTTCAGAATCTACATTAATACATCCATGATGCAATTTGACTATCGTATAGACCAAACTAAGTCCCAAACCTGTTCCTACATCTGTAGGCAAATGTCCTTCAACTTGATAGAATGGCGTAAAAATATGTTTCAATTCATCCTGCGATATGCCACAACCGCTATCTGAGACACGAATAATTGCAAACTCCATCTCTGGAGACATTTCTTCGGACAATACATTTCGAATACTTTCCGGAATCTCCTGATATTGACATCTTCTTAAGTACAATACTATCCTGCCATTATCTGGCGTAAATTTAATGGCGTTGGACAGCAGATTGAAAACTACTTTCTCAATCAAAGACTTGTCAAACCAAGCATAGAAAGGCACATTCTCTGCATCAAACTCAAAATGAATGGACTTCCGCATAGCCAAATGAGAAAAAGCCAGATGAATTTCTTGTAAAAAAGACGTCAGGTTACTTTTGGATATATGTAAGTCCAACTTTCCTTCCTGACTCTTTCTCAAATCCAACAATTGATTGACCAACAATAACAAGCGTTGTGCATTACTATAAATCAAATCCAACTTGTTCCGAACGACATTCGTAAGCCCAGACATTGCCACCAGTTCTTGCAAAGGAGATATAACCAACGTCAAGGGTGTCCGCAATTCATGCGAAAAATTGGTAAACATACGTATTTTATTCTCATGAAATTCATCCTGTTGTTTTTGTAATTGCTGTTGATAATAAAGTTCCCTCTCCAGCTTTTGCTTCTTGCTGACATAATACATGATAAGGAACAATACCGTCAAAACAAGCACGGCATAAAACAGATAGGCGTACCAAGTTCGCCACAAAGGAGGATGAATTTCAATCACAACCTTCCTTGTTTTTTCCTGCCAGATACCGTCATTATTGGACGCTTTTACTTCAAACACATAAGTGCCTGGAGAAAGATTAGTATAATATGCCTCTGTACGGTTTCCTATATAATGCCATTCCTTGTCATAACCATGCAAAAAAGTCGCATACTGATTCTGATTGGGAAACACATAATTCAATGCACTGTAACTGACAGACAAATTATTCTGATTATATTTCAAGTCTATCTTTTCCGTATCATCCAAGACAGCATCCAATATTTGGGTTTCATCCTGCGGATAGATGACCCGATTATTGACAATCAAACTATTCAAAACCAACGATGGGACATAAGGATTGCGATGAATCTCTGCCGGATTAAACGTAATAAAACCATTGTTTCCACCAAAAACGATCTCTCCGTTCGGTAATAGAATACCGCTATGAGGTGTAAATTCCTCAATGCCAATGCCATTATTCAAATGATAGTTTACAAACGATTCCGAATGCGTATCAAACCGAGAAATACCGCTTGTCGTAGACAACCATAAATTTCCATTCCCGTCTTCCACCATAGCAGCAACCTCATTATCTATTAATCCCTGCTTTGTTGTATACGATTTAACGATGCCTTTGCCATCCTCATACAAAGCAATGCCTCCTCCAAACATACTTATCCAGATTCTTCCACGTTTGTCTTTCACGATAGAAGTAACATAGTTGTCCAATAAACGGAAACTTCCTTTTCCACCCGCATAGTAATGCTGATAATCTCCCGTCACCAAATTATATCTGAACAAGCCATGACTCCTGGAGCCAAACAGCATTATGCCCGGTGTCAATTCAAACAAACAGCGAGCACTGAAGGCTGGAAGATTAGTTCCATCCGCCGTTTTAAAGGTATTCTGCATCCTGCCATCAGGCCAGCGACATACCAATCCCCTTCCAGCCGCATTTGCAATCCACATACATCCTCTCCCGTCACGTAACATAGAATAAACTGCAGCGGTTTCTTGAGGCAATCGGTAGACAAGCCTATAAGTTTTTCGCTGAATATCAAATTTATAAACAGCACCTTTCGCTGTTCCGCACCAGATAGTATCTCCTTCTAAATACAAACATTTCACCATGTTTTGATTGTACTTCTGCGCAGAAAATCCCTCTATCGGGTAATAACTATATTTCGAGTCATCTCCTGTATAATTAAACAAAAGCATGCCACCCCCTTCAGTTGCAATATACAAATCACCATTCCCTCCATACGTCATAATCCCATATACACTCAAATAGACGTTCAATGCCTCTGCCGGATCGTGGAAAACAAAACGATTATTCAACGTACTGGAATAGTTTACTCCACCAGAATAGGTGCCGACCCATAACGTCTGACTTTTATCCACATACAATGCATAAATCGAAAAATGATTCAAATGTCCGCGCCTCAACGACACATTGGGATGTTTCACAAAATGTTCTGTAGTCATATCCAACGCATACAACCCATCAAAAGTCCCCACCAGCAACAGATTCTGATATTCTATTATTTTCCGGACATTACTGCTTAACAAATTATCTGATTGCGTAAATGCATGTAGGGTGCCCTGTTTCAAGTCTATCCGACAAAGCCCTGTATACTTGCTTCCTATCCAAACCATGCCTTTTGAATCTTCATAAATAGTCGACACAGAATTCCCGGGGAGACAGATGCCAGATGAAGAGTCTGTCAGATGCAAACGCTCCTGCAACTGCATATCATATATCCAAACTCCACCCTCCGAAGTACCTATCCAAAATTGTCCATCATGAGTTTCACATATTGAAGTGACATTATTGTGCTGAAGTGCCTTTACTTGCTGGGAAAGGTTATAACTGCCTGTTTCCAAATCACAAATATACAACCCCTGACCTGTTCCAATCCACAAGCGATTACGGGAATCGACCAACAGACTATTAATAGCCATTTCCTTAATCGACCGATACGGGCTATCAACAACACGTTTTAACTGGTTTGTTTTCATATTTAATACATTCAACCCATGGAATGTACCAATCCACAAGTTCTGATGAGAATCTTCGGCCAAACAATAAATATGATTATTGCTTAGGCTCAATGAGTCTGTCGGATCATTTTTATAGATGACAAAGTTCTTCCCATCATAACGATTCAGTCCATTACGTGTGGCAAACCACATATATCCTTTGGAATCTTGGAGTATATCCAGCACTGAAATCTGCGATAATCCATCCTTCAGATTCAGGTTGGAAAAATAAAAATCCTGAGACGAATATGCGTAACTATTCAATATGAATATCCCAATAAGGATAACAAAAAGGTTTATGCGTTTCATGATATTTAAAGTCTTGTTAATGCCGCAATAAAAAACGGCTTCACAAAAATACAATCTTTTTTGAATGTACGTAACGTTTGCTTATACTATTAACAACAATATTGCATGACTATCTAATAAAGCAAATCTGCCACCTCCCTTCCTTCAGACGCACTTCCTGTTTTTTCAATTTTCCGTTCACCTTCATCCTCGTATAGCCATCGGGCAGTTCCAAAATGGCAGTTGTCTCCTCAGGCACAACCAACTCCAATGTGCAACCGACCGGAGTTTTCTTCAAATCGGTTCGAATGGGACGACCGCCGGAAAGCGGTACGCTCACCTTTACCTGATTCAGATTTCCCAAGTTAGGACAAACAGAAAAGGCCTTGAAGCCTGGCTCCACCACCTGGATACCTGCTATATAGCTGCTCAATATGGTCAAAGGACCTCCGCTCCAGGCATGATTGTAGCTGCCTCCGCCAAAACCTTCATTGCCTATTCCCCAACCTTCCCACAACGTGGTCAACGGGCTGTCCACCATCGCCCCATAGCGCAGTTTCATCCGATCCATGGCATCCTGATAGTAGCCCATCTCACAAAGGGCCTGCAAGACGTATTTCTCCATATAGGGGCTGGCGTGATATTGTTCCTTGAAGAAAGGCCGGATAACGGGGTATAGTTCCTTCGGCAACACGCCTGCCACAATGGCCAAGGCTTGGGCACGGTCATCGGGCAAGCCTTTATAATCGGGCGACTTATAATAAGACCCCGTCCAATATTTCTGATGGAATACCTGACGCAAGCGAAGATTTACCTTGTCCGCCCAAGAGGCTTCTTCCACCTCACCCACCAAACGGGCCATGCGAGCATAGCCGTCCAATGCAATGGAGTACCACAAGTTGAACAGAAGCTCCATATCCTTGTTGTCGCCCCAGTCGCCCCAGGTCCATCCACCTTGTCGGGGAATGACAAGTCCGTCGGAAGACGTCTTCCAGACGTGGATGTATTTCTTCACTTTGGGGAACACGTATTCAATCAGTTCCTTGTCGCCCGTCCCCATATAGTATGCCCAGAAGCCATAATAACCCACACTGGCCAGCATCTGCATGGGCAATTCATCCTTGTAATTGCCGGCAGGTACAGGAGCAAAGATGGTGCTGTCTGCCCGTTGCCAGTCCATCAGCTCGCAGATACCCTTGCGCGTCAGCCGATGGGCTTTCTCGTCCAAAGCATAAAAGGCTTCACCCAGCTCGTTCACCACGTCGCCCCACCACTGGGCCCGCTCCCTGTCGGGGCAATCCATGTAGGTGTCGCGCATCGTGATGTAGAGTGTGCGTTGCGACTTCGTCCACAGGCGGGTCAGGAAAGGATCGTCACACCAGAAACTGCCTGCGAAATCCGTATCATAGCCCGTCTCGCGGTATTTCAACTCCAGCACCTCGCAACCTTCGGGTATGGTATAAATAACGTAATGGCCGTTCATCCACCCGTGGCATTCAAACTCCTGAACGCCCTCGCAGGTCGTATATTCTGCAAATACATTGGTGGCCGAACCGCCCCGATAGTCATCCCTACGG